>ERZ778017.23-NODE-23-length-316132-cov-106.326990_pt1 | contig 316132 bp, 299 predicted proteins | sample MGYA00375747_ERZ778017 | MGnify/ENA primary metagenome ERZ778017 (study PRJEB29350, sample SAMN05509838) | bioreactor metagenome | biome: bioreactor; material: wastewater | place: South Africa: University of Cape Town | collected 2014-03-17 ... | reverse complement strand
CAGGTGGGTCACTTTTACTTCGGCGCAGTGGGTCAGTATTACTTCGGCGCCAACACATATCAGCACCGGTCGCTTCCACAAAGGCCGCTTCGAGGGCGGCGAGGTAGCGCAACGGCGCTGCTCGCGCCGAATTGGATTTGCATACCGGGGCCGCCAACGCGTACCCCAGGTGTGCATGTCCGTTTTCAGGATTGCTTGCGATGAACGTCGGTGGCTGCAATTTTGCGTCCTCCCAGGCCATCGCCGCCCCGGGTCGGTCAATGTCAAGAATCAACCAAGCCGCCATGACCGGCGGGTTGAGCTGCAAGTAGGGCTCGCCAAGTGCAGTGCTCAGTGGGCGGATGTGGGCCTGGTTTTTTTCCAGGGCGCAATAAGGGCGGCGCGGGGCCGACGATTCGATGAGGGAGCGCAGGGCACCCGAAGCTTGGGACAAGGCACACTCCGATGGTGTGCCGCTTCAGCAAGCTGTTTCCTCAGGGCTGCATGGCGCAGCAAAATTGTTTGTCCTCCGCGCTGATGCGGCGGGATGAAGATTCCCGCGCCTGTACCGCATTGAAAGTTGGTACAGGCGCGTCTTTGACGCACCGCGCCTCGGCTACCTACCAGGGCGCTTTTTTGTGCGATTGGTTCGCATGGCTCAGTGCTGCAAGCCAGTGTGGCCTTCTGCGACCAGCCGCTCGATGTCCGAGCGCCGCCACGCAACAGCGCGCGCGCCAATTTTCACCGGCGCGGGGTAGCGCCCCGCCTGAACACCCGCATACCAGCCGGAACGGCTGATGGGGAACACCCGCAGCACAGCGGGCAGGCGCATGAGCGCGTCCGTAGTTGTCACTGTCATCACTCCATCCCCTTGGTGGCCCGGCGTGATGTGTCCTCAATCTCAGTTCATTGCCCTTGGACCGCAGCAGGGGTCAGTGCTGCGATAGCCGGTAACGTCCTCGCTAATCGAAAGGCGTCCTATCAATATAGGAAAAAGAGCGAGAAATGATGAACACTGGATGCAATAAATTTTTAGGCCGAGAAACGCTCTTGGTCGTGTTCCCGCGAAAGTGTGGCAAGTGCAACCCCATTTTTGGACGCCCGAGCAGGGACTGCAAGAGCGCGCCATACGTGACAGAGCGCCCTATGACGTGTGGCACCGCCAGGGCCTCCTACGCACGACACCGGGCGCCACCGTGGATTACAGCTTCGTGGCCGCCGACATGCTGGGAATCATGGGCGGACTGGAACTTACCACCGTTGTTCGTGATGCTGGCCGTGGGCACCGTCTGGGCTCGCGTGCAACCGCTCAAGGGCCGGGAATACTTTGCAGCGCAAGCCGCGCAGTCTCAAGTGGCCGTGCGCGTGACGATGCTCTATCAGCCTGGGGTGACGCCCGACCTCAAGGTGACGCACGAAGGCAAGCAGTACGAAATCGAGGCCGTGCTCGACACCGACAGCAAGGGCGAGGAGCTGGTGCTGATGTGCAAGGGGTGAGGTTTCGTCGGTTTTGTCAGTTGCCTGTGGGCGCTGACGCCGACGTTTCGCGATGGCGTATGGGTTCGTTCCCAATATCCGTACGGAGATCCGTACAAACAAATTACGGCCCCTTGTGAGGGCCGTAAGTTGTTGATTTCATTGGTGGGTGGTACTGGGATCGAACCAGTGACCCCTGCCGTGTGAAGGCAGTGCTCTACCGCTGAGCTAACCACCCATCGCGTTTCGCGAAAGCGCGGATTATGGCACAGATTCCGGTGCTTCCAGGACACTTCGCCAGACGGTCTTGCCGCCGCTGGCCTTGTCGATCTCCGCGAGGATGGCGTGGTGGGCCGCAAGCTCCGTTTCATCCGCGATGGGCATGGGCAGGCTGAATGCGCTCAGGTCGCAAGCCTGCACCGTGACGGCTCGCGAAGCGGATTTCACGTTCTCGGCGCCGAGCAGCGACTCCTGGCCCCGCGTCATCTGGATGTAGACGTCCGCCAGCAACTGGGCGTCCAGCAGTGCGCCGTGCAGGGTGCGGCCCGAGCGGTCCACTTCGAGGCGATCGCACAGCGCATCGAGCGAGTTGCGCTTGCCCGGGTAGAGCTCACGCGCCAGGGCCAGGGTATCGAGCACGCCGCCCACCTGCCTGACGAGCGGCGACCGTTTCAGGCGGGCGAACTCCATCTCGAGGAAGCCCATGTCGAAGGCCGCGTTGTGGATGATGACCTGCGCCCCCCGCAGGTACTGCACGATCTCATCGGCGCAGGCGCCGAACGTGGGCTTGCCGCTCAGGAACTCCCGCGTCAGGCCATGGACTTTGAGTGCATCTTCATGGCTGTCGCGTTCGGGATTGAAATACAGGTGCAGGTTGTTGCCCGTCAGGCGCCGCTGCACGAGCTCCACGCAGCCGAGTTCCACGATCCGGTCGCCCTGCTCGGCAGACAGGCCCGTGGTTTCGGTATCCAGCACGATTTGCCGCAGCGCCGCAGTCGTCATATGTCAGGCAGTCCGTGTGTTGTGTTTGGCTTGGTAGTCGCTCACGGCAGCCTTGATCGCCTGCGTGACGAGGATGGCGCAATGCATGCGCTCGGGCGGCAGCGCCAGCTCGCGCGTGATGTCGGCGTGGGTGATCGCGGCCGCCGCATCGAGCGATCGGCCGTGCAGCCACTGGGTAGCCAGCGACGAAGCGGCAATCGCCGCACTGCTGCCGTACGCCTTGAAGCAGGCTTGATCGATCAGACCCGCGGCGGGGTCGATCCGGATTTGCAGCTTGATCACTTCACCCACCTGGGGCGAACCCACCAGCGCCGTGCCCACGTCGCCGTGGCGTTCGTCCAGCGAGCCTACGTTGCGCGGGTGTTCGAAATGGTCGATGAGCTGCGGTGAATACGCCATTGCCGTGAGTGTAGCGGCCACCGCTCAGATGGCGGCGCTCCACTGCATCGCCTCCACGTCGGCGCCGCGCTCGTGCATTTCCCACAGCGGGCTGATGCCGCGCAGGCGCGTGACCGCGTTGCGGATGGCCGCGATGGCGTTGTCTATGTCTTCCTGCGTGGTGAAGCGCCCGGTGGTGATGCGCAGGCTGCTGTGCGCCAGCTCGTCACTGCGCCCCAGCGCCCTGAGCACGTGACTGGGCTCGGCACTGGCCGAGGTGCAGGCCGAACCCGACGAGAGCGCCACGCCATGGATGGCGCTCATCAGAGCCTCGCCTTCGATGTATTTGAAACTCAGATTGAGGTTCTGCGGCACCCGGTGCTCCAGGCTTCCATTGATGAACACTTCACCCAGATCGGTCAAGCCACCGAGCAACTGCCGCTGAAACGCGCGCGCACGAACCTCGTCGTCCTGCATCTCCAGCCGCGCCAGCCGGTAGGCTTCGCCCATGCCCACGATCTGGTGCGTCGGCAGCGTGCCCGAGCGCAGGCCGTATTCATGCCCTCCCCCGTGGATCTGCGCCAGCAGGCGCACCCTGGGCTTGCGCCGCACGTACAGCGCGCCCACACCCTTGGGGCCGTAGGTCTTGTGGGCCGTCATGCTCATGAGGTCAATGGGCAGGTGGGCCATGTCGATTGGCACCCGGCCCGTGGCCTGCGCCGCATCCACGTGCAGCAGCACGCCGTACTCGCGGCAGAGCGCACCTATGGCCGCGACGTCCTGGATCACGCCGATCTCGTTGTTCACGAGGAGGATGCTCACGAGGAGCGTATCGGGGCGTATCGCGGCCCTGAGTGCGTCGAGGCTAACGAGGCCGTCGGGCCGCACGTCGAGAAACGTGACCTCGAAGCCCCGGCGTTCGAGCTCGTGCAGGGTGTCGAGCACCGCCTTGTGCTCGGTCTTGAGTGTGATGAGGTGCCTGCCCCTGGCCTGGTGGAATTCGGCCGTGCCCTTGAGCGCGAGGTTGATCGATTCGGTGGCGCCGCTGGTCCAGACGATCTCGCGCGGATCGGCGCCGATCAGGGTGGCGACGTGGCTGCGGGCCTGTTCCACGGCCTCACGGGCCTCCCAGCCCCAGGCGTGGGTGTTCGATGCGGGATTGCCGAAATGCGCACGCAGCCATGGCACCATGACATCGACCACGCGTGGATCGCAGGGGGTGGTGGCGCCGTAATCAAGATAGACGGGAAGGGAATCGGCCATAGTTGCGGCCGATTCTCAACCCGCCCTGCTTACTTTGCAAACGCACTGCCCAGCGCGAAGACCGAGTTGGGCGCGTTCACGCGGATGGGCTTGACCACCGGGGTGGTGGAAATGGCACGCCGCGCCGCAGGCCGATCCTCGATGCGGATGCCGCGCGCCAGCTGCTCGTCGACCAATTTTTGCAGCGTGACGGAGTCCAGAAACTCGACGACACGCTGGTTCAGCGCCGTCCACAGGTCGTGCGTCATGCACTTGCCGCCGCCCATGCAGTTCTCGCTGCCGCCGCATTGCGTGGCATCGATCGGCTCGTCCACCGAGACGATGATATCCGCCACGGTGATCTCGCCGGCCTTGCGCGCCAACGTGTAGCCGCCGCCCGGGCCGCGCGTGGACTCCACCAGTTCATGCCGACGCAATTTGCCAAAGAGCTGCTCCAGATACGACAGCGAGATCCGCTGGCGCTGGCTGATGGCGGCCAGCGTCACCGGGCCATTGTTCTGGCGCAGGGCCAGATCGATCATGGCGGTGACGGCAAAACGGCCTTTGGTGGTGAGACGCATGAAGGGCTCCTGAGTGGGTGAAACACGGGCAGTCATGCCGCCGGGGAGGACGGGCACGCACTGAACGGTTTGATGCGCTGCGAATGCCCCGATTACTTGACTGTTTTGTACAACTATACCACCAATCTCTACTAATTCTCTCAGGTAATCCTCGACGGACTTGATTTTTTTCAAGAACCGAAAAGCGCATTCCGCAGTAGCGTCAACTGGTCACGCGCCTGTGCCGCCTGCTCGAATTCCAAATTGCGTGCATGCTGGAACATGGCCTGCTCCAGACGCTTGATTTCGCGAGCCATTTCCTTCTCGGACATGTCTTCCACGCGCGCGCGCTGCAGCGCCGCCTGCGCCACCTTTTCGGCATCGCGCCCGGCCTTTTCGCTGTAGACACCGTCGATCAGGTCGCGCACCTGTTTGACGATGGCGCGCGGCTCGATGCCATGCGCCTGGTTCCAGGCGGTCTGCTTGACGCGGCGCCGCTGGGTCTCGTCGATGGCCTTCTTCATCGAATCGGTCACGCGATCGCCGTAGAGGATGGCTTTGCCGTGCAGGTTGCGCGCCGCGCGCCCTATGGTCTGGATCAGGCTGCGCTCGGCGCGGAGAAACCCTTCCTTGTCGGAATCCAGAATGGCCACGAGCGAAACCTCGGGGATGTCCAGGCCCTCGCGCAGCAGGTTGATGCCCACGAGCACGTTGAACGTGCCCAGGCGCAGGTCGCGGATGATCTCCACGCGCTCCACCGTGTCCACGTCGGAGTGCAGGTAGCGCACCTTGACGCCGTTTTCCGACAGGTATTCGGTCAACTGCTCGGCCATGCGCTTGGTCAGGGTGGTGATCAGCACCCGTTCGCCCGCCTGCGTGCGCAGGCGGATTTCCTGCAGCACGTCGTCCACCTGGCTGGTGGCGGGGCGCACCTCGATCTCGGGATCGACCAGGCCCGTGGGGCGCACCACCTGATCGACGATCTGCCCCGAGTGCTCCTTTTCATAATCCGCAGGTGTCGCCGAGACGAAGATCACCTGGCGCATGCGCCGCTCGAACTCCTCGAACTTGAGTGGCCGGTTGTCCAGCGCCGACGGCAGGCGAAAACCGTACTCGACCAGCGTGGTCTTGCGCGAACGGTCGCCGTTGTACATGGCGTTGAGCTGCCCGATCATCTGGTGACTCTCGTCCAGGAACATCACCGTGTCGCGCGGCAGGTAGTCGGTGAGCGTGGACGGCGGCTCGCCCGGCGCCGCGCCCGAGAGGTGGCGGGTGTAGTTCTCGATGCCCTTGCAGTGCCCGACTTCGCTGAGCATTTCGATGTCGAAGCGCGTGCGCTGCTCCAGCCGCTGCGCCTCCACGAGCTTGCCCTGGTCGACGAAGAATTTCACGCGCTCCACGAGCTCCTGCTTGATGGTTTCCACCGCCGCCATCACTGTGTCGCGCGGCGTCACGTAGTGGCTGCGCGGATAGACCGTGAAGCGCGGAATGCGCTGCTGCACCACGCCCGTGAGCGGGTCGAAGAGCTGCAGGCTTTCCACCTCGTCGTCGAAGAGCTCGATGCGCACGGCAAGCTCGGAATGCTCGGCGGGGAACACGTCGATGGTGTCGCCGCGCACGCGAAACTGCCCGCGCGCGAAGTCCATGTCGCTTCTCTGGTACTGCATGCGCACGAGCTGCGCGATCACATCGCGCTGGCCGATGGGGTCGCCGGTGCGCAGCGTCATCACCATGCGGTGGTAGCTCTCGGGGTTGCCGATGCCGTAGATCGCCGAAACGGTGCCGACGATCACCACGTCGCGCCGCTCCAGCAGGCTTTTGGTGGCCGACAGGCGCATCTGCTCGATGTGCTCGTTGATCGCGCTGTCCTTTTCGATGAACAGGTCGCGCTGGGGCACGTAGGCCTCGGGCTGGTAGTAGTCGTAATAGCTCACGAAGTATTCGACCGCATTCTTCGGAAAGAATTCGCGGAACTCGCTGTAGAGCTGCGCCGCCAGTGTCTTGTTGGGTGCGAACACCATCGCGGGCCGCCCCAGGCGCGCGATCACGTTGGCCATGGTGAAGGTCTTGCCCGAGCCGGTGACGCCCAGCAGCGTCTGGAAGGCTTCGCCGTCACGCACACCTTCGACGAGCTTTTCTATCGCCTCGGGCTGATCACCCGCGGGGGGATAGGGCTGAAAAAGCTGGAACGGCGAATCGGGAAACTCGACAAACCGGCCTTCGGCGGCTGAGGGACTTGCAGGTGCTTCATGCATGGAACGCGTCAACGTCGCGAAGCCGCGATCGTTAAAATTGACAGTTGGTCATCGTAGCTGGTGTCCAGCCTCTCTTCCTTCAACCTCCAGGACGTCCCATGTCTCTGTTTTCCGCCGTGCAAATGGCACCGCGCGACCCGATCTTCGGTCTCAACGACCAGTTCGCCTCGGATACCAACCCCCACAAGGTCAACCTCGGCGTGGGCGTGTACTTCGACGACAACGGCAAGCTGCCGCTGCTCGAATGCGTGCGCAAGGCCGAGCACGCCATGTTGGAAAGCCCCAAGGCGCGCAATTACCTGCCCATGGACGGCATTGCCGCCTACGACACGGCGGTCAAGGGCCTGGTGTTCGGCGCGCAGTCCCAGGTGGTCACCTCGGGGCGCGTGGCCACGGTGCAGAGCCTGGGCGGCACGGGTGGCCTGAAGATCGGCGCGGACTTTCTGCACAAGCTCAACCCCAGCGCCAAGGCGCTGGTTTCCGACCCCACCTGGGCCAACCACACCGCGATCTTCCGCAACGCCGGGTTTGAAGTCGGCACCTACACCTACTACGACGCCTCAGGCCGGCGCGTGAATTTCGACGGCATGCTGGCTGACTTGCGCGCCGCCGCGCCCGGCACCGTCGTGGTGCTGCACGCCTGCTGCCACAACCCCACGGGCTACGACCTCACGGCCGCGCAGTGGGACCAGGTGGTGGACGTGGTGAAGGAGCGCCAGCTCGTCGCCTTCCTGGACATGGCCTACCAGGGCTTTGGCCAGGGCCTCAAGGAAGACGCCACCGCCATCGAGAAGTTCACCGCCTCGGGCCTGAGCTTTTTCGTCTCCACCTCGTTTTCCAAGAGCTTCAGCCTTTACGGCGAGCGCGTGGGCGCGGTTTCGGTCGTCACGCAGGGCAAGGACGAGGCCGACCGCGTGCTCTCCCAGCTCAAGATCACCGTGCGCACCAACTATTCGAACCCGCCGACCCACGGCGCCAGCATCGTCGCCAGCGTGCTGCAAAGCCCCGAGCTGCGCGCGCTCTGGGAAAAGGAACTGGGCGAAATGCGCACGCGCATCAAGAGCATGCGGCGCGGCCTCGTCGACGGCCTGAAGGCCGCGGGCGTCAAGCAGGACATGAGCTTCATCACCACGCAGGTGGGCATGTTCAGCTACTCGGGTCTCAGCAAGGAGCAGATGCTGCGTCTGCGCAGCGAGTTCGGCGTCTACGGCACCGACAGCGGGCGCATGTGCGTGGCGGCGCTCAATACGCGCAACCTGGCTCACGTGGCCCAAGCCATCGCAGCCGTGCTGTAAGTTGCCTGCTTGCCCCACAACAACCGCCTTCGGGCGGTTTTTTCATGCTCAATCGAACTGCAATTCGGCGAGCAGCATGGCGAGCCGCTGCCTATCCTCGCCCTGCAAGGCCCGCAGCGGCGGCGGCAGGCATGGCGTCGGCGCATGGCCGAGCAGCTCGGCGGCGGTGGCGATCACGCGCAAGCTGCCGTGCTGGCGAAACAGCGCCCACAGCGGCTCCAGACGCCCGGACAGGCGGTGCGCGAGCGCCGTGTCCCCAGACTGCGCGGCGCGGGCGATTTCAAGTGCCGTCACGGGAAACAAACCGCCAATCACCGAGTACCAGACGGTGCAGCCCGCCAGCAGCGCGGTGGCCGCTGCCGCATCGCCGCTGATACCAATGCTCACGTGCGCCGGCACGAGCGCGCGCAGGCGAGCGATCCGCGCCGCGGCGCTTGCCGAGTCCGGGCTCACCGGCGGAATCTTGATGGAAGCGACCTGCGGCAGCCGCGCGATGCGACCGTGCAGCGCGTCGCTGAACTCGAAATGCGTCGTGCCCGGGTTGTCGTACACCACCAGTGGAATCGACAGGGACTGCGTGACGGTCTGGTAGAGGCCGAAAACCTCTTCATCCGACAGTTTCTGGTAGGACATCGGCGACAGCAAAACCGCGCGTGCGCCGGCACGCTGCGCATCGTCCGCCAGATCCAGCACGTCGCGCGTGCGCAGCGCACCGATGCCCACCATCACCGGAACGTCGCCAGCGTGCCGCACGGCAAGCCGCGCCACCCGCTTGCGCTCGACCAGATCGAGGTAGGCGTAGTTGCCCGTCGAACCGAGCGCACAAACGGAGTCGACACCAGCCGCGGCCAGTCGCTCGACCAGACGCGCGAAAGCGGCCTCATCGACGGCGCCGCCGCGCAGCGGTGTCAGCGGAAAAGCACTGAGGCCAGTGAACATGGAAAGCACCTGAACTCGGGAGGAGGGATGGAGCGGATCAGCCGCGAGCGTCACGGGCAGTGCCTGGTGCGCCGCGCACGGCAGGTTCACTTCGCGGATCGCATGGAGTGACCGATCGTCGCACGATGGGCGTCTCAAGTCGAGACGCCCGGCTCCGACGTGATCGGCCGATCCGGCAGGGTCGGTGCGGGGGGCAAGCCGGTCACTGCCAGAATTTCCTTCTCGTCCAGCGATTCCTCCTTCATCAGCGCCGCGACAAGCGCGTCGAGTGCGCCGCGGTGCTCGGTCAACAGGCGCTTCGCCTCCTCATGGCACTCCTCGATGATGCGGCCAACCTCCATGTCGATCAGCTTCGCCGTCTCCTCGCTGTAGGGCTTTTGCCCCATGAAGCCGCCCGCCCCGCCGGTCCAGTCGTTCTGGCGCGGCGCCAGCTGGACCATGCCGAGCCGGTCGCTCATGCCCCAGCGGGTGACCATCTGGCGTGCGATGCCAGAGGCCTGCTCGATGTCGCTCTCGGCCCCGGTGGTCCTGGTTCCGTAGACGATTTCCTCCGCCGCGCGGCCGCCGAGGGTGCCGATGATCTTGGCGCGCAGATAGGCTTCCGGGTAGTTGTAGCGGTCGGTCAGCGGCCGCTGGTAGGTCACGCCCAGCGCCTGCCCGCGCGGCACGATGGTGACGCGATGGACCGGGTCGGCGCCAGCCACGACCAGCCCGAGGATGGCATGGCCGCCCTCGTGATAGGCGATGCGCTCCTTGTCGGCCTCGCTCAGGATGATCGGGCGCTCCGGCCCCAGCACGATCTTTTCCAGCGCATCGATGATGTCCTTGTGATGGACCTTGTCCTGCTGCCGCCTCGCCGCCAGCAACGCGGCTTCGTTGACCAGATTGCGGATATCGGCGCCGGAGACGCCGGGCGTCGTCTGAGCGATGTCACCCAGGTCGACGTCTTCGGCCAGCGGCACCTTGCGCGTATGGACCTTGAAGATCGCCTCGCGGCCGGCCTTGTCCGGCAGGTTGACGACGACGCGGCGGTCGAAGCGCCCGGCACGCAGCAGCGCCTTGTCCAGCACGTCGGGCTGGTTGGTCGCGGCCAGCACGATCACCCCTTCGCGGCTGGAAAAACCGTCCATCTCGGTCAGGATCTGGTTCAGTGTCTGCTCCTGCTCGCTCGCCCCGCCGATCACCGACTGCCCGCGGGCGCGGCCAATCGAGTCGATCTCGTCGATGAAGACGATGGCCGGCGCGTTCTTGCGCGCCTCCTTGAACAGGTCGCGCACGCGCGCCGCGCCCACGCCGACGATCATCTCGACGAACTCCGAGCCGCTCATCGAGAAGAACGGCACCCCGGCCTCGCCGGCCACCGCGCGTGCCAGCAGCGTCTTGCCAGTGCCGGGCGCGCCGACCAGCAGCACGCCCTTGGGGGCGGCGCCGCCGAGACGGGTGTACTTTTCCGGGTTCTTCAGGAAGTCGACGATCTCGACCAGTTCGTTCTCGGCTTCGTCGATCCCGGCCACATCGTCGAAGGTGACCTTGGTTTCGGTCTCCTTGTCGAAGCGCCGTGCGGTGCTCTTGCCCAGGCCGCCAAAACCGCTGAACATGCCCCCGCCCCCCTGCTTGGCGGCGCGGCGAAAGAGCCAGACATAGATGCCGATGATCAAGAGCGCCGGTCCGAAGGCCGACAGCAGCGTCACCAGCGGATTGGCCTGCGCCTGGATCGGCGTCGCCCGGATGTCGACGCCGCGTTCGATCAACTCGGTTTCAAGGCCCGGATCGACGAACACCGGCAGGATCGTGGTGAAGCTCTTGATCTCGCGCGGCGCGGGCGCCGGCCGACCGTCGGCTACCGGCTCCGCCCGGCGCACGGCGGTCTTGAACTGGCCCTCGATCGATTCGCCTTTCGTGTGGATCGCCTCGACATTGTCCTTGGCCAGCTCGGCTCGGAACACGGTGTAGGAAATCGGCTCTGGTCCCTTCGAACCGGGAAAGAACACGCCGGCGAGGTAATAGTTGAGCGCCAGCAGCAGGAAAAACACCAGCCAGTTGCTGCGCGGCGGAATACGCTTCCTGTCCGTGGGACGGCCCCGATTCGAGCCCGATTTGCCGTCATTTGCCTGCATATTTCATGGCCCTCTCTCAAATCCTGGCGAGTTCCCGCATGCTCAAGCGGCGACAGAGACAATGGCTCAGGCCCCTCTTCGCGTTACTGTGCCGAACGCCGCCACGTGCTCAGTGTCGACTCGGTACCGGCCCGACTCGAGCGATTGTCTCTGACTTGCAAGCACTTCATGCAGGCCATCGATCAGCAGCAAACCGCTACCATCCACCGATCAGCCTCAGCGCTGATTCCCCATGGCAACCCGTGGTGCTGCACTTCAGGACTCGAGACGACAACGCACGGCGAATCCGTGTACTGGGCCGTGGCCGGACGGGCACGGAGTTCTCCAGAAAACTCAAGCGTCTTCGGAAGAGCACACAGAACATGGATCGAATGACACCCCAACCACATCAGAAGGCCGTCGAAAAATCTCTACGTTGTTGATTTATCTGAATGAAAAAGATGGAGATTTCTGCGCATACGCCAGTGATGGCGCAATACCTCGCCCTCAAGGCTCAGTACCCGGACACACTGCTGCTCTATCGCATGGGCGACTTCTACGAGCTTTTCTACGGCGACGCGGAAAAAGCCGCGCGCCTGCTGGACATCACGCTCACGCAGCGCGGGCAGTCGGCCGGGGCGCCGGTGGTGATGGCGGGCGTACCCTTTCATGCGCTGGAGAATTACCTGGCGCGGCTCATCAAGCTGGGCGAATCGGTGGCGATTGCCGAGCAGATGGGCGATGTCAGCGCCGCCAAGGGTCCGGTCGAGCGCAAGGTGGTGCGCGTGGTCACACCCGGCACGGTGACGGACAGCGAGCTGCTGGGCGAAAAGGCCGAATCGCTGCTGCTGGCAGTGCACCAGGGCAAGCGGGGACGCTGCGGTCTGGCGTGGCTTTCCGTCATGCAGGGGCGGGTGTTTTTGGCCGAATGCGCCCTGGACGAACTCGCCGGCTGGCTCACGCGCATCGGCCCGAGCGAGCTGATCCACAGCGCCGGCTGCACCCAGCGCTTTGAAGCGCTGTTGCAGCACGGACGCAGTAGCGGCGCCTTGGCCTGCCCGATCACGCCGCGCCCGGACTGGCAGTTCGACGGCCCCTTGGGCGCGCGCACGCTGCTCGAACACCTGGGCGCGGCCACGCTCGCGGCCTGGGAAGCGCAGGATCTGCACGAGGCCCACGCCGCCGCCGGTGCCCTGCTGCAGTATGCCGAGCACACCCAGGGGCAGCGCCTCACCCACCTGCACAGCGTACAGGTGCAGCGCAGCGAGGCGCTGATCAACCTGCCCGCGAGCACCGTGCGCAATCTGGAACTGACCCGCACCCTGCGCGGGGAAGAGTCCCCCACGCTGCTCTCGCTGCTCGACACCTGCATGACCGGTATGGGCAGCCGCCTGCTGCGAACCTGGCTGCTGGAGCCGGCGCGCGATCGCACGGCGGCGTGCCAGCGCCTGGCCGCCACGCAGGAGCTGCGCGGCGGCGCATGGCAGAAGCTGCGCGCCGAGCTCAAGGGCGTGGCCGACGTGGAGCGCATCACGGCACGCATCGCACTCAGGCAGGTGCGCCCGCGCGAGCTCGTGGCACTGACGCAAACGCTTGAAAAAACAGAGCTGCTCGCGCATATCTACAAAGGGTTTGAGACCTATTTGTATCAAATTTTTGAACACCTGCAACCGCCTCCCGCATCGACCGTGCTGCTGCGCTCGGCCATCGCCCCCGAGCCCGCGGCCCTGGTGCGCGAGGGCGGCGTGATCGCCGATGGGTTCGACTCCGAGCTCGACGAACTGCGCGCCATCCAGAGCCATTGCGACACCTTCCTGCTCGACCTGGAGGCGCGCGAAAGAGAGCGCAGCGGCATCCCCAACCTGCGTGTGCAGTTCAACAAGGTGCACGGCTTCTACATCGAGGTCACCGGCAGCCACCTCGACAAGGTGCCGGGCGACTACCGCCGCCGCCAGACGCTGAAGAACGCCGAGCGCTTCATTACGCCCGAGCTCAAGGCCTTCGAGGACAAGGCGCTCTCGGCCCAGGAGCGCGCGCTGCAGCGCGAAAAATGGCTCTACGAGCAGCTGCTCGACCAGCTGCAGCCGCATGTGCCGCAACTCACGCGCGTGGCGCAGGCGCTGGCGCAGCTCGACGTGCTGTGCTGCCTGGCCGAGCGCTCGCTCACGCTGAACTGGTGCGAGCCGCGATTCACCGAACAGCCGTGCATCGAGATCGAGAGCGGGCGCCATCCCGTGGTGGAAGCGCGCCTGGCAGAGACCTCGAGCGGCGCCTTCATTCCCAACCACACGCATCTGCACGCGAACCAGCGCATGCAGATCATCACCGGCCCCAATATGGGCGGCAAATCGACCTACATGCGCCAGGTGGCGCTGATCGTGCTGCTGGCGAGCATGGGCAGCCACGTCCCGGCCGCGAGCTGCCGCCTGGGGCCGATCGATGCCATCCACACGCGCATCGGCGCCGCCGACGACCTGGCCAACGCGCAGTCCACCTTCATGCTGGAGATGGTCGAAGCCGCGCAGATCCTGCACGCCGCCACGCCCCACAGCCTGGTGCTGATGGACGAGATCGGCCGCGGTACCAGCACCTTCGATGGCCTGGCGCTGGCCGGCAGCATCGCCACGCATCTACACGACAAGACCCGGGCGTTCACGCTGTTCGCCACGCACTATTTCGAATTGACCGAGCTGCCCGCGACGGCGCGGCACGCGATCAATCTGCACGTGGGCGCGGTCGAAAACGGCCAGGACATCGTCTTTCTGCACGAGATTCAGGCCGGCCCCGCGAGCCGCAGCTACGGCATCCAGGTGGCCAGGCTCGCCGGGATGCCCGCGGGCGTGCTGCACCACGCGCGCCACGCGCTGGCGGCGCTGGAGGAACGCGCGCAGCAGGCGCAGCGCCAGGTGGACTTGTTCGCGCCGCCGCCCGAGCCGCCAATGCAGGTGCCGAGCGCCGTCGAGGCAGCCCTCGGCCAGATCAACCCCGACCAGCTCTCTCCGCGCGAGGCCCTGGATGCGCTCTATCAGCTCAAGGCACTGATCCCGCGCTGAGTGCCTTGCGCTCCAGCACGTCCGCCAGCATGAGCACGTCCATCCCGGTCTGGCCCCAGAAGCGCTCCAGCGGCGGGGCCCGCTCGATGAGCAGGCGCTGCACCAGGGGATGCATGGCCGTGCTCGCGGGCTCGGCCAGCAGCAGGTAGCGCGCATCGGCAAGATCGCGAGCCCCGGCAGCCACTTCATTGACCTGGACGATCCAGTCGAGCTGCAGCAGCGCCTGCAGCGGGCCGGCGAGTTGCGGCTGCCCCACGCGCAGCGCCAGCGCAAGCTGCGCGCCCGTCAGGCCATGCTGCGGATTGCCACGAGCGGCGTGCAGCTGCTGCAGCACCTGTACCGCGAGCGCGAACGGCGCCTGGGGCTTTTCCTTTCCATGGGCCAGCGCATGGCGCAGGCGCGGCAGGTAGGCCGCGATGACCGCGCCCAGCAGCACGATGAGCCAGGCCAGATACACCCACAGCAGCAGGATGGGCAGCGTGGCAAACGCACCGTAGATCACCGAATAGGTGGGCACCGACACCAGATACAGCGCCAGCCCCTTCTTGGCGATGGCCACGCCCAGCCCGACGAACACCCCACCGGCGAGCGCATGGCGCCAGCGCACCGGCGTGTTGGGCACGTAGTGGTAGAGCGCGGACATGCCGCCCGCCAGCAGCAGGAATTCGATCGTGGCAAACACGAACGCCACCCCACCGGGCAGCGTACCCTTGAGACCGTGCGACGCGGCCGACGCGACCGAGCTGGTGAGCACCAGGCCGCCCGCGAGCACCAGCGGCCCGAGCGTGACCGCCGCCCAATAGATGAGCACGCGCTGGCCCAGCGGGCGCAGCCGCGGCACGCGCCAGATGGTGTTGAGCGTGCGATCGATCGTGAGAATCAACGCCAGCGCCGTGATGATGAGAAACGAGAAGCCCACGGCACCGAGGCGGCTGGCCTTGGCGGCGAACTGCGTGAGATAGCCGAGCACCGGCTTGGAAATCGTCTCGGGGAACAGGCTCTGCGTCAGCCAGTGCTGCAGCACCTCCTGCATCTTGCCGAAGATCGGAAAGGCCGAAAAAATCGCCAGCGCCACGGTCACGAAGGGCACGAGCGCCAGCAGCGTGGTGAAGGTCAGGCTCGCCGCCGTCTGCCCCAGCCGGTCTTCACGGTAGCGCTCCGCCAGCAGCCGCGCCACCCCGAGCCAGGGGAAATTCACGAAGCGGCGAAACGCCCGTTGCAAGGTGGCACGTGTGACTCTCATCACCTCGTATGATCCCAGATTCTCCAGACCATGCCGACCGCCGCCCCTTCCTCCGCCGTACAGCCCCCTCCTCCGGTGGTGCTGAGCCAGCGCCTGGCCGTGGCCAGCCTGATGGCGCTGATGCTGCTGTGCCTGGCGTGGGAACTGTGGCTGGCGCCGCTGCGCCCGGGCGGCTCATGGATCGCGCTCAAGGCGCTGCCGCTGGCGCTGCCGCTGGCGGGCCTGCTCAAGCGCCGCATGTACACCTACCGCTGGGTCAGCCTGCTGGTGTGGCTGTACTTCACCGAGGGCGTGGTGCGCGCCTGGAGCGACCCGCCCCCCATACGGTGGCTGGCGCTGATCGAAATCCTGCTCAGCCTGCTGCTCTTCGCGGCCTGCGTGATGCATATCCGCCTGCGCCAGCGCGCGGCGCATGTTGTTGATGAAACCAGTCATGACCCCCAGCCCACTCCTTGACGAATTGCGCGCCATCGTTGGCGGCGACCACGTACTCACCGAAGGCGACCTCACTGCCTGGGAGCAGGATTGGCGCCGCCGCCGCAAGGGCAAGGCGCTCGCCGTCGTGCGCCCTGCCGATACCGCACAGGTGGCCGCCGTGGTGCGCGCCTGCGCCAAGGCCGGCACCTCGATCATTCCGCAGGGCGGCAACACCGGTCTGTCGGTGGGCGCCACGCCCGACGATTCCGGCACGCAGGTGGTGCTGAGCCTCGCGCGCATGAACCGCATCCGCGCGATCGACCGCGACAACCTCACCGTGACGGTGGAGGCTGGCTGCATCCTGCAGAGCCTGCAGGAATACGCCGACCGGGAGGGGCTGCTGTTCCCGCTCTCGCTGGCGGCCGAGGGCAGTTGCACGATAGGCGGCAATCTCGGCACCAACGCGGGCGGCACACAGGTGGTGCGCTACGGCAACACGCGCGAGCTGTGCCTGGGGCTGGAAGTCGTCACGCCTCAGGGCGAAGTCTGGAACGGCCTTTCGGGCCTGCGCAAGGACAATACCGGCTACGACCTGCGCCACCTCTTCATCGGCAGCGAGGGCACGCTCGGCGTGATCACCGCCGCGACGATGAAGCTCTTTCCCAAGCCCGTGGCCGATCTCACGGCCTGGGCTGCCGTGCCCTCCATGGACGCAGCCGTGCGGCTGCTGGGCCTGGCGCATCAGCACCTGGGCGCCTCGCTCACAGGCTTCGAGGTCATGGGGCAGTTTACGCTCTCGCTCGTGGTGCGGCACATGCCGCAGCTGCGTGTGCCGTTCGCGGGTATGGCGGACGCGCCCTACTGCGTGCTGCTGGAAAACGCCGACAGCGAAAGCGAGGCGCATGCGCGTGCGCGCTTCGAGCATCTGCTGGAGGTGGCGCTGGAAGACGGCTGCGTGCTCGACGCCGTGGTGGCCGAGAGCCTGGCGCAGGCGCACGAGCTCTGGCACATCCGCGAGAGCATCCCGCTGGCGCAGGCCGAAGAGGGCCTGAACATCAAGCACGACATCTCGATCGCTGCCTCGCGTATCCCGGCCTTTGTCGAGCACGCCGATGCGCTGCTTCGGCACGAAATCCCCGGCGTGCGGCTGGTGAACTTCGGCCACCTGGGCGACGGCAATCTGCACTACAACGTGCAGGCGCCCGAAGGAGGCGACGGCAAGGCCTTCCTGCGCGAGCAGGAGGCACGAGTGAACCAGCTCGTCTACGACGCGGTGGCGCAGTTCGACGGCTCGTTCTCGGCCGAGCACGGTGTGGGTCAGCTCAAGGTGCACGAGCTCGAGCGCTACGAGCCGCCCGTGGCGCTGGCGATGATGCGCGCGATCAAACAGGCGCTCGATCCACAGGGCCTGATGAACCCTGGATGCGTACTCTCCAAACCGTAGCTGCTCGCGCCTGTCAGATAAGCGCAAGAGCCTGATTTGATATAAAAATAACCTCTCGCCCCATTCGCGGCCCCTTTGGCATCCGCAGCCGTTTCTGACTGACGGATGCGCTTCGATCCAGGAGCGTGGGCGGTCAGGAGGGTGCGCCTGGACAGCACCATTTACGAGCGCGCGCCGATGTCGCATGCGCTTTCAAGGCGTCAGTTGGCGGGCCTCGGGGCGCGGCCCGGGGTCAAACAGCCATCGGCGCAGAGATGTGCGGATGGTGCCGGTAGCCGTCAAGCCAGAAGTCGGAAGGCTCAACCTTCTCCAACCACCCAGGCTCGTACCTGCCCGTGGCGGCGTAGTCGGGTATGCGGTCAGACAGGACAAGCTTCGGCAATGGATAAGGCTCGCGTGTGAGCTGCTCCTTGAGCATGTCCACATGATTTTCGTAAATGTGAGCATCCCCGATGAAATACGTGAACCAGCGAGGCGTGTACCCGGTCAGGCGCCCCACCAGGTGCAGCAGTGCCGCGCCCTCGGCAGCGTTGAACACCGTGCCAAGCCCGACATCGTTGGACCGGATGTACAGGCACAGCGAGATTTCCTTCTTCTCCTTGCTGACCAGGAACTGGTACAGCAGGTGGCAGGGAGGAAGCGCCATTTCATCAAGCTGCGCCCAGTTCCATCCGTGAAAGAGAATGCGACGGCTGCCAGGGTCCTCGATGATGGTGTCCAGGCATTGCCGGAGCTGGTCCACGGCCTTGTACAGCAGCACGCCGGAGGGCTTGCCATCCGCCCCATCGAGAACGCCAATTTGTTGGAAGCCACGGCCCAGAGCATCCGCAATTTGCGCCTCGCCCTGGGGCTGAATCGGGTCGATGAGCTTGTACGCGGGCCACTGGCGCCACTGGACGCCATACACCGATCCCAAGTCATCCTCGCGCAGGCGATAGGGGTTGGCCAGCCACTGAGCATTCTCATTGGCGTTCTGGTCCCACACCTTGCACCCCAGCGCGCGGAAATCAGCAGCGCTGCGCGATGCACGCAGGAAGCCGACCAGTTCCCCCATGACGGATTTGAACGCCAGCTTCTTCGTCGTGATGGCTGGAAAACCTGCCTGCAGGTCGAAGCGGAGCATCGCGCCAGGAACGCTGAGGGTGCGAACACCCGTGCGGTTGTTTTGCCAACTCCCCTGCTCAAAAATCTGACGAACCAGGTCCAAATACTGTTGCATCGTGCCCCCAACTCAGGCGAGTTTAGCTGGGGTCAGGGCCAGCCATCGCCCCAACCGACCAATGCAAGAAGCGGGTCGCTGACAAGGCATCTTGATCTTCGTTGCCAGCGCAGGCCCCATACCCGCCGACCCATGTCCCGTCGCTTTGTCCGGTGAAACCCCTGGCGGCCCGGACGCAGCGCTTTCGCGCTTCTGCTGGTGCCTGCGGGGGTATTGGCTGACAATCGGTGTCGGCAGGACCGTCGAATTCATCAAATTTCTCTGAAGCATCAGCATGGAAACTCCAGGCACAGGACAGAAGATGCGCTTTCACGTCGTGACCGAGCGGGTCGATGGCCATCACAGCGTCGCTCGCTGCAAGAACGCCAGGATCGCGCTGGACACCGACCCGGCGGGCAACCCCGACGCGTTCAACCCGGCCGAGCTTTTGCTGGCCGCGCTCACTGCATGCATGGTCAAGGGTATCGAGCGCGTCACACCCATTCTGGAATTTCAGCTGCGCGGTGTGGAAGTCAAAGTCGACGGCGTCCGCCAGGATGTACCACCACGCCTGGAATCCGTCCGTTACGAGATCATTGTGGACACGGATGAATCCGACCAGCGCCTCAGGCTGCTCCACGAAAACGTGAAGAAATACGGCACCGTATTCAACACGGTATCACCCGGCACCGAGCTCAGTGGCGTGCTGGTGCGAAAGGTGGCCGATTGAGGCAGGAAGGACACCCCCTCGAACGAACACAGCCAATATACCCGGGTCTGGGCCGGGGCAGTGCTTGGCGGCGTCCTTGAGCGTTTGACGCACGCTCCCATGTCCGGCACAGGCCGCACGCAAACCTCCCCGAGAGGTTAACCTTCCATCCATGGATCGAGAGGAGCCCACCATGGATGAACTGCGTTACATGTCCGGCTTCGGCAACGAGTTTTCGACCGAAGCCCTGCCCGGTGCCTTGCCCCGGCGTGGCAACTCGCCGCAGAAAGCCGCCTACGGGCTCTATGCCGAGCAGCTTTCGGGCACGGCCTTCACCGCGCCGCGCCACGCGAACCGGCGCTCGTGGCTCTATCGCATCCGCCCGGCGGCGGTGCAGGAACCGTACGAGATCAGCGACATCGCGCCGCGCTGGCTCAGCCACTTCGACGAGGTGCCCACGCCGCCCAACCCGCTTCGCTGGGACCCGCTGCCCCTGCCCGGCCCTGCTGCCCAGGTGGATTTCATCGACGGCATGACCACCATGGGCGGCAACGCGGGCTGCGCGGTGCACATCTACACCGCCAACCAGTCGATGACCACGCGCTACTTCCATGATGCCGACGGCGAGCTGCTGATCGTGCCGCAGCACGGGCGCCTGCACATCGCCACCGAGTTCGGCGTGATCGACATCGAGCCGCAGGAAATCGCCGTGATCCCGCGCGGCGTGCGCTTTCGTGTGGCGCTGCCCGACGGCGCGGCGCGCGGCTACGTCTGCGAGAACTACGGCGCGCACCTGCGCCTGCCCGACCTGGGCGTGATGGGCTCCAATGGCCTCGCGCACCCACGCGACTTCCTCACGCCCGTGGCAGCGTACGAAGACGTGGAGGGCCACTTCGAGATGGTGGCCAAGTTCCAGGGGCGCCTGTGGAGGGCGCGGATCGGCCATTCACCGCTCGATGTGGTCGCCTGGCACGGCAGCGGTGCACCCTGCAAGTACGACCTGCGCCGGTTCAACGTGATGGGCTCGATCAGCTACGACCACCCGGACCCGTCGATCAACCTCGTGCTGCATGCGCCGAGCAGTACGCCGGGCGTCGATACGCTGGATTTCGCCGTGTTCGCGCCGCGCGTGCTCGCGATGCAGGACACTTTCCGCCCGCCCTGGTTTCACCGCAACATCGCGGGCGAATTCATGGGTCTGGTGCACGGCGTCTACGACGCCAAGGCCGAGGGCTTCCTGCCCGGCGGCGCGTCGCTGCACAACCCCATGATCGGCCACGGGCCGGACGCGGGCACCTTCGAGAAAGCCAGCGCGCACGACACGAGCCAACCCGATTACGTCAAAGACACGATGGCCATCATGTTCGAAACGCCGGTGATGATCCAGACCACGCGCTTCGCGCTCGAATCGCCGCAGCGCCAGCGCCAGTACCACGAGTGCTGGATGGGGATCGCAAAACACTTCGATCCGGCCAGACGCTGACAGTCACGCGCGCCGGACCACCCGGCGGCATCGCGTGGCCTGCCGGCGAAGAGGGTGCGGTTGATCCGCAGGGCCCTGCGTCGCGGCCGTGACGCCTGCGCAATTCCCTGCAAGAATAGGGGCCGGCCCGGGTATAGACGGCGCGCCTCGCCACCCCATGATGAACCATGCAGGCATGGGTGTGGCCACCCTGGTCTTCCCACAACCAAGCTCCAGAAAGGCCTTCATCATGCAAGCTCGCGTGCTTTCCCTGATCCTCGCCTCGATCACATGGGCGGCGGGCCTGTCGCCCGCCCACGCCGCGCCGGCCGATTACAAGATCGACCTCGACCACACCTACGCCACCTTCGCCATCGACCACAACGGCGCCTCGATCAACCGCGCGCGCTTCGGCGAGGTGTCGGGCAGCGTGCGCTTCGACAAGGAGGCCGGGGCCGGCGCGATCGACATCGTCGTGCAGACCGCCAGCGTCTACAGCGGCTCCAAGGGTTTCGACGAGCACCTGCGCACGGCCGATCTGTTCGACACGGCCAGGCACCCGACCATGCGCTTCGTCTCTGACCGACTGGTGTTCAACGGCGAGCGCCTGGTCGAGGTGCCCGGCCAGCTCACGCTGCTCGGCCAGACGCACCCGGTCACGCTCAAGGCACTGCAGTTTCGCTGCTACCCCAACCAGCGCGCCAAGACCGAGGCCTGCGGCGGCGACTTCGAGGCCGTGATCGACCGCACGCTATGGGGCATGGACTACCTCGTGAAGGTGGGCATGCCGAAATCGGTGCGTATAGGCGCGACCATCGAGGCATTCAAGCAGTAACTGAGCAAGCAACGTCGCGACCGCCCCTGCGAGGCACTTCTCGCGGCGGTTGTGGGGCGCCCTCTGCGCCGAGCCACGGTCTTCTCTTCAGTCATCGATTCCCGTCGACCTTCGCTGTCTTCGCGCTGCCCTCGTGCTCTTCGCGTGAAACAGGCGTGCAAACCATTGCATCCAATGCACCGGGTGGCAGCCAAACAGGCCACCTCCCGGCCGCACGGCCTTGACGACCAAGAGGAACCGAGACATGCACAGATCTGCCCCCCCAACCACGCGGCGCCATGCGACGTCATTCCCATGGCTGCTCAGCTCGCTCGCCGCCAGTGCGCTGGCGCTAACCGCTTGCGGCGGCGGCGATGACAACGGCCCGCAGGTATCGAACGACCCGCCGCAGGCCCAGTTCCTGCACCCTGAACTGGCCAAGGCGGGGCAGGATGTCTTTCGCTACGACACCTTCGGCGATGAAGCGAAATGGACCGACCAGCTCATGATGCATCAGGTGATCGAGACGGCCGTCGATCCGCTCACCGCCGCATCGGTCGGCCTGAAGATCGACGCCGAGAAGCTTCCGACCGACGTGGTCAAGGGCGTGCTCGATGGCAGCATCCCGCTTAACGATCCGCAAACCACCCTCGCCCTGATCAGCCTCGATGCCGTGGTGGGCGTCAAGGGAACGGTCAGCACGGGCGCAGACAAACGGCTGCACCTGGACCGCGTCGGCATCACCTGCGCGCTGTGCCACTCCACCGTGTCCAAGGACCTGGACCTGCCAATCGCCGGCACTGCAGTGAATCTGAAAGGCATCGTCGGCATACGCCAGGATGGCTGGCCCAATCGGGATCTGAACCCCGGCGCCATCATTGCCCTGTCCCCCGCCGTGCCTCAAGCCGCCAAGGACGTGCTCAACACCTGGGGCGCGGGCAAATACGATCCGCGCTGGAACTTCGACGGCAAGAGCAACCCCACGGTGATCCCGCCGGCCTACGGCCTGGCGCAGCTCACCAAGGCGATCTTCACCGGCGATGCGGACGCCAACCACGAACCGGCCGGCCCGGTCGCCTACTGGAACCGCTACGTGGCCGTCACGCAGATGGGCGGCCTGGGCACCTTTTCGGACGCCCGGCTGAACGGCAAACTCGGAGGCTACAAGGACGTGGACAACACCAACGGCGGCAAACTGCCCGACCGGGTGACGAGCGTCCTGCCCGCGCTGCAAGCCTACCAGTATTCGATCGCAGCACCGGCGGCACTGGCGGGATCGTTCGACACGGTCGCCGCCGCGCGCGGCAAGGGCGTCTTCGAAGGCGCCGGTCAATGCGCGAGCTGCCATTCGGGAGACGCCTTCACCGATGCCACGCAGGGCAAGCTTCATCCCGCCGAGACTACCGCCGCGGCGGACAAGGACTACGTGATGCGCTCCGCCACGCAACAGTGGCGCACCTCACCGCTCAGGGGCGTCTGGCAGCATGCGCCCTACTTTCACGACGGCTCCGCCGCGACGCTGGCCGACGTGGTCAATGCCTACGACACCAAAAACAAGCTGGGGCTCACCAGCGCGCAGAAGGCCGATTTGGCCGAGTATCTGAAGTCACTTTGAGCGCCTCCGGCACGTCGCGCGTGCCGACGCTGGGGCCTTGCGCAAGGCTCCAGCGGCGCTCTGGCCGGCGTCAGGGCAACACGGTCAATCCAGGCACGGAAGCTGCCTGCATCCGTCCGATCACCGCGGCGTGCCCGAAGCCCTGCGCGTGAAAGATCTCCAGCACCGTAGGCACCGCCTCGGGCGCGCAGCTCACCAGCAGGCCGCCCGAGGTCTGCGGATCGGCCACGAGATCACGCGCCACCTCGGGCAGCGCCGCATCAAGCCGCACCTCGGCGCCGTATGCCGCCCAGTTGCGCCCCGATGCGCCGGTGACGAAGCCCGCCGCCGCCAGGCGTGACACCTCGGGCAGCAGGGGCAGCGCGCCGTAGTGCACCACGGCCTCCAGGCCCGAGGCCCGGGCCAGCTCCAGTGTGTGGCCCGCCAGGCCGAAGCCGGTGACGTCGGTCAAGGCATGCACCTGCGCCATCTCGGCCAGCGGCACGCCCGGGGTGTTGAGCTGCGTGGTGCTGGCGACCAGCTCGCCATAGCCGCGCGCGTCGAGCGCATTTTTCTTGAGTGCCGCCGAAAGCACACCGACGCCCAGGCGCTTGCCCAGAATCAGCACATCGCCCGCCCGCGCATCGCGGTTGCGCTTGACGCGGTCCGGGTGCACCAGCCCCATGACGACGAGGCCGTAGATCGGCTCCACCGAATCGATGGTGTGTCCGCCCGCGATCGGTATGCCCGCCTCGCGGCACACCGCCTCGCCGCCGCGCACAATCTGGCCTATGGTCTGCAACGACAGCTTCGCCACCGGCATCGCCAGCAGCGCCAGCGCCATGACGGGCTTGCCACCCATGGCGTACACGTCACTGATCGCGTTGGCAGCGGCGATGCGGCCGAAGTCGAACGGGTCATCGACGATGGGCATGAAGAAATCGGTGGTAGCCACCAGCGCCTGCTCGTCGTTGAGCTGGTAGACGGCCGCGTCGTCCGAGGTCTCGTTGCCGACGAGCAGCTCGGGGGGCACGAAGCCCGATGCGCTGGTCTTGAGGATTTCCTGCAGCACCCCGGGCGCGATCTTGCAGCCGCATCCGCCACCGTGCGAGAGGCTGGTGAGACGGATGGATTCGGTGGGCACGGTGCTGACGTCGGTCATCGGGTTTTTGGTCACATTCAAAGTGGGAATTGTCGCAGCACGCTTGCCATAATGTTGCCATGCGACTCCTCCACACCATGCTGCGCGTGGGCAACCTGCAGCGCGCCATCGATTTCTACACCCAGGTGCTCGGCATGCAATTACTGCGCACGAGCGAAAACCCCGAATACAAATACAGCCTGGCCTTCGTCGGCTACGAGGGCGGCAACCCCGGCCAGGCGGAGATCGAACTGACGTACAACTGGGGCACCACCGAGTACGAGATCGGCACGGCATACGGCCATATCGCCATCGGCGTGCCCGACGCCTACGCCGCCTGCGAGAAGATCAAGGCCGCTGGTGGCCAGGTGACGCGCGAGGCCGGGCCGGTCAAGGGCGGCAGCACGGTGATCGCCTTCGTGACGGACCCCGACGGCTACAAGATCGAACTGATCCAGAGACCCTCCGAGGCCCCGGCGGATCCGCTGCGCGGCGCCTGAGGCTTGCAAGACCTGTTTTTCAACCCCTTCTCCAAGAGACAGCCCATGACGAAGAACTTCGCTCCCATGCCCGATGCCCATGGCTTCTTCGGCCCCTACGGCGGCCAGCTGGTGCCGCCGTTCCTCAAGGAGGCGATGGACGACATCGCCAAGGCCTACGCCGAGATCACGCAGCGCGAGGATTTCCAGCAGGAGCTGCACGACCTGCAGGTGGATTACGTGGGCCGCCCCAGCCCCATCTTTCATGCCCGGCGCCTGTCGGATCAGCTCGGCGGCGCGCAGATTCACCTCAAGCGCGAAGACCTCAACCACACCGGCGCGCACAAGATCAACCACTGCCTGGGCGAGGCGCTGCTGGCCAAGTTCATGGGCAAGACCAAGGTCATCGCCGAGACCGGCGCCGGCCAGCACGGCGTGGCACTGGCCACCGCCTGCGCACTCGTGGGCATTCCCTGCGAGATCCACATGGGCCAGGTGGACATCGAGAAGGAACACCCCAACGTCACCAAGATGCGCATTCTGGGCGCGACGCTGGTGCCCGTGACGCGCGGCGCGGCCACGCTCAAGGAAGCGGTGGACAACGCCTTTGAGGAATACCTGAAAGACCCGAAAAACTACCTGTACGCCATCGGCTCGGTCGTCGGCCCGCACCCCTTCCCCATGATGGTACGCGACTTCCAGAGCATCGTCGGGCGCGAGGCGCGCGAACAGTTCCTCAAGAAGCACGGCAAGCTCCCTGATTACGCGGCAGCCTGCGTCGGCGGCGGCTCCAACGCCATGGGGCTGTTCACGGCGTTTCTGGGCGACGACAGCGTCACGCTGGTGGGCGTGGAGCCTGCGGGCGAAGGCACGGACAAGCCCGGGCGTCACGCGGCGACGCTCACCATGGGCAAGCCCGGCGAGATCCACGGCATGAAGTGCTACGTGCTCAACAACGCGGCGGGCGAGCCCGACGCCGTGCACAGCATCGCCTCGGGTCTGGACTACCCGGGCGTGGGCCCGCAGCACAGCTACCTCAAGGACATCGGCCGCGTGCAGTACGAGGTGGCGAACGACGAAGAGACGCTGGACGCCTTCATGCGGCTGTCGCGCGTGGAGGGCATCGTGCCGGCGCTGGAGAGCTCGCACGCCGTGGCCTGGGCCATGCGAACGGCCCCCACGCTGGGCACGGACGTGAACATCCTCGTGAACCTGTCGGGGCGCGGCGACAAGGATGCGGACTACGTGGCGCACAGGCTCGGGCTCTGAGCGCCCCGCCCCTTCCGGGGTGCACGGCAGGCGCGAGGCATGACGACTTCCATCCCCTGGCTCGCACCCGGAGACCCCTTCCCGCCCGCGGCCGCAAGCTGGGGCGCGGACACTCCCATGCCGGGGCTGCTGGCGGCCGGTGGGGCGCTGGATGTGCCGCACCTCGTGGCGGCCTACAGCCAGGGGATCTTCCCCTGGTTCAGCGAGGGTCAGCCCATCCTTTGGTGGAGCACGGCGCCGCGCATGGTGCTGCCGCCGGCCGAGTTTCGGCTGCACCACTCGCTGCGCAAGACGCTCAAGCGCTTTCGCGCCTCACCCGCGTGCGAACTGCGCATCGACAGCGATTTTTCCGCCGTGATCCATGCCTGCGCGGGCACACCGCGCGAGGGACAGTCGAGCACCTGGATCGTGCCGCGCATGGTGCAGGCCTACGAGGCGCTGCATGCCGCAGGCTTTGCGCACAGCGTGGAGACCTGGGTGGACGGACGGCTCGTGGGCGGGCTGTACTGCGTGGCGCTGGGGCGCGCGGTGTTTGGCGAATCGATGTTCGCGCATGCGAGCGACGCCTCCAAGATCGCGCTCGCGGCGCTGGTCGGGCTGTGCCGGCACGAAGACGTGGCCCTGATCGATTGCCAGCAGAACACGGCGCATCTCGCGTCGCTGGGCGCCCGCGAGGTCGAGCGTGAGGTTTTTCTGACACATGTGGCGCGGGCACGCACACAGCCAGTGATGGATTGGCGTTTTGCACCAGAATGCTGGGACGAGCTATTGCCAAGCGATCGACCATGACCCAACTCAACGACCTGCCGCTGCAGGCGCTGCAGTTCTACACCACGGCGCCCTACGAATGCAGCTATCTGCCCGGGCACGTGGCGCGCTCGGAAGTAGCCACGCCCAGCCACCTGATCCACAGCGGCGTGTATTCCGAGCTCATCGCGCAGGGCTTTCGGCGCAGCGGCATGTTCACCTACCGCCCGCATTGCGAAGGCTGCAACGCCTGCACGCCGATCCGCATCCTGGCGCAGGAATTCCTGCCCGACCGCAGCCAGCGCCGCGCGATCAAGCGCCATCGGCAGTTGGTGGCACGCTCGCTGCGGCTGTGCTTCGTGCCCGAGCACTACCAGCTCTACCTGCGTTACCAGGCCATGCGCCACGCGGGCGGCGGCATGGACCACGACAGCATCGACCAATACACGCAGTTCCTGCTGCAAAGCCGGGTGAATTCGCGCCTGATCGAATTCCGCGCGCCGCGCGCCGATGGCGAGCCGGGCGAGCTCAAGATGGTCTCGGTGCTCGACATCCTGGACAGCGGCCTCTCGGCGGTCTACACCTTCTACGAGCCCGACGATGGCGCAAGCTACGGCAGCTACAACATCGTCTGGCAGATCGAGCAGGCCCGCGCCATGGGCCTGCAGTACGTGTACCTCGGCTACTGGATCGCGCTCAGTCCCAAGATGAACTACAAGACACGCTTCAAGCCCTATGAGCTGCTGCTGGACGGCGCGTGGAAGCGCTTCGGCGATTGAAATTCAGCATCGACTCAAAGCCAAAACATCATCCGGCGCCCGTCCATCAAGCGCGGTCCGCTATCAATAGCGCATCACTGCGCCAGGTCGAACACCAGCACCTCGGCATCCTTGCCGTCGCCGAGCGTGATCTCGGCCTCCTGCTGCAGCAGCAGTGCATCACCGCCCGTGAGCGCCGTGCCGTTGACCGTGAGCCGTCCACGCACCAGGTGCACGTAGGCCTTGCGCTGCGCAGCGATCGCCAGCCGGGCGGATTCGCCGGCGTCGAACAAGCCCGCATACAGCCGCGCGTCGGCATGGATACCCACGGTGCCGCCCGCGCCCATGGGCGCGGCGATCAGATGCAATTTCCCGCGCTTGGCCTCCTCGGGCACGCTCGCCTGCTCGTAGCTGGGCGCGAGGCCCTGCGTGTCGGGCAGGATCCAGATCTGCAGAAAGTGCGTTTCCTGACCCTCGGCGTGGTTGAACTCGCTGTGCATCACGCCGCTGCCCGCACTCATGCGCTGCACGTCGCCAGGCGGAATGCCCTTGACGTTGCCCATGCTGTCCTTGTGCGCGAGATTGCCCGAGAGCACGTAGCTGATGATCTCCATGTCGCGGTGCCCGTGCGTGCCGAAGCCCGCACCTGGCGCGATGCGGTCTTCGTTGATCACGCGCAGATTGCCCCAGCCCATGTGCCTGGGGTCGTAGTAGTCGGCGAACGAAAAACTGTGAAAGGACTTGAGCCAGCCATGGTCGGCATAGCCGCGGTCCTGTGCCTTGCGAACGGTGAGCATCGTGCTTCTCCTGTGAATGCCTGATGTCTCCAATGTAGGGAGCGCAGCCGACTTTGCACAGGGGCCGCATTTGAATGCATCATTCAAATGAATTGAATGGACGCCCACGAAAAATGCAAATCAGCAGCAACATCCTCACCCCCGACAATCTGCGCCTGCTGCAGGCCATCGCCACGCACGGCAGCTTTGCCGCGGCGGCGCGCTCGCTTGATCTTGCGCCCAGCGGTCTGACCTGGCGCATGCGCCAGATCGAGGAAGCCCTCGATGTGCTGCTGTTCGACCGCGGCAGTCGCCGGGCCGTGCCCACGCAGGCCGGGCGCGAGCTGCTGCGCGAGAGCGAGCGGCTGCTGGCCGACATGGATGCCGTGGCCCAGCGCGTGCGGCGCGTGGCCACGGGTTGGGAGCCGCAGCTGACGCTCTCGGTCGATGGCGCCATCGCACGCACCACGCTGCTGGAACTCGTGGAGGCGTTCTACGCGCTGGACATCCCCACGCGCCTGACGGTGCGCGAAGACACGCTCGCCGGCACGCTCGAACGCCTGACCCAGGGGCAGGCGGACCTGGCCATCGGCGTGGCCATCGAGGCGCCGCCCCTCGTGAACCTGCGCACCGCGCCGCTGGGCGATCTGCGCTTCGTCTTCGCCGTGGCGCCGCACCACCCGCTCGCAAGCGCCGCGGAGCCCATTGCCGATGCGCTCCTGGCCCGCCACCGCATGATCGCCGTGGCCGATTCGGCGCGCCAGCACCCGGCGACGATCGGGCTGCTGCCCGGGCAGGAGGTGCTGACGGTGGACGGCCTTGCCACCAAGATCCGCGCGCAGCTTCGGGGACTGGGCGCGGGCTACCTGCCCGAACCGATGGCGCGCCCCTACCTTGAGGCCGGGCTGCTCGTGGCGCGCCAGGTCAGCCGCGCGGCGCGCACCACGCACCTGTCCTATGCCTGGTGCGACTTCGGCAAACGCACGCGCGGGCGGGCGCTGCAGTGGTGGCTCACGCAACTGCAAAGCCCCGTGACGCGCCGCGCCCTGCTGGAAAACCACCACGGCGCATAGCTCCTGAGCCCGAAGATGGCGGCTGACCGCAGGGGCTGTTCGGTCACGCGCGATGGACACGAACGCGGCCGTACCCTTGCAAGCCCCTCCTGGCGGGCGCATTCCACCGCCGTTTCCCGGTTGAACGCGTGTAGAGTGCAGCCACTGCATCCATGAAAGTTCATCATGCCCGTCAAGCCACCCGCCAAACGCCACCGAACCCCAGCGCACTACGCCATCATCGGCGCGGGGATGGCCGGAGTGGCCTGCGCCCGCACCCTCCAGCAGGCGGGCCATGCGGTCACGGTGTTCGAGCAGATGGACAAGGCGGGGGGCCGCACCCGCACGGTACACACGGCCGGCGGCAGCTTCGATGCTGGCGCGCAGTACTTCACCGTGCGCGACGCGCGTTTTGCGAAGGCACTGGAAACGGTTTCCGGCCTGTGCCGTCCATGGAGCGCAAACACGGTGCGCGTGCTCGACAGCGCCGGGCGCGTCGTGAGCGCCGCGCCGCCTCCGGGTGAAGCGCACTGGGTGGCCCAGCCCACCATGGATGCCCTGGTGGGCGCCTTCAGCCGCCCGTTGGCCGCACTGCGCACGGGGCAGTGTGTCACGGGTCTGGTGCAAGACGGCACGCGCTGGCACGTGCGGGTCAGCCCGGGCAGCGCGGGCGCGGCGCAGAAAGCGGGCTCCTTCGACGGCCTGGTCCTGGCCCTGCCCGCTCCCGAGGCGCTGGCGCTGATGCACGCGTGCGGCATTCAACCCGCCTGGACCGGCGCGCTCTCGCAGGTAAGCATCGCACCCTGCTGGACGCTGATGCTCACCTTTGCGCAAGCCGTGCGCCCGGGCCTGACCACGCTCGGGCCGCAATGGAACGCCGCGCGCAGCACGCACCACCGCGTGGCCTGGCTGGCGCGCGAATCGTCCAAGCCCGGCCGCGCGCAGGTCGAGCGCTGGACGGTGCAGGCCAGCCCCGCGTGGTCCGAGGAACACCAGGGCGACAGCCCGCAGCGCGTGCAGGACAAGCTGCTCAAGGCGTTCGCCGAAGTCACCGGCATCCGCGCCACGCCCAGCGACGCGCAGACGCTGCTCTGGCCCCATGCGCAGACGCGCGCGCCGCTGGGGCAGGCTTACGTCTGGGACGCATCCGTGCACCTGGGCGCCTGCGGCGACTGGTGCCTGGGCCACCGGCTGGAGGATGCTTTCATTTCAGGGCTGGAGTGCGCGCTGGGGATGCTCGAAGGGTAAAAACCACGGGCATCGCGTGGCGCGTGACCGAAAGCCTGGCGCGTGATCCGATGTACATCGGCCGTTTCGCCCCCTCTCCGACGGGCCCCCTGCACGCAGGCTCGCTCGTAGCGGCGCTCGCGAGCTGGCTCGATGCGCGCGCGGCCGATGGCCGGTGGCTGGTGCGCATCGAGGATGTCGATACGCCGCGCTGCGCGCCCGGCGCGGCCGAGCGCATCCTCGCCCAACTGGCCGATTGCCATCTGCTGCCCGACGCGCCGCCGCTGTACCAGTCCACGCGCGGCGACCGCTACCAGCAGGCGCTGAGCGAACTGCTGACGCAGGGTCTCGCCTACCCCTGCGGCTGCACACGCCGCGACATCGACGAAGCGCTGGCGGCGCGCGGCATCATGCACGAGCGCCACCATGAACGCCCCTACCCCGGCACCTGCCGCGAGGGCCTGAATGGGAAGCGTGCGCGGGCATGGCGTTTTCATGCCGAGAAATTCATGTCAAATTGGCCCAAAAGCCAATACCAAAAAGCGCATGCGGCTGCGTTTTCGATAGTCGATTTCAGACTGAACTGGCGCGACAGGCGCCTGGGTCCTCAGAGTCAGGACGTGGCGCGGGACGTGGGTGACTTCGTGCTGCGCCGCGCCGATGGCCTCTGGGCCTACCAGCTGGCCGTCGTGGTGGACGACGCGGACCAGGGCGTGAGCCACGTCGTCCGCGGAGAAGACCTGGCCGACAACACGCCGCGCCAGATGCTGCTGCAAGCAGCACTGGGACTGCCCAACCCGCGCTACCTGCACACGCCGCTGCTGCTGGCCGCCGATGGCGAAAAGCTCTCCAAGCAGCATGGCGCCCCTGTGCTCGACACCTCGGCGCCGCTGCGGGCGCTCGCGGCCGCAGCCCGGGTGCTGGGTCTACCGCCCTACCCTGGCGCCGCTGGCGCTTGCGAGGCGCTGGCGTGGTGGGTGCGCGCCTGGCAGGGCACCTACAATCGCGCGCCGTGACCAACGATACCCCCCTTCCCCCAGCGCCTGAACACCCCCCGCGGCGCATCCGCAGCTTCGTGCTGCGCGCGGGCCGCACCACGCACGGACAGGCCAGGGCGCTCGAAGAATTGGGCCCACGCTACCTGCTCGACTACGCTGAAACCGTGCTGGACGCCGAGGCCGCCTTTGGCCGCGCCGCGCCATTGATCCTGGAAATCGGCTTCGGCATGGGCGAAGCCACGGCGCAGATTGCGACCAGCCGCCCCGAAGACAATTTCCTGTGCTGCGAGGTGCACGAACCCGGCGTCGGCGCGCTGCTCAGGCGCATCGGCGAGCAGGAAATCACCAATATCCGTATCGTGCGTCACGACGCGGTGGAGGTGCTCACGCACATGATCGCGCCCGCTCAGCTGGATGGGGTGCACATCTTTTTCCCCGACCCCTGGCACAAGAAACGCCACCACAAGCGCCGCCTGATCCAGCCACCGCTCGTGGCGCTGCTGACCAGCCGGCTCAAGCCCGGCGGCTACCTGCACTGTGCCACCGACTGGCAGCCCTATGCCGAGCAGATGCTGCAGGTGCTCTCGGGCGAACCGCTGCTGGTCAACACGGCTGCCCCATGGGCCCCCCGCCCGGCCTATCGCCCCCTGACGAAGTTCGAGAACCGCGGCCTGCGGCTGGGCCACGGGGTGTGGGATCTGGTGTTCACGCGGCGCAACACCACGGATTGAGCTCAGCCAGCCCGTCAGAAATCGGGCTGCATGTCCACCGATTGGAGTTACGATGCTATGAAAAAGCATAGTCCCTGCGCATCACCACGCACCTCGGAGACAAGGATTTGCCCAACCACGCCGAGCGCGTTTATCTTGGAGCCTGTACCGCGGCCGTCGTGCTGAGTGCGGCGGCCGTGCTGTGGCCCGACTGGCCGGCCGCCCTCGCCGATCAACGCACAGTGCTGGGCGTGCATCTGCTGGCGGAACTCTTCTCCATTGCGATGATGGTGGGAATGGCCTCGCTGGCCTGGAACGACGTGCGCAGCCACCACATCAAGACGGCCAACATCGTCGTCTTTGGCTGGACGATCATCGCCGCGCTGGACACGTTCGCGCTTTACAGCTACCAGGGTATGCCGGGGTACAGCGCCACCGAGGGCTTGGCGCTGCCGTACTTCTACCGGCTGACCGCGCGCGTCGTGGAAGCGGTCTACTTTCTGGCCATCGCGCTGCTGATCGGCTTGCGCGGAGGCAGCAGAAAGCTCTGGTTTCTTGCCGGGCTGCTCATCGCCGCGGCCCTCGCCTGGCTGGGCGCATCCGGGCCGGCACTACCCGCCCTGTTCTACCGCTCTGCACACGGAGCCACGGTGGCGGGATCAGGCGTCGAGATCGCGGTCACGGCCTTGTACCTCCTGAGTGCATTGCTGTTCTTCAGGCACTGGCGGCATCGCCCCCTGCTGCTGTCGCTGCAGATCGCCGTGGCCTGCGTCATGCTGGGCCTGAGCGCCGCGCTCCTGACGACCCACTACGGCCAATTCGACGGCGCCAATGTCGCGGCCCATGTTGTCAGGACGCTCGCCTACGGGTTCCTCTATGAGGCCTGGCACACCATAGGCGTCGCCCATCCGCACCAGTGGCTGGAAAAGTCGCAGCGCACCATTGCACAGCAGAACCGGGAGATGACGGAAACGCTGACCGAAATGCCGGTCGAAGTCGTCCTGCTGGACAAGGAGCTGCGCTACCGCTATGCCAATCCGGCGCACGCCGAGCGCACAGGCATGAGCATGGAGCAGCTCATGCAGGCCACCTGGCACGCGCTGGTGCCCGCGGAGCAGCAGGCGATGGCGCACGCCCAGTTGCAAAGCGCATTGCGCGGCCAGCATGTGCAGTTCGACCTGCGCCAGGAAGCGGGCGGCATCATCCTGCTGAGCCTGAACGTACGGGCCGCGCCACGCCTGGGAGCCGATGGTGCGATCGACGGTGTGCTGCTCACGCTGGTGGACAACACCGAACAGGAAAACACGCGCCTGATGACCGCGCTGTCACTGCAAGAAGCGGCCGATCTCAAGGCAGCGCTGGACGCCCATGCGATCGTGATCATCTCCGACGCACGGGGCATCATCACGCAGGTCAACGACAGGTTCTGCGACATCGCCCGCTACCGCCGCAGCGACCTCATCGGCCGGGACATGGCGATCACGCGCTCGGGCATGCATCCGGCGGAGTTCTACGAGCATATCGACGCCATCGTGCAGGGTGGACAGGTCTGGACCGGTGAAGTTTGCAACCGCGCCAGGGACGGCACCCTGTTCTGGACCCAGACGACGGTCGTGCCCTTCGCCACGCACGACGGCGCCCCGATCCAGCACATCACGCTGTGCACCGATATCACCGAGCGCAAGCAGTCCGAACAACAGGCGCGAAAGATGGCGCTGTACGACGAGCTCACCGGCCTGCCCAACCGGCGCCTTATCGTCGACCACGTGCAACAGGCCTGCGCCACCAGCTCGCGCAGCGGCAAATACGGCGCGGTGATGCTGCTGGACCTGGACAACTTCAAGGAAGTGAACGACACGCAGGGGCATGACCAGGGCGACGAGCTGCTGCGCCGCGTGGCTCAGCGCCTGCAAGACAACCTGCGCGCGACCGATACCGTGGCGCGCCTGGGGGGCGACGAGTTCATCATCCTGGTCAATGGCCTGAATGGCGACATGGCCCGCGCAGGCGACGAAGCGCTTGCCGTCGGCGAGAAGGTACGCGCGGCGCTGGAGCGGCCCTTCCACCTCGATGCCCGCATCGTGCACACCTCGATCAGCATGGGGGTGTCGCTGTTCCAAGGCGTTGCCACCGCGCAGGCAGACATCCTCAAGCATGCGGATATGGCGCTGTACCGGGCCAAGGCCCGCGGGCGCAATCAGATCAGCCTGTTCGACCCCAGCCTGCAGACCGAGGTGGAGTACCGCGCGAGCCTGATGTCGGACCTGCGCGGCGCCCTCTCCAACCATGAACTGCAGTTGCGCTACCAGGTCATCGTCGACCGCGAGCAACGGCCCCTGGGCTATGAGGCGCTGCTGCGCTGGCGCCATCCCACGCGTGGCTGGGTGCAGCCGCTGTCGTTCATCGAGCCGGCCGAGCAATCGGGCCTGATCATGCCGATCGGCACCTGGGTGCTGCGCACCGCCTGCAGGCAGCTGGCGCTGTGGGCAAGCGATGCCTCCATGCGCCGGCTCACGCTTTCCGTGAACATCAGCGCCCGCCAGTTCAGGGATGTGGAGTTCGTCCAGACCGTGCAGGGCATCCTGCAGGAAACCGGCGCAGATGCCCATCTGCTGTGCCTGGAGCTCACCGAGAGCATGTTTCATGAGGAGCTGGAGCAGAGCATCGCCAAGATGCAGCGGCTGTGCGCGCTGGGCGTGCGGTTCGCGCTCGACGACTTCGGCACCGGCTATTCATCGCTGGGCTACCTCAGGCGCATGCCGCTGGACATCATCAAGATCGACAAATCCTTCGTGGACGACATCCTCACCGACCCCAACGATGCCGCGATCGCACAGACCATCCTCGCGCTGGCCAACACGCTGGACCTGCGCGTCGTGGCCGAAGGCATCGAGGAGCCTGCACAATTCGAATGGCTGCGCGCGCGCCACTGCGACGCCTTTCAGGGGTACCATTTCGGCAAACCCCTGTCGATCGCCCAGCTTCAGGCTGGCTCTCAAGATTCGTAACTGCCACCACCATGCATCGACCCAGCGCGGCCACTGAACCACAGCCCGAGGAAGAACACTATCCGACGGACGCCGTGTTCCAACGCGCGGCGGAAATCTTTCGACTCATGTCCACGCCCATCCGCGTGAAGATCATCAGCACGCTGTGTCACGGCGAGAAGAACGTCACCGAAATCCTCTCGGAGATCGACACCACGCAGCCCAATCTGAGCCAGCACCTGAACATGCTCTTCCAGGCGCAGGTGCTCGACAAGGAGCGCCGCGGCAACCAGATTTTCTACCGCATCAACAATTACGACGTGGTGGCGCTGTGCCGCACCCTCTGCTCGCAGATCGCCAGCGAGAGCGCGTCCGGGCAGCGCTGAGGTACAAGGGTCTTTGCAGCCCCTGCAACGGTCCTATGAGCTCGCCGATGGCGCGCGCCTTGGGCACGCGGGGCGTGATCAGCCCGCACTCAGTCGAGCGCGCGCAGCACCGTCTGGTACCTGGCTTCGTTGCTCATCCCGTCGATGCCCGCGAACTTTTCGGCCATCAGGGGATTCAGGCGCGCAATGCGTTCCTGCGCCGGGGGGTGCGTGGCCATCAGCATCTGGTAATTCGCATCCTGCGCCGAGCCGCCCGCCACCGCCTGCAGCGACCGGATGAGGCCCGAAGGCGCGTAGCCCGCCCGCGCCGCCCAGAGCATGCCGTAGCGGTCCGCGTCGTATTCGTCGGATTGATCCAGCCCCTTGGCGTAGATGTTGCGCACCATGTTGATCATCGCGCCGCTCAGGGCGCCGTTGCCGCTTCGGGCCTCGATGATGCCGCCCGCCATCTGCGCGAAGCCGCCCTTCTTCACGGCCGCCAGGTAGTGGCCGTGAACCACGTGCGTGATCTCGTGACCGAGCACGCCCGCCAGCTCCGCCTCGGAATGCAGCGTGTGCAGCAGGCCCTTGGTGACGAAGACGTAGCCGCCGGGCGTAGCGTAGGCGTTGACCGCGTCGGAATCGATCACGCCAAAGCGCCAGTCGTAGACCACGGGCCGACCCTGCGCGTCCTTGCGGCTGTCGGCCTGTTCGGCCACCCACAGGCCGACGCGATTGACGTAGCGCTGCAGCTGATCATTGCGCACCAGCGGCCGCGCGCCCAGCAGCACCGAGGCAAACCCCGAGCCCAGCTCGCGCTCTTCCTGCGGGCTGTAGTCCTTGAACGCGGCGGAGGCGCCCTGCACGACATTCTGGATGCCGCTCGCGGTGCCGCCCGAGCCGCCACCCAGCCCCCCCAGCGCCGAAGACAGGCCCGAGAGCCCGCCGCCGGACATGGTTTCACAGCCCGCCAGCACCACAGCGCAGGCGCCGATGGCCAGCCAGCGCCCGACCTGAGTGGTTTTCATTGCGCTGCTCCGTCATAGTCGCCGATCCTGGTGGCGCTGAGCCTGCCGCCACGCGCGAACTGCCGGGCATCCGCGGCGCTCACCGCGTAGCGATCGAGCCGCTGCACCTCTTGCGGCGCGGGCTGGGCGTTGACCAGCTGCTCCTGCGTGAGGCCGCGCGTGCCGGTGGTGGCCGTCGGCGCGGTGCTGGAGCCGGTGAACAGGCTGGCCAGCGCATTGCCGGCACCCTGCGGCGCGGGCCGCGCCGGCGCCACTGCGTGCACGTGCGTCAGCCGCACCCAGCCTTGCTGCTCACCCACCTTCACCTTGAGCCAGCCGCCCTGCGTCTGCACCGCCTGCACCGGCGCGCCCACGGCCAGCTGTCGCAGCACCATGGAATTGAGCGAAGGCGTGGCGCGCAGCGGCGTGGCCGTCGTCACCTCGTGCGTTTGCGCCACGGCCAGCAGGCTCCAAGCCATCAACACGGCCAGTACCCATGCGTGCCAGCCACCCCGTTGCCGCAAGCCAGTCATGTGTTGCCTCCATCTCCGTTGCGCCCTGTTCCCGGGCTCTCTTTCCGCGCCATTGTAGGCAAGGGTTCGTGCAAAAGCACCTGCTGCTCGCGCCCCTTGACGCTGAATGCGCCGTGGTCCCTGAAGTCGAACTCCCGCCCGCACAGTCGCCGGGTGGTGTCGGAGACGAGGATGCGCGAGACGCCCTTGGTGCAGCCTTCGATGCGGCTGGCCAGGTTCACGGTATCGCCGATCGCGGTGTAGTCCAGGCGCCGCGAGGTGCCGAGAAAGCCGACCACCGCCGGGCCGCTGTGGATGCCGATGCCGATCTCGAAGCGCGTGCCCGGCAGCTCGCGCGCCACGTCGGCCGCGAAGCGCTCGAGCGCCTCGGACATGCCCAGCGCCGCACGCACCGCGCGCACCGCATGATCGGCCTGCGGCATGGGTGCGCCCCAGAACGCCATGATGGCGTCGCCGATGAACTTGTCGAGCGTGCCACCGTGCTGGAAGATCAAGTCCACCTGCATCTCGAAGTAGCGGTTGAGCAACGCCACGATTTCCTCGGGCTCGCGGTGCTCGGACAGGCTCGTGAAGCCCCGGATGTCGGAAAAGAGCACCGTCACCTCGCGGCTGGCGCTCACCTCGGCGCGAGCCACATGCTGCTCTTCCGAGAGGCTCTCGACGATGCGCGGATCGACGAAGCGCGAGAACATGGCCTGCACATGGTGGCGCTGCGCCATCTCCAGGCGCGAAGACAGCAGGCCGAAGGCCAGCAGCGCCAGCAAGCCCATGGCCAGGGCCGAGACGGGCATCCAGTAGACGTTGACGCCCAGCAGCAGGGCCGAGCCGCCGAGCGCCGCCACGGCGGTGCTCGCCAGCAAGGCAACCGGCCAGACGGGCGAGGCCCGCGCGGCAAACGCCACACCCATGACCGCGATCAGCACGAGCGCCAGCGCGGGGTTCACCCAGCGGGGCACTTCACGCAGCCAGTTGCCGCCTTCGAGATTGGCCAGGGCCGTGGCCAGCACGAAGGGGCCGGGCGTGGTGGCGGCCACCGGCGTCGGCACGAAGTCCAGCAGGCCGCTGGCCGTGGCGCCGATGATGATGATCTTGCCCCGGGGGTCGAATGGCAGCGCCTCGCCTTCGGTCTGGGTGGCGAGATAGGCCGCGGCATAAGGCACGCGCGTGAACTCGCGGCCGTACCAGTGCAGGCGAAAGCGTGGCTCGGCGGGTTCCGGCAGGTGCAGCAGATCGGCCACGCGGCCGATGATGTGGGGCAGCCACCAGCCCTGCACCGTGCGTCCCAGCTCGGTGCCGCGCCCCATGCCGTCGGCATCCTTGACGAAATTGATGTAGCCCGCGCGCCAGAGCTCGGGCGGCAGCGCGATCGGGGCATCGATGCCGTAGCGCGCCTGAGGGTCGGCCCCGGGGCCTGCGCGTATGCCCATGGCGGGGGGCGCCAGCGCCAGCGGTGCCTGCCGGGCCGAGTCTTCCATGAGGATCATCGGCACGAAGACCCTCGGGTCACGCACGGCGTCGGCCAGCGCCGCATCGTTTTCCGGGCGCAGGCGGTCGGGCGGCGAAAGAATGAGGTCGAGCACGACGGCGCGCGGATCGCGTGCGGTGAGCGCCATGAGCAGCTCCGCGTGAATGGCGCGTGGCCAGGACCAGGTGCCGGCCAGCTCCAGCATGCGCGCATCGACGAGCGAGGGCTGGTCGATATCGACGATCACCACGTCGGGCGGCGGCGCGCGGCGGCCCGCATCCCAGCGCAGGAGCGCATCGCCCACGCGGTTGTCCAGCGCCTGAAGCGCCTGCCAGTGCGTGAGATCGGCCAGTGCCAGCAGCGCCAGAACGGCGCCCAGCAGGGCGTGGAGCATGCGTCGCCCGAAGCGCTCGCGCAGGCGGGCCAGCCCGACGGTGAAAGGGGACAGTTCAGCCACGCCCGGCAGTATCCGAAGCCCCCAAGCAGGCGTCAACGTTTTTTCGATCGCTATGATTTTCGAGATGACGCCATGCGCGGGATTTCGAAAAAAATCAAGGTGTTACATTGCGCCGCTGCGATGACTGGTCGATGAGCCGCGCGAGGCCCGCGGACAGCGCAAAGAACCGGCCGGCGGATCGACCAGGGCGGGCGATGATCGCGAAACGCCAATGGATGTGACTGGATGCGCGACGATCTGACGACGATGCTCAGCCTGTCGGTTCAAACCGACATGGACCCCCACGCCACGGACCCACAGTGGCGCCTTGCCCGTTGGAGCGCCGAGTTCCGGGACACCCGGACCGAGACCCGCTACCGCCAGCACGCCAAACACTTCGTGGCGCGCCAGCTGGTCGTCTCCCTGTGCACATGGCTGGCGCTGATGACGGTGTTCGTGGTGCCGGACTTTGTTTCCATGGGCTGGTCTCCGCGCTTCCTGGGCATGCTGGCGGTGCGTGTGGCGGTGGGTCTGTGCGTCCTGGCGCTGCTGCGCGCCGTGTGGCGCGACCCCATGGTGGCCACGCGCGGATTGGGCGCGACAGGCCTGCTGGGCGTGGGTCTGGCGGGGTATCTGGCGGTGTTCCTGCTGCGACCGGAAATTGCCATCTGGACCTACGCGCTGACGCCGCTCATTCTCATCATGCTGTTCGTATTCATGCCCAACCGCCTGCTGTATGCCCTGGGCATGGCGGTGGCCGCGGCCATCACCATTTCAGCCATGGTCGGCTACAGCCACGGCTGGCGGCCGCGCGAGCAACTCATCCTGCTGCTCGTGCTCACGCTGCCCATCTTCACCGGCTACATCACGGCACGGCGCATGCAGATTCTGCAGCGCAGGCAATATACCCAGATCATGGCCACCCGGCGAGCCAACGCCATGCTGCAGCAAGAGGCCGCGCAGCGTGCCGTGCTGGAAGAAACCTTGCGCATACAGGCCAGCGTGGATCCGCTCACGGGCCTGAACAACCGGCGCGAATACGAAAAGCTGTCTCAGCACGAGATGGCCCGCGCGCGGCGCGAGCGCACGCCCCTGAGCCTGGCGATGGTGGATCTGGACCATTTCAAGCACATCAACGACGAGCACGGGCATGCCGCCGGCGATGCGGTGCTCAAGGCGGTGGCGCAACTGCTGCGCGAGCAACTGCGCAGCGCGGACATCATCGGGCGCCTGGGCGGCGAAGAATTCGCCGTGCTCATGCCCAACACCTCCCTGCATGCCTGCGCGGCCGTGATGCAGCGGGTGCTGCAGACCCTGCAGACGCTGCGGATACCGTTCGGTGAACACAGCCTGCACCTGACGGCCACCGTAGGCGTGGCTCAGTGGCACGGCAGCGAGGAAAATCCCGACGCCCTGATGCAGCGCGCCGACGCGGCCCTCTACAGTGGCAAAAAGGCCGGACGCGGCCGTGTCATGACCGCCTTGGCCACGGGAGAGGTACTGGCGTTTTCACCTTCTTCGCAAGCGCAGGCAACGTAGTCATCCGCGGCGGATCAGCCGCGCTGGCGCAGAGCCTCGTACAGGCACACGCCGCTCGCCACCGAGACGTTCAGGCTCTCGACCGCGCCGCGCATGGGAATCGACACCAGCGCATCGCAGCGCTTGCGCGTGAGTTCGCGCATGCCCTGCCCCTCCGCGCCGAGCACCAGCGCCACCGGCCCACGCAGATCCGCCTGATAGAGCGTTTGCGGTGCGTCGTCGCTCGTGCCGATGACGGTGATGTCGCGCTCCTTGAGTTCCATCAGCTGGCGCGCGAGGTTGGTGACCATGAAGTACGGCACCGTCTCTGCGGCCCCACTGGCCACCTTGGCCACAGTGGCGTTGATGCCGGCCGCGTGATCCTTGGGCGCGATCACGGCGTGCGCGCCCGCGCCATCGGCCACGCGCAGGCAGGCACCGAGGTTGTGGGGGTCGGTCACGCCGTCGAGCACCAGCAGCAGGGGGGGGCCGGCGATGCCGTCGAGCAGATCGTCGAGCGAATGGCCGCGCGCGATCTCGTGCACCCGCGCGGCCACGCCCTGATGGCCATGCGTGCCTGCCAGGCGCGCGATGCGCAGGCTGTCGGCCTCGACCAGGCGCACGCCCGCCTCCTTCGCCCGCTCGACGAACTGGCGCATGCGCGCGTCGCGCCGCGACGGGTCATGCAGGATTTCCACCACGCTTTGTGGCGCGGTCTTCAGGCGCACGCTCACGGCGTGAAAGCCAAACAACACTTTGAGATCAGCCATGACGGGGATTATCCGTGCGCCGGCGCGCCGCACTCGGGCATCATCGGCCCATCACGTCCCTTGCACCGATGCTGCCCCTGCCCCATATCTCACCGCTCGAGCACAGCGCCTTCGTGGCCGCGGGTCTGCTGACCTACGTCGTCGTCACGCGCATCCGCCGTCAAAGGCGCCATCCCTATGCGGCCATGTCCTGGGTGCTGGGGATCGCGGCCTTTCCGTATCTGGGCCTGCCGCTGTTCCTGATTTTTGGCACGCGCAAGCTCATCCGCCCGATCACCAGGAGCCAGCCCGCGCCCGCCGGTCCGTGGGCGCATGCCGCGCCGCTGTGGGCCACGCGGCTGCTGGCCGCCGTGGGCGTGGCCGGCGCGCGGCCTCAGGTCTCGGTGCAGTTCGCCGCCCACGGCGAGCAGGCGCTGGCACAGCTGCACGCGGTGATTGCCGCCAGCCGCAGGACGCTGGACATCTGCACCTACGTGCTCGGGGACGACGCCACGGGCGCGGCCGTTGCCGCCGCGCTGGCCGAGCGCGCCCGTGCCGGCGTGCACGTGCGGCTGCTGGTGGACAGCATCGGCAGCCTCAAGAGCGCGCACCGGCACGACGCAATGCTCAAGGCCATGGGCGTGCGCACGCGGCTGTTCGTGCCCGCGCTCGGCCTGCCGGGGCGCGGGCGGACCAACCTGCGCAACCACCGCAAGGTGGTGATCGCCGACGGCGAACTGCTCTGGGCGGGCGGACGCAACATCGCAGACGAATACTTCACCGGCAAGGGGGACGAGCCGGCCTGGATCGACCTGAGCTTCGTCGCGCAGGGGCCGCTTGCCGTGCAGGCGCAGGCGCTCTTCGACAGCGACTGGCGCATTGCGCGCGGCACGCGCCGCGCGCCGCGCCTGAGTTATGCCGAGCGCTTTGCGCGGCGCGAGGCCGCCGCCCCGCCAGCCGGCACATTGCCCGGCGCGGGTCATCTGGCGCACTGGGTGCCCAGCGGGCCTGACTTCCACGAAGACATCCTGCACGCGCTGCTCGTCTCCAGCGCCTTTCACGCCGAGCAGCGGCTGCTGCTGGCCACGCCCTACTTCGTGCCGGATGAAGGTCTGCTCGAATCGCTGGTGCTCGCGGCCCGGCGAGGTCTGGCGATCACGCTGGTGCTGCCACGGCGCTCCAACCACCGCCTGGCGGACTGGGCGCGTGGACGCGCCGTGCGCGCGCTCGTGCAGGCGGGCGTGAACGTGCGGCTGCTGCCTGGCATGCTGCACGCCAAGGCGGTGGTGGTGGATGATGTGCTGGCGCTGTGCGGCTCAGCCAACCTCGACAGCCGCAGCCTCTTCATCAACTACGAGGCCATGGCCGCGTTCTACGACCGCGCGGACATCGACTGGCTGGGGCTCTGGATTTGCGACATCGCGCGCCACGGCAAGCCTGCCTCGGCGAAGGCGCCAAGCTGGCTGCGCGACATCGGTGAAGGAATCGTGGCAACGGTGGGTTTTCAGCTCTGATCGTCGGCCACGATGCGCCCGGCCTGCAGCGTGATGCGCCGCTCGCAGCGCGCGGCGATGCTGCGGTCGTGCGTGACCAGAACCAGCGTCGTGCCCTGCTCGCGATTGAGTCGCAGCATGAGCTGCATCACGCTTTCGCCGGTGGCGAAGTCCAGACTGCCGGTGGGTTCATCCGCCAGAAGCAGCGCCGGCTGAACCACGAAGGCACGCGCCAGCGCCACGCGCTGCTGCTCGCCGCCCGAGAGCACGCGCGGAAAGGCTCCGGCGCGCTGCGCCAGCCCCACGCGGTCGAGCATGTCGGCGGCCCGCGCGCGCGCGTCGCGCCTTCCCGCGAGCTCCAGCGGCAGCATCACGTTTTCCAACGCGCTCAGATGGTTCAGCAGTTGAAAACTCTGGAACACGAAACCCAGCTTGCTCGCGCGCCACGCGGCTCTGTCGTCCTCGTTCAGGGCGAACAGGTCCTGCCCCGCCAGACGTACCGTGCCCCGCGTGGGCACATCCAGACCGGCGATGATGGACAGCAAGGTGCTCTTGCCCGAGCCCGAGGCACCGGCAATGGCCAGCGTCTGGCCCTGAGCCAGTGAAAAATCGATATCCGTGAGAATGTCGAACTGCCCCGTGGCATCGACCACGGTCTTGCCCACGTGCTCCACGGCGACAAGTTCGGCAGCGGGGGTAGAAGTGACGGACATGAAGAACTTTCAAATGAAACAGGGCCTGGCGAACCGGCGCGACTTTATCGTGCTTGCCGCCGCCACATGCGCGAGCGCCGCTCGGGCCGCCCAACGCAGCCCCGTGATCCTGGTGCTCGGTGACTCGATGAGCGCCGAATACGGCTTGCCGCGCGGCAGCGGCTGGGTGCAACTGCTGCGCGAGCGGCTGGCGAAGGAAAAAATCACCGCCGAAGTCGTCAACGCCAGCGTGAGCGGCGACACCACGCCCGGTGGGCGCTCGCGCCTGCCCAGGCTGCTGAGCGAGCATCAGCCGACGCTGGTGGTGATCGAGCTCGGTGGCAACGACGCACTGCGCGGCCTGCCGCTGAAGAACACGCAGGAGAACCTGGCCTGGATGGCGCGGCAGGCACGCGCCGCCGGCGCGCGCGTGCTGCTCGTGGGCATGCAGGTGCCGCCGAACTACGGCGCCGACTACACCCGGCGCTTTGCCGCCACGTTCGAAACCGTGGCCACTGCCGAGAAAACCGCGCTCGTGCCCTTCCTGCTCACCGGCATCGCGGATCGCCCCGACGCGGCCGGGTTCTTCCAGGCGGATCGCATCCACCCCAACGTGAAGGCACAGCCCCTCATGCTGGACAACGTCTGGAAGGTACTCGCGCCCCTGCTGCGTTGACGCCGCTATGCCGACAATAGCTGCCAGCGCTTGTCCATCATGCGTCAAACCCCGAAAACACTCCTGATGGCCTGCGCAAGATCGGCGCGCAAGTCGTCCACGTTCTCCAGGCCGATGGCAAAGCGCACCACGGTGCCCGGCTTCAGGTGCGGCGTGGCCCGCGTGCGCATGTCCGGCAGGCGGTAGGGCATCACCAGGCTCAGCGGTCCGCCCCAGCTGTAACCCAGGCGAAAAAGCCTGAGCGCATCGCAGAAGGCATCGACCTGTTCACTGGCGAAGCGCGCATCGATCACCACGCTGAACAGCCCCGCCGCCGCGCCGTCGTGGCCATGACCGTGCTTGCACAGCGCCTGCCAGTGCTCGTGCCCCGGCGCACCCGCCAGCGCCGGGTGCAGCACCTGCGCCACCGGCCCCTGGCCCGCAAGCCAATGCGCGAGCTTGCGTGCGGCTGCATCCTGCGCGTGATAGCGCAGCGGCAGGCTGGGCAGCGCACGCAGCACTGCCTCGAGGTCATTGGCGCCCACGCCCATGCCCAAATGCATGTGGCCGCGCTGGATCCGCTCGTGCAGCGCGGCCTCGCGCGTGGTGACGGCGCCCATGAGCACGTCGCCGCCACCGCTGGGGTATTTGGTGAGCGCGTGCACGGACACGTCCACGCCCAAAGAACCATCGTGCAGCAGATCAAACGGCGCGAACGCCAGGCCCGCGCCCCAGGTGTTGTCCAGCGCCGTGGTCACGCCGCGTTCGCGGCAGGCGCGCACCTGCCCGATGAGATCGGGGAATTCCATCGTGACCGAACCCGGCGCCTCCAGCCATACCAGACGCGTGGCGCCAGTGATCCTGCGGCTCAGGTCCCGCACGTCCAGCGGGTCGTACATCGCGCAGCGCACGCCGAAGCGCCGGAGCATGCCCTCGGTCAGCGCCTTGTTGGGGCCGTAGACGTTGTCGGGCAGCAGCACCTCGTCGCCCTGCCCCAGCAGCGCCAGCGCCGTCACGCTGATCGCCGCCAGGCCGCTGGGCGCGAGCGTGCAATGGCGAGCACCTTCAAGCGCCGCGATGCGCTCTTCCAGCAGATAGCTCGTGGGTGTGCCATGCAGGCCGTAGGTGTAGCCGCTCCTGTCTTCCCAGCGGCGTGCGCGCATCGCGGCCACATCCGGAAAGAGCACGGTCGATGCCTTGTGCACCGGGGGCTGCACACCTTCGAAACCCTGGGGCGGCTGGTAGTCGTGGTGGATCAGTTCGGTGGCGGCGTGCGAATGAGGGGTGTGCGTCATGCCGCCATGGTAGCGCTGCGAAAATACCGCGATGCCCGCACGCCCCGCCCTGACAACCTGGCTGCCCTTCCTGAGCTGGCCGCGCCCCGACCGCACGCTGCTGCGCGGCGAATTCTGGGCCGGCATGACCGTGGGGCTGATGCTCGTGCCTCAGGGCGTGGCCTACGCGCAGCTTGTGGGCATGCCGCTGGTCACCGGCATGTACGCCTCGTTCATCCCCATGCTCGTGGCCGTGCTCTGGGGCTCCTCGGTGCGCTTGGGCGTGGGGCCGACGGCGCTTACCAGCCTGCTCACCGGCGCCTCGCTCGTCGGGCTGGCGCAGCCGGGCAGCGCCCATTGGGTCACGCTGGCGGTGTGGCTCGCCATTCTTTCCGGCCTGCTGCAGGCGCTGCTGGGCGTGGTGCGTTTTGGCTGGCTGCTCAGCCTCGTCACCTCGCCCGTGCTCAATGGCTTCACGCAGGCGGCGGCGCTGCTGATCCTGATGTCGCAGCTGCCCTCGCTGCTCGGCTTCACGGTGCCGTGGCGCACTTTTCTGGCCGATCCGTCATGGCAGGCGCTGGATTTGCATGCCGCCGCGTTTGGCCTGGCGAGCGTGGCCCTGCTGTGGCTGGCCCAGCGCTGGCGGCGCAGCTTTCCGGCAGCCATCGTCGTCGTTGCGCTCACGGCCGCGGCCAGCTGGCTGCTGGGCTTCGCGGCGCACGGCGGCAAGGTGATTGGCGCGCTGCCCCAGGGCCTGCCACAACTGTTCCTGCCCGGATGGCTGAGCTGGGACGAGTTCGGCGCGCTCGTGATGCCGGTGATGGTGATCACGCTCGTGAGCTTTCTCGAAACCGCCTCGAGCGCCAAGGTGGATCACGCCCAGGGTGGCACGCGGTGGAACCAGAACCAGGATCTGATTGCCCATGGTCTTGCCAAGGTCAGCTCGGGCCTGTGCGGCGCGTTTCCGACCAGCGCCTCGTTTTCGCGCTCGGCACTGAACCTTTACGCCGGGGCGCAAACCGGCTGGGCCACGCTGTTTGCGTTTGCCCTGGTGCTCGCCGCGCTGCTGTGGCTGGTGCCCCTGCTCTTTCACGTGCCGCAATCGGTGCTGGCGGCGGTCGTGATCGTGGCCATCAAGGGGCTGATCAAGCCCATGAGCATGCTGCGCGTGTGGCGCCTTTCGCGCGTGGAAAGCGTCACCGGCCTGCTCACCTTCGCCGTCACGCTGCTCAGCGCCCCGCGCATGTACTGGGGCGTGCTGATCGGCCTGCTCGTGAACCTGAGCCATTTTCTCTACCAGCGGCTGCACCCGCGCATCGTCGAGGTGGGGCTGCACGCCGACGGCACCTTGCGCGACCGCCAGCTGTGGCGCCTGCCGCCGCTGGCAGGCGACGTGCTCGCGCTGCGCATGGACGCGGCGCTGGACTTCGCCTCGGCCACGGCGCTGGAAAAGCGAGTGACCGACGAGCTGGCCTCCCGCCCAGGTGTGCGCCATCTGTGCCTGTTCGCGCAGCCCATCAACCGCATCGATGTGACTGGCGTGGAGGCCTTCGTGCGCCTGCAGTTGCTCATGCAGAGCCGCGGCGGCCTGTTTCACGTCAGCGGCCTCAAACTTCCGGTGGAAAAGACGCTGCAAGCCGCGCAGGCGCTCAAGGCAAGCGAGCATCTCGTGGTGCACCGCACCGATGCGCAGGCGATCAGGGCATTGGCGGGGGCCGCCCGTGCGAGGGCCTGAGGCCGCCACGGCAAGTCACACTGCTACACTCTCGACGCTCTGCCCCATCACGCTGTGCTTCTGGCTTTTTCATGGACCTCGACGACCTGCGCCTGACCACCGCCCACGCCCTGGTCGCCGAGGCATTGGGTGAACGCCTGCCGTCCGCGGATGGGCCGTCAACGCCGTACCTGCAGGCGCTGATCGACGGGTTGTGCGAACTCTCGCTCAAGGACCCGCTCACCGGGCTGCACAACCGGCGCTACTTCGACGCCGTGATCGAGAGCGAAATCGACCGCGTGGCGCGCACCGGCGAGGCCGCGCTGCTCCTCATGATCGACATCGATCATTTCAAGCAGGTCAACGACATCCACGGCCACCTCGTGGGAGACGCCGTGCTGAAGGAAGTGGCGCGGGCCATCCGTTCATGCATGCGTCCCATGGACACCGTGGCACGCTACGGCGGCGAAGAATTCGCCGTCATCCTGCCCGCCTGCCAGTTTTCCTTCGGCAACCGCGTGGCCGATCGCGTGCGCGAGGCCGTGCAGGCGATACCGATCGAGGCATCGTCGGCGCAAAGCCTGCAGGTCACGATCAGCATCGGCGGCGCCTACGCGATCCAGTGGATACGCAGCACCCCCTCGCTCTGGACCGAGCGCGCGGATACCCAGCTCTACCAGGCCAAGGCGGGTGGACGCAACCGCACCTGCATCGAGGAGCCACGCGACAGCACCGTGACCGCCGAAGAGAAAAACATGCTTTTGGCCCCGCTTTCCCTCTCATCCGGCTGGGGCGACTTGATGCCCAGTCAGACCTTCTCCCTTGGCAGTGCTCACTGAGACCCCTTCCATGCCCGACGCGCCGCCAAGCCTTGCCACCGCCCGTGCCGAGCCGGCCCCCGTGAAGCCGGGCGGCGCGCGCATCGTCGCCATCACCAGCGGCAAGGGCGGCGTCGGCAAGACCTTCGTCTCGGCCAACCTCGCTGCCGCGCTGACCCGGCGCGGCCTGCGCGTGCTCGTGCTCGATGCGGACCTGGGTCTGGCCAATCTGGATGTGGTGCTCAATCTCTACCCCAAGCTCACGCTGCACGACGTGTTCATGGGCAAGGCCCAACTCGAAGATGTGGTGCTGCCGACGCAGGGCGGCTTTTCCGTGGTGCTCGCAGGCTCGGGCATGGTGGAATACTCCCGCCTCACCCCCGAAGTGCGCGGCGAACTGATGCGCGTGATCCAGACGCTCACACCCAACTATGACGTGATGCTGCTCGACACTGGCGCTGGCATTTCGGATGTGGTGCTGTTTTCCATCTCGCTGGCCTCCGAGGTGCTGGTGGTCGCCACCCCGGAGCCCACGTCGCTCACAGACGCCTATGCCGCCATCAAGGTGCTCGCCGCGCAGCAGAACCGCACTCACATTCGCCTCGTCGTGAATCAGACCGCGCGCCCAGGCGACGGCCGGGCCATCACCGGGCAGCTGCAGCAGGTACTCAATCGTTTCGTGGCCACGGGCACGGGTCAGCCCCTGCGGCTCATTCACATGGGTGACATTCCGGCGGACCCGAGCGTGCGCGACGCCGTGATGCGCCGTCAGCTGCTGCTGCAGCAGATGCCGGGCTGTCCTGCCGCGCTGGCGATTGCGCAGCTGGCCGGAAAATTCCAGAGCACCCTGCTGACACCCGCAACCTGAAACCGCGCGCCCCGCGCCTATTCCGTCAGCGCCCCCAAGCCGGAGACCGCGAACCTGAGCACGGGCGCCCCCGCGTCGGCGAAGGGCACGCTCATCGCGATCTCGCCCACGCCATGCAGCAGGCAGCTTTCGCGGCGCAGCGGCACGGGCGCAGTCCCATCCGCGAAACGCACCCAGGTGCCAAAACTGCTCAGATCCGTCAATACCGCGCTGCCCTGGCGCCAATCCACGCGTGCGTGCACGCGGGAGATACGCGGATCGTCGACACGGACATGGCAGTTCGCGCCACGCCCGATGTGCAGCACACCCGACGCCGCGGTGAAAGACTGGCGCGTGCCGTGCCAGTCGAACTGCAGCTTGCCGCGGGACGCCACCACGCCCAGCGTTCCCATCTCGCTGGGCAGCCCGCCCTGCACAGTGAGCATCTCGGTGTTGTCATCCTCGCGCCATTCGATCTGATAGGCCACCACGGGCTCGGCTCTGCCGCGCACCTCCATGTGACCCATGCGCACCAAGCCCACGCCATCGTGCGATACGCCCTGCACGGTGGCCTGCGTGCTCAGAATTTCACCCGGGCCCGCCAGCTCGCACAGGCGCGCGGCGACATTGACGGCGTCACCATAGGTGTCCCCCCCCACCTCGACCACTTCGCCGCTGCACAGCCCCACACGCACCGCGAGTCGATGCGACTGCGGCAACGTGCACATGGCCAGGTGTTGCTCGCGCATGAGCTGCACCACGGCCATGGCGGCGGTGGTGCCGTCGCCAAAGACACCCAGCACCCCGTCGCCCAGCTTCTTGACGACCCGCCCGCCACCGCGCTTGATGGCCAGGCCCATTTGCCGCGTAAGCGCGGTTACCGCACGCGCGGCCTCGGCATTGCCCAGTGCGTCATAGAGCGCGGTGCTGCCTGAGATGTCAGCAAACACCACTGTCCTGATCTGGCTGGTGCTTGTGGTCAGAGGGCGTTTCCCCGTCGGTTGTTGGACTGCGGCAATGCGCGTTGATTCACCATTGCCTCATTCATTATGAATACAAACCGCGACAAGCAGCACGGAACATTGCCAATCCGACGTTTTCAGTGGACATGACCCCACACCATCAGGGCGTCCCTGCCCTCCACGGCCAATGAAACCGGCCATCCCACCGGCAGCACGACCTTGGTCGGCACATGGCCAAACGGCAGCCCGGTGAGCACCGGCGCCTTGATCTGCGCGCGCAGCCAGTCCACCACGCTCTGCAGTTTGTAGCCCTTGTCGTGCGCGGCCAGCCTGTACTGGGTAAACTGGCCCAGCACCACGGCTTTCTGCCGGGCGAGCACCCCGGCATACAGCAGCTGGGTGAGCATGCGCTCGATGCGGTAAGGGTGCTCGCTGATGTCTTCGACGAACAGAATGCCACCCTTGATCTGCGGGAAATACGGCGTGCCCAGCAAAGAGGTCAGCACGGCGAGGTTGCCGCCCCACAACGGCGCCGACCGGATGAAAAGGTCGGGCACCGCCGGGCTGCCGTCAGCCCGGGGCTTTTCCTTGGTCAGGCGCCAGCCCGTGCCTTCGCCGTGGCCGGTGAGCAGATCATCGAAGCACGCGGCCATGATTTCGTCGGGCTGCTCCTTGGCGCCCCAATCAATTTCCACCGACGGGCCGGCCCAGGTGACGGCCCCCGTGCGGGCCAGCACCGCGCTCTGGAAGGCCGTGAAATCGCTCATGCCAACCCAGCGCATGCCGCGCTCGATCGCCTTGGCGATCTTCCGGTACTGGATGCCAGGCAGGATGCGTGTATAGCCGTAGGCGGCGCGCGAGATCATCGCCACGTCGGCGCCACTGGCGGCGGCGCGGTGAATGGCCGCGAGCCGCGTGGCATCGTCGCCCGCGAACCGCGTGTGCGTGGCCAGTGCATCGGCATCAACTTCCACGTCGTGCCCCAGGGCCTTCAGGCGTGTGATGGCACGCCTGAAGGCGGCCTTGTCGCGCACGGCGCTGGCGGGGGAATAAACGTAGATGTGTTTGGGGCCGTGGTCGTGGCCGCAGGCGTGGTGGTGATCGGTAGCCAAAATGTCTCGGCGGACTGGCGCCCGCCCGCTCCATCGGGATGTGTCAGAGCGCAAAGTATTCCACAGCCCGCCGGGCCAGCAGGCGGGCGTCCTCGGGACCATCGAGCGTGAACGCCGCTGGCAGGCCCAAGGCCTGCACGGTGAGCGGGGCTGTCTCCGGAGCCCGCTCCGTTTCTGCATCGGCCCGCAGGCGCGCCAGGGCGCGCTGCCCCGCTCGATGACCGGCATCGGGATATGGCGCATCCGCCGCCTGCGGCGTCAGTGGCGGCTCCGGCACGAGCTGCGCGCCCACGCACAGGGGCTGCAACAGCGTTGCCCAGACGCCGGCCCATTCGCGGCCCGGCGCCACCAGAACCACACGTTCCATGCCCAGGCGCCGCAGCAGTTGAGCCAGCACCCCAGCCTGCTCCTGCAGGTTGTACGCCGACTCCTTCTTCGGCTTGTCGCTGCGGCCAAAGCCGATCAGATCGGGCACGATCACCCGCTGGCCCAGCTCGGCCAGCGCCGCGGCCAGGTGCCGCCACTCGTAGCTCCAGCCGCGCGGGCCGTGCACCAGCAGCCAGCCGGCGGGCGCGTCGGGCGGTCCCCAGTCCTCGTAATGCAGACGCAGGCCGTCCAGGGCAGGCAGGTCACGGATGTAGCGAGCGCGCTCGGCGCCGGCCAAAACGGCAAAACGCGCTTCAGGCGGGCGCAGCGCATCCTCGCGCAACGGCTCGGCCCGGGCGCGCCGCGCCGAGCGGCGATCCGCAAAAAACTCCTGCAGCAATGCGGAGCAGTCGTGCGCCAGCACGCCGCCGCGCACCTGCGTCTGATGGTTCAGGCGCTTGTCGCCAAAGACGTCGAGCACGGAGCCGCCCACGCCCGTCTTGGGGTCCACGGCGCCGAAGACCACGCGAGCGAGACGCGCGTGCAGCATGGCGCCCGCGCACATCAGGCAGGGTTCGAGCGTGACGTAGAGCGTGCAGCCATCGAGCCGGTAATTGCCCAGCGCCCGTGCCGCCTCGCGCAAGGCCCTGATTTCGGCATGCGCCGTGGGGTCGTGCCTGGCCACCGGAGCATTCCAGCCGGTGGCAAGCAACTCACCGGCCCGCACCACCACGGCGCCCACGGGAACCTCGCCTTGCGCCGCGGCCACGCGCGCGCCCTGCAATGCGAGCCGCATCCAGTGCTCGTCACGTAAGGAGGGCTGCGGCTCACTGGGCTTCATCGGGCATGGGGCGCGGCTGCGTGAGTGTTTCCACCTGCTGTTTGACCTGCTGTTCGATCTGCCGGCCCTGCTCGGGCACCGTGGCGGCCTTGCCGCCTGCTGGCGCACTTTGCTGCACCGGCGCGGGCAACGCCTGCTGCGTGCCGGCCAGTTGCTTTCTGGCTGCCACGGCCATGATGGCCAGCACCACGAACAAGCCCGCAAGTCCCCAACCGAAGCGCATCACGATCTCCTGCACAGTGGCTGGCGATGGTAGGTCATGACGGCCTCCGTCATAAGCACATAGCCAAACCGTCGTTCGATTTTTGCACTCGCACACCGACAATGGAGACTTTTTCATGCTTCGAGGCCGCACCCATGCATCTTGACACCCTGGCCGTCCACGCCGGCTACACCCCCGATCCCACGACGAAGTCGGCCGCCGTGCCGCTCTACCAGACCACCTCCTACGTCTTCGACAGCGCGCAGCACGGCGCCGACCTGTTCGACCTCAAGGTGCCAGGCAACATTTACACGCGCATCATGAATCCGACGACCGACGTGCTGGAAAAGCGCCTGGCCGCGCTCGAAGGCGGCGTGGGGGCGCTGGCCTTCGCCTCGGGCATGTCCGCCATCACGGCGGCAATCCAGACCATCGCCGAAGCGGGCGACAACATCGTCGCCGCGAGCACGCTCTACGGCGGCACCTACAACCTGTTCGCGCACACCTTTCCACAGCAGGGCATAACGGTGCGCTTTGCCGACCCGCGCCAACCCGAGAGCTTCGGCGCACTGATCGACGAGCGCACCAAGGCGGTGTTCTGCGAGTCCATCGGCAACCCGCTGGGCAACGTGACCGACATCCGTGCGCTCGCCGACGTGGCGCACGCGCACGGCGTGCCGCTGATCGTGGACAACACCGTGCCCAGTCCCTATCTGTTGCGCCCGATCGAGCACGGCGCGGACATCGTGGTGCATGCACTCACCAAGTACCTCAACGGCCACGGCAACAGCATCGGCGGCGCCATCGTGGACAGCGGCAAGTTCCCGTGGGCCGAGCACAAGGCGCGCTTCAAACGCCTGAACGAACCCGACGTGAGCTACCACGGCGTGGTTTACACCGAGGCGCTGGGCCCGGCGGCCTACATCGGCCGCGCGCGCGTGGTGCCGCTGCGCAATACCGGCGCGGCACTCTCCCCGTTCAATGCCTGGCAGATCCTGCAGGGCATTGAAACCCTGGGCCTGCGCATGGAGCGCACCTGCGAGAACGCCCAGAAGATCGCCGAGACGTTGGAAAAGCACCCCAAGGTGCAGCGGGTGCGCTATGCCGGCCTGCCCAGCCACCCGGACCACGCCATCGTGCAGAAGCAACTGGGCGGCAAGGCCTCGGGCATCGTCTCGTTCAACCTGAAGGCCGATGGCGACCCACGCGCCGCCGGGGCACGCTTCCTCGATGCGCTCAAGCTCTTCTACCGCCTGGTGAACATCGGCGATACCCGGTCGCTGGCCACGCACCCGGCTTCGACCACGCACCGCCAGCTCAACCCCGAGGAACTGGCGAGCGCCGGCGTGACGGAAGGCATGATCCGCCTGTCCATCGGCATCGAGCACATCAGCGACCTGCTGGCCGACCTGAACCAGGCGCTGGAAGCCGTCTAAAAATCTAAACAAAAAAGGGGGCCAGCGCTTGCAAGTCAAGCGCTGGCCGCTCTGTTTTCCAGAGCAAGACCTACATCATGCCCAGCATGCGCGGAAGCCACAGCGACATGGGAGGCCAGTAGGTCACCGCCGCGAGGAAGCCCAGCATGGCCAGCAGCCAGGGCCAGACGGCCACGGTGAGCTCGGTGATGCCCATCTTGGTGATGCCCGAGGCGACGTAGAGATTCAGCCCCACAGGGGGATGGCACATGCCCACCTCCATGTTCACCACCATCAGGATGCCCAGGTGGATGGGATCGATCCCGAGCTTCATCGCGATCGGGAACAGGATGGGCGCGAAGATCAGCATGATCGACGACGGCTCCATGAAGTTGCCCGCCAGCAGCAGGATGACGTTCACCGCGAGCAGGAACGACACCACTCCCAGGCCATGCCCCATGATCCAGTCGGCCATCGCCTGCGGGATGTTCTCGTTGGTCATGATGAAGCTGAACAGCGCCGCGTTGGTGATGATGTACAGCAGCATCGCGCTCATGTTGGCCGAGTTCAGCAGCACCTTGGGCACGTCCTTCAGGCCCATGTCCTTGTAGATGAACACCGCGACGAAGAAGGCGTAGACCGCGCTCATGGCCGCTGCCTCGGTGGGTGTGAAGATGCCCGCGTAGATGCCGCCCATCACGACGACGATGAGAAACAGCCCCCAGACGGATTCGCGAAACGCCTTCCAGCGCTCACTCCAGCTGGCCTTGGGCAGGCGCGGATAGTTGTTCTTGCGTGCGCGCCACCAGGTCACGCCACCCAGCACCATCGCCAGCACGATGCCGGGAATCACGCCCGCCATGAAGAGCGCGCCCACCGAGGTGTTGGTGGCCACGGCGTACATCACCATCACGATGGACGGCGGAATCAGGATGCCCAGCGCCCCCGAGGTGGTAATGACGCCGGCGCCGAAGCGCTTGGGGAAACCCGCCTTGACCATGGCCGGCAGCAGGATGGAACCGATCGCCACCACGGTGGCGGGGCTCGAACCGGAGACGGCCGCGAACAACGCGCAAGCCATCACGCCACCCAAGCCCAGGCCACCGTACCAGTGGCCGACCATGGCGGTGGCGAAGTTGATCATGCGCCGCGCCACCCCTCCATGCGTGAGGAAGTTGCCCGCGAGGATGAAGAACGGGATCGCCATGATCTCGAACTTCTCGATGCCGGTGAACAGCTTGAGCGCCACCGATTCGAGCGGCACGTCGGTGAAGCCGAAAAGGAAGGACAGCACCGTCAGGCCCAGCGCGATCGACACCGGCATGCCGGTGAGCATCAGCGCCGCGAGGATGAAGAAGATGATGGCCGCGTTCATTTTTGGTCTCCCGTGTTCTTCTTCGCTTCGTCCGGGTGCAGGTTATCGCGCAGGCCGTAGGGATCGATCTCGCCAGCCTCGCTGTACACGGGCGCCACGGCGGGTTCGTCGTTTTCGTCCAGGCCGTCGACATGGCCGTGGTCGTGGTGCGGCAGATCACCCGTGCGGATGAAGCTCGCGAGCACCTGCAGGAAGCGAAAGCACATGAGTCCGCTGCCCAGGGGAATGGCGCTGTAGACCAGCCACGTCGGCCATTCGAGGTCGGGCGTGGTCGGCCCCTCGATCAGATCGGAGACGTTGACTCCCAGTACATTCAGGATGCCGTAGTGCGCACCGTTCTCCCAGACGAAGCGCCCGCCCATCCACGCGATCACGCCGGTGAACAGCGCTCCGGCCGCGAGGCCGAAGATGATGAACTTGTCGCGCAGCCCGGGCCGCATGCGGTTGATGGCCACGTCGACCCCGACGTGGATGCCGGTGCGCACGCCATAGGCCGCGCCGAACTTGGCCATCCACACGAACATGATGATGGTCAGCTCCTGCGCCCAGGTGAGGTTGAGCGACAGCAGCCAGTCCTGCACGCCGGGGATGGCCCAGCCCGCGGCATAGCGGTGCAAGACCGCGACGAAGACAATGAGCGTGGCTCCGCCCATGAGGAAGGTGATCAGCCACTCTTCCAGGTGATCAAGGATTTTCAGCATGAGGCACGCCCCGAAAATTGCAGAGCACGAAACGTCCGCCGGGATGCCGTGTGGCGATCCGCGGCGGATGAGGATCGCGGATCAGAGCTTGGCCGGATCGAAGCCCGTAGCCTTGTAGACCTCCTGGATGATGTCCTTGCCGATGCGGCTGGCCATCTTCTGGTGCACGGGAATCAGAGCCTTCTTCAGCGCGGCGCGCTCCTCGGGCGTGGGCGTGTAGATCTCGGTCTTGCCGCTCTTGCGAACCTCTTCGAGCGCGCGGTCGTTTTCATCCTGCGCGATCTGGTTGGCATAGGCCGTGGCCTGGCGCATCGCGTCCTCCAGCTGGCCACGCACATCGGCGGGCAGGCCATCCCAGAACTTCTTGTTCACGACGACCGCGTAGCCCAAGTAGCCATGGTTGGTGAGCGACAGGTACTTCTGCACTTCGTGCATCTTCTGCGTGTAGAAGTTCGACGGCGGGTTCTCGGTGCCGTCGACCACGCCGGTCTGCAGCGCCTGGTAGGTCTCGCCAAAGGCAATCACCTGCGGGATGCCGCCGAGCGCACGGATTTCCTCCTCAATCACCTTGGAGGACTGGATGCGGTACTTCAGGCCCTTGTAGTCGGCCACGGCGTGCAGCGGCTTGTTGGCCGAGAAAACCTTGAAACCGTTGTCCCAGTAGGCCAGGCCCTTGATGCCGCGGCTCTCCAGCTTGGTGAACAGCTTGGCACCGACCGGGCCGGTCGTGACCTTGTGCAGCTCATCGCGGTTGTCGAAGATGTAGGGAAGGTCGAACACCTCGAATTCCTTGGCGCCCAAAGGCCCGAACTTGGCGAGCGACGGCGCCAGCATCTGCACGGAACCGAGCTGCAGTGCCTCCATCTCTTCCTTGTCCTTGTACAGCGCGCTGTTGGCGTACACCTCGACCTTGACCTTGCCCTTGGTGAGCTCCTCGGCCTTCCTGGCGAAAAATTCGCTGGCCTTGCCCTTGGGCGTGTCATGCGCCACCACGTGGCTGAACTTGATCACGATCTGCTGCGCATGAGCGGCCATGGTCGCGCCAAACGCCAGCGCGGCGCAGGCAAGGATGTGCTTGACGGGCAATTTCATCGGGGAGTCTCCTCGGAAAACGGGTTGGATGAACACGCCGCGCACTGTAGGCAGCGCCCGTCTTTCATGTAACTGTGGCGTTCCACAGCTAGGGTTTACCCGAGGGCGCTTCTCACTCTGTCCAACCACCGCGCCGTGGGCCGCGCCAGATTTGCGTACACGGGCCGCATGGCCTGCCGCAGCCGCTGGCGCTGCACTTCGTTCAAGACGTGGATGCGGGTCGCGCCACTGGCGCGCAAGGCCGCCAGCGCGCCGTCGTTTTCGCGCTGGGCTATGGTGTTGCCCCAGGCCAGCGCCTCGCCCAACGCTTGCCTGACAAGGCGTCGATCATCGGCCGCCAGGTGATCCCAGAAACGCTGATGCGCGACCACCGCATAGCCGAGCCACGCATGGGCCGTGAGGCTCAGGTCGATCTGCGCCTCCTGCATGCGCTGCGTCCAGAAATTGGAAATCGGATTTTCCGTGCCATCGACCACCCCCAGCGCCAGCGCGCGGCGCGTCTCGCCAAAGGCCAGCACCACCGGGCGGGCACCGAGCGCGCGCATCTGCTGCGCGATCACGCGCGAGCTTTGCACGCGCATGCGCAGTCCCATGAAATCCTCGGGGGCGAGCAGCGCGCGATTGGCGCTCATGTGCTTGAAACCGTTGTCCAGGTAGCCCAGACCGACCAGTTCCCGGTGCGACAGGCCCGCGAGCAGCGCCTGCCCCACCTCCCCTTGCGTGATGCGGTGTACCTGCTCGCGCGTCTCGAACAGAAACGGCAGATCGAACAGCTCGAACTCGGGAAAGCCCATGGCCCCGAACTTGGACAGCGACGGCGCGAGCATGTCCACGGCACCGAGCCGCAGCGCCTGCACCTCGTCCGCATCACCATAGAGCCGTGAATCCGGGGTGATCACCACCTGGATGCGCCCACCGCTTGCCTGCTGCACGTTCTCGCGAAAACGCTCCAGCGTCAGGCCCTTGGGCGTCTGGCGCGCGACCACGTGCGACAGGCGGATCGTCACCCGCGCCGAGCCAACCTGCGCCACTGCGGGCACCACGGGCAATGCAGGCATGCCGGCCACGGCCAGGGTCTTGAGCCAGCGGCGGCGGGTCGTCGGTGTGCAAAGCATGGCCGCTATTATCGAAGGCCGTGCCGACCACCACCCACCCCGCCGAAGACTTCACGCTGCTGAGCGCGGCCAGCCGCGCACCCGGTGAGCGCAGCGGCCGCCAGGCCGCGTTCTGGATGCTGGGGCTTGCGCTGCTCACCGTACTCACCGTGTTCGCCCTCGCGTGGTATCTGCACCGCGTCGAAGTGCAGGATGAAGAGCGCCGGCGCAGCGCCGACGCGCAGTGGCTGGGGCAAAGCGTGCAGTTTCACTTTCGGCGCCTGGAGGACGATCTGGCCCAGCGCGCGCGCCAGCTTGCGATCGACGGCCCGCAGGCTCTGCAGACCCCCGGCCAAGGCGAGGCGGACACGCATCCCGCCGGCCTGCTGTGGCGCAGCCTGGGCGTGGTGCAGGCCCAGGCGTGGCTGGCGCAGCCCGGCGATGCCCGCGGCAGCGCGGGTGATCTGCAGGCGTGGCGCGCGGACATGGCCTCCAGCGCCGACAACCGCCAGCAATTGCAGCTGCTGCAGGACACCGCGGCCCATCTGCGCCGCGCCAGCTACGCCGGCCCCCTGCACGGTTCCGATGGCCATCAGGGCGACCGCGTCTGGCTGGCAGTGCCCTCGTTCGACGGCATGCGCCTGGTGGGCCTGTACGTGGTGGCGCTCTCGATGCAAGAGGCGCTCGCTGCGCTGCTGCCGCCGTGGTTCACCGACCAGCAACAGGTGCGCATCGTCACCGATGCCCTGCCGCCGGACACCATCGACGCAGCCGATGGCCCCTACCAGACAGCAATGAACCTGCCCGGCGCCGATGTGCTGTTGGAGGTGCTGCCCAGGGGACCTCGTACCTCGCCCACGCCCCGCCTGTTCTTTGCCGTGGCATTGGTGTTTCTGCTCGGCCTGCTCGTCAGCCTGCTTGCGCTGCGACGCGACTTCCTCAAGCGCCAGCGCGTGCAGCAGCGCCTGCGGGCCGAGGTCGCGCTGCGCTCGGCCATGGAGCGCTCGGTGAGCACCGGCATGCGCGCCTGGGACATGCAGGGCACCATCCTCTACGTGAACCAGGCGTTCTGCACCATGGTGGGCTACAGCGCCCAGCAACTGCGCGGCAAACGCGCACCCATGCCCTACTGGCCCCACGATCAGGTGGACGAGCTGGCGCCATTGCACAGCAGCGTCCTGCGCGCAGGCACACAACCCCAGGGGCTGGAGGCGCAATACCGCCATCGCGATGGCCACCTCGTGGACGTGCTGATCCACGAGGCCCCGCTGCTCGCTGCTGATGGGCGCCAGCTCGGCTGGATGAGCTCGGTGCTGGACATCAGCGAGCGCAAGCGTGCCGAGCAACTGGCGGCCGAGCAGCAGGAGAAACTCGAAGCCTCCGAACGCCTCGTGGCCGTGGGCGAAGTCGCCTCCACGCTGGCGCACGAGCTCAACCAGCCGCTGGGCGCGCTGATCAGCTTTGCCAACGGCCTGCTCAACCGCCTGCACGCGAGCACCATCACGCTGGCCGACATGGAGCCCGTGGTGCAGCGCATGGCGCAACTGGCCGAGCGCGCCGGGGGCGTGACGCAGCGCGTGAACGCCTTTGCGCGCAGGCGCGAGATGCACCTCGTGCGGCTGGACCTCACCGCGCTGGTGCAGCGCGCCGTCGCCATGGCGCAGGAAGGGCAGGCCACGCCCATTGGGCTGCAAGGGTCCGAGAACGCCGTATGGGTGCGCGGTGACGCGCTGCTGCTGGAGCACCTCGTGCACAACCTGTGCTCCAACGCACTCGATTGGGCCGGCGAAGGAGGTGCTGGCGCGACGCAGGTGCAGGTGCGCCTGCAAGTCGACCCGGGCGCGGGTGAAGCCCGCCTCTGCGTGGCCGACAGCGGTCCCGGCGTTCCCGAAGCCGCCCTGGCACGCCTTTTCGACGCCTTCTTCAGCACCAAGCGTGGCGGCATGGGCATGGGCCTGGCCATCTGCCGCTCGATTGCCGAGGCGCACCACGGCCGCATCCAGGTGGAGCGCGACGCCCTCCTGGGCGGCGCGCTTTTCACGGCCTTGCTGCCGCTGGACAATGGGGCATGAGCGAAAACCCCGTGGCGATCCACATCGTCGATGACGACGCCGACGTGCGCGACGGTCTGGCGTGGCTGTTCGATTCGCGCGGCTGCAAGGCTCACGTCTGGGACAGCGGCGGCGCCTTCCTGGACGCTGCTCGGGCCCTGCACGGGCAATGGGGCCAGGCCGTGGTACTGCTCGACATCCGCATGGAGCCGCTCTCGGGCCTGGTCACCTTCGAGCAGCTCAAGGCACTCGGTTGCCCCTGGGCCATCGTGTTCCTGACCGGCCACGGCGACGTGGCCACCGCCGTGCAGGCCGTGAAGAATGGCGCCTGGGATTTCCTGGAAAAGCCGTTTCAGGACAACGTGCTCGTCGACCGCGTGGAGCAGGCCATGCAGGCGATGCAGGCGCGCAGTGCCGACGCGCAGGAGTTGCAGCGCCTGCGCCAGGCGCTCGCCTGCCTGAGCCCGCGCGAGCGCGAGGTGCTGGACGAGCTGCTGCATGGCCACTACAACAAGAACATCGCTGAGCACCTGGGCATCACGGCTCGCACGGTGGAGTTTCATCGCGCCAACATCTTCGAGAAGATGGGCGTGGAATCAGCCATTGAACTCGCGCACAAGCTGGGGCAACTGCAGCCCGTGGACATCGGTCCGAAAAACGACCCCGCAGCCCCCTGAACCTGCCGGGCACCCCGCATATCACCACACGCCGGGCAGATCCGTCACATATTGCCCAATCGCCAGAGAACTCGTGAGCCCCGGTGATTCGATGCCGAACAGATTGACCAACCCCGGCACGCCATGCTCGCGCGGCCCCTGGATCAGAAAATCCGCCGCGGGCTCCGTCGGCCCGCTGATCTTGGGGCGCATGCCCGCATAGCCCGGCAACAGCGCGCCATCAGGCAGCCCGGGCCAGTAGCGGCGCACCTCGCCGTAAAACCCCAGCGCGCGTTCGGCCTGCACCTGCAGGTCGCCGGGGTCATCCACCCACTGCACGTCCGGACCGAATCGGGCCTGGCCCGCAAGATCCAGCGTCAGGTGCACACCCAGGCCTGCAGGCTCGGGCAAGGGATAGATCAAATGGGAAAACGGCACGCGCACGGCACACGAAAAATAGCTGCCCTTGGCGTGAAAGGCCCGGGGCACGAACGCCGCCGACAAGCCCTCGATGCGCCGCGCCAGATCAACCGCATGCAGGCCGGCCGCATTCACGAGCAGGCGCGTATCGAGCGCCGTGCCGTCGTGCGTACGCACCTGCAGCGCTCCCGCAACGCGGGCAACGGCCTGAACCTGCGTCCTGAGCACCACCGCGCCCCCCGCATGCTCCAGATCGGCCTGCAACGCGAGCATCAGTGCATGGCTGTCGATGATGCCGGTGTCGGGCGAAAGCAGCGCCGCATGGCAGGCCAGCACAGGTTCAAGCCGCCGGGCAGCCGCGCCATCAAGCCACTGCAGCCCGCGCACACCGTTGGCCCGAGCGCGCTCGGCCACGGCCTGCAGTGCATCTGTCTGCTGCTCTGAGGTGGCCACGACAAGCTTGCCGCAGCGCCGGTGCGGCACGCCCCGCTGTGCGCAGTAGTCGTAGAGCATGGCGCGACCCTGCACGCACAGGCGCGCCTTCAGCGAGCCCGCCGGGTAATAGAGGCCCGCATGGATGACCTCGCTGCTGCGCGCGCTCGTCTGCGTGCCGATCGCGTCCTCGGCTTCGAGCACCAACACCTCGCGCCCCTGCAAGGCCAGCGCGCGCGCGATCGCCAGGCCCACCACGCCCGCACCTACCACCACGCATTGCACGCTGTCTGCCATGGCCCACCCGTTTTCGCAAAGCTTGAATTCGAATTATCCGGTGCAAGGCTCGCGGGATTTGGTAATGAAACACAGGCCATGGACCGTTTCGCCATGCCAGCATGGCCCTCCTGCGCCGTGACGACGCCTGTCAGGTCATCGTCGCTCCAGGCTTCTTCGGCTGCATGAAACATCACGCTCCGGAAAAACCGAGAACCGCATCAGCGTGCGTTCTCTTGCCCGCGCATGGTCCACCGCAGGCAACGGGTAGTCCACACCCAGGCTCAACCCGCAGGCCGCCAATTCGGCCGACTTCATGGCGGCTGGAAAGTGGATGCGCACATCGGGTACGCGCGCCAGCTCAGGCAGGTAGCGGCGGATGAACTTGCCCTCGGGGTCGAAGCGCTGCGATTGCGTCACCGGGTTGAAGATGCGGAACCACGGCTGGGCGTCGCAGCCCGTGGAGGCCGCCCACTGCCAGCCGCCGTTGTTGGCGGCGAGGTCATAGTCGTTCAGGTGCTGAGCAAAAAAGCGCTCACCGCGGCGCCAGTCGATACCCAGGTCTTTGGTCAGGAAGCTCGCCACCACCATGCGCAGGCGGTTGTGCATGTAACCGGTTTGCAGCAGCTGGCGCATGGCGGCATCGACCAGCGGATAGCCGGTGCGCGCTTCGCACCAGGCCTGCCACAGCTCGGGCGCTTCGTCCCACTGCACGCGGTCGTACTCGGGCTTGAACGACTGCGTGACGACCTGCGGGTGGTGCCACAAAATCATGAAGTAGAAGTCGCGCCAGGCCAGTTCCGACAGCCAGGTCTGCGCGCCCTCGCAGCCCTGCTCAGCCTGCTTTGCCGCCAGCCGCGCCAGCTGGCGGATCGAGATCGTGCCAAAGCGCATGTGTACCGACAAGTAGGACACACCCTTGCGGCCGGGGTAGTCGCGTGCTTCGTGGTACGCCGCCATGCGCGGCACAAAGTCTTGCAGCAGCCGCTGCGCGCCGCTCATTCCCGTGGGCAATGCCAGGTCGTGCAGGTTGGTGGGGGCGAAGCCCAGGTCCGACAGCGTGGGCAGGTATTCGCCCGCGGGCGGCGGCGCCAGGTGGCGGGCATGGCGATCGACGGGGTAGGGTTTGAGCTGGAAATCGTCCAGCCGCTGCAGCCACGCGCGCTTGTAGGGGGTGAACACGCTGTAGGGCCGGCCCTGCTGGGTCAGCACCTCGCCCTGGTCGAGCAGCACCTGATCCTTGTAGTCGCTGAAGGCGATGCCCAGCGCGCGCAAGGACATAGCCACGCGCCGGTCGCGCGCGATGGCCTCGGGCTCGTAGTCGCGGTTGGCCAGCACCTCCCGCACGCCAAGCTCTTGTGCGAGCTCAACCACACACTGCACCGCCGGGCCATGGCGCACGATGAGCCCGCCGCCCGCAGCGCCGCTGCGCGTGGCCAGTTGCTGCAGCTGCGCATGCAGCTCCAGCACGCTGGCATGGATGAACTCCACGCGTCGGTCGCAACGCGAGGGCAGCGCGTCCAGGATATCGGTATCAAAGACAAAGGCGCAGTACACCCTTTGATAGCGGCGCAGCGCGTAGTGGAGCGCGGCATGGTCGTCGCAGCGCAGGTCGCGCCGCAGCCATACCAGCGCGCTTGCCGCCATGGCGGGAACCTCCCTTATTCCTGCGCCACGCGTCACCGTTCGCCCTGGTGTCTGCTCACGCTGGCATCAACACGGGGCCGCCCTTTTCCAGCGCCCGCTGGTAGGCCGGCCTCGCCCGCATGCGCTGGCGGTAGGCGAGCAGATGCGGCCAGGCCGCTTCATTGCCACCGCGCGCCAGGGCGGCTTCGACGGCGAAGCTCATCTGGAAATCCGCCATGGTCAGACGCTCGCCCGCAAACCACGGGTGCTGTGCCAGATGGGCCTCCATGAACGCCAGGGCGGTCTGCACGTTGGGATCGATGAGCTTTTGCTGCACCTTGGCGCACAGCGCCCGGGCCACGGGGCGCACAAAAAACGGCATGGGCTGGCGCGGGATGGTGCCAAACACCAGCTTCATGACCAGCCAGTTCATCAGCGAGCCCTCGGCGTAGTGCATCCAGAAGCGACACTGGCGGTGCTCCGACGTGCCGCGAGCGGGCTCCAGATGAGCCAGCTCAGCCGGTGCCTGGGCACCAAAGCGCTCCACCAGGTACTCGATGATGGCGCCGGACTCGGCCACGACGGCATCGCCATCGGTCACCACGGGTGACTTGCCCAGAGGGTGGATTTTCTTGAGCTCCGCCGGTGCCAGCCGGCTCACCGGATCGCGACGATAGAGGCGGATTTCGTAAGGGACACCCAGCTCTTCGAGCAGCCAGAGGATGCGCTGCGAGCGCGACGTTTCAAGGTGGTGGACGGTAAGCATGGGAATCCTTGGTGGCAATGTGGGCGCAGGCAGATTGGCGCAGCCAGCGCATCAGGGCTCCGGCCAGCGGAATTTTCTCGTACAACTCTTCGGCGGCGGCGTCCCAGTAGTCGCGGTGCAGCGTCACGCGGCCATGGGCGTCGAAGCGCACCAGGGTGGCACCGCGGCTGCATTGCTCCACTGCAGCTGCCAGCGGCGCATGCGAAAGCGGAACTCCCAGGACAGAAAGGCCTGGTTCGCTGAACACCAGAATGCCCGTGTTCACCCCAGGCACGACGGTCTGGCCGTGCCCATCGGGCAAGGTCACATCCACGGTGGGGGTGTGGCCGCCGAAATGGTGCCCCGCCTCGAACAGCCTGACCCGCACGTGTCTACGCAGCCTGTGTGCGACTGCCGAGACCGAGATGCCCGATCCGATGACTGCGACTTTCATGGCCTTCTTCCCATTCGTCGTGCTTGCGCGTGCCCGGTCGGCTCATCGCGTCTATTGCGTAATGTGCTAGACAAAATCAATTTTGTCTTGGACAATATACACCAAAGTTTCTATTATCCATGAACCCCCTGCGCCCTTTCCCCACCCTGGACGAGTCACTTTCGAGCTCTCCCGGTTTGCCTATTGCTACCGTGGAGCGTGAGACTGGTTTGGGCAAGGACACCTTGCGCGTCTGGGAGCGGCGCTACGGCTTTCCCACGCCAGTGCGCGATTCTGCGGGCGACCGGCTGTACAGCGCGGCGCAGATCCAGCAGCTCAGGTTGATTCGCAGGCTCCTGGATGCGGGCATGCGGCCGGGCAAGGTCGTGGGCCTGGATCATGCGCAGTTGCAGGCGCTGCTGACTCGACACACACCTGCGTCGTCAGAATATTTGTCCAAGACAATATCCGCCAACCGTGCCCCGGATGCTTTGCAAGAGGCGTTGCTCCAAGCGATTGGCAGGCATGATCCGCGGGTGCTGCGACACGGGCTCAGTGCGGCCCAGATGCGCATGGGCCTGGCGCCTTTCGTGACCGACCTGGTGGCCCCCCTGACGACGGCAGTGGGTGAGGCCTGGGCCCAGGGGCGCTTCGAAGTTTTCGAGGAACACCTGTACACCGAGGTGCTCACCGGCGTCTTGCGCCAGGCCATTGCCTCGCTGACGCCGCAATCAGCATCGCAGGGGCCCAAGGTGCTGCTCACCACCTTGTCACAGGAGCAGCACGGCCTGGGGTTGTTGATGGTGGAAGCGCTTTTGATGCTGGAAGGCTGTGCCTGCGTGTCGCTGGGCACACAGACGCCAGTGACCGACGTCACCCAGGCGGCGCGGGCGCACCAGGCTGACGTGGTGGCCTTGAGCTTCAGCAACGTGCACAAGGCGACCGTGGTGCATGCGGGGCTGCGCGAGTTGCGCACCCAGCTGCCGGCAAGCACCGCGCTGTGGGTGGGCGGCGCATGCAGCGCGCTGTATCAAAGGCCGCTGGCTGGCATCAGCGCCGTACAGCATTTGTCCGACCTCCAGCCTCTGGTGGCACAGTGGCGCCAGACCCACTGACATCCCTCAGGAGACCTCGCATGCTCATCGTTTCGCGCCCCCATCTCGGGGCTCTTGCGCACCCGTCGCGCCGCCAGTGGCGGGGCTTGCTGGCACTGCTGCTGGCGAGCCCCGCCCTGCTCGCGGCCGGATGCACCAGCACCCGCCCGCCGCCGGGCGTGACGGCGGTCACACCATTTGACGTGCAACGCTATCAGGGCCGCTGGTACGAGCTGGCGCGCCTGGACCATGCCTTCGAGCGCGGCATGACCGATGTCTCGGCCACCTACACCCTGCAGACCGACGGCAGCGTGCGCGTGGTCAACCGCGGCTATGTGCCAGCCACGGGCCAATGGCGCGAGGCCGTGGGCAAGGCCCTGTTCACAGGCGCACCCACCACCGGATCGCTCAAGGTGTCCTTCTTCGGGCCGTTTTATGGCGGCTACCACGTGGTCGCGCTGGACAGTGGCTACCGCTGGGCGCTGGTGCTCGGCCCCGATACCGGCTACGCCTGGATCCTGGCCCGCGACAGGCAACTGCCTGCCGCCCAGCGCGATGCCATCGTGGCGCGGGCGCAGGCGCTGGGTGTCGACACCTCGGCGCTGACATGGGTGACGCAAGAGCGCCAGGACCCGGCGCACTGAGCGCATGTGTACCCTGGCCTGCGCCCCGTCAAACGGGACGAGGAACTTGCGCAGGCGTGCCATGACAGCCTCCCGAAGGAGGTCAATTCACTCCCACTCCATCATCAACAGGCCGTCCAAACCCGCATGGTTAAAGGACTTGGCTGTGATCGACATGGGTCTATACCGTCGCTTTTACCGTCAGAAGCGCAGATCTTTTACTGGCGCGGGAGATGGAGCGATTCGTGAGGAAGCGACGTTTTCGACATCATCATCAATCAGCCTTAAGGATACTGGATTACCCTCTGGACGCCAGCTGGAGGCAGAGACTGTCCCTTCACTTAGAACAGCCTATGGATGGCCCCCTGTTCGCTCTTCTTCCCAGAAGCGCTGCATTGCCTCCAATGCTCTTCGCTCGGCCTCTTGAACGCGTGTGAGATCGGCAGCCCCAGGCACGGGTCGGAAGCTTGCGAAGACCTGCTCAACTTCTCTTCGAGCGGTCAGCCAAGCTTGAAGCAACGGTTGCCACTGTCGATCCCAGTGGGCGAACGGCCGAGAGTCCGGCGACGATACCTTGCGTAGCGCGTGATGCGCGACTGCTCCCGCGGTCCGCTTCGGATCGTCCCATTTGACCGGAACACTCCAGCCAGCGTCGCGGACGCCACTGACGCTCTGGGAATCCGGACCGACCATCGCTGCGGGTGCGCCGGCAACTGTGCCGAACCCGAACAGCTTGTGATCAATGCGGTCCCCTTCTTCAAATGGGCAGTTAGGCAGCGCCATCAATCTCTCCTGTTGTGCAAATCTGGATGGGGTGCCGACTGTTCCGTAGCGCCGCCCCTCTCAACTCGCGACAAAGTCGCCACACAGTGGCCTCAATAGTTCTTCAAAGTGGCGAGGCTGGGCCACCTTGACCGCTGAAATCCGTCGAACCAGAGCCGACGACGCGGACGAATGCTTCTTTGTCGACAATTAATGCAACCCCGCGTTTAGTCTTTGGGCTGTAGTGCGCTATACGCCAGAACCCAGCCTTGCCGAAATCGATAAAAACAGGCTTCTCGGTGTGCCAACGCTCGAAGAGCTTACTTCGACCGAACACCGCGAACTGAGCGAGCCCGTGCTCGTTAGGCTGGCTTCTCCAGTTGCTGAAATTTATCGGATCGAACTCATTCTTGCATCCGTCTATTACCCAGATCATCTTCGCGTAGTAGGCTTGACGCGCTAGAACTTCGTCAGGGTGGATGGTTGAGCGTTGGAATTCAATGACCAAACCAGCCGGCGTGCGTATGTCCGCGACATGGCGCTCGCCGGTTGAGCTTTGATGCGGGATTTCCTGCCATTCTTGCGGAAAGCGGTCCTTCCAGCTGCGGTGCCACTCTCCTTCCGACTCCCACCAAGGATCACAATGCTCACGCGTTTTGTGCGCCCAGTGCCAGATCTTGTAGTTCCCGCACTTTGCCATTACGGGCGCACCGCAACTAGGACATTGGCCTTGCAGGCCTGGCGCAGGTGCGCGTCTCTGCCCTTCAAATAGTGCAAGCTTCATTCGATGGCCTAAATCTGAATATTAGGGGACACAACATTTGTTCCTATGGAATATCGTCATAGCCAAAACTGCACTCAGCAAGCTTACGGGTGACTTGATATTCATTGCCTGAATACTGACGAACACGATCCCGTTCCGAGATCAGGTGCAGATTTTTTCTAGCGCGCGATCCGATGACATACAGCAATTTCATCGCACTTTCTTGGCCGTTCGGATCATTGAAATGCGGCACCATATCTTCCAACAAAGCATAGGCGATTACCGCATCGAACTCCGCACCCTTCACGCCGTGGATTGTGGAAATCGTAATCCCAGTTCGGTGCTGAAAAACCTTCCTGAACGTACCAATGTCTCCTATGAATTCGCTGCCTTCACTCTTCAGCCGATCGACCCTTGCTTGCGAGCTGTCGAAGAACGCAACGTGATGTTCCTGAAGCAATGTGAAAAGGCGAAAGTCGATACCCAGGTTCGCGCACAACATCTCGAAGAATGCGCGAAGGTAGGCCAGCCCATCTGTTTCATCGACCTTGATCGCGTTGCACTCCCTCAGTAATGACTTCCGCGTGAGTTTCGACACACTCGCGCCAGCCGCCTCCAAGTCATTCAGAATCTCTCCGGCCCAGCGGAGTCTGCGCACATACATACCCGGCGATGCCTGCGTAAGTGCGATCTTCGAAAGCCTGTACCAAAAATTCTCAGGGTCTCTCGCGAAAGGAACCATGCCGGAACCATCGAATGAATACTCCGGCATGCTGGCGACTAGGCGTCGAGTCATGCTTGCCAAATGCGTCCATTGGGGCGCCAGCACGCATACCTCGTGGGGCGCAATGCCAATGGTCTCGATGTTGAACCGAATAAGCCGGATCAGTTCCGCTTCCAGGTCCGCCTTGCCTACCGTCTCGTTGAATGAAACGAGGCTTGGATACGCCTTGTCGTCGGATGCGGCTTCGATGGTGGTGGCGTGGACGTTGTAGTTTCCGAAGTAATCGATGATGCGCTCGGAGGAGCGGTAGTTCCTCGAAAGTTCGAGCTCCTCAAGGTCAATGCCCGCCATCGCCTTGAAATCCTCGAAGGCAATCGGGTATCCGCCGAGCGACTGGTAAATTGCCTGATTGGGATCTCCAACAATGAAGGCCTTAGTCGCACCTTGGCCGGCTTTCAAGATGGCCGTGATGATTGAGTACTGAATTCGCTTGGTATCCTGATACTCATCGACCAACACGAACGAGAACAACTGTCCGAGGAGAGCGCTGATTGCGGGACGACTCGCAATCAGTTGGTACGCATAGTAGAGAATGAGTTCAAAGTCGATCTGCCGACTCTCACGCAGCCTCTCAAAGTACTGCCCCAGTATGGCGTGCAACCCCGTATGCTTCCAATCTTGCGGGCAAGAAAGCACATAACCAGCCTCGGTGAAATAAAATTCGCAGTCCCAGAACGTTATTTTTGGTTTCTGGTACGGCTTGCACAGCGCTTCCAGCAGCTTCTCGCGTTCGTGCTGATCGATCACGCGGAAGCCACGCTCCAATGCCTCGTGATAGATGCCGTACGGCTTCAGTATCCACTCAAGACAGAACGAGTGGATCGTTCCTATCCATAGTCGGGATGTGTCCACCCCCAGGCTCTCGATGCGCTCGTGAATCTCGTCGGCAGCGCGGTGCGTATACGTGATCGCGACAACGAACTGCTTGTTCGATTTCAGTCTGGACAGTTCATAAGCAATCTTATAGGTCAGCGTGCGGGTCTTCCCGCTGCCGGGACAAGCGATGAGAAAAACACTCCCGGGCTCCAGAATGGCGGCCTCCTGCTCCGGATTCAGGTCGTCTTTGTCCCACATGAACATGGTTAGAAGACCTCAAGGACGTCGTTGATGCGGTCGTCGGGGAATGTGGCAAGCATCTCGTTCCGGATGCCTACGAAGTCGATGTCTCCATTTCTGAAGGCCAGCAGCTTGGCCCTGAAGTCTGCGAAGACTGCGGCCGCAGTGACGAAATCCTCTGCATCGATGTAGTTCACGCGGTAGCTCAGTACGTTGAACCAGACTTCCTTTGTGACTACGGGGTGCGCAAAAGCGATGGCATCCAGGATGTACTTCGGGATGGCGGTCTGCGGATCAATCTTCTTTCCCAGCAAGATGGCAAACCATCCTTTTCCATAGTTGTCCGCCATGGTCAGCGCGCGCTGGCCATAGAGCGCGATGTCCGCGGACTCAAGCTCTGTCTTGGCCGTCGCGATGGTTGGAGCATCCTTGTAGACATCCGGAAGGATCCCGACCACCTTGCGCGCATTGCCGGCAGCAACGAATTCAACCTCGAAGGTATGGGGGGCAAAGAAAGGAGAGACCCACGGGTTGTCCTTGAAGGTGTCTTTCAGCAGCGTTTCCCTAGCGACCCCCTTCTCCTGGGATGCCTGGTACTTACTCTTGCGCCGGAGCAGCCCTTCGGAGTCTCCCGCCGCCGGCGTTGTGTCAATGATCGACTTGTCGAGATCCGTGACGACGCTGCATCGCTTCCGGATTCGGTCATCGTGGAAGAGAACCGCGACGTTCTGAAAACCGGTGCTGCGGATATTGATCAGGCTGATGCCGAGTTCATCAAGGCTGATGCCCAGCACGTTCTTGACCAGGATCGGGACGAGAATTTCTTCGGCATCGCCCTCCACCAGAATGACGCTCTTGGCAAACAACAGATTGCTGCGGACAGCATCCAGATAGCGTTGGATGTTGCCGATCTCTTCTGGGTTTAGGCCAACGGCAGGTTGGTAGGCCTCACATCGGTCACGCTCCCTGCCGAGGATGTTCACGTTCTGAACATTGCTGACCTCGGAGATATGCGTCGAATGGGTCGAATAGATGATCTGAGTGTCGTCGTACTTGAGCTTGTCGAACAGCGTCTTCTGGATGTGCGTGTGGATGTGGGCTTCCGGCTCCTCGATCAACAGGAAGTTGGCAATCGATTGCTTGGCCTTCTGATACTTGAATTCGAGCAGTTTCAGGGTGAGGAATATCAGGTTCGCTCCACCCAGGCTCAGCTCGTGGATCGGCCCTTCGTGATCCTCTCCCGATTCGCCGACAAACAGCTTGAGCGACTGGAATAACTTGTCAGCTTCGTCCGGCAGATCGGACTTGATGGAAAGGGACGACGGAGAGTACGCCTCGCCAGCTGCGTCCTTGATGGTGTCTCGGATATCCGTCCGGACGACCTGCACGTCTGGCAACGCCTCGATGGAGTCATTCAACGCCTTTACCCCGTCGGTGATGGCCTTGAACGCCACGGGGTCGATATCGCCGCTCTTGCCCTTTAGCAGCGAAAAGAGCGGATTGGTTCGATTGTTGTGGAATTCCGAAACAACGTCTCGCAGAGCCTGGACGAAGGTGAAGGAAATTTCCTTGGAGACGGACAGCACGTTCGGAATTTTGGCGCCGATCGCGGGGAACTCGGTTTCTTCGCTGAATCGGACATTCTCGAAGTCACCGACCACCTCTTTGTAGAAGGCTGCGTCGTTGAAGTCGGCTTCACTCCGACCCGTGAAGAGGGTCTCATAGTCATCGAGGGTGACTGGATTCAGGATCGCATCGAGGCCAGCTTGGTCGCCATCGTCCAACTGAGAAAGTCGTAGCCTGATTTCCTTCTTGGGACGAAAGATGAGGTTGTAGGTGGCCTTGCCGTTTGCCTCTTCGTCGATGACGCCTGTCCCATGCCGGAACAAGGCCTGTACGGCCTCGTCTGCCGAGATTTCCTCGAACTCAAGACTGATGATGATCCAATGTCCCTGCCAGCGCCCGAGGCCGCGATGAAAATCGGTTTGCTCCAGCCGGTAGGCGGACCGGATCATGTTGTCATCGAGCAATAGCCTAATCGCTCGAAACAAGTTTGTTTTTCCGGACCCGTTCTCACCAATGATAGTGTTGATGCCCTTTTGGAACAGCAACTTTGTATTGGCAAAGTTTCTGTAATTGATCAGGCTGAGCTGGGAGATGTGCATTGAAGGCCTCGTTTTCTTGTCGACGCAAGCCCTGCTCTAGTGCCGGGTCGCCTCTTGGAATACAGGCCATGTTACAAGGTGTTCGTTAGACGTCGGTCTTCTCCGGACCTTGGGCTTGCCTCCAGGGGGTCGGCTGGCAGCCCATCCCCGCCGCGCGTTACTTGCCGCCCCTGAAAAGCCGCCGAACAGGCTGCGCCTGATCGGCCCGAAACGAAGTCACCGAAGGGCCCGTCGGTCGGTGACTACTTGGCTCCATCGCGTTCACGCTGACGGAGCCGCTTCACGTAAGGGCCATCGACCAGGTCTTCGGCACCCAAGTCCAACACGCAGCTCGCCAATGAAGCGAGCGTGTTGTCGGTGACTTTGAAATCGTTGGGCAGTTGGCCGTGGTTGCGCCCGCTGTTCTCTTCGATGGCTGCGAGCAGCGCCTTGATGAAATCGGCCCGGGACGGGCGCGAAGCCATGGTGGCAGCTGCAGTCAAGGGATCTAGGGCTTCGGTGACTGCGTCCTCAGCATCGGAAGCCAGTTCTTGCAGGAAGTCGCTCAGCGACGGCCAGTACTTCAGATCGAATTGCCCGTGAAGGGCATCGAGACGCTCCTGGACGTACGATGTGAAAAGGTAATTGCTCTTAGCCGCCGCCTCGATCACATCGCATACATGGTAGTGGGTGTCGGTGCTGAAGCCGGAGGTGTTGTGCAGGTCGGAGCGCTGCTGCAGCAGACCAGCCAGCTCTGCCGCCCTCCTCGCAATCTGCTGGTTGACTTTGCCAAGATCGCCACGTGCGGTACGCGCCTGCGCGATCTTCTCCGGGTTCCAGAACGCGGCGGTGCTCAGGACAAGCCCAAAAAAGATCTGCAGCGCGTGCGGATGCGCGTGGAGCTTGCCATGCAGTTCATCGTAGGCCTCGGTCAACTCAATGCCACGAGCAAGCAGCCGATCGGCAACCGCGTTCTCGCTGGGCAGGATGCTGTGCTCGATGTTGTAGCGCTTCCCCTCGATGAGGATGTTTTCGCAGATCTGCTTCGGGTTATCGGAGTGGGGTGCGCTCATGGCCTGTCTTTGATGGTGAAGATGGCTGGTAGCGTATTTGACAGAGCCAGTTCTGTCGGTACCCCAGTACTCGCCATCGAACAGGTGCTCAGGTACCCGAATGCCGATTCAGGTCTGGACGTCCCCGGCCAAGAAGGCGGCCGGGCGCGCTGTCGTGCTGCGCATCGAGCCACCCTGCCCTGCGGTCCTGGCGTCTCGCCCCCTTCGGGCTTCCATCGTTCCCTCGCTCCGCTCGGCTGACGCCTCCGGCCCGGCTTTCAGATCCGGGCCTGCGCGCTTCGCTTGCCGTGCGGTCGGCGTTGGAAGTGGCCGTTGCCTGTCCAGCCATCTTTCCTGACTCCATCACCTTGCTCGCGACTGTAGCCCGCGGCCGTGTGCCGTCAAGGCGCGCAGGGCCGTGTCCTCGGCTGCGCCTGCGGGCCGCACCAACCCCGCGCTTGTCTCCTTGACGGCCCCCGTCCACGGACTCCCTTTCGTCGCGGGCGATGAACTCAGGAAAGACGGTGGCAACGAGGCCAACCGGGTTCTTCGTGCCGACCGCACCGAACAGCCGAGAGGCTGGGCTCCGAATCTAGGAATCCGGTGTGCGGTTTCTTCAACAGCCAACTTTGTCAGGAGAAAGACCATGCTTGCAACCCGTTTCGCTTCCCAATCCCCGGCGCTGCGCAGCGACTACCCGCTGTCCGATGACCAGATTCGCAGGGTGGCCCCGTCCATCTTCGCGGACGCACCGCACCAAAGCCGCTCCGAGCGGTACAGCTACATCCCCACGGCGGCGGTGCTGACCGAGCTTCGCAAAGAAGGGTTTCAGCCCTTCATGGTGACGCAAACCCGCGTGCGCGATGAAGGCAAGCGCGATCACACCAAACACATGCTGCGCTTGCGCCACGCCAGCCAGATCAACGGCGCGGAAGCCAATGAAATCGTGCTGCTGAACTCTCATGACGGCACGAGCAGCTACCAAATGCTGGCCGGAATGTTCCGTTTCGTTTGCAGCAATGGGCTGGTGTGCGGTGACACCGTGGCCGATGTGCGCGTGCCCCACAAAGGCAACGTGGCCGGGCACGTCATCGAAGGCGCCTATGAGGTATTGAGCGGCTTCGAGCGGGTCAAGGAATCCCGCGACCTGATGCGCGGCATCACCTTGGACGATGGCGAATCCGAAGTATTCGCCCGCGCCGCGCTGGCCCTCAAGTACGACGACCCCGACAAGCCCGCGCCCGTCACGGAAAACCAAATCCTGATGCCGCGCCGCTTCGACGACCGCCGCCCGGACTTGTGGAGCGTGTTCAACCGCACCCAAGAAAACCTGACCAAGGGCGGATTGTCTGGCCGCGCCGCCAATGGCCGCAGGCAGCAGACCCGCCCCGTGCACGGCATCGATTCCGACATTCGCCTGAACCGCGCCCTGTGGCTGCTGGCCGATGGCATGCGCGCACTCAAAGCCTGACCCGTTCCCCGCCCGGAGGGGGCGTGTCCCCTCCATTCCTTGTCTGTTTCACATTTGATTGGAGTCCATCATGAACGCCGTTACCCATACCGAAGCCCGCGCCGTCAACACCGCAGCCACCACCGCCGCCAACGTGCTGCAAGCCGCCGACCCGAGCAAGAACATGATTCTGGTTCCGCTGTCGCGGCTGGTGCTGCGCCCTACGGGCCGCAACGTGCGCAAGACCCCGCGCATGTCGATTCCCGAACTCGCTGCCAGCATCCAACGTGTCGGCCTGCTGCAAAACCTGATCGTGATTCCCGCTGCCGATGGCGAACATTACGAAGTTGTGGCCGGTGGCCGCAGGTTGGCCGCGTTGAAGCTGCTGGCGAAGAAGCGCCGCATCGCCAAGGATTGGGACGTGCCTTGCCTGCAGGTGGCCGATGGCACGGCCCGCACCGCCAGCCTCACGGAAAACGTGCAGCGCGAAGCCATGCACCCGGCAGACCAGTTTGAAGCCTTCGCGGCATTGGTGGCCGAAGGCCGGCCCATCGAGGACATTGCGGCGGATTTCAGCGTCACGCCGCTGGTGGTGCAGCGCCGCTTGAAGCTCGCCAATGTCTCCTCGCGCTTGATGGCCGACTACCGGGCAGATGCCGTGACGCTCGACCAACTCATGGCGCTGGCCGTCACCGACGATCATGTTTCGCAAGACGCCGCGTTCTACGATGCGCCTCAGTGGCAGCGCAGCCCGTCCGCACTGCGCGAACGGCTGACCGAGCGCGAAATTGATGCTTACCGGCATCCGCTGGTGCGATTCGTGGGGCTGGACACCTACGAAGCCGCAGGCGGCGGGATTCGCCGCGATCTTTTCGCGGAAGGCGATGCGGGCGTGTACCTCAACGATGCGGCCTTGCTGGAACGGCTGGCGCAAGACAAGCTGGCGGATATCGCCGCCGAGTTGAAGGCCGAGGGCTGGGCATGGGTGGATGCCGCACCCGCCGCCACCTATGCCGATCTGCAAGCCTTCCAGCGCGCCCCGAGGGAGCGCCGCACGCCGGGCAAGCGCGATGCCCTGCGCATCGAGAAGCTGCAAGCCAAGATGCAGGAGGTTGCTGAAGCCATTGACGCCGCGATGGACGCCGACGACGAGGACAAGGCCGAAGCCTTGCAGGAGGAAGGTGAGCGCCTGGGCCAGCAGTTGCAGGCACTGGAAGATGGTTTGCTGGGCTATGCCGTGAACGTGCGGGCCGCAGCCGGTGCCATCGTCACCATCGACCGCAACGGCGAGGCCGTGATTCATCGCGGGTTGCTGCGCGAGGCCGAGGCCAAGGCACTGCGCACGCTGGAGAAGCTGCGCCAAGGTTTCGGCAGCGAGGAAGCCGGGAACGACGACGAAGGCGAGGATGCCGACGACGCGCCCAAGTCCACGGCCATGTCCGACCGGCTGGCGCAGCGGTTGAGCGCGCACCGCACCGCCGCGCTGCAAATCGAAGTTGCCCGGCATCCGCAGGTGGCGCTGGTCGCGCTGGTGCATGGCATGGCGCAAACCGTCCTGCAGGACAGCCGCTATGGGAACAACCTGCCGCTGGGCGTGCGCCTGACCGTGCAAGACCGGCTGGAAGGCATGGCCCCGGACTGGCCGGAATCGTCCCCGGCCGTGGCGCTGCGCGAATTGCAGCAGGCATGGGGCAGCAAGCTGCCCGAGGACAGCGCCGAACTGTTCGTCGCGCTGCTGGCGATCGAGCAAGACGAGTTGGTCAAACTGCTGGCCGTGTGCGTGGCCTCCACGGTGGACGTGGTGACGCCCCGCGCTACGGTTCAGCAACCGGGCGCGGAATTGGCGCAGGCCGTGGGACTGGACATGGCTGCATGGTGGCAGCCGAGCGCCGAGGGGTATTTCCGCCACGTCTCCAAGGCCGTCATCCTGCAAGCCGTGGGCGAGTTCGCGCCCGATCACGTCACCCGGCTGGCGAAGGTCAAGAAAGCCGACATTGCCAGCGAAGCCGAACGGCTGGTCGGTGGCACGGGCTGGATGCCAGCCATCTTCAAGGCTGAAGGGCCGCAGGAGATTGGACCGAAAGGAGGCACGGAGAAGGACGGCACGGAAGAAGCCACCGCCGTGGTGGATGAATCGGCCGAGGTATTGGCCGCGTGACCCTCGCAGCAGAGTAGCGCCCCGGTTTCGGCTGGGGCGCTTTCCTGCAAGGAGCCAGACCATGCCCACGACCACCACCACCACGAGCCACCCACGCATGGCGACGATCTATGCACCCGGCACGATGCGCGGCTACCGCCCGCCCTCGGGCTGGACGGCCCGCGCCGACCTTACGGATATGCACCTCATCACGGGCCGCGCTTTGCCGCCTGTCGTATGGTGGATCATCGAGACAAAGGAATAGCCGTCATCGGCACCGGCCCGTGCCTTCCACCGCTGGGGCCGGTGGTTTCAAAATCCGGGCGCGGCAGTGGCCGCGCCCGGTGTCGAAGCCGAACAGCCAGAACATCGCACCGCCGCCTTCGCTGTGGCTCAGGCGGCGGTGTTGAAGACATCGCTGCAGTGCGCGATGCCTTCGGGCACTGGCTGAAAATATAGAGCGGTCTGGGCGGGCCGGCGCGGTGCGCCGCCGGGCTATCGGGCTACGCCCCGTGCCGTCTTTGCCGTCACGGCCATTCGGCTTCAGTCCCTCCCGCCTTCGCGCCTGCGGCGCTGCGCACTTTGCTTGCCTCCAGGGGATCGGCGCAAGGCCCATCCCCGCCGCGCGATGCTTGGGCGCCCCTTCAAGAGAGCCGAACCGGCTGCGCCGGATCGGCCAGGCCAGCGCCCCGCTGCCATGGTCAGGGCGCGGTGGATACGCCGTAGCTTGCTGCGGCAGGTTGTGCGGATGCGTGTCGTCCTCGACGCTGGCGGTCCTCACCCATCGCATCACGAAGGATGGTTCACGGACACAACGCCCGGCCTCGCTATGGAACTACCACGCCACGTCTCCATACCGGCGCCGCAGGGTGCGGCGGGAGCGTTCTCATCTGTCGTTGGAGTGTCGCCCTGGCCCGCGTCAGGGAGCGAGCCGCTGAAGCCTTCGTGCGGGGATGCCGAGCTGGCCCTGTCTTCTTTCGGAGCGGATCGGCCCAAGGCGTCCTTGTCTCGTTGTGAATCCTGGCGGTGGCGCGGCTGCGCCTCGGGCTTCATGGCTGCAACCGTCCAGCGAAAACAATTTCCCCGCCGCTGCGCGGCTTCCTCGCGCAGCAAATTCTTTTCGCCTCCCGGCTCTCCACTGCGTTGCGACCGCAAGCGGTGCAGCCCGCCCGTCCCCCGCCGGCCGGATCACAACAAGGACGCGATGGGCGCGAACCTTGTTCAACCGAAAGGAACTTCATCATGGCTAACATCGGCACCTTCACCGCAGACAAAGACGGCTTCACCGGCACGCTCCGCACCCTGACGCTCAACGTCAAGGTCAAGCTGGTTCCCAACGACAAGGGCAGCAACGAGAACGCCCCCGACTTCCGCCTGCAGGCGGCCGGCCACGACATCGGTGCGGCGTGGAAGAAGACCAGCGAGGCCGGGCGCGAGTATCTGTCCGTGAGCCTCGACGATCCTTCGTTCTCGGCGACGGTCTACGCCCGCCTGATCGAAGGAGAGGACGGCACGCACGACCTGATCTGGTCGCGCAGCAAGCCCCAGGCGGCCTGACGGCTGCCCAACACGCCCCGCCTATTACGGCGGGGCAGCGGTGCTGCCGTTTGCACGGTCGAAACGGCCCGGTCTATGCCAAGCCATGAGTCTGAACGGCTTGAAGATCACACGCCATTTCTTGCGGACTTGATGTCGAGAAGGTTGATCTGATCAATCTTGTCCTTGTGAATGACAATGGTTAACTTCGCAGGGTGCTTGAATCGCATCTCGCTGATTCTGAATGTCCACAGCATTATTTTCAGAAGATCCTCATCGGCGATATTCTTGTGCCCCCTGATGCGCGTAATCCCTGAGCCGAATATCGTGGTGGACACGCTCTGTTGAGCGTAAACATTGTTCACCTTGTCCCAGAAATTTATCAAAAACTCCAAGTACTCAGGCATCGTCAGCAACGCCTTGTTGTTCTCGTCGAACTTGGAGAACGCAGTCAGGAGATATTCTTTGTAGATGCAGATCGTGCCGATCTGATGCCTTTGCTTCTTCCCTTGCTTCCGGTCATCGTTGCTCTCCAGAATCTCGTTGCTGTCAAAGGCATAGTTTTCGATGTGGCGATCTAGCTCAGCAACGGATACGTCAAGATGGCTCTTAATGAAAACGCCATTGAGAGACCCTTCGCCGATGATCTTGTTATCGACCTGCGTGTCAAAATATTCGTTGAAGGCGATCGCCTTCAATCCAGGCTGCTGAAAAATATCTCCGACTTTTATCGAAACTTGACTTCCCTCGACGTTGATGTCGATGTTGTTTAAATTGTTCGACCAAGTCCATATCGCCAGATACGTTAAAGCCAGTAGACCCAAGAAAATCCATCCGCCAATGAATTTTAGTTCACTAGGAATATCAACAAACAGGACGATCGCTGAAAGCGTTCCGCTGAGTACGGAAGTAACCTCAAGGAATTTCCTGATGATCCGCTTGTCAAAAAAATGGACTTTTGCCATGAGTCAGACTGTTTTATCTAATGCATCGGTTGATTACGGGTTATACCGATAGATTCCGGCATCTTTCTTGCTGCCAACCATGAAGTCACTATCTTCAAGTGATTTTTTGATGAGTTCTTTGCTCATCGGAACATGAAGCGTAGGGACAATCGCCATTGAATCCCTGAAGATGGGGAGGTTGTCCCAAAGATTTTTCACTGCTTGCTTCAGCGATCCATTTACCAGAAGGCTTTCTTTTGTTCCATATTCTGGGTAAATCACAATGACCGGCAGCCCCTGGTCATTAATGCCGTAGTCGATCTCTTCGCGAATGGCGCGAGAATTTACAGTAACCGAACTCAGAAAGAGGACGATGTTTTTTGAGCTACGAAGCCGCTCCCTGAGCCTTGGCTTTAGGGTTGACTCCCAATCACTCCCATCGCGGACGCTGTAAGTCTTGTCATGCGAGTCAACGAATGGAAATGCCGCATCGGCGCCTTTCCACATCCGCAGAGTGTTATAGAACTGAAAGTCCTTGGTCGCATTGGCACCCAGCGCGCTGGAGCTGAATGGCTCCGCGACATAAAAGGCTGTGTAGTTTCCATTTCTATATGCCATAACTCTTCTCAATCTCCGTTGAAAAAGGTGGTCGGGGCTTCGAGGCACTTACCCCTTGCCGCAGTGTGAACAAACGACTGGCATCGGGATGCCTTTGATCCTATTGTCACAAAGCTGTATCAGCTTACATCAAACGTAAGAAAATCCGAGCTGGCGAACGCTTGAGTTCGGGTGCTTGGTCGCTCGTGTCGGCTCGCAAGCAACTCTGGGCGGGGTTGTCCGAATTTCTGTGTGTGAGGCGGTTGGTTGAATCGGTTTTGACTGATTTCTCTTCTGTCTTCAGGCCCCTGCCAGGCCGCCGGAGGCTCCCCGGTTGAGCCATGTACTCATGCTCAACCTCCTGTTCTGCTGCCACCGTGATTGGGCTGCGTGAAGCGTTCTTCGTAGAGTATCGCGAACTGGTTCATGGCCTCGCGCCATTCCTTTGCCGCGCGACTCCAGTCAGCCGTGATGTTGCGCAGTGCCAGCCAGATGAGCTTGGTTGCAGCATCGTCGCTTGGGAAGTGCCCGCGGGTCTTGATGATCTTGCGCAACTGACTGTGCACGCTCTCGATCGCATTGGTGGTGTAGACCACGCGACGCACGGCCGGAGGGAACGCAAAGAACGGAATCACGCGATCCCACGCGCGGCGCCAGGCCGCAGTGACGGTGGGGAACTTCTGTCCCCAGGGGCCTCGCTCGAAGTCGTTCAACGCATGCAGCGCGGCCTCGGCGCTGGGCGCCGTGTACACCGGGCGCAGCGCTGCGGCGAGCAGCTTGCGGTCCTTCCAGCTCGCGTAGTCCAAGCTGTTGCGAATCAGGTGCACGATGCACGTCTGAAGCGTGGTCGCCGGAAACACCGCGCCGAGCGCCTCGCCGATGCCCTTGAGGCCATCGGTGACGGCGATCAGGATGTCGCCCACGCCGCGGGTGCGCAGGTCGTTGAAGACCTTCATCCAGAACTTGGCGCCCTCGGTGTTCTCGATCCACAGTCCCAGGATGTCGCGCGTGCCGTCGGGCAGCACCCCCAGGGCCAGGTAGATCGCCTTGTTGCGCACCACCGCCTCTTCGCGGATCTTCACGCGCAGCGCATCGAAGAAGATCACCGGGTACATCGGCTCCAGCGGACGCGACTGCCAGGCGCCGACCTCGGCCATCACCGCGTCGGCGACCGAGCTGATGAACTCGGGGCTGACCTCGGTGCCGTATTGCTCGGCGAGGAAGCCCTGGATCTCGCGCACCGTCATGCCGCGCGCGTACATGGCCACGATCTTGTCGTCGAAGCCGGTGAAGCGGCGCTCGTGCTTGGGGATCAAGACCGGCTCGAACGAGCCCTCCCGGTCGCGTGGCACCTCGATGCGCAGCGGACCATCCTCGGTCAACACGGTCTTGCCGCTGGCACCGTTGCGGTGGTTGCTCGCGTCCTCGGCCTTCGCCGCACCCGGCGGGTAGCCCAGATGATGCGACAGTTCCGCGCCCAGGGCGCGTTCGATGAGGGCCTTCTTGAAGGCCATAGAGGCGGCGTGCACCGCCTCGGCACTCATGGGGCCCTTCACGAACTGGTCAATCAGTTCCTTGGGGATCGACGGCAACGCCGCCGCGGTGGCCGCTGCCGCCTTCGTCGTCTTCCTGCTTGGCATAGATGCTCCTCGTCGTCATGCTATGCCTCGCACACAAAATTCCGGACAGGCTCCTCTGGGCTTTCGGATTGAGTGCCGCGCCGGCAAGCCATCGAGGCCGTGAGGCTTCATCCCCACGCCCGTCGTGCTGCTGGGCTAGCGAAGAGCATCCGCAAGCGCTACTGCGCGTCGCGTTCTTTCAATACCGCTTCCAGCTCTTGGCGCACTTGCACCAGAAGCTGGTTGGCTTGCTGTGTGTTATCGCCTGCATAGGCCAGCGTCAACAGTGTGAGCGGATGGATCTCCATGACCTCGCACAACTCGGCCAACTTGTTCAGAGTTGGACTTTTTAGGTCGCGCTCCAGCGTACTCAAGTAGGTACGGCTGGACACGTCGGAGAACGCTTCCTGGCTCAAGCCACGCGCTTTTCTGACCGTCCGCAATGCCGCTGCCAATGAGTTCTTTGTCGCCATCCGATGGTTTCCTCCCGAAACCAAGATGACAGTCGATTGCGCCCTATAGAGCTACAATCTATAGTGTTCATTTGATACTGCCCCTATCCGCTTTTGTGCGTTTACAGAAATCCGCATGTGCGGATAATTCCAAAACCGGGGAGTCGCATCCGTGCCTTTCCTACCTTCCACAAAGCCGCTCCCGCGCTTCCGTTCTTCTGCGGATTCGTGGGCTTGTGCTTTCGCGCTTCCGCACGAAAGCACGCAGCCGGGTCGGCGGTTCTGTGCTCTGGCCTATGAGCGCATCCGTGCATCGTCGGTTTCGCGGAGATCCCAGCCATGACTCAGCCGCTCCTTACCGCCGACCAGCGCGCGCAATTGCTGGCTCACGGCCAAGCCCGCGCCGCCGGCCGGAACCTCGACCAGCTGCCCGTGGTACGGCTGTTCGCGCTGGATGCGCATGCCACCTGGCTGCTGGCTTCGCTCGATCCCGCCGATGGCGATACGGCCTACGGCCTCATCGACTTGGGGTTGGGCATGCCGGAGCTGGGCACCGTGAAGCTGTCCGAGCTGGCGTCCATCGTCGGGCCGCTCAAGCGGCCCATTGAGCGCGACCTGTATTTCACGGCGACGCGCACGCTGTCAGACTATGCGCGGCTGGCCCGCATCAACGGCTCGATCATCGACTGATCGAGCCACATGGCCCGCTTCGGCGGGTCATCCAGACACAGGCGGTTGCGGCGCATTATGTCTTTTTCGGTCTTGCTCAAGACGGTATAGGTCTCAATCTGCACTCTTGCACCGAAGCGGTGCGGACCTGACGCAAACAGTCATGATCTTTGGTGCGGGCTGCGGCACCGTGTCCCTTGCCGCGCACCATTTTCAGGCTGCGCAGCCGTCGCATTCGGACAATCCCAGCAACGCTTCGGAGCCAATCAGTCTTGACACCGGCACTTTCAGATTACCCGCAACCGATGACAATTTGATGCTGATGCCGTAGCTCCCGCGCCGATGCCGTGGCGACGTTCCTGAGATCCAACAGGAGGTTGCGTCATGGACGATCGAAGCGCCGAGCATTGGTATCCGACCGCCGCGTATCTCTACACGCTGCACCTCGACGGCCTCGCACTGGCTTGGGAGTATCTGCGCCGCCATCCGGATTACCGGCTCGACTGGCTGCGCCGCCGACGCCGGCCGGAGGCCGCTCAGCGCTGGGGCTTGCGCCTGTTGGAAGACCCGGCGCTGGATGCGCGCGATGCGCACCCGACCTGGTTCCCCGATCACGATGCCGTGGTGCAACTCTATCCCGATGCCGATCCACCACCGGACGCAGTGGCCTTCGAGTTCTGGCGTATCCCAGGGCATAGACACCTGATTCACGACGGCAAGCGCCTGGTGATGGTCGCGCACTGGCCCGGCTGCTGCCTGCGGCTGGCCTTCGCGCCAGGCTTGGCCGATGGCATGGCCTACGCCTATGCCATTCGTGCCTGCGCCATGCCTTGCTCCCGCTACGACGCGCTCGCCGCCGAGTTGGACAAGCTGACCACCGATGCCGTGCCTGCGGCCGCGACCCGTCCGCGGCCCTCACCAGCGGCGTTGCAGGAGCTGCACACCCTGCAGGCGCTCGACGCCACCTTGGTTGGGGCGTCCTTGCGCGAGGTGGCCGAAGGGCTGTTCGGCGCCGATGCGGTGGCCGAGGGTTGGTATGCCGATGGTGGCCTGCGCTCCAGGGTGCGCCGCCTGGTGCAGCGTGGAAAGGCGCTGATGCGCGGTGGCTACCGTCGTCTGGCACAGCTCGAACCGCTTGTGGAGGGTCGTTCTGCATTCCCTGAAAAACGACCCTGAGCAAGACGCGCGGCCTTCTTGAGACTGCCTCCATCCGGTCGCGCTGTGTGGCCGGGCTTTCCTGACCGATGGAGGTTCACACCATGAGACCGGCTCCCTTGCGACCTGCTGCCGCTGTTGCCACCGCGACCGCGCAACCCCAGCGCTACCTCACCAATGACGAAGCCGCCGACTACCTGCGGCTGTCGCCGCGCACGCTCGAAAAACAGCGCGTGATCGGCGGTGGACCGAAGTTCCGCAAATTTGGCCGACGCGTCATGTACGCCGTGGCCGACCTCGATGCCTGGGCGGCGGATCGCAGCTTCGAGAGCACCTCCGATCCCGAGTACGCCGAGCAGCACTCGGCCGACAGCCGTGCGCGCTGATCGGCGGCGTGCCGGTAGCCATCGCCATGTCCCGCCCGCCAGGGCAAGCCTTGCGGCCCCGCGAACAGCTCGACCTGTTCCGTGCGCTGCCCGGCGACATGGCACCGCGCGACGCTCAGGACCTGATGGCCTTTCCGTTCTTCTCGCTGGCGAAATCGCATCGCGTGGCGCCGATCGACTTCCGCAGCGGCAACGTCACCATTCGCGTGGAGGGGACGGCCGAGCATGGCATTGCCACGATCTGGGATGCCGATCTGCTGATCTGGGCCGCCAGCCAGATCGTGGAGGCCCGCGATGCAGGCATCCGCACCTCGCGCTTGATGCAGGTGCGCCCCTACGAGATCCTGCGCTTCATCGGGCGCGGTACGTCGCTGCGCGACTACCAACGCCTCAAGGCCGCGCTGGATCGCCTGCAATCGACCACGGTGGCCACGTCCATCCGCGAGACCACCGGGCGCCGCCTTCATCGTTTCTCGTGGATCAACGAGTGGAAAGAACTGTCCGATGCCCGCGGTACACCGCTGGGCATCGAGTTGATTCTGCCGGACTGGTTCTATGCCGGCGTGCTCGATGCCGCGCTGGTGCTGACCATCGATCCGGCGTACTTCCGCCTGACCGGCGGCATCGAGCGATGGCTGTACCGCCTGGTGCGCAAGCACGGCGGCCGGCAGGAACACGGTTGGCAGTTCGATTTCCAGCACCTGTACCGAAAGTCCGGCAGCGTGGCGCGCTTCTACGACTTCGCTGCCGACTTGCGTGCGCTGGTGGCGCGGCAATCGCTGCCGGGTTACGTCCTGGGCATCGAGCGCATCCCCGGGGAGAAAGCCGAACTGCTGACATTCCGGCCCGTGCCGTCCACGGCACGGGGATAACTGCGGGTAAGCCTGTGGATGCACTCGTGCTATCAGGCAACAAAGGTATCGTGCTATCAGGCAACGAATCCTCGTGCTATCAGGCACAAAAATTGGCCGAAAACCCAGCAACGGCGCGGGTTTGCGCGCCCCTTAACTTACCTAACTTAAATTCACTAACTTTTAGTAGAAGCGCGCCGTTACGGTGGACAACTGCCGAAAGGCAAAAAACGCAGCAACCCCAAAGGCAAAGACAGCCTGCCTTTCCGGACCGGGGAGCCACGCAATGATCGTGGCCCTGCTCAACCAGAAAGGCGGCGTGGGCAAGACCACGCTCGCAACGCACATCGCGGGCGAACTCGCGCTGCGCGGTCAGCAAGTCATCCTGCTGGACGCTGACCCGCAAGGCTCATCGTTGGACTGGACGCAGCGGCGCAGCCAGCAAGGCTTGCCCCGGCTGTTCAGTGCCGTGGGGCTGGCGCGGGAAACCTTGCACCAGGAGGCGCCCGAACTCGCCAGGCGGGCCGATCACGTCATCATCGACGGTCCACCCAGGATCGCCGCCTTGGCGCGCTCCGCGCTGCTGGCGGCCGACCGGGTAGTGGTCCCGGTGCAACCCAGCCCCTACGACGTATGGGCCAGTGCGGAAATGGTGGCGTTGATCCGCGAGGCCCAGGTGTTCCGGCCGCAGCTAGCAGCGGCCTTCGTTATCAACCGGCGCGTCAGCACGACGGTGATCGGACGCGAGGCGCGCAGCGCGCTCGCCGATCAACCGCTGCCGGCGCTGCGTACAGAAGTACGCCAGCGCATCGTCTTCGCCGACAGCGTGGCCGCGGGCCGGCTGGCACGCGAGTTGGCACCGGACGGTGCGGCTGCACGCGAAATCACCGCGCTGGTCGATGAACTGCTGCGGTGGTCGTCATGAGCGGCGCGCCAGGCAAGCGCCCCTCGCGCATCCCCATCGGCGCACGTCCGCCGGCGAATCCGCAAGCGCAAGCATGGATTCGCCAGGGCGACGGCAGCGACATCAACAAAGGCGACCTCTACACGGCGCGTCTGACCCTCGACGTGACGCCCGCGCTGCGCGCTCGCATCAAGGTCTCGGCATTCACCCAAGGCATCACGGTGGCCGAGCTGCTGCGCGCCTTGTTGGAACGCGAGTTCCCGGAGAAGACACCATGAGCGCAGCTAATCAGGCGGCCACGGCTGCCATAACCACCCCAGAAGCGCCGTCACTGCACGCACTCGCCGGTCAGGCCGGCAACGTGCCATTGACTCGCGTGGCGCTGGCCTTCGTGGAGCAGCACATCAATCTCTATCTGCGCTTTGGCGACCCCGCGCGCACCCTTCAGCTCGACCGCTGGCGGCGCTGCGCGGTGTTCCTGCCGGCGTCGACGTTCTGCCGCATCCGCTGGGAATCGAACGACTACGGGACGACCCGCTGGCAACTGATGGTGATGCAGGCTTGCACGCCGTTGGACGCGGTACAGCGCATCCCCGGCGTGCAGCCCGGCGCGCGCCTGCTGCTGCACGCTGAGGGCGAACAAAAGGTGCGTGCCGTGCTGGCGAAGATCGACGCCATCGAGGCCCTGGGCATTGTCGCTATCGACGTGTCGCCCGCGTACTGGCGCACGCTGGGCAACCGTCTGGCGGCCCGCCTGCCGCTGCCGGACTACACCCCCGAGCGGCACGCCGCCTGGCTGGCCGGGAGGGCGCTGCAATGACGGCCACCACCACACCCGGCACTGCGCCTGGACTCACGACCGAACCTCGCTCTCGTCTGCGCGCCCGCATCGTGCTGGCGGCGCTGTCCGCCTGCGGCCTTGCTACGCTGGCGTGGGCGTCCTTCGTGCGGCCTGCGGCGCACGTTGTCTACAACCCGTCCGACAGCGTGCCGGTCGGTTGGTATCGCATCGAATCTGGCGACTCGCTGTCACGTCCTTTGTCCGCGGACAGCATCGTGCTGGCCCCGCTTCCGGCTGACGTGGCGGCACTTGCTGCGCAGCGCGGCTACCTGCCATCGCACATCCCGTTGCTCAAACGTGTGGGCGCGGTCGCGCCGCAACACGTCTGCATCGTAGAGGGCATCGTGCGCATCGACGACATGCCTGCGGCCGCCGTGCTGCCTGCCGACCGCAGGAGCCGGCCGCTGCCATCCTGGCCGGACTGCCGGCGTCTTCACCCCGGTGAACTGTTCCTGTTGAGCACGACCAATCCGGCGTCGTTCGACAGCCGCTACTTCGGACCGATCCAAGCATCCGCCGTGATCGGTACCGCGCAGCCGATCTACCTGGAGAAGCGGCCATGACTTTGCCCGACTCTCAGCCTCGGTGGCGCATTGTCCGTCGTCCTGCCTGCATCACATCGCACGCTCTGCCGCACGCCATTGACGTGCTATCAGGCGTGTCGCTACGCGTGCATTCGCTGCGCCGTCGTGCGTGCAGCGAATGCGCATCCGTGCCGCACCCCGCACGGCATCCGTTACGGCATTTGACCCGCATCGCTTTGCACGCCGTTGCGCATATCCATATGCGCAACGGCGCGCATTCCAACGTGCAGACCGCTTTCCCCGAACGCGCCATGCCTGCGGCATCGGAGGCGTTCGCCGGTCAGCAGGCTGCGCCCTGCGCAGCGCCGCCGGGGCATCGCATCCCCGTGCCGTCAGGCCGGGGAAAGATGCAGGGCAAGATAAAAGGTCGCGGCACTGCGTTGCGCGAAAAGTCAGTCTGCACGTGGGGGTGGAGCGGCACGCGCCTGATCGCAGCACTGTGCCGCGTGGATCGCCAATGCCTTGTCGGCATTGAGGAAAGCGCGTGCTTCGCCCGCTGGATTGCGATGGCCTTGGATGGAGCCGCCCGATGAGCAGCAACGACGACAACCGTTTCCGCGTCCGTCCTGGTGCGCCCAAACAACGCGGCGATGCCTTCATCAATCAGGTACTGCGCCAGACGAGCAAGGCCGGCGCCAAGCTCGCCAAAGGGGGCATTCGACCCGGTGCGCGACTCGGCCGCGGCCATGTGGCAACGCGCTTTGCGGATCGCGCGCGGGCACCCAACGTCCGCCGCGTGACCATCAAGACCCGGCTGGTCAACCTCGCCAAGGCCGGAGCGCGTTCGACCTCCACGCACCTGCGCTACATCGAGCGCGAAGGCGTCGGGCGCGAGGGCGAACCAGGCAAAGCCTATGGCCCGACGACCGACGATGCCGACCTGGCTGTCTTCGAGGGGCGTGGGCGCGAGGACCGGCACCAGTTTCGCTTCATCGTCTCGCCGGAGGATGCCGAGCAGCTCGACGAGCTGCGGACCTACACCCGCCACCTGATGGCGCGGATTGAAGCCGACCTGGGCACGCGGTTGGAGTGGGTGGCGGTGGATCATTGGAATACGGACAACCCGCATACGCATGTCGTCCTGCACGGCAAGGACGACACCGGCAAAGACCTCATCATTTCCCGCGACTACATTGCCGAAGGAATGCGTCACCGGGCATCGGAACTGGCGACCGAGTGGCTGGGGCCGCGAACGGAGCTTGAGATCCAGCACGGTATGCAACGCGAAGTGGATCAGGAGCGATGGACGGGGCTGGACCGCACCTTGCAGCGCGAGGCCGTGGATGGCCTGATGCGTACCGCGCGTCTGGAGGCGGAACCTCGGCTGCAACGCCAGCGCCTGCTGCTGGTTGGTCGCCTGCAACGGCTGCAGCGCATGGGGTTGGCGACGGAACAGCAACCCGGCGTGTGGGCCGTCCATGCCGATGCAGAATCCACTTTGCGGACGATGGGCGAACGCGGCGACATCATCCGCACCATGCAGCGGGCGATGAGTGGCCAGCAGCGCGAGCTGGCCGTGTTCCAGCCCGGCGAGGATGGCCGCTCCATCATCGGGCGCGTGGCCGGCAAAGGGCTGACCGACGAGCTGTACGACAAGGGCTACCTGATAGTGGATGACATCGACGGCAAGGCGCACTACGTCGCGCTGCCGCCCAGGACGGAACTTGAGCAGTACCCGGTTGGCGCGGTGGTGGAAGTCAAAGGCTCGGCCACCATAAGCGCGGCGGACAAGACCATCGCCGCAGTGGCCGCCGATGGCTTGTACCGCACTGACCATCACCTGGCGATCGCCCAGGCCCAGTCGCAGATCGACCGCGATCCGAGCGAAGTGGTCGATGCCCATGTCCGGCGGCTGGAGGCCTTGCGCCGAGCGGGCATCGTAGAGCGGCTGGCCGAGGGCGTCTGGCAGGTGCCAGATGACTTGCCCGAACGCGGCCGCCAGTACGACACGCAGCGCCTGGGCGGGTTCGTGGCAGTGGAGCTGAAATCACACCTGCCCATCGAGCGGCAGGCGCGCGTGATCGGTGCCACCTGGCTGGATCAGCAGTTGATCGGTGGTGGCAAGGGACTGGGCGAATTGGGCTTCGGCAGTGAAGTCAAGGACGCGCTGCAACAGCGTGCCGACTTTCTGGCCGAACAGGGGCTTGCCGAAAAGCGCGGACAGCGCGTGATCCTGGCTCGCAACGTGCTGGCGACATTGCGCGGGCGGGAGCTTGCGACTGTTGGCCAAAGCATCGCGGCCGAGACTGGCTTGCAGCATCTGCCGATGGTCGATGGCGAGCGCGTCAGCGGTGTCTACCGACGCAGCGTGATGCTTGCCAGTGGGCGGTTCGCCATGCTCGATGACGGACTGGAATTCAGGCTGGTACCGTGGAAGCCGATGATCGAACAGCGGCTGGGGAAGCAGATTGCCGCAACGGTGCGTGGCGGGAGTGTGTCGTGGGAAATCGGGCGGCAACGCGGGCCTTCGGTGGGCTGAAGCTTTCTCTTTTTCTCTCGTGAAGTCTCGAATTTGTTCATGGTTTGTGCCGCACGCTTCTAGTAGGGCGGAACTTTTCGGAAGAGGCCTTCGCCTATGATCAGAATTCGTTCTAAATGCGTTTGTAGCCCTGCACCAGCGCGTTGTTGGTGCGTGCCACATCCTCCGAAAACTCGTAAGCCGCCACTGTTACCTTGGGAATGGTGGCGAGGTCAGTGCGGGAGCCGATGCGTTCAGTGGAAGGCACATAGAAGTCGGCCGGCAGGTGGCAACCGTCAAGCACGGCGTTGTGCCGTACCACACAACCCTGCGCGACAGTGCAGTTAAAGAGCACGCTGTTGAACCCAATGAAGACGTCATCGCCAACCGTGCAGGGCCCGTGGACGATGGCACGGTGGGCAATCGACGTGCGCTCGCCATCGTTACCGCGGCGCCCGACTTGGAGTGGATCACCACGCCATCCTGGATGTTGGAATCCGCACCGATGGTGATCGGTTCCTTGTATCCATCTTCATCAACCTCGTCCGCACGAATTACTGCATAGGGACCAATGAACACGTTCTCGTGCACCACTACACGGCCGCAGGATCGCCGTGGGATCGACAAAGGCACTTGCGTGGACTTGCGGCAGGTCCCCGCGTGGATTGGTGGCACGCGCCGGCAGCCAGCGCGCGACATCGTCGGTCACCAGAGGCGTGGGCGCCGGCAGGCGCCGCAGCGTCTCGACCGCGTCCATAACCGCGCGTGCCCGCTGTACGCGCTCGGCCGCTGTGCCATCAGGCCAGCCAGTTCGCTGCGGTGTCGCTCGCGCGCGTAGCTGGCCAGTTGACGTCGAATGTCGCTCAGCATGGTGCGGGAAGACTCGCCCATCGCCTTGCTCTGCTGCAAATACTGCGCGATCGCTGCGCGCGAGTTCAGGCCCGCATACCTGGCGCGCAGGGCCGTAAGGGCGGCTGTCGATGGGCGGCCAGGTCCGAACCAGGCGCCATGCAAATCAACGCCTTGCGCACAGATTTTCCACGCTACGTTGAACCGATTGTTCAACATAGTTTGAATTTCCCGGTGGGTTTTTCACCATTCATTGAATTTTTCCCGTCCCCTCCGTCCATAACCCACCACGCCGCTCGACTCAGCCGACGCCAGTTGCGAGAGGTATGGCGCCGGCGGTGGTCCCGGCGTGAAAAGCCGTTTTTGGGCCCGCTCCAGTCGATCAGCAATCGAAATTGGCCGGGGTCAAATGCGGTCATTGAAACAGGCAATGTGACGTTCGCCCGAGGAGCGCTATTGCCGTTCCTGCAGGGCAGAAATCAGCGGACACGACACTGTCCCACGACTCGCGCAGCAGTCATCAACTAACGTGGCCAGCACCGACTCGATGCGGTGCAGATCGGCCAGTTTGGACCGCACATCAGCAAGCTTCTCCTCCGCGATCTGGCGCGCCTCGTCGCAATGTGTGCCGTCATCCAAACTGAGCAGGCCGGCCACCTCGTCAAGGCTGAAACCCAGGCGCTGCGCTGACTTCACGAACCTGACCCTCGCCACATCGGTCCCGCCGTAGCGCCGAATGCTGCCGTAGGGCCTGTTCGGCTGCGGCAGCAGTCCTTTGCGCTGGTAGAACCTGATGGTCTCCACGTTCACCCCGGCCGCCTCCGCGAAGGCGCCGATGCTGAAGGTATCCGCCTCCTTGTCCATATCGCTTGACTCCGTACTTGACTACGGAAGTAAGGTTACCCCTGTTCGAAAACACGTGGAAAGGATGAGTGCAATGTCGGAAGCCAAATCTGGGCGCAGTGCCCTGGTTGCAGGAGGCCTCGCCGCGCTGCTCGCGTCGACCTGCTGCCTCGGCCCCCTGGCCCTGGTGACGCTCGGTGCCAGCGGGGCGTGGATCGGAAACCTGACCGCGCTGGAGCCCTACCGACCGCTTTTCCTGGGTGCGGCGCTGGTGGCGCTGTTTTTCGCCTATCGCCGCATTTTTCGGCCGGCTCAAGACTGCAAGCCCGGCGAGGTTTGCGCCGTGCCGCAGGTGCGGCGCGCCTACCAAGTCGTGTTCTGGATCGTCGCAGCGCTGGTCATCATGGCGCTCGCGTTTCCCTATGTGTTGCCCTTGTTCTATTGAAAGGACTTCGTCATGAAGAAGCTGTTACCCGTCGTCGCGCTGCTCGCGGCATTCGCCGCCCCCGTGTGGGCCACCTCGCAAACCGTCACCCTGTCGGTGCCAGGCATGACTTGTGCGGCATGCCCGTTCACGGTCAAGCAGGCGCTGGGCAAAGTCAAAGGCGTGAACAAGGTCGATGTGAGCTACGAAAAGAAGCAGGCCGTCGTGTCTTTCGACGACGCCAAGACCAGCGTCCAGGCGCTAAGCAAGGCCACCGCGGACGCGGGCTACCCATCGACCATCAAGCAATAAGGCTCTCACCATGGGACTGATTGCGCGCATTGGGGACAAGGCCGGGGCGCTGGGCAGCGTCGTCTCCGCGATGGGCTGCGCGGGTTGCTTTCCGGCGCTTGGCAGCCTGGGGGTGGCGCTCGGACTTGGCTTCCTGAGCCAATACGAGGAACTCGTCATCACCCGGTTGCTGCCGCTGTTCGCAGTGGTCGCGCTGCTCGCCAACGGCTTGGGCTGGTTCAGCCACCGGCAATGGCATCGCAGCGTGCTGGGCATGGTGGGCCCCGCGATCGTGCTGGCCGCGCTCTATCCGTTCTTCGGCTACGGGTGGACCGAGCGGCTGCTCTACAGCGGCCTGGCCCTCATGGTTGGCGTGTCGGTCTGGGATCTGCTCGCGCCCGCGCATCGCAGGTGCACCCCGGCCCCGAGTGCGCTGCCGCAGAGACAGTGAATCCCCTTTTCTCAAACTCCACGAACAGGCAGTTGAATGACCAGCTTGCTAATTGAAGGCATGACCTGCGCGTCATGCGCCGAGCACGTACGCAAAGCGCTGCAGAAGGTGCCGGGTGTGCGCTCGGTATCAGTGTCCTATCCGGACCGCCTGGCCAAGCTCACGCTCGACGAAGGCACATCGCCGGCCGCGCTGACGACGGCGGTGGCGGCGGCCGGCTACCAGGCCCTGCGTGCCGACACATCGGCGCCTGCACCCGCCGGACTGCTCGGCAAGGCGCGTCAGTGGCTCGGCGGCGCTGCGCGCCCGGGCGCTGACGGCCAACCGTTGCACGTTGCCGTCGTCGGCAGTGGCGGCGCCGCGATGGCAGCGGCGCTCAAGGCGGTGGAATACGGCGCTCGCGTCACGCTGATCGAGCGCGGCACAATCGGCGGCACCTGTGTCAATGTCGGCTGCGTGCCGTCCAAGATCATGATCCGCGCCGCGCACATCGCACATATGCGCCGCGAAAGTCCGTTCGACGCCGGTCTGTCCGCGGCGGCGCCGACCGTGCTGCACGACCGACTGCTCGCGCAGCAGCAAGCTCGCGTGGACGAACTGCGTCACGGCAAGTACGAGAACATCCTGAGCGGCACGCCGGCCATCTCGGTCGTGCACGGCACGGCCCGCTTCAAGGACAGCCATACGCTCATGGTCACGCTGTGCGAGGGCGGCGAGCGGGAGCTGTCCTTCGATCGCTGCCTGGTGGCCACCGGTGCAAGCGCCTCGGTACCGCCGATCCCAGGTCTGAAGGGGACGCCGTACTGGACGTCGACCGAAGCCTTGGCCTCCGATGTCATTCCCCAACGCCTAGCGGTGATCGGTGCATCCGTGGTGGCGGTGGAACTTGCGCAGGCGTTCGCCCGGCTGGGCAGCCAGGTCACCATCCTGGCGCGCAGCAAGCTTCTTTCCCAGGAAGATCCGGCCATCGGCGAGGCGGTCGTTGCCGCGTTTCGTGGCGAAGGCATCGTGGTGCTGGAGCAGACCGAGGCGAGCCAGGTGGCGTACGCCGGCGGCGAGTTCGTCTTGACGACGAATCACGGCGTGTTGCGCGCAGAGCGGCTTCTGGTGGCCGCCGGACGCTCGCCGAACACTGGCGGGCTGGACCTCGAAGCCGCGGGCGTGAAGATCGGCGAGCGCGGCGCCATCGTCATCGACCGCGGCATGCGAACCAACGTCGCGGGCATCTATGCGGCAGGCGACTGCACGGACCAACCGCAGTTTGTCTATGTGGCCGCGGCGGCCGGTACGCGTGCGGCCGTCAACATGACGGGCGGCGAGGCTGAGCTCGATTTGACGGCGATGCCGGCTGTCGTATTCACAGATCCCCAGGTCGCAACTGTCGGCTACACCGAGGCCGAAGCTCAGCATGCGGGGATCGATACCGACAGCCGCACCCTGACGCTGGACAACGTGCCGCGCGCCCTGGTCAATTTCGAGACGCGCGGCTTCATCAAGCTCGTTGCCGAGGTCGGTACCGGTCGAATCCTGGGCGTGCAGGCGGTCGCGTCGGAAGCGGGCGAGCTCATCCAGGCGGCGGCGCTGGCGATCCGAGGCCGCATGACGGTCCAGGACCTGACCGACCAACTGTTCCCCTATTTGACGATGGTGGAAGGTTTGAAGCTCGCAGCGCAGACCTTCACCAAGGACGTGACGCAGCTTTCGTGCTGCGCAAGTTGAGGAGGTGCCATGCAAGTTGCGGCCGCAATGACTGACAAGAGCGACTTCGCGTCGCTCCTCATCAAGGCGCTGTCAGGAGGGAGCAAGCCGGAGCACTTCGCCCCCCTCTTTGTCGCTCTGCTGCGTGAGCTCGCGCGAGGCCTCCCGGTATCTGTGCGCACGTTGGCTGAAGCTTCGGGGCAGGCAGTGAACCAAGTCGAATCCATCTTGGAGCAGGCACCCGACATCGAGTACGACCCGGCAGGCAACATCGTTGGCTACGGCATCACTCTGCGGCAAACGCCGCACGCGTTCGAAGTCGAGGGGCGAATGCTGTACACTTGGTGCGCGCTCGACACGCTAATTTTCCCGGCCTTGCTCGGTAAGCCGGCTCGCGTGCGTTCCCTCTGCCCGCAAACGGGCATGCCGGTATCCGCGACTGTGCATCCGCACGAGCTACGCGAGGTAGAACCGGCCCGCGTGGCTGTTTCGCTGGTGGTGCCGCAATCCGGCATCCGGCAGTCTTTCTGCTGCGAGGTGCATTTCTTTGCTTCCCACGAGGAGGGAAATCGATGGGCGCAACGCCATCCTGAGGTGAACGTTGTGAGTGTTGCGTCGGCTTTCCTGCTTGGCCAGGAAGTCGCCCGTCAAATCATCGAGCCGCTTAGCTGCAGAGAGGTCTTCTCGTAGGGCTTCTGAAGGTCCAGTGTCGTTCCGCAGCGGCGGGAGTTCAAACTAAGCTGCAAAAAATTCAAGGTAAGTTGAAAACCGACAGCGGCCGCGCCGGGAAAGTCCTGCGGCCCCTCTTCCTGCTTGACCTTCGTCGTACTTTTCACGATCGAAAGTTTCGCTTAAGCAATATTGCTATTGCGATAAGAAAGGTTATCGCAATAGCAGGCTCCTACACTGCGTCAGCCTTGCTCGACGGGCTTGATCGCCTTTCAGCCGAGGTGACTCGGGCGATCCAACGTAAGCCAGGCGAGGGAGCCGGCGCCGAGGAATACCAACATGCCAATCGCCATTCCGATCCCCGATCCGGCAACCAGCGGAGAAACGACTCCAGAGGCCAGCGTCATCACCATGGTTTGAACGAAGCCCTGCATGGAGGAGGCCATGCCTCGTGCATTGGCGAACCGATCGAGCGTCAGGATCGTGAGACCCGGCATCGCAAATGACATCCCGATCGTGTAGAGCATTACCGGCAGGACCACCCAAGGCACGATCGGCGGCAGGAATGCGTTGTAGCCGACGTTGAGCACCACGGCGACGGCCATCACTAGGTAGCCATAGCGGACGCTCGCGGCGCCCGAGTACTTTCTTGCGAGCTTGCCGGAGAGGTAGGCCCCCAGCATGACGCCGGTCCACACCGGAATAAACAGCCAGCCGAACTGGCTTTGCTTGAGGCCCAGATACTCGACGATGAAAACCGGCGCCGAAGCGATGTAGAGGAAGAAACCGGCAAAATTGCAGCTCAATGCCAGCGTGAGCAGCCAGAACGGTTTGCTCTTGAGCACGGAGCCATAGCTGCGCGTCAACGCGGCCAGCTTCATCGGCATGCGCTTCTCACGCGGCAACGTCTCGGGCAAGTACGCAAAGGTCGCGACCAGCTGCAGCAGCGCGAACAGCGCCAGAAACCAGAATACGGATTGCCAGGGCAGCCAGTTGTGCAGCCACCCCCCGAACACGGGCGCAACGGCCGGCGCCAGGGCGAAAATCATTGTGACCTGCGAGAGCAGCCGTTGGGCCTCAGCTCCTTGCAGGCGGTCGCGAATGATGGCCCGCCCGACGACGCCGCCGGCGCCGACCGCCAGACCCTGGACGGTGCGGAAGAACAGCAGCAGGCTCAGGGAGGTGGCCAGTGCGCCGCCAACCGAGGCGAAGAGGTAGACCACCAGGCCGCCGATCACAACCGGGCGGCGTCCAAGGGCATCCGACAGCGGGCCGTGGAACAGCATCATGAAGCCGAAGGCGGCCAGGTAGACGCTGAGGGTCTGCTGCAGCTCCAGCTGCGTCGCACCGAGACTGACCATCATGGCCGGAAAAAACGGCATGTAGGTCGAGATGGAAAACGGCCCCAGCATGGTGTAGCTGCCCAGCAGCCAAGTCAGCCACTTGACCTCCGCCTGGCGCTGTGCGCCGGCTTCAGGAATCGACGGTTCGTTCGTCGGATCGTGATCAGGACGCACTACTGACTGACGATTGACGTTGCAACGTCCGCGCCTTCCTTGGTCGCGCGGTACTTCACGACGACCTGGCTTCCGCGCAACTGCGGCAGGAACACCGCCCGGCCATCCTTCTTCAGCGCCACATCGCGCGTGACCTCCACGGGCTTGCGACCTGCGGGCCCAGCGTCCGGTGGCTCGACGACGAGCGTGCCCTCACAGGTTCCCGGCTTATCGGAAACGGGCCCGCAGGCGGTGAGCTTCGCGTCGGCCACCGTACCGCGGACCTCGCGTTCTTCACCGACGAGGGTGAATCGGGCTGCCGAATCATCGGACCTGCTGCAGCCAAGCAGCGACATTGCCGCCACCGCTGCGAACAGGATCGGCTTCGCAAAAATGATCAATTTCGCAAGCATGTCGTTCTCCATAAGTTCAAATCCGCGCAGGCTCGCGCGATCATGTCGGTTTCGTCGCTTGCCCGACTGCGGCGCGAGCTGGCATCTCAGCGCGAAACAAGGCCAAAGCGAACAACGCGATCACGAGTTCGACACCAGCGAAGGCGGCCAACGCCGGAGCGAATCCAAGCCGCAGCACTTCTCCGAACACCAGGCTACCCAAACCGAAGCCGACGAACAGCATGAATACATTGAGTCCCATGGCTTGGCCCGGTCGCTGGCCACCGAGAGTGGTGACAATCCCGGCGAACAGCGGTTGCGTCATGTCGTAGCCGAAGGACAGCACCGCGACGGCGAGCGGAATCGCGATCAGGGGCATGTCGGCCATCAACGCGGCGGCGGAGAGAGCTCCAAGCGCCAGACCGAGCGGGATCAGCCGGCCGCGGCCGTACCGATCTGCAGCGCGCCCGATCAGCGGGCCAAAGATGAATCCCGGAATGCCGTAGCCGAGCAGCGCGAGGCCGATGCCCACGGGTCCGAGTCCATAGCGATGCTCCAGATACACGCCCAGCCAGGTGAACACGCCGGAATGAAACATGGAGTTGAGGAAGACGTAGGCGTAGGTGCGCGCCCCCCTTCTAGTGCTCAAGAGATCGCGGTAGCCGAGAACTAATCCTCTGAAGCTGCCGCCGGTAGCCTGCAGCGCATCGGCGATCAGCTGACGATGCGGCATCAGGAGGCTCAGCATCACGGCGCCGATAACACCGACCGACACAAAGAGCGCTCGCCAACCCAGGTAGGGCTCGAGCACCGTGCCGAACGGGGCGCCGAAGGCCATACCACCAGCCATGGCGCCGAAGATCCAACCCAGAGGGCGACCGCGTTTCTCAAAGGGATAGAGCCGTCCCACGAACACGAGCGCGAGAGGCACGACCCCGCTCGCTCCGATGCCCGTCAGAGACCGCCAGAACGCGAGTTCCTCGACCGAGCGGGCCGTGGCCGTCAATGCGGTGAGCACCGCGAAGGCCACGAGTGACGCTGCCATGAGTCGCCACAGACCCAGCCGATCCGCCAGCAGCCCGCAGACAAGCGTTGCGACGCCATATGGGATCAGGTAGGCGGGAACGATCAAGCCAACCTGCTGCGGAGAAACGCCGAACACCTGTGCCAGCCGCGGGATGATCGGCGCCACCATGTAGGCCTGGAAGAAGATGAAAAAGGTCACGAGCGAGAGAAGGCGAAGCACGCGCTCCCGCTGAGCGTCGCTGTGTTGTGTTTCGACTGAATTGGAATTCATGAGATGGCTATGCCTACGGGAGGCTCAGTTGTTGCTTTTGCTGGCCTCGGGATTCGGAAAGGGCTTCACGGTGTAGTGAATCGTCTGGGCGACGATGCGGCCCTCCCTGATGAGATAGCTGTCGGCGCCGTCGTCCACCTGCGCCGAGGCCGAGCGTCCGGTCCATTCGAGAAATCCCATTTCGCCTTCGACCAGCCGGGTGCGGTATTCGAAAATGCTGTCTGGGAGTTCGCAGCGAAGAAGTTCAGCGAGTTGCCTGAGGCCATCGTGACCGCGATAGACGCCGCGGCCGGTCAAGACGACCAAATCTTCCGAATAGTTGCGTGCAAGATCGTTTTCGATCGATCCGTCCTGGCTTTCACGAAGATGGTCGTCAAGAACTTCCTGGGGCGAGCGAGGTCGAATTTCGTTCATGATGCAGTTCCTTTCATATGTCTAATCAGACGGGCTGCGCGGGGCCAGTTGTAGCCGGTGGCTTGCCGACGCTGAGAATGGCGTCGATGAATAGCGATGGCCGGCCCCATAAAGAATTCAGGAAAATCGCCGTGACGCTGACCGCCATGGCCGTCATGGCCCATACGGGGTAGATCAGCCCGGTCGCGGCAAGCGGGATGCCGACGCCGTTGAAGAGAAACGCGAGCGTTACGTTCTGGAGCATCTTTGCGTAGCTGTGCCGGCTGATCTCCCGGGCGAGCAGCAGCGCGCCGAGGCGGTTCGACAAGATGATGATGTCCGCCGACTCGATCGCGATGTCGGTGCCGCCGCCCATTGCGATGCCGACATCGGCCTGCATCAACGCCGGGGCGTCGTTGATGCCATCGCCCACCATCGCCACCTTCGAACCCGCCTGCTGCAGTCGCCGCACGACCTCTGCCTTGCCAGCGGGCAGTACGCCACCGTGAACCACGTCGATGCCGACCTCACGGGCAATGCGCTGCGCGGCACGCTCGTTGTCGCCGGTGAGCAGCACCGTGCGCAGGCCAGCCTTGCGCAGGGCCGCGACTGCCTCCGCCGCATCGGGCCGCAGGGTGTCGCCGAGCGCCAGGATGCCAAGCGCACGATGATCGCGGCCGACCGCGATCACCGTGCGACCCGCTTCTTCCAACGTCCGGATGCGATCGCTGGCGCGCGTGAGATCGATACCCCGGCTCGTCAGAAAAGCGGGACTACCGACCAGCACCGCGCCGTGGGCAGTCTGTGCGACGACCCCTTTGCCCGGAATGGCCTCGAAGGAAGTGACTTCCGGAGGCAGCGCGTTGCGTTCGACGGCCGCATTGACGACCGCCTGCGCGAGTGGGTGCTCCGAGGACGCTTCTGCAGCCGCAGCAACTGCAATCAACTCGGACTCGGTGCCTTCCAGCACCTCGATTTCCCGCACCGTCGGGCGTCCCTGGGTCAGGGTGCCGGTCTTGTCGAGCATGATGGTGTCGACCAGCCTGAAGCCCTGGAAGGCCTCGCCGGTGCGCATCAGGATGCCGTGCTCGGCCGCCTCGCCGGCACCGCGCACGATCGACAACGGTGCCGAGATGCCTACGGCGCACGGATAACCCATCACCAGCACGCTCAAGCCCGCGAACACCGCGCGCTGTATGTCGAGCTGGCCAGCGAGCAACCACGAGCCGACGAGCCAGCCCACGAAGGCCAGCGCAGCAACGATCAACACCGTGGGCGTGTAGACCCGAAGCACACGGTCGACAAGGTGCAACAGGCCGGGCTTGAGCGCGCGCGCGTCCTCGACCTCGCGGACCACCCGTTGCAGGAAGCTGCCCTCACCGATCGCCGTGACCTTCACGAGCAGCGTGCCAGTGCCGTTGATCGAGCCACCGATGACGGTGTCGCCCTCGCCGCGCTCGACCGGGATCGGCTCGCCAGTGACCAGGGACTGGTCGACTGCCGAGTGACCACTCACGACCTGCCCGTCGACCGGCACCCGCTGCCCGGGACGGATACGCACCAGGTCGCCCACGACCACTGTCCCGATCGACACCTCTTGGTCCTGCCCATCGCGCATCACCAGGGCGGTGTCGGGCTGAAGGTCCAAGAGCCGCTTGACCGCTTGTGAACTGCGTGTCTTGACGATGAGGGACAGCCACTCGGAGAAGATGTGGTACGTCACCACCATCACGGTGACGGCGAAGAATGGCGCCGTGGGATAGCCGGGTTGATCGAGGACGAAGCCGATCGAGCCGCCCACGATGCCTGCGAACGCGCCGATCTCGAGCAGCACATGCTGGTTGAGGATGCCCCGGCGCAGCGCCTGGAACGCCATGCTGAAGATGTGACGGCCCACGCCGAACACAAGCACCAGCGCCATGACGGCGACGATCCACGGCACGGCCGTTTCGAACCACGCTTGGCCTCTCATCGGGATCATGGCCAGCGCGACCACCGTCAGTGCCAGACTGCCGCCGATGGCGGCGGCAAGGCCGCGCGCGCGCAGCACGAGAAACACAAAAGCCAACAAGCTCGCGAACACGACGCCAGGCAGCAGCCAGCTGCCGATACCCGCCGGGTGCACGATGAGCGCAATCGAGATCATGCTGAAGGCAGTGGCGGTCAGAAACCGCCGGCCCTCGTTGACGAGGTCGCGCTCGTCGTCCTCGAAAGGCCGCACCTTGCGAGGATCAGAGACCGTGTAGCCGATGTCGCGCAGGATGCCGAGCAATTCCTCCGGTCGCGCGACCTTGGGGTCGTACTCGACAAGGGCCTGCTCGTGGGTGAGGCTCACCGCCACCTTATCGACGCCCGGGCGGCTGCCCAACGCCTTTTCGATCGTGCCGGTGCACAACGAGCAATGCAGGCCACCGATGCGTGCTCGGATTCGGGCTCGGTCGGGCCGGCTTGCAGGCTCCTCGCTCCAGAGGCGGTTGTCGCCATCGAGTGCTGTAGCGGCGGTCATTGCATTCTTCGCCTCGACCTTCAGCTCACGACGCCGTGCGGCTCATGACATGGAAGCCGAGCTTTTCGACGGCATCGACAAGACGGTTCTCGTCAGTAGCTTGCTGGTCGTACAGGACGCGCGCCTGACCTTGGTCGAACGACACGTCGGCGCTCTTAACGCCTGGTTGTGCCGCCATGCTGGTGCGGATCCTTTCGGCGCAACCGTTGCAGCTCATTCCTTCAACTTTCAACGTGACTGATTTCATGGTGTGCTCCTTCAACAGTTTTGAGGACAGCGCGCGCTGATGATCACCGCCCCGCGGTGGCCAGCGACACGCGCGGATCCGCAAGTTCGGCGTCAAGCAACTGCCCGTCTCGGATGTGAATGATTCGATCCGCCAGACCAGCGAGCTCCTCCGAATGGGTGACCACGACGACGGTGCGCTCGCGGGCAATTTCGCGCAGCAATTCGTAGACGATCTGTCCCGATCGCGAGTCGAGGTTGCCTGTCGGCTCGTCAGCGAGTACGAGTCGCGGTTCGTTCGCGACGGCGCGCGCAATCGCCACACGCTGCATCTCGCCGCCCGAGAGCTCACGCGGGCGGTGTTTCAGGCGTTGGCCGAGATTGAAGCGCTCCAAGAGCGAAGTGCCACGGGCGAGTCGCGCGGCCTTGGGTACGCCGTTGAACTCCATCGGCAGCGCCACGTTCTCAAGCGCCGTCAGGTTGGGTATCAGGTTGAAGGTCTGGAAGACGAAGCCGACCGTCTGGCGCCGAAACCGCGTCAGCTCCTGCTGGCTCAGGCGATTGACTGTCTGCCCGGCGACAATGACGTCGCCCTCGGTCGGCTCGTCCATGCCGCCCATCATGTGCAGCAACGTCGACTTGCCGCTGCCGCTCGGGCCGACGATGGCCACCATGCCGCGCTCGCCGATATCCAGCGACACGTCGGAGAGCGCATGGACCGTCTCGCCGCCTTTGCGGTAGGACTTGGAAACGCCCACCAGTCGGATCGCCGACGTGGCGGATGCTTGCACTGCTTCATTCATCTTTCATGGCCTCCAGAGGAGAGAGTTTGGTCGCCTGCCACACGCCATAGGCGCTGCCCAACACGGCCGCCATGAGCGCGGTCAACACGACCGAGCCGACGAGCGGAAAGGAGATGTCGCTGCCCACCGCCAGGCTGTCGAAGAGCGGCTTGTATTGACTCGGCAGGAAAGGTCCGATTCCGATGGCGAATAGCCGACCCGTCAGCGCCTCGCCCGCGAACTTGAAGAGCACCAAGCCAAAGAGACCGCCGAGCAGCGTGAGCCCGACCGCTTCGGCGAGGAACTGCGTTGTCACGCCCTTGTTGCTCGCGCCGATGGCCTTCAAGGTGCCGATTTCGCGGGATCGTTCTCGCACCTGCATGAGCAGCACGAAGAAGACGACCACGACCATCAGGGCGATGGCGAGCGCGCCGCCGACCCGGGACAGCTGGATGACGTTGCGACTCGTGCTCGACGTGAAAGCGGCAGCGTTCTCGGGAGCCAGAATGTCAGCCACCTCGCCAACGTTCTCCTTCAGCCGTTGTATGACCCCCGCAACGTTGCGCACGTCGTCGACCCGTACAAACAGCCATGAGATGCCGCTCTCGGTCCCGTAGATCGAACGAAAGGTGTCGATCGGCAAGAACAGCTGCTGGTCACCGAAGACGTAACCGCTGGCGTACATGCCGACGATCCGCAGCTCCCGCTTCGGCCGATCGATGGCGTAGATGACGGGGTGCGTGCGCGTTGTATCCACAGTCAGCGTCGCCTTGCCGATGTCCTCCGCCTTGATCCCCGCCCACTTCGCATAGGCCTGGCCAATGATGGCGACGTCCTGGCCAGCATCCGCCGGCGCGAAGTCTCGCCCGGCGATGATGCGCGGGTTGCCCGCTTCGCCGTGCGACTCCAGCCGCTTCAGCGCGTTTGGCGCCAACCCGACGTGCATCACGAAGTTAGGCGGGGTGATCGGTGCCATCGCGAGCAGGTAGGGCTCGACCTGCACGACATGCTCGATCGCACCCGCTTTCGCGAGTACGTCTTGCGGCAGGATCCGGTCCTGGCTCGTCATGTTGACGTGACCCATGGAGCCGCGCGCACGCAGCTGCACAACGGTGTTGACCTCGCGGGTCAGTACGTCGGCCTGCTTTTGCACCGCCTGGCCGATCGATTGCATCGCCAGCAGTAGAAAGAACGGCACGCCGATCAGCACTGCGGTCAGCAGAAGCCGCGGTTTGCTGCGCATCAGATTACGTACGCCGAGTGTGACCATGCTCATCGACGGTTCCTCATGTGTTTTTCATCGCTTGGATTGGACTCAGGCGCATGCCCTTTAGGATTGGGTAGAGCGATCCGAGCACGCCGAAGGCGAGTCCGCCCAACGCGATAAGGGCGAAGGTGTTCGGCCCGATCTGCAGCTCAACGTTCAGCGTGGAGCGGAAGACCGCCGCGAAGACCGCCGAAAGCATCAGTGCGCCGACGGCGCCCAGACCGGTCAAGGTAAAGACCTCCGCCAGAAACTGCTTCACGACCTCGCCGCTTGACGCGCCGATCGCCTTTAGCGTCCCGATCTCGCGGATGCGCTCGCGCGTCGACAGCACCATGATGAAGACCACCAGCACGCCCCCGATCGTGAACAGCAACAGCGATCCGTAAACCGTGGCCGCGGCGATGCTGCCAAGCGTCGCGCGTGCAGTCGCCACCTGTTCCGCCGCGGTGACGGCATCCACGCCCTTGAGGCGCTGGAGGTCCGCAGTGACGGCTTCGACGTGGTCGACGCTGTCGACGGTCACGCGGATCTTGGACAGCTTGCCGCCCGGTTTGAGGATGCGCCGGAAGGTCTCGATGGGCACGAAGACGTGGTTGTCGCCGAAGTCGTTGCCGGTCGAGTAGATGCCCACGACTTCCAGCGGGTGGCCATTGAGCATCAGCGTCTTGCCGGACAGACTGGTTCCCTCGGCGCCAGCGTCGCCGTTGGCGATGCGTAGCCGCTCGCGAGCGTAGAGCTTGCCGACGATGGCGACGTCGCGACCTTCGTCCGAAGATGTCAACGCGCGACCGGCAACGATGCGCGCGTTCTCGTAGTCCACCTCGCCGATCGCCCTCATCGGAGCGCCGGGACGCAGCCCGATGACCATGGCGTACGCGTTCGGCACCGACGGATCGATCTGAGGAGAGTGAACGTATTCCTCGACCTTCTTGATGTGGCGGGCATTGGGAATGCGCCGGATTTCGTCGAGGCGCGTGACCGAGAAGTCTTCTGCGCCCACGGGCTTGTCGCCGCCGAAACCGCCGGTGCCGAACGCTCCGGCTTCGCGCAGTTCGACCACCGTTCGAACACCCGCCTGCAGGCTTTCCAGCTTCGCGCGCGTGGCCAGCGCCCCTTGCACCAGTACAGCGAACAAGCCGATGACCAGCGCAAGAAGCGTCACCACGACTGCGCTGCGAAAACGGTTGCGGAAGGGATTGCGGCAACCTCGAACGAGAGCACTCATACCGTGGCCTCACAAGCCTTGTCGTAGCTCGATCTTGCGGACGTAATCCTCACTCCGAATGCGTTCGATATTTCTCTGATCGTCTTCAAGATGACCCCTCGATCTGGCGCTCCAGTGGTCAAGCGATCACTTGGAGCGCTTACCCGCGAAACGCAGCGGCTAACAACACAACTGCGTGCAGCTTAGGCCTTGTAGTTAGGGCGAAGGTCAAGGGGTTTTGACACGGACCGAGGTGTCTTTTGGCGCCGCGGGTGAGGCCTTTGGCACGCACCAAATCAGCCCGCCCTGACGGGGCAAGACCAGATACGAATTGCGGCTCAATACCGATCAACCGCAGCAGGGGCGCTGCGCTTGGACCGGCGGACACGGCACCGAGCCGAACGAGCAGAACACGCAGCAGTCTCCGGGCTTGGCGCTCAGCACCACCTTGCAGCGTTCGCACTCGTAGAAAAACAAACAGGCGTCGGTCGGCATCGACTCGCGCTTGGCGTGGCCGCAATGAGGACAGGTCAGCAGCGAGTCGAGCGGCCCGGCATTCATCGATGGCTGAGAGGTCATGATGGGAACGCCGGCTTCAGATGGCCAGCTCCGGTATCCAGAAGAATTGGGCGTTGAGCATGTACAGGCCCATGAGGACGAGCGCGATACCACCGACGATGTCGAACGCGCGCTGGTAGCGCGCAAGCGGTCGAAGTTTTTCCAGCCAGCCCATGGCGCTGGCACCAATCGCGATCGGCACCGCGCGGCCCAATGCGAAGGCCAGCAACAGCAATGCGCCCCACGCCGGAGAACCGATGCCGGCCGCGACGCCCAGCAGAACGACCAGCGCCGGCGTGCACGACGGGCAGATCGCGATGGCGAAGGGAACCCCCAACAAGAAAGCTCCCCAGGAGCCCGTCGCACGTTTGGCACGCAACGACAGGCCCTCGAACGGGAGGCGGATCCAGCCTGGCCACAGCAAGCCCATCAGAATGAGCCATGGGCCGAGCAGCAGTCCCCAGTAGCGCCCCAGCAGGGACTGCACGCCTTTACCGCCGGCGCCGGCCGCTGCGCCAAGCAGCACTTGCGTGAGAACCATGCCGGCGATGAACATGCCGCCGAACACCAGCGCCTGGCGCGGCGCACGTGCCTTGGTCACATACGCCAGGGAGACTGGAATGGCCGCCAAGGCGACTGGATTGAAGCTGAAGAAAAACCCAGTCAAAAAGCTGACCATGAGCGCCGCCACGCCGGCCTGCTGGACCGCCGCCTGAAGTGCTTCGATGTCCATATCAACCCGCGCCCTGACGACGCTCGTGCATAGCCGCGGCGAGCGCGTCAGGGGTAGGTAGCGAAGCGAACACCAGGGCGCCATCGATGGCTACTGCAGGCGGCTTGAGAACTCCCAGCTCGACGGCATAGTCAAGGGCCGCAAGAATGTCCAGTTCTTTCCATTCGACGGCCGGGTCCGCTTGGCGAGCGGCGGCGCGCAAGCCGTCGATCTCGCGCAGGCACTTCGAGCAACCGCTGGCGTGCAGAACTTCCACCTTCATTTTGTTTTTCCTTGGTCGCTTCCGGACAGGGTAGCGAGGATCGAGCAGTCTTCAGTAGGCTGGGCGTCGTTGCTGCAGGCGGCGATGAGCTGGTCCAGTCCTTTGGAAATCTCCTTCATGGCTTTGATGCGCGCTTCCAATTCGAGTTTCTTCTCGATGACCTTGGTACGCACGTCGGTGCAGCACGAGGATGCTTTGTCGCGCAACTGCAGCAGCGCCTGGACCTCCGTCAGCGTGAAGCCACAGTGCTGGGCCTGTTTGATGAAGCGCAGCCGCTGCACCGCTGCTGGTCCGTATATCCGATAGCCGCTCTCGGTTTTCGTCGGCACCTCCATCAGACCTTCACGCTCATAAAAGCGAACGGCATTGGCCGATACGTCCGCCAATGCGGCCAGTTTTCCGACGGTCAGGGGTCCGGGCGGCGATGCAAGGGAGGTCATAGCGATAGGATAAACCTTCGCCCTTGGGCGAATGTCAAGCGGCCCGCGATGTTGACTTTGCCATAGGGCGAAGGTCTAAGCTACAGGCGAGCGGCAAGTGCCGTAATGGAGGTATTGAAATGCACGAATTCCACGTTCACCAAAGTCTGGAAGAGGGGGTGCTATGGCTGTACCAGCGAGCGATCGCTGAACGGCGGTGGAAGGTCGCCGAGCCCTTGATGTGCGCGCTGGAGCAGTTGGCGAAGGAAAATCCGGCTTGTGAAGCTTCGGTCGAACAAGCGTACTTGAGCATCTGTTCCCTGTCTCGGCGGGCATCCTGATCATCATCACGGTGTTCTTGCCGCTGCTGACTTGCAGGGCCTGGAAAGCAAGTACTTCGTCCCCGTGGCGATGACCATCGCTGCAGCACTACTCGCTGCCTATCTGTGGCGCGAACAGGATGCTGCCGAGTTACCGCATGTGCACGACGATCTTCCAAGTGGCCACCCCAAGGACATAGGGCTACGACCGACGGCAACGCGCAGCATATTCACGTCTACGTCATTGACGACGATCATCCGCGCTGGCCCTCATAGCCAACGCCGAATGCCATTTCGCATTGCAGGCCAGCACGTCACCTTGATGCCGCATTTCGTAAGCCAATGAACTGGCAAAAATCCGTTGGCTAGGCGGAAGAAGGGAACATTTTGGAACTACGTCATTTACGCTGTTTTATCGCAGTTGCCGAGGAGTTGCACTTCGCCCGCGCGGCTGAGCGGCTACATATTGAGCAATCCCCCCTATCTCGTGCCATCAAGGAACTTGAACACCACCTGGGCACGCAATTGTTCGAGCGTACGACACGGCGCACGCGCCTGACCTGGGCCGGCAAGGTCTTTCTGGATGAAGTCCTTCGCATCTTCGCTTGCATTGACCAAGCCAAGGCCAGCGTGAAAGCCGCGGCCACCGGCTACCGCGGTCGATTGCGCATTGCGCTGTCCGATGGTATCGCGCAGCCACGGCTATCCGCCTTGCTGGCGCAGTGCCGATCCGAAGAGCCGGAGATGGAGATTCGTCTGTTGGAGGTTTCATTGTCGGAGCAGATGAAGGGGCTGAACAACGACTTGTTCGATGCGGGGTTTGCGCAATCGGATGACGTGGGCCAAGGCATCACTGCCGAGGCGGTATGGAGCGATCCGCTGATGGTTACCGTGCCGGCGCGCCACCCAATCCTGACGCATGGCCGCATTCCTCTGCGCGAAGTCTTGCGCTATCCGCTGGTGTTGTGCCATCCGGAGAACTGCGAAGGCTTTTGGTCGCAGCTCAAGCGTGTGCTGCGCACCGTAGATACCAAACTCATCGTGGCGGACCGTGTGCCGTCACTGGACTTGATGATGACGCTAGTGGCAGCGGGCTACGGCCTAGGCTTCGCCACGGAGGCGCACATTGCTGGCTCCCGCAATCCCGATGTGATCGTCCGGCCACTGGCTGGTCGATCCCCGATGCTGACCACCTACCTGCTGCGGCCGGACGGCGCACCTTCCGAGCAGTTGAGTCGATTCATCGACAGGGTGAGTCCTTTGGATGGTTCACCTACCAGCGCCACCATTCAATGAGAGGCCGTGCCATGAAGACGATTCCTGTATTGACGCTTGCCATGCTGCTGTCGGCCTGCGGCCAGTCCGCGCCAACAGAGACGGTCGATTCACTGGCCGCCAACCCCGAAAGATTGAAGGAGCTGCGCCAGCAGTGCAAAGCCGACCGCGCCAAGCTGGGCGACGTGCTGTGCAACGCGGTGGCCGAGGCCACAAGAAAGCGCTTCCTGGGTGATGGCAAAGTGCCCTATACGCCACCGAAGGAATCGCCGAAATTCTGATTGTTGGCGAATACCAAAAGAATCATCCGCCCAATCGCCCTACACGCCGCAACGCGCGCACGCTCGCGGCGTTTTTCTTCGCTTCGCTCCAGCAAGCAATCTGTCTTTTTCTTCCTCAATTGTGCCGATAACGGTCTTTGACCTGCACTGATCCGGCACCGAACCTCATGCATGCGGCACGTCTTCGTGCTCGCGATGTGCAGGAGAAATTCGGAGGTCGGGATGCAGGGAACCAGTGTGCTGTTCGGTCAGGTGATGACGGTGTTCGGCATCGTCGTTGCTGGCGTGTGGGGTGCCACGCAATGGACAGCTGCGGCCCTGGGCTACCAACTACGCCTAGGCTCGCCCTGGTTCGAATTCCTCGACACACCGGTGTATCACCCGTGGAGGCTGTTCGAGTGGTGGTTCTTCTTCGATGCGTACGCGCCGAAGGTCTTCGACATCGGCGGGGCCATCGCGGGTGGGAGTGGCCTGGTCGCCGTGTTGGTCGCCATCGGCATGTCGATCTGGCGCTCTCGGCAATCGAAGCTGGTCACCACCTATGGCTCCGCACGATGGGCTGATGCTGCAGAGATTCGCAAAGCCGGCCTGATTGAACCGGCAGGCGTCTTCCTCGGCCTGCATGACAACCTGTATCTGCGTCATGAAGGCCCCGAACACGTTCTGACCTTCGCGCCGACGCGCTCGGGCAAAGGCGTCGGTCTTGTCGTTCCCACGTTGTTGTCGTGGCCCGCGTCGGCAGTCATCCACGACATCAAGGGCGAGAACTGGAACATCACGGCGGGCTGGCGTTCGCGCTTCTCGCACTGCCTGCTGTTCAACCCCACCGATCCGAAGTCGGCAGCCTACAACCCGCTGCTGGAAGTTCGGCGCGGCGCACATGAGGTGCGCGACGTGCAGAACATCGCCGATATCCTGGTCGATCCCGAAGGCGCACTGGAAAAGCGCAATCACTGGGAGAAGACTTCGCACGCGCTGCTGGTCGGAGCAATCCTGCATGTGCTCTACGCGGGCGAAGACAAGACGCTGCGCGGTGTTGCCAACTTCCTGTCCGATCCGGCATGCCCGTTCGAGGTGACGTTGCATCGGATGATGACGACCAGGCATCTCGGAAATACGCCGCATCCGGTCGTTGCATCCGCCGCGCGCGAGGTGCTCAACAAGTCAGACAACGAACGCTCGGGCGTGCTGTCCACCGCCATGTCGTTCCTCGGCCTGTACCGAGATCCCACGGTGGCCGAAGTGACGTCGCGCTGCGACTGGCGCATCGCCGACCTGATTTCGGCCAAACATCCGGTGTCGCTGTATCTCGTCGTCCCGCCTTCCGATATCAGCCGCACCAAACCGCTGATCCGGTTGATCCTCAACCAGATCGGGCGGCGCCTGACCGAATCGCTCGATGGTTCTGATGGTGTAGAGCGCAGGCACAAGCTGCTGTTGATGCTCGACGAGTTCCCCGCGCTCGGGCGTCTCGACTTCTTCGAGTCGGCCCTGGCCTTCATGGCCGGCTATGGCCTGCGCGCTTTCCTCATTTCGCAGTCACTCAACCAGATCGACAAAGCCTACGGCCAGAACCACTCGATCCTGGACAACTGCCATGTGCGCGTGACCTTCGCCACCAATGACGAACGCACGGCCAAACGCATCTCGGAGACGCTGGGCACTGCCACCGAACTGCGTGCGCAGCGCAACTATGCGGGGCATCGGCTCGCACCCTGGCTGGGCCACTTGATGGTGTCGCGCCAGGAAACGGCGCGCCCACTGCTGACGCCGGGCGAGGTGATGCAACTGCCTTCCGATGAATCGGTGGTGATGGTGTCCGGCCATGCGCCGATCAAGGCCAAGAAGTTGCGCTACTACGCGGACGCCAATTTCAAGCCGCGGGTCTTGCCGCCGCCTGTGCTCTCGCCGGGCGGGTACGCCGATGTCCCACCCGCACGCGCAGACGACTGGAGTGCATTGGCGGTTCCCGCCATGCCAGCCGCTTCTGCGGCGGTCGGGTCAAGCGGATCAGCCGACGACGGCGGCCCGCGCCAGCAGCCGGAGCTTGCCGAAGTCGCCACCTACAGCCCTGAAGCCGAACAGCCCAGCAGCGACCTGTCGCTGCTCGATGACGACGACTTTGCGCTTCCCCTCCCGAGCCAGCTTGACCCGGCGCTACAGCGCACGGCCCGGCTGGCATCCCTCGACCCTGACGACGGAATCGACCTATGAGCCCCAACCACTCAAGCTATCGCCTGAATCTCTTCATCCAACCCGACCATGCCAGGCGCCTGGACGAACTGGCCGCCAAGAAAGGCGTGTCCAAATCATCGATCGTCGCGGCTGCGCTGGCGTCCTGGCTGTCGCCGGACGCGGGCGACCAGCGCGAGGCGGCGATTGCCAAACGACTGGATCGCCTGTCGCGACAGTTCGAACGCCTGGAGCGCGACCAGAACATCCAGATCGAAACGCTGGCGCTGTTCGTGCGCTACTTCCTCACCGTCAGCACGCCGGTACCGGAAGCGCATCAGGAAGCGGCCAAGGCCCAGGGCAAAGCCCGCTTCGAGCAGTTCATCGAGCAGTTGGGCCGCCACTTGCTGCGCGGCCGCAGCCTGGTCAAGGACGTGGTTCAAGAGATCCAGCCGGATGCGGCGAAGCTGGCGCAGGCCGCCCTGCAGGAGGACGGATCATGAGCGGCGCCCGGTCGCCCGAAGGCGCTCAGCACCTCAGTGCGCAGCACGAAGGTACCTCGGTGAGCGCCGTCCCCAAGCTGCCGCCTGAGTTTCGGCCGGAGCCTCCACGTTCGTCCGCCGCCACCTCGCTGGACCGCCGCATTCGCATGCTGCGCACCGCCATGGGTCCGCTGATCGCCGCTGCGCTGGAAGACCCGGACGTGCTGGAGATCATGCTCAACCCGGACGGCTCGCTGTGGATCGACCGGCTCTCGTCTGGCCGATCATCCATGGGCGTGTCGCTCACCGAGGCCGATGGCGAACGCATCATCCGGCTGGTCGCCGCGCACGTCGGCACCGAAGTGCATCGAGGTCAGCCGCTGCTGACCGCCGAGCTGCCGGAAACCGGCGAGCGCTTCGAGGGCATCCTGCCGCCCGCCGCGCCCGGCCCAGCCTTCGCACTGCGCAAGCGCGCCGTGAGCATCATCGGTCTGGATCGCTATGTCGCCGACGGCATCCTGACTGCGGATCAGGCGGACTTCCTTCGCCACGCCGTGCGCGAGCGCCAGAACATCCTGATTGCCGGTGGCACCAGCACCGGCAAGACCACGCTGGCCAACGCCTTGCTGGCCGAGATCGCCGCCACTGGCGACCGCGTGCTGGTGCTCGAAGACACGGTGGAGCTTCAATGCGTCGCTCGCGACCACGTGCCGCTGCGCACCCGCGCGGGCGTGGTGTCGATGGCAGAGCTTGTGCGCGCCACGATGCGCCTGCGACCTGATCGCGTGATCGTCGGCGAGGTGCGCGGTGGCGAAGCACTGGACCTCATCAAGGTCTGGGGCACAGGCCACCCCGGTGGCATCGCCACGATCCACGCCAGTTCCGCGCATGGCGCCTTGCTGCGCCTGGAGCAACTGATCCTCGAAGTCGCCTTGACCCCACCGCGCGCGCTGATCGCCGAGGCGGTGAACGTCGTGGTCTTCATCGCCGGCCGGGGTCGCGCCCGGCACGTCCAGACCATCACTCGCATCGTCGGCTTCGACGTTCACGGCTACCAGCTCGACGATGTGCTCACGCCACCGCTTCCGACCCTTTCACTGCCTTCCTCAACCACCCCCGGAGAACTGCCATGACGCATGCCCATATCCCTGCCTTCCGTACTTCCGTAATTCCGCATCCGCGGCTCCAGTCGCGACTCCGTTTCCTGTGGCGGCCAGCACAACAAGGCCTGCTGCTGGGCGTCTTGATGCTGTGCATGGCGACGACCGCGCAAGCGGCGGGTTCCAGCATGCCCTGGGAAGGGCCGCTGACCTCCATCCTCGAATCGATCCAGGGACCGGTGGCGCGGATCGTGGCGGTGATCATCATCATTTCCACCGGGCTGGCACTGGCGTTCGGCGACACCAGCGGCGGGTTTCGCAAGCTGATCCAGATCGTGTTCGGCCTGTCCATCGCCTTCGCCGCATCGAGCTTCTTCCTGTCGTTCTTCAGCTTCTCGGGCGGGGCCGTCGTATGAGTGCGACGACCAATGGTCGCGGCGAGTTCGCACCGGGCTTCGAGGTACCGCTGCATCGCTCGCTGACCGAGCCGATCCTGCTGGGCGGCGCGCCGCGCACCGTGGCAATCGCCAACGGCACGCTGGCCGCCGCCGTCGGGCTGGGCCTGCAACTGTGGATTCCCGGCCTGGTGCTCTGGATCGTCGGCCATTCGCTGGCGGTCTGGGGCGCACGGCTCGATCCGCAGTTCATGGCTGTGTTCGCCCGGCACATCAAGCACAAGCCCCTTCTCGATGTGTAGTGGACGTGTGAGGACATTGCCATGATGAATCTCGCGGAGTATCGCAAGCGGCCTGCCTTGCTGGCCGACTGGCTGCCCTGGGCGGGCCTCGTCGCGCCGGGCGTGGTGCTGAACAAGGATGGATCTTTTCAGCGCACGGCCCGCTTTCGCGGACCGGACCTGGACAGCGCGACGCAGGGCGAGTTGATCGCCACGTCAGCACGGCTCAACAACGCGCTGCGCCGGTTGGGTTCGGGTTGGGCCTTGTTCGTGGAAACCGAGCGGCGCGCCGCCGCAGGCTACCCTCGCTCGGAGTTCCCCGAGCCTTTGTCGTGGCTGGTGGACGAAGAACGCCGAGCTTCGTTCGAGGAAGACCACAGCCACTTCGAGAGCAGTTACCACCTGACGCTGGTGTACCTGCCGGCCGAGGAATCCCGCGCCCGTGCCGCCAAGCTGCTGTACGAGAACACCCCGCAAGGCGGCGTGGACTGGCGCGAGCGGCTGGAGACCTTCATGTCGGAGACGGATCGCTTCTTCGATCTGCTCGATGGCGTGATGCCGGAGATCGCCTGGCTGGACGACAGCCAGACACTGACTTACCTGCACGCCACCGTTTCGACGCGGCGCTACCGCGTCGGCGTGCCGGAACATCCCTTCCACATCGACGCCTTGCTGGCCGACTGCGCGCTGGTAGGCGGCCTGGCGCCGATGCTGGGCGACCAGCACCTGCGCGTGGCGTCGGTGCGGGGCTTCCCGACCTCGACCTGGCCGGGCTTGTTGGACGACCTGAACCGCCTGGGCTTCGCCTACCGCTGGTCCACGCGCTTCCTGTGCATGGACAAGGCCGAATCGGAGAAGGAGCTGGGGCGCTTGCGCCGCCAGTGGTTCGCCAAGCGCAAGAACGTCGTGGCCTTGCTGCGCGAGACCATCTTCCAGCAGGAAAGTCCGCTGGTCGATACAGATGCGTCGAACAAGGCATCGGACGCCGATGCGGCCCTGCAGGAACTGGGCAGCGATCAGGTGGCCTTCGGCTATGTCACGGCCACCGTGACGGTGCTCGATCCCCATCCAGCAGCAGCCGACGAGAAGCTGCGCCGGGTGGAGCGCGTCATCCAGGGCCGCGGCTTCGTCACCATTCCCGAGACCTTGAACGCGGTCGATGCGTGGCTGTCGTCCATCCCGGGAAACGCCTACGCCAACGTCCGCCAGCCCATCATCTCGACACTGAACCTGGCGCACCTGATGCCGGTATCGGCGGTGTGGGCCGGGCCGGAGAAGAACGTGCATCTCGACGGCCCGCCACTGATCGTCACCCGCACCGATGGCGCGACGCCGTTTCGGCTGGTGACGCACATCGGCGACGTGGGTCATACCTTGGTGGTCGGGCCGACGGGCATGGGCAAGTCGGTATTGCTTGCGACGCTGGCCATGCAGTTCCGCCGCTATGCCGGATCGCGTATTTTCGTCTTCGACATGGGGCGCTCAATGCGCGCCACCATCCTGGGACTGGGTGGCGAGCAGTACGACCTGGGCACCGACGGCGACATCGCGTTCCAGCCGTTGGCGCGCATCGATCAAGAGCGCTACCGCACCTGGGCCGCCGAATGGCTGGAAGGTCGGCTGCTGCATGAGGGCGCAACAGTTGGCCCCGACGAGAGGGCTGCGATCTGGTCGGCGTTGGGCAGCTTGTCGGGCGCGCCGGTGGAACAACGCACGCTGACCGGCTTGTCCGTTCTGTTGCAGAGCAACGCGCTGCGCCAGGCCTTGCAGCCCTATGTGCTGGGCGGCGCCCACGGCAAGCTGCTGGATGCGGATTCGGATCGCCTGGGCTCGGGTTCTGTGCAGTGCTTCGAGATGGAAGAGCTGATGCACAGCAAGGCGGCTGTACTGGCCGTGCTGGGCTATCTGTTCGCACGCTTCGATGAACGCTTCGACGGCGCGCCGACCTTGCTGATCCTTGACGAGGCCTGGCTGTTCCTCGATGACCCGGTATTTTCCGCACGCATCCGGCAGTGGCTCAAGACCCTGCGCAAGAAGAACGTCAGCGTGATTTTTGCCACGCAGTCGCTGGCCGACATTCAGAACTCGTCCATTGCACCCGCCATCGTGGAGAGCTGCGCGAGCCGCATTTTCCTGCCGAACCCGCAGGCGACCGAACCCCAGATCAGGACGATCTACGAAGGCTTCGGTCTCAATCGCCGGCAGATCGACATCGTTGCCGAGGCGGTGCCCAAGCGCGACTACTACTACCAGTCGCGGCTGGGCAACCGGCTATTCGACCTGGATCTGGGGCCGGTGGCGCTGGCCTTTGCCGCCGCTTCGTCACCGCAGGATCAGCGTGACATCGACGCGGTGCGCGATGGCGTTTCGTCTTCCGCTGCGTCCTCCGCTTCGCCGTCCAGTTTCGCAGCCGCCTGGCTGCGCCATCGCGGCCTCGACTGGGCCGCCGATCTTGTTCCGTCCGTTCCATCCCCTTCGTCCATTCCACAGGAGCACACGCCATGAAGAAGACCTTGCTTGCCCTTGCCGCCGCCGCGCTGCTGGGCGCCTTGCCCGTCGCCCATGCGCAATGGGTGGTGATCGACCCCACGAACCTGGCGCAGAACATCATGACCGCCTCCAACACGCTACGGCAGATCAACAATCAGATCACCCAGCTCCAGAACGAAGCGCAGATGCTGATGAACCAGGCGCGCAATCTGGCGAAGCTCGACTTCGATGTGGTCAACCGCCTGCGCTCCACGCTGGCAACCACCGAACGCCTGATCGCCGAGGCGCAGGGGCTGGCCTACGACGTGCAGAACATGGACCGGGAGTTCGTCCGGCTGTACCCGGACCAATACGCTGCCACCGTCAGTGGCGACCGCATGGCACAGGATGCCCGCCAGCGCTGGAAGCACACGCTCGACGGCCTGCACACCGCCATGCGGATGCAGGCGCAGGTGTCACAGAACCTGGCCTCCGACGAAGGCGTGCTGGCCGATCTGGTGAGCCGCAGCCAGTCGGCCACCGGTGCGCTGCAGGCGGCGCAGGCGACGAACCAGCTCCTGGCCTTGCAGGCGAAGCAGTCGATCCAAGCGCAGCAGTTGCAGATCACACAGGACCGCGCGGCCTCGCTGGAATTGGCTCGGCAAGCGGCGGCAACCGAACGTGCCCGCGAGGTGCGGCGGCGCTTCATCGGCACCGGCACGCCGTACACGCCGCATGCCGTCGATTTCTACGGCAACTGAAGGGCATGCCATGAAGCCCCTCTCCTCCGTGGTCACGATGGTCGCGTTGCTGGTGCTGGCGGGTTGCAAGCCATCGGCAACGGCCGATGGCATTGATGCGCTGGCGGCCGATCCAACGCGGCTCAAGGCTGTTCGCCAGCAATGCCAGGCGGATCGTGCGAAGGCGGGGGAGCCCGTTTGTCAGGCGGCGGCCGAAGCCTTCCGCCGCCGCTTTTTTGCCGGGACGGCCGGCCCCGATGAATACCGGACGCTTTCCGACCTGCCGCCGATTCCGCCGAGCTTCGATGAACCTATCGCGAGGGATGTGCCATGAACGATGTGACGGTCATCGACCGATTCCTCAACGTCTTCTCGACCTACATCGATTCCGGCTTCGGATTGCTGGGTGGCGAAGTCGCCTTCTTGACCGCCACGCTGGTGGTGATCGACATGACCTTGGCCGGTCTGTTCTGGGCCATGAGCCATGCGTCGGGCCAGGGTGACGACATCATGGGCAAGCTCATCAAGAAGGTGCTGTACGTCGGTGCCTTCGCCTACATCATCGGCAACTTCAACATGCTGGCGGGGATCGTGTTCCGGTCCTTCGCCGGGTTAGGACTGGTGGCGTCGGGCTCGACCATCACGCAGGCGGAGTTCCTGCAACCCGGCAGGCTGGCCAAGGTGGGCATCGATGCCGGCGCGCCGATTCTGGAGCAGATCGGCGAGATGGCTGGCTTCCCCGAGGTGTTCGTGAACCTCGATCCCATCGTGGTGATGTTCCTGGCCTGGCTGGTGGTGGTGATGAGTTTCTTCGTGCTGGCGATCCAGCTCTTCATCACGCTGATCGAATTCAAGCTGACCACGCTCGCCGGCTTCGTGCTGGTGCCGTTCGCGCTCTGGAACAAGACCTCGTTCCTGGCGGAGAAGGTCTTGGGCAACGTGGTGTCCTCGGGCATCAAGGTGCTGGTGCTGGCGGTGATCGTCGGCATCGGTACCGGCTTGTTCGCCGAGTTCCAGGTGACGCCCGACGAACCCTCCATTGATCACGCGCTGGTGGTGATGCTGGCATCGCTCACGCTGCTGGCGCTGGGGATCTTCGGGCCGGGTGTCGCCACCGGTCTGGTGTCCGGTGCGCCGCAGTTGGGTGCTGGCGCGGCCGCTGGCACGGCCCTGGGGGTGGCCGGCACCGCCGTCGCCGTGGGCGCGGCGGCGACCGGCGTAGGCAGTGCCGTCGTGGCCGGTGCACGCATGGCGCCGGCTGCCGCCAGGATGGCGGCGAGCGGCGCCCGCGCCGCGTCTTCCACGGCCAGCAGTGCGAAGTCAGCGTTCCAGGCCGGCTCCGCGGGTGCGGGCGGCGGGATCAAGGGCGCAGCTGCTGGCCTGGGCAACGTCGCCAAGACCGGCGCGCAGTCGGTCGGGCAGAAGGTCGCCGCCGGCGCTCAGTCGATGAAGGCGCGGGCTGCCGCTGCCATCCAGCCGAACGCCCCTGCATCCGCTGCGGGTGCAGCGAGTGCTGCCGGCGGCCCAGCCGCCCAAGGCGGCGCCGAAGCAACCCCCACCAACACCGAGCAACCCGCGTGGGCCAAGCGCCTGCATCGCAAGCAGCAGATCAGCCATGCCGCTTCGACCGTCGCCCACACGCTGCGCGGTGGGGACGGCGGTGGTTCCGGCTCCGCGCCCAGTCTGCGCGATCCCTCGGATTCCTAAGGAGAAGACTTCATGCGATTCAAACGACCTCAGGTGCGTTACGCGGACACGCCGCAGCCCGCCACTCCGTACCAATCCGCCGAACAGGTCTGGGACGACCGTATCGGTTCGTCTCGCGTGCAAGCGAAGAACTGGCGGCTGATGGCCTTTGGCTGCCTGGCGCTCGCATTGCTGATGGCCGGTGGCCTGGTCTGGCGTTCGGCGCAGTCCATCGTCACGCCCTTCGTCGTGGAGGTGGACAGCGGTGGGCAGGTGCGGGCCGTGGGAGAGGCGGCCACGCCGTACAAGCCCAACGACGCGCAAACGGCGCATCACCTGGCGCGCTTCGTCACGCTGGTGCGCTCACTGTCCATCGATCCCATCGTCGTGCGACAGAACTGGCTCGATGCCTATGACTACACCACCGACCGCGGCGCGGCGGTGCTCAACGACTACGCGCGCGTGAACGATCCCTTCGCCCGCGTGGGCAAGGAGTCGGTGACGGTCCAGATCACCAGCATCGTGCGCGCCAGCGATGCGTCGTTCAACGTGCGCTGGACCGAGCGCCGCTATGTCAACGGCGCGGCCGCCGGACTGGAGCGCTGGACGGCGGTTGTCTCCATCGTGCTGCAAGCGCCGCGTACTGAAGAAAAACTACGCCGCAATCCGCTGGGCATCTACGTCAATGGGTTGTCGTGGAGCCGTGAACTCGATTCTTCCGAAGGAACCAAGCCATGAAACCCTCTTTGCGCATTTACGTATTCGTGTCTCTGCTTGCCGCCCTTGTAGGTTGCGCCACGCAGGGCAAACCGCCGCCGACCATCACGCTTGATGAGCCGGTCGCGGCACAGGCGTTGCCCGAGCTGCCCAGGCCCATCGAGGTGGTCACCGTGCCGGAACCACTGGCGCTGCCGGCGCAGCTCAAGCCGCTGCCTTTGGCGCCGGAAGCCGTCGTCGTGCCGGAGCCTGCCGACGAGAAAGTCCGGGTTTCGCGCGCCAATCAGGAAGCCCGTATGGCGCCCACCCGCGAGGGCTACGTCAATGCGATTCAGGTGTGGCCGTTCACCGATGGCGCGCTGTACCAGGTCTATGCGAGTCCGGGCCGGGTGACGGTCGTGTCGTTGCAGCCTGGTGAGGAGCTGGTGACGGTCGCCGCTGGCGACACGGTGCGCTGGATCGTGGGCGACACGTCCAGCGGCGCGGGCGCCGACCTGCGTGTGAGCGTGCTGGTCAAGCCCACGCGAAGCAATCTGAAGACCAATTTGGTCATCACCACCAGTCGGCGTACCTACCTGATCGAGTTGACCTCGACCGAGAAAGCCTGGATGGCGTCGGTGTCCTGGGACTATCCGAAGGACCGCATGCTGGCGTTGCAGCGCCAGTCGCAGGCGGCACAGGTTGCCGCGCCGGTGGATGCCGGTCTGTCGCTGGAGCGTATTCGCTTTCGCTACGCGATCTCGGGCAGCAACCCGTCGTGGAAGCCGCTGCGCGCCTTCGATGATGGCGAGAAGGTCTACATACAGTTTCCCGGCGGCATTGCGCAGGGCGAGCTGCCGCCGCTGTTCGTGATCGGCGCGCAAGGCGATGGGCAGCTCGTGAACTACCGCTTCCGCTCGCCGTACTACATCGTGGACAGGCTGTTCGGCGCGGCCGAACTTCGCTTGGGCGCAGACAAGGGCGACGTGGTGCGCATCGAGCGAACGGACGGGGTCTCTGGAGCGCGGAGGAACTGACCATGAGCCAGGACACCACTGCCGATGTTCCGATGCCAGACGTGCCGCCCAAGGCGGCCCCTGAGGACGTGACGCTGCGCGCACAGCCACGTGCGGTCACACGCTTGAACCGGCGCATGCTGGCCGCACTCGCTGGGGGCCTGTCGGTGGCCGTACTGGGTGCGCTGATGTGGTCGCTGCAACCGCAGCGGCGCAACGTGAGCGAATCCACCGAGTTGTACAACGTCGATCGCGTGTCGCGCTCCGAAGGGCTGGATCAACTGCCGACCGATTATTCCAAGCTGCCGGCTGCTGTGCCGCAACTCGGCGCGCCGTTGCCGGGCGACCTGGGCGGACCGATGCTGAAGGCCGAACAGCAGGCGCAGGGCTACGGCTACCAGCAGCCGGGACACGATCCTGCCGAGGCGGATCGTCTGGCGCGCTTGAAGGAGGCAGAGGAAGCGGCGGCCTCGTCGGTGTTCTTCCGCTCAGGTGGGGCGAAGGTGGCCGCCCCTGCGGCAGCAGCGCAGGGCACGCCTGCGGCTGCACTGGCCGCGAACGCGGCCTTCGATCCGATGGCCGCTGGACCCGCCTCGACGGCAGCGCAACCCACCGACCCCACGGCGGTGCAGAACCGGCAGGATCAGAAGGAAGCGTTTCTGTCCAAGGCCGATTCTGTGCAAACCCGCAATTCCGGTTCCCTGCAATTGCCCACCTCTCCGTACCAGGTGATGGCAGGGACGGTGATCGCGGCTGCTTTGGTCACAGGCATCAAGTCCGATCTGCCGGGCGATGTGATCGCCACGGTGACGGAGCCGATCTACGACACGGCCACCGGCAAGTTCCTGCTGATACCGCAGGGCGCTCGCCTCATGGGCAAGTACAACAGCCAGGTCAGCTACGGCCAGAGCCGCACGCAGGTGGTCTGGACCCGGGTCATCCTGCCGGACACGTCTTCGTTCCAGTTGGACAACCTGGTGGGTACCGACCCCGCCGGCTATGCCGGCCTGGAGGATGGGGTCGATTGGCATTGGGATCGCATCTTGGCGGGCGCGGCGATGACGACCCTGCTGGGCATCGGCGCCGAACTGGCCGCACCGGAGAACCGCCAGGACGGGGATCGCGTCATCATCGCCGGGCGTGACGGCCTGCAGGACACCGTGAATCAGGTGGGTCAGGAGATGACCCGGCGCAACATGAACATCCAGCCGACGCTGACCAGTCGACCTGGACTGCCGGTCCGCATCATCGTCAATCGGGATCTGGTGCTGCGTCCATATCAGCCGCTCTTCTTCAACACGGGAGCATCACGATGAGCACGCCGATCAAGAGGCTGCGGCTCGGGCCACTGCCGAAGACGGAAAGCACGAAGCTGACTTTCACATGCCCGGCCAGTTTGAAAGCTGACCTCGACCGCTATGCAACGCTGCACGCGCAAACCTACGGCGAAGCGGTGGACGTCGCGACGTTGATCCCACACATGCTAGAGGCATTCATTGCAGGAGATCGAGGATTTCGATCTCAAGCGCATAGGCAGCACAAGCGGGCCGCACGGGATACCACACCGCCGTAACGTGCAGTTTGGCTGATGCCCTCCCCGCTTCGCCCCAGCGAGTTGTTCCAATTGCTGCCGATAGTCACCATGACTCCATATGAACAGACCGCTACTGGGAGTCATCAATGCACGCCCGCATGGACCACGTCACTGAATACGGGGAGCCGACGCCGCCGCACGCGCATGCACAGCATCCCGGCACGGATGGTTATGACAACCTGCCCCAGTTTCCTGCAAGGTTTCCTTTGCCTTTCCGTCGAACCATCCGTCGCCAGGAACTCCACCAGATCGTTCCTCTGGCAGAGACGACGATCTACGCGATGGAGCAGCGCGGCGAATTTCCACGCCGATTCGCTCTCACCGCCCGCTGCGTCGTGTGGGATCTGGAAGAGGTCGAAGCCTGGGTTGACGCGCGAAAAAAAGCCTCTCGTTCCGGCGACGCCGCAAAATCAACGGGGCCTGATGTCAGGCAGCGCAAAAGCCGGCCGGTGCGCAACGCGTCGGCTCGGTAGCCGGCGCGATCACGCGACCAACACCCGCAGCTCGCGCGAAGCGGCAACAGTCAATCTGCCGGCTTCCCTGGCCAGATTGACTTCCAATGCCGCACGCGCGGTTTCCAGCATTTTCCGCTCAAGGGTGTAGCCGCCCTTCTCTTCTAACCAGCTCAGCACTTCGGCCAGGTGCCAGATCGAGGCGCTGCCCTCATGCACCGGCGCGGGAAACGTAGCGACATGGGAGAGCATCAGCTTGCGCATCGCCTGACGCGACACGCCCACCAGTTCGGCCACATCGGTTAGACCGACGAAATCCGGTACCGCCTCCACCAACTTTGCCGAAGGGACGGCACGCTTCACGTCGGCCAGCGCACTGCGCACGGCCGCCTGTGCGTTCTCGGCTTCGCGAGTGAACTCCAGCGCCAGACGACCCGGCTGTCCGATACCCACCAAGGCATCATCGCAGCCAGCACCGCCCAGGCGCTCGACCAGCGTATCCGGATCACTGTCATGCTCCGCAAGCTGGTACTTCAAGGTGAAGGTGTATTCCATGGGTCATTCCTCGGGCGAAGAGTCGGCTTCGTTTCGTTGCTTATGAGTCGTGCAGTTGTCCACAACGCGCCGCAGCGCTCGGGCATGATTGCCAGGGTTCTTCGGCGTGCTCCACACGCTGGTAATGCAGAACTCACCGCTGCGGCACTCATCGTCGTTGTACGGGCAGTAAATCTTGCCCCAGGCATGACTGCCGCCAACCGTGACGCGCCAACCCTGCGCTTCAGCGTGCTTGAGCGCCCTTTCGACTTCCTTCTTCGGGTGAGAGGGACGAGTCATTCATAGTCTCCAGTATGGGGATGAATCGGAAGGTTGTCAACCGACAACCTTCCGCAAAATGACTCAGACCGCTGCACTCAGTACTGGCACGACCGTGTTGCTCGGCAGCAGCGTGGGCGCGTAGCTCCCGCCCTCCACCCACGCATCGACCATGTTGGCCCACTCCTGCAGCATGTGGCGCCGCGGCTCGGCGTATTCGGCCTTGTTGTAGACCGAGCGCGAGGAACGGCCGTCTTCATGGGCCAGGCACTTCTCGATCCAGTCGCCGTTGAAGCCGACCTCGTTGAGCAGCGTCGAGCCGGTGCGGCGCAGGTCGTGCACCGTGAAAGGCTCTAGCGGTAAACCGGTGGCCTTGGCGCGCTCAGACACGATCTGGGTCACGCGGTTGAGCGTCGCCTTGGACATACAGCGGTCGGCGTCGTAGCGCGACGGCAGGACGAACTTCGACCCCGCCGCGCAAGTGTGCAGCGCAACGAAGATATCCACCGTCTGGCGCGACAGATAGACGACGTGCGGGTTACGACCCTTCATTCGTGATTTGGGGATCGTCCAGGTCGCGTTCTCGAAATCAACCTCGGCCCATGTCGCCTCGATCAGTTCGCTCTTGCGTACCAGCGTCAGCAGAATCATGCGCAACGCCAGGCGGATGGTCGGATATGTCGCTACCGATTCCATCTGCCGGTACATCAGGCGAATCTCCATGGGTGACAGCGCCCGGTCCTTGGGCACGAAGGTCGCAATCGAAGCCGCGCCCACGCCGTCGGCCGGGTTGTCCACCTTCTCGCCGTGCAGGATAGCGAAGGCATAGACCTGCTTGACGATGTCGCGAACGTGAACGGCTGTGGCGGGCGCGCCACGGGCCTTCACCTTGTTGCACAGGGCGCGCAGGTCGTCGGAGCTGATTTCGTTGAGTAGCCGGTTCTTGAACGCCGGCAGGACGTCCCGATCAACGATGCTCTTTCGCATCGCGCGCGTGCTGTCGGCCATCTTGGCGTCGGCAAGCCATCGGGCAGTCATGTCGCCGAAGTTCTTGGCAGCGGTCAGCCGGCGCTTCTCGCGCTGCTTCTCGTGCGCCGGGGACTTGCCCTGGGCGACGGCTTTCTTGGCGTCGAGCAGCTTTTCGCGGGCCATCGCCAGCGAGATGCCGGCCGGCCCGTAACGGCCGATGGTCAGCGTCTCCCGCCGGCTGTTGAGACGGTAATCGTAGCGGAAGGTGACGGTACCGGTGGGCGATACCGTCACGTACATGCCGTCACGGTCGGATGCCTTGTAAGTCAACGACTTAGGTTTGAGATTGCGTAGTGCGGTGTCGGTAAGCATCGAGGTTTTTCTCCTGTTCTTGACGGCTTTTACCGTCAGGGGTCAGGAGACCTGCTGATGCCTGGAAAGCCGCATAAAACAAGCTTTCCAGAGGAGACATTTACCGTCAAAGACCGGTTTGGTCTCAATAGTAAACGGGAAGGTCTTAATCCGACCTCCAGTTCTTACCGTCAGTTCTACCGCCAACCTGTTTTGCTGGTCAGCGATAGCCACCGATAGCCTCCGTGACGTATTTCATTAAAAATCAACACGTTACGTCAGTTTTTCGATAGTTGGCGATAGTCCCTGAAGGACGTCAATTCATTCCCACTCGATCGTCGCCGGCGGTTTGGAACTGACGTCGTAGGTCACGCGGTTGATGCCACGCACCTCGTTGATGATGCGGCTGCTCACCTTCTTGAGCAGGCTGTAGGGCAGTTCGGCCCAGTCGGCCGTCATGAAGTCGCTGGTCTGCACGGCGCGCAGCGCCACCACGTAGTCGTAAGTGCGACCGTCGCCCATCACACCCACGCTTTTCACGGGCAGGAAGACGGTGAAGGCCTGGCTCGTGAGCTCGTACCAGCTCTTGCCGGTCTTCTCGTCGATGCAGGAGCGCAACTCTTCGATGAAGATGGCGTCGGCACGGCGCAGCAGGTCGGCATATTCCTGCTTGACCTCGCCCAGGATGCGCACGCCCAGGCCCGGGCCGGGAAAGGGGTGGCGATACACCATCTCGGGCGGCAGGCCGAGGGCGATGCCCAGCTCGCGCACCTCGTCCTTGAACAGGTCGCGCAATGGCTCGAGCAGCTCCAGGCCGAGCTGCTCGGGCAGGCCGCCGACGTTGTGGTGGCTCTTGATCGTGACGGCCTTCTTGGCGTTCTTGCTCGCGCCCGACTCGATCACATCGGGGTAAATCGTGCCCTGGGCCAGAAACGCGATGTCCACGCCGCCGCTCGCCTTCAGTTTCTGCGCCTCGGCCTTGAACACGTCGACGAACAGGCGCCCTATGGTCTTGCGTTTTTGCTCAGGGTCACGGATGCCCGCGAGTTCGCGCATGAAGAGCGGCCCGGCATCGACCCGCACCACCTTCGCATGCAGCTTGTCCGCGAACATGGCCATCACCATGTCGCCCTCGTGCAGACGCAGCAGACCATGATCGACGAACACGCAGGTAAGCTGATCGCCGATCGCGCGGTGGATCAACGCTGCGGCCACGCTGGAATCGACGCCGCCCGAAAGGCCCAGCAGCACATGCCGGTTTCCGACCTGCGCGCGGATGCGGGCAACGGCTTCTGCCACGTGGTCGTGCATCACCCAGTCAGCATGCGCGCCGCAGATGCCAAGAACGAAGCGTTCGAGCATCGCCCTGCCCTGCGCGGTGTGCGTGACCTCGGGGTGAAACTGCACGCCATAGAAGTGACGCGTTTCGTCGGCCATGCCCGCGATCGGGCAGGACTCGGTGCTGGCCATGAGCTTGAAGCCTGGCGGCAAAGCCGAGACCTTGTCGCCGTGGCTCATCCACACCTTGAGCATGCCGTGGCCTTCGGCCGTGGTGAAGTCGGCGATGTCCTTGAGCAGCGCGGTGTGGCCGCGTGCGCGCACCTCGGCATAGCCGAACTCGCGCTGATGACCGCCTTCGACCACGCCGCCAAGCTGCTGCGCCATGGTCTGCATGCCATAGCAGATGCCCAGCACCGGCACGCCCAGATCGAACACCGCTTGCGGCGCGCGATCGGTGCTCTCTTCATAGACGCTGGCATGGCTGCCCGAGAGGATCACACCCTTGAGATGGCCCCCCTCTGCCTGGGCCCACAGCCATTCGTCGCTGACATCGCACGGATGAACTTCGCAATACACGTGTGCCTCGCGCACGCGCCGCGCGATGAGCTGTGTGACCTGGGAGCCGAAATCGAGGATGAGGATCTTGTCGTGGGCCATGTGGTGCTTCACAAAGGGAAAGCAAAGGCCCGAACGCCTTGCGGGTTCGGGCCTTTGCGGGAGCAGGTCAGTCGCCGTGGTAGTTCGGCGCTTCCTTGACGATCTGCACATCGTGCACGTGCGACTCGCGGATACCGGCGGCGGTGATCTCGACGAACTCCGCCTTGTCGTTCATCTCGGCGATGCTCGCGCAGCCGCAATAGCCCATCGAGGCACGCACGCCGCCCGTCATCTGGTAGACGATGGAAACCATCGAGCCCTTGTAGGGCACACGGCCTTCGATGCCTTCGGGCACGAGCTTGTCGACGTTGGGGTTGCCACTGCTCGACTCCTGAAAGTAGCGGTCGGCGCTGCCCTGCTGCATCGCGCCGATCGAGCCCATGCCGCGGTAGCTCTTGTACGAGCGGCCCTGGAACAGAATGACCTCGCCCGGTGCCTCCTCGGTGCCCGCGAAGACGCCCCCCATCATCACCGAGCTGGCACCCGCGGCCAGCGCCTTGGCGATGTCGCCCGAAAAGCGGATGCCACCGTCGGCGATCAGCGGCACGCCGCTGCCCTTGAGCGCTGTGGCCACGCTGTCGATCGCCATGATTTGCGGCACACCCACGCCGGCAACGATGCGCGTGGTGCAGATCGAACCAGGGCCGATGCCGACCTTGACCGCGTCCGCGCCCGCCTCGACCAGCGCAATGGCCGCGGCGCCGGTGGCGATGTTGCCGCCGATCACCTGGACCTGCGGATAATTTTTCTTGACCCAGCGCACGCGGTCGATCACGCCCCGGCTGTGGCCGTGCGCGGTATCGACGACGATGGCATCCACGCCCGCCTTGGCCAGCAGCTCGACGCGCTCTTCGGTGCCCGCGCCCACGCCGACGGCCGCCGCCACGCGCAGGCTGCCCGCGCCATCGCGTGCTGCGTTCGGGAAGGTGGTCTGCTTGTGGATATCCTTCACGGTGATCAGGCCCTTGAGTTCAAAGGCGTCGTTCACGACCAGCAGGCGTTCGAGCTTGTGCTTGTTGAGCAACGCCTTGGCCTGTGCCGGCGTGGTGCCGCCGTGCTCGTTGACGGTGATCAGGCGCTCGCGCGGCGTCATGATCTCGCGCACCTTGACGTCGTAGCGCGTCTCGAAGCGCACGTCGCGGCTGGTGACAATGCCGACGACCTTGCCGCCGTCGCACACCGGGAAACCCGAAATACCCAGTTCTTCGGAGAGCTGCAGCACCTGCAACACCGTGTGCTCGGGGGTAATCACGACCGGGTCGTGCACCACGCCCGATTCATGGCGCTTGACCTTGGAGACCTCGGCCGCCTGCTGCTCGGCCGTCATGTTCTTGTGCACGACACCGATCCCGCCTTCCTGGGCGATGGCGATCGCCAGGCGCGACTCGGTCACCGTGTCCATTGCGGCGGACACAAGAGGGATGTTCAGGGAAATGTTGCGCGTGAGGCGCGTCGCGAGAGAGGCGTCCTTGGGCAGGACCTGGGAATATGCGGGCACCAGCAACACATCGTCGAAGGTGAGCGCTTTTCCTAGAAGGCGCATGGGAAAGCTCCAAAAAACGGATTGTACCCATGCTGCGACAGCTTCAATTCAGGCAGCGCCCGCGTAGGCACCGCAGGCGATCACCATGCCGTCGTGCTTTTCAAAGTACGCTGTCTTCAGCCCCACTTTCTGGGTCAGTGGATTGACCCACTTGTAGCTGAGCCAGCCCTTGCCTGCGGCGACCGCCTGATCGACGATTTCCGCCAGGAACAGCTTGCCGTTGGTATCCTTCATGTGGCGGCCATCCACCCCGACCAGCCTTGGGTTCGTGCCATGGGCGATGACGCGGTAGTCGCTGCTGTAAACGCTGAGGTACAGGTCCCGGTCGAGGAAATGCCCCTCCTCGCGCCGGTTCACATCGTCAAGCAGCGCCTGCGCACCATGCTCGCGCACGAACTCGGCCGCCTGCCGCACCAGCTTTGCCGCATCATCCTCGCTGGCGAATTCATGCTCGCCCAGGTGGAAATAGGACACCGCCTCAGTCAGGTTGACGGCCAATGCATGAAGCGCCTTGACGGGTTCCCCGGCCCGCTCTATCAACATCGCGTTCTTCTGCGTTGCCGCATCGATCTCGACCACGGCCTTGTTGATTTCGGCGATGCCGACGCTCTGCTCGGACGCTGCCTCGGACATGCCCGTCATGATCTCGCTGACATTGCGCACGCTCTGCACAATGTCCTCCATGGCGCGGCCAGCCTGCTCCACCTGGCCGGCGCCACCATCGACCGAGCGCACCGACTCCTCGATCAGCGCCTTGATGGCCTTGGCCGCTTCCGCCGAGCGGGTCGCCAAGGTGCGCACCTCGCTGGCCACCACGGCAAAGCCACGCCCTTGCTCCCCGGCCCGGGCGGCCTCGACGGCGGCATTCAGTGCCAGGATATTGGTCTGGAAAGCAATGCCGTCGATCACGCCGATGATGTCCGCAATTTTGCGCGAGCCGCTGCGAATGGCGCCCATGGTTTGCACCACCTGCTGCATGACCGCTCCACCGTTTGAGGCAAGATCCAGCGCGGACGTGGAAAGGCGCTGCGCCTGGCGAGCGCTGTCGGCGTTTTGTTCGACGGCCGCCGTCAATTGCTCGAAGGAAGAGGCGGTGCTCTCCAGTGCATCGGCCTGGCTGCGCACTTCACCGCCAAAGGCGGCCTGATCGGTACCGATGTAGCCTGCCGAAGCCGCAATGGCCAGCGTACGGCTGCGGACATCGCCGACGATGCGAAAGGTCTGCAGGCGCAACTCTTCAAGCGCGCGCAGCAGTGGATCGGATTCCTGCTCTCCAGCGCCAACGGCCTGGCCGAGGTCGCCCTGGCTGATGCGCTGCGCGGCTTGCGTCGCCAGGCGCAACGGCACCATCAGATGGCGGCGTGCCAGCCACGCCAGCCAAAGCAGCGCGGCCAGGCAAAGGACACCCCACAAAAAGAGTGCCACGCGGCCGCCGCTATCGGGTGCGACCCAGGCTGCCCACAGCACCAGCGCGACTACCGCACCCAAAGTACCGGCAAATACCCATGCAATCAGCGACGAAGAGCCAGAAGCGGAAACGTTCATAGCGGTCGGACGGTCAGTGAGGGACGGACAGCCCTGCCTAGCCGGGATCCTCCTTGGCAGGCAGCCCTGGCGTTCCAGGCACGGCAGTTGTTTGGTTGACCACAAGTTACCGCAGTCGCAAGGCCTTGCACACCGGGTTTGTACGGCTTGCCGACTGATGGCCACGTTCGCTGGACGCTCGGGCAGATCGCCAGACAACGGGGATTTCCCTTCTGCCGCCCTCACTCCTAGTCGCCGCTGGCACTCGCCGCTACACTGCGCGCATGACTCTGCATCGGCTTTTTCTATTGGCGCTGGCCTGCACCTGGGCAGCCGCCGCCTCGGCGCAATATCAGTGGGTGGACAAGGACGGGCGCAAGGTGTTCAGCGATCGACCACCGCCCATGGATGTCCCGCAAAAGAACATCCTCAAGGAGCCCAGGGCGCTGACACCCGCGCGCACGAACACAGCAGCACCGGCAACCGCGGCGGACGAGCCGCAGGCCAAGGGTGACAGCCCCGGTGCGCCGCCGCAAACCGGCACGGGCACGACGAGCGCATCGGGCACGGACAAATCGCTGGAAGAAGCCAAGACCAAGGCCGAAGAGCAGGAAAAAGCCAAAAAGAAGGCGCAAGAAGAAGCCAAGGCCCAAAGGGATGCACAGACACGGGCCGACAACTGCCAGCGCGCGCGGCAGGCAAAGGTCACGCTGGAGCCCGGGCGCCTCGTGGCCACCACCAATGACAAGGGCGAACGCGCCTACATGGACGACGCCACGCGCGCCGCGGAGCGGCAGCGCGCCGAGCAGATCATTCAAAGGGATTGCAAATAGGCGGGCGGGTTCAGCCGCGCCGTCTGGCAAACAGGCCTGCCGTGCGCGCACCCTGGCTTGCAAAGCGCTGGCGCCGGGCCACCTTGGGGTCCACCTTCAGGGGGCGGCACCAGTCGATGCGGTCACCGTCTCGCACGACCGCCTCCAGCGCCACGGCCCGCCCCCAGATACCAGCCATGTGGTGTGCATCATCGGGTTGAAGGCCGCAGGCACGCAGCGCATCGGCCACAGTCGCGCCGGCGGGCAGGCGCAACTGCCACTCCTGCGTCTGCCGGGGCGCGGCGGACGTGACCACCTCCACGGAAATCATCTCAGCCATAGACCTTTTCGGCCCGTGCCACGAAGGCTTCCACGAGCGAGGCTGCAATGCGGTCAAAGATGGGCCCCACCAGCGCCGCCAGGGTTCGGCTGCTGAAGCCATAGTGCAATTGCAGCTCGACCTTGCAGGCGCGCTGGCTGCCATCGCCCACCGAATGAAATTGCCAGTCGCCATCGAGCTGCGAAAACGGCCCTTCCACGAGGGTCATCCGCACGCGCCGACCCGGCTCGTGGGTATTGCGCGTGACAAAGGTTCTATGCACGCCGGCCATCGCGATCCCCACTTCAGCCACCATGCCGGTTTCGTCGCGGCTGCGTACGGCGGCGCGGTCGCACCACGGCAAAAATTGCGGATAGCTGGGTACGTCCGTCACCAGATCGAACATCTCTTGGGGGCTGTACCAGATCAGGACGGATTTGTGGACGGTCTTCATGCGCGGAAAGCACGGGGCACCAGCCTAAAATGGGCACCCCTCAGGCAGCGCCGATTCTAGTGGCGCTACCCATGCACCTTTTCATGGCCAAGAAACCCGAACCCTCTCCGCGCATCGCCGAAAACAAGAAGGCCGCGTTCAATTATTTCTTCGAGGAACGCCACGAAGCCGGCATCGTGCTGCAAGGCTGGGAGGTGAAGGCCCTGCGCGAAGGCAAGGCGCAGCTGACCGAAGGCTATGTGGTCATTCGTGATGGAGAGCTGTTCCTGATCGGCTGCCAGATCCAGCCGCTGAAGACCGCGTCCACGCACGTGAATCCCGAGGCCGCGCGCACCAAGAAGCTCCTGATGCACAAGGACGAGATCCGGCGGCTCATCGGCAAGGTGGAACAGAAGGGCTACACGCTCGTGCCGCTCAAGCTCTACTGGAAGGAAGGCCGCGCCAAATGCGAGATCGCGCTGGCCAAGGGCAAGGCCGAGCACGACAAGCGCAGCACCATCAAGGAGCGCGAGGGCAAGCGCGAGGTGGAGCGTGCCATGAAGAGCCGCCACCGCTGATCGCTGAGGATCAAGTCAATGGCGGGTGCCTCAGCCCGCCGGTCCGGCGGTTATCAGGATGGCTTGCTCGCGCCAGGCGCAGCGCAGGCCTGCTCTCCACAAGCGGAAGATGAAGCTTCGCCCGGCAGCGGCGCCGCGTCCCCGGGCGGAACACCCTCGGACAACAGCTGCCCGAGCACCACGCCGAGCTGCAATTCGTCGATGCTGCCGAAGTGATGGGCACGCAGGCGCCCGGCCTTATCGATCAGCAAGGTGCTGGGAGTGCCTTGCAGCTGCCAACGCGCCATGGTCATGGGCGTGGTGCTGCCTTCGAGCGGCGCATCGACCCCCACGGGAAAGCGAATCTGGTATTCGTGCAGAAACACCTCGAGCGCATGCGGCTGCATCGCGCTGTGGTGCTCGAACACGGTGTGCAGGCCGATCACGGCCACGCCCTGCGCGCCATAGAGCTGGTGCACCTTCCTGGCCATGGGCAACGCGGAGGAAACACAGCCGGGGCACAGCATCTGGAAGGCCTCCACCAGCACCACCTGCCCGCGCAAGTCCGCAAGGCGCAGGGCGTGATCGGTATTGAACCAGCGCGAGACATCCCATTCGGGAAACACACGGTCGGAGTTCTGCACGGATACCCCCTTTCATCCTCGGCGAATGATAGGCGGATGCCGGATCACACCAAGGCAGCGAGGGGATGCAGGGCGGCCGGCCAGGGGCTCGCGAAGAACGCAGCCACAAGCTGCGGATCGACGTCCTCGATGCGCGCGGGGTTCCAGCGCGGGCTGCGGTCCTTGTCGACCGCCAGCGCGCGTATGCCTTCGAGTGTCTCGCTCTGGCCGGGGCGCAGGTGAAAGCAGTGGCGCACCAGATCGCGCTCCATGCGCAGATCCTCGGCCAGGGTCATGGCGCGTGCGCGGCGGATCTGCTCCAGCACCACGTGCAGCATCAGCGGCGAGCGCTGGCGCAGCAAGGCCGCAGTGGCGCGCTCCCATTCGCCCTCGGCCGCCTCCAGCGCCGCGACGATGGCAGGCACGTCCGGTAGTGAAAAATAGTGGTCAATTCTGGCTTTATCGCTTGCATAGCCTGCGTCTGCAGCTATGGAATATGAATCAATCCAACGCTGCAACGCCGCGCCATCGGCAAAGGTCTGAACCGCCAGTGCCTCCCACAGCTCAGGGAGTTTTTCCGAGGGCAGCAGGGCATCGGCCAGGCTCAGCGCCAGCGCATCGCCCGCGGCGATGGTCTCGCCGGTCAAGGCCAGCCATTCGCCCGCATGGCCCGGGCAGCGCGAGAGGAAATGGCCACCGCCCACATCCGGAAACAGGCCGATGCCGGTCTCGGGCATGGCCATTTTGGTGCGCTCGGTGACGATGCACAGGCTCGCGCCCTGGCTGATGCCCATGCCGCCGCCCATCACCACGCCGTCCATGAAGGCGATGTAGGGCTTGGTGAGGTGGTGCGTGAGGTGGTTGAGGATGTACTCCTCGGTGAAGAAATCTTCCACGCGCGGGTCGCCCTCCCTGGCCGCCTGGTAGAGAAAGCGGATGTCGCCCCCGGCGCAGAAGGCGCCGAACGGCCCTTCCCTGTTGCTGCCGCGAATCGCGATGGCCAGCACCCCGGGGTCGTGCTCCCACTGCCGCAACGCGGCGTAGAGCGCGCGCACCATGCCCAGCGACAGGGCATTGAGCGCCTTGGGGCGGTTGAGCGTGATGCAGCCGATCTGGCCACGTACTTCGGTGAGGACTTCCGGCTGGTCCATGCGGTCTCCTTGAGTGGATGCCTTACTCGGAGCGATCTTCGCGCGCCGCGCGTTTGCGCTCGTGCTCGCTCAAGTGGCGCTTGCGCAGGCGGATGCTCTTGGGCGTAATCTCGACCAGTTCGTCGTCCTCGATGAATTCGACGCCGTATTCCAGCGTGAGGTCGATCGGCGGCGTGACCTTGATCGCATCTTCCTTGCCGCTCACGCGAAAATTCGTGAGCTGCTTGGTGCGCGTGGCGTTCACCACCAGGTCGTTGTCGCGGCTGTGGATGCCGACGATCATGCCCTCGTACACCGGGTCGCCCGCCTTGACGAACATGCGGCCGCGATCGTCAAGCTTGCCCAGCGCGTAGGTGAAGATTTCACCCGCGTCCATCGAAATCAGTACACCGTTCTTGCGCCCGCCAATCTCGCCCTTGTGCGGCTCGTAGCTGTCGAAGATATTGGAAATCAGACCTGTACCGCGCGTCAGATTCAGAAACTCGTTGGTGAAGCCGATGAGGCCCCGCGCCGGAATGCGGTATTCGAGGCGCACGCGCCCGCGCCCATCGCTTTCCATGTTCACGAGCTCGCCCTTCCTCTCGCCCAGTGCCTGCATCACGCCGCCCTGGTGCTGCTCTTCCACGTCGGCGGTGACGAGTTCGATCGGCTCGCACTTCTCGCCATTGATCTCCTTGAACACCACGCGCGGTTTGGAGACGGCCAGTTCATAGCCCTCGCGGCGCATTTCCTCCAGCAGGATGGTCAGGTGCAGTTCGCCCCGGCCAGAAACCTCGAAAATGCCGTCCTCGCTCGTCTCCTTCACGCGCAGCGCAACATTGGAGCGCAGCTCTTTTTGCAACCTATCCCAGATCTGGCGGCTGGTGACGTACTTGCCCTCGCGCCCCGCCAGCGGACTCGTGTTGACGCAGAAATTCATCGTCAGCGTCGGCTCGTCGATCTTGAGCATGGGCAGCGGCTGCGGATTCTCCGGATCGGTCAGCGTCTCGCCGATGCCGATGTGCTCGATGCCGTTGATCAACACGATCTCGTCCGGCCCCGCCTCGCTCACCTGCACGCGGTCCAGCCCCTGGAACTGATGGATCTGATTCACGCGCGCCTTGTACTTCTCACCGTCCGGCCCAGCCATCACCAGCACCTCCTGCCCCGCACGCAGCGTGCCCTGGTTGATGCGCCCCACGCCAATGCGGCCGACGAAGGTGGAATAGTCCAGCGCCGAGACCTGCATCTGCAAGGGAGCGTTCGGGTCGCCCTGCACCGAGGGTACGTGCTTGAGGATGGTCTCGAACAGCGCGGACATGTCCGGCCCCCACTGCTCGCCCGGGTTGCCCTGCGTGAGCGAGCTCCAGCCATTGATGCCCGAGGCATAGACCACCGGAAAGTCGAGCTGCTCGTCGTTGGCGCCCAGCTTGTCGAACAGGTCGAAGGCCGCATTCACCACCCAGTCGGGGCGCGCGCCGGGCTTGTCCACCTTATTGACGACAACGATGGGCTTGAGGCCCAGCGCCAGCGCCTTCTTGGTAACGAAGCGCGTCTGCGGCATCGGGCCTTCCTGCGCGTCGATGAGCAGCACCACGCCGTCCACCATGGACAGGGCGCGCTCCACCTCGCCGCCGAAATCGGCGTGGCCGGGCGTGTCAAGGATGTTGATGTGCGTGCCGTTCCAGGTCACGGCGCAGTTCTTGGCCAGGATGGTGATGCCGCGCTCGCGCTCGATGGCGTTGTTGTCCATCACCGTATCGACGACTTTCTCGTGCGCGGCGAAGGTACCGCTTTGGCGCAGCAACTGGTCGACCATCGTGGTCTTGCCGTGGTCCACGTGGGCGATGATGGCGATGTTGCGGATTTGCTTGCTCATGATGTCAGTGCTTCTTCTTGCAGGATTTGCTGGATTTCAATGGGGCTCAGGAGCCGGTCCGGGATGAGTTCGCCCGCCGCGACGTGACCGACGCCCAGCAGCGCTCTCGGGCTCTCTCCATAGACGGCGGCAGCATGGGTGTCGGGCCAGGGGCCACGGCGGCGCAGGCCGGAAAGAAAGCGACCCGCCTCCTCCTCGGCCAGCGTGATCGGGACGTGATCAGCGAGCAGCGCATCGACCGGCAGCAGCGCGCCGAGCCGCTCTTCCTGCGGCAGGGCTTCGAGCGCGGTCAACGTGATGCAGCACGCGAGGTCGATGCCGCCGGTTTCGGTGCGCCTGAGCCGTGTGAGATGCGCGCCGCAGCCCAGGGCCTGGCCGATGTCCTCGGCCAGCGTGCGGATGTAGGTGCCTTTACTGCAGGAAACTTCGATTTCGATAGCTGGTTGCGCTTGATTTGTAAGCGCCGGGGCCAGATTCAGTTCAAATATTTCCACGTCGCGTGCCGCACGTTCCACCGCGACACCCGCACGGGCGTATTCGTACAAGGCCTTGCCGTCTTTCTTGAGCGCGCTGTGCATGGGCGGCACCTGCCGGATGCGGCCTGTGAACTGCCTTGCCACGGCTTGAAGACGCTCGGGTGTGAGCGCGGCGGGGTCCACCGCCGAGCGGGACAGCACCTCGCCCTCGGCATCACCGGTGCTTGTCGTCACACCCAGCAGCGCCACCGCGTGGTAGCGCTTGGGCGCCTCGAGCTGCAGCGCGCTGAACTTGGTGGCCGCGCCAAAGCACAGCGGCAGCACGCCGGTGGCGAGCGGGTCCAGCGTGCCGGTATGGCCCGCCTTCTCGGCGCACAGCAGCCACTTGGCCTTCTGCAACGCCTGGTTGCTCGAAAGGCCCAGCGGTTTGTCCAGCAGCAGCACCCCATGCACCGGGCGCCGCTGCACCCGGATGCGAGGGGCAGCCACCATCATGCGTCCTCGTCTTTGGAGCGCGAGGCCACGGCGCGCGCGATCAACGCATTCATGTCGGCCGCTCGCTCGCTGGTGCGGTCATAGACGAAATGCAGCGTGGGCACGGTGTGGATCTGCAGGCGCTTGAACAGGCCGTTGCGCAGGAAACCGGCGGACTGGTTCAGCGCCTCCTGCGAGGCTTCGCCATCGCCCACGAGCACGCTGAAGAAGACCTTGGCGTGCGCATAGTCGGGCGTGACATCCACCGCCTGCAGCGTGACCATGCCGACGCGCGGATCCTTCAGCCCGCGGATCAGCTCGGCCAGATCGCGCTGGATCTGGTCGGCGATGCGCAGGTCGCGGTGGGGGCCGGAGTGCTTCTTCATGACAGCCTGTGTGCCGGATACCCGCTGGATTACAGCGTGCGCGCCACTTCCTTGACTTCGAAGAATTCGAGTTCGTCGCCTTCCTTGATGTCGGTGTAGTTGCGCAGCTTGATGCCGCACTCGAAGCCTTCCTTGACTTCCTTGACATCGTCCTTCAGGCGGCGCACCGACTCCACATCCCCGGTGTAGATGACCACGTGATCGCGCAGCAGGCGGAATTTGCAGCCGCGCGTGACTTGGCCCGAGGTGATGTAGGAGCCGGCGATGGTGCCGATCTTGGTCGCGACGAACACGGTGCGGATCTCGGCCGTGCCGATCGCCTCCTCACGCTGTTCGGGCGCGAGCATGCCCGACATCGCGGCCTTGAGCTCGTCGACCGCGTCGTAGATGATGTTGTAGTAGCGGATGTCCACGTCGTTCATCTCGGCCGTCTTGCGCGCATTGGCGTCCGCGCGCACGTTGAAGCCGATCACGATGGCCTCGGAAGCGATCGCCAGATTCACATCGCTTTCGCTGATGCCGCCCACACCCGCGTACACGAGCTGTACCTTGATCTCGTCGGTCGAAAGCTTGAGCAGCGACTGCGACAGCGCTTCCTGGGAGCCCTGCACGTCCGCCTTCACGATGATGGGCAGGTGCTGCACACCGCCCGCCTGCATGTCGGCGAAGACGTTTTCGAGCTTGGCCGCCTGCTGCTTGGCCAGCTTGGTGTTGCGGAACTTGCCCGCGCGGTAGGTGGCGATTTCACGCGCGCGGCGTTCGTCGCCGAGCACCATGAACTCGTCGCCGGCCTGAGGCACCTCGGACAGGCCCTGGATTTCGACCGGAATCGAGGGGCCCGCTTCCTTGATCGCACGGCCGTTTTCGTCGTTCATGGCGCGCACGCGGCCAAAGGTCTGGCCCGCGAGCACGATGTCGCCCACCTTGAGCGTGCCCGACTGCACCAGAATGGTGGCCACCGGGCCGCGGCCCTTGTCCAGCTGCGCCTCGATCACCAGGCCCTTGGCCATGGCGTCGATCGGCGCCTTCAGTTCCAGCACCTCGGCCTGCAGCAGCACGTTCTCCAGCAGGCTGTCGATACCCATGCCGGTCTTGCTCGACACCGCGATGAACGGTGCGTCGCCGCCGTATTCCTCGGGCACGACCTCCTCGGCCACCAGCTCCTGCTTGACGCGGTCGGGGTTGGCATCGGGCTTGTCCGCCTTGGTGATGGCCACGACGATCGGCACCTTGGCCGCGCGGGCGTGCTTGATCGCTTCCCTGGTCTGCGGCATGACGCCATCATCGGCGGCGACGACCAGGATCACGATGTCGGTGGCCTGCGCGCCGCGGGCGCGCATGGCCGTGAAGGCCTCGTGGCCCGGGGTGTCGAGGAAGGTGATGATGCCGCGCGGCGTCTTCACGTGGTAGGCGCCGATGTGCTGCGTGATGCCCCCCGCCTCGCCCGTCGCCACCTTGGTGCGGCGGATGTAGTCCAGCAGCGAAGTCTTGCCATGGTCCACGTGGCCCATGACGGTGACCACGGGAGCGCGCGTCAGCGCCTCGGCGTCGTGGCTCGAGACCTCCTCGGCAGTGAAGGCTTCCGGATCGTCCAGCGCCGCGACAATCGCCGTGTGGCCCATTTCCTCCACGATGATCATCGCGGTATCCTGGTCCAGCGGCTGGTTGATCGTGACCATCTGGCCCATCTTCATCAGCACCTTGATCACTTCTGAGGCCTTGACGGCCATCTTGTGCGCCAGTTCGGCCACGGTGATCGTCTCGGGCACATGCACCTCCAGCGCGCGGAATTCCACCTGTGCCGCCGACTGGTGCTGATGGCGATCGTCGCGGCCGCCACCGCGGCGCCCGCTGCGGCCACCGCCAGCCCGCCAGCGACTGGCGCCGACGCCGCTCGATGTGTCGCCACGGGTCTTGATACCCTTCTTTTTCTCGCTGTCGCCTGCCCAACTGGAGGACAGCTTGGAGGATTTGACCTCCTTGCTGGCCGAGGGCGCCGTCGGCGCCGTCGTCTTGTGCAGCGTGCCCTTCTTGGCATCGGTCTTGGCGGCGTCCTTGTCCTTGGCGTGGCGCGCCTCCTCGGGCTTCTTCGCCACCAGCACCTTCTTGGGTGCGGCCATCATGGCGCGGATGGCCTCGGCCTCGGCCAGCGCCTTGCGCCGACGCTCCTCATGATCCTCGGCGCGCCCTGCCTCTTCGGCCGCCTTGGTGTCGGCTTCGGTGACGGCGGCTTCCTCGGCCTGTGTCTGCTGGGCCTTGCGCTCGGCCGCGTGCCTGGATGCCTCGCGACGCGCGGCCTCGGCCTCGGCCTGCTCGCGCTCCTTCTTCTCGCGCTGCTCGGCCAGATACGCGGCCGCACGTTCCTCGGCTTCGCGCTCCTTGCGCTCACGCTCTTCGCGCGCGGCCGAACCGTCCTCCTCCTGGCGGCGCAGCAGTTCACTCTGGCGCGCGGCTTCGGTCTGGCGACGTTCCTGCTCCGCCTCGTCCACCGCTGGCGCGATCGGCGCCTGCACGGGTACCTCCACAGCCCCTTCGGGTCCCCCCTCGCGCTTGACGAAAGTGCGCTTCTTGCGTACTTCCACCTGGATGGTGCGCGCCTTGCCGGTGGCATCCGACTGGCGGATTTCGCTCGTGGAGCGCTTGACCAGCGTGATTTTGCGGCGCTCGTTCACGGCCGTGCCGTGGCTGGCCTGCAAATGGGCCAGCAGCTGTTGCTTGTCGGCCTCGCTGACGGTGTCCGTGGCGGTCATTTTGGGCACGCCCGCAGAGCGCAGTTGCGCCAGCAGGGTTTCGGGTGTCTTGTTGAGTTCAGCAGCGAACTCGGCGACGGTAATGCTCGACATATTCGGTTTGGTCCTCCCCGGCCTTATTCATCACCCGCGGCAAACCAGTGTGCGCGAGCCTTCAAGATCAAGGCCTTGGCGTCTTCCTCGCTCTGGCCAGTGAGTTCCATCAATTCATCGACGGCAAGATCGGCGAGGTCATCCCGCTTCGTCACGCCGCCGGCCACGAGTTTGGCAATGAGCTCCGCATCGAGCCCTTCGAGTTCACGCAGGTCCTCGCTCACCTTGCCGACCATCTGCTCGCGCGCTATCTGCATCGTGAGCAGGGAATCCTTGGCGCGGGTACGCAGCTCTTCGACGATGTCCTCGTCGAAGCCTTCGATGTCGAGCATCTCCTGCAGCGGCACATAGGCCACCTCCTCCAGGTTCTCGAAACCTTCGCGGATCAGGATATCGGCGATTTCCTCATCCACATCCAGCTTGTCGATGAAGAGCTGGCGCGCCTCGCTGGTCTCGTCGGCCTCTTTCTGGGCGGACTCGGCCGCATCCATGATGTTGATCTTCCAGCCCGTGAGCTCGGACGCCAGGCGCACGTTCTGCCCGCCTCGGCCGATGGCGATCGCCAGGTTCTCCTCGTCGACCACCACGTCCATCGCGTGTTTTTCCTCGTCGACCACGATGGATTGCACATTCGCGGGGGCCAGCGCCCCGATCACGAACTGGGCCGGGTCCTCGCTCCAGAGCACGATGTCCACGCGCTCTCCCGCCAATTCGTTGGAAACCGCATTCACGCGCGTGCCGCGCACGCCGACGCAGGTGCCGATCGGGTCGACCCGCTTGTCATGCGAGAGCACGGCAATCTTGGCGCGGCTGCCCGCATCACGCGCACAGCTCTTGATCTCGAGCAACCCCTGCTCGATCTCCGGAACTTCATTGCGAAACAGCTCGATCATGAACTCGGGCGCCGAGCGCGAGAGCAGGATGGGCGCGCCACGCAGCGTGAGGTCCACATCCATGATCATGGCGCGCACGCGATCGCCGGTGCGCAGATTTTCCTTGGGAATCATTTCGCCGCGGCGCAGACGCCCTTCCACGCGCCCGCTCTCGACGATGATGTCGCCCTTGTCCATGCGCTTGACGGTGCCGGAAAAAATTTTCTCGCCCCGGCTCATGAAGTCGTTAAGCAGGGTCTCGCGTTCCGCGTCGCGGATTTTCTGCAGGATCACCTGCTTGGCCGCCATCGCGCCGATGCGCCCGATGGGCACCGAATCCACGGGCTCCTCGATGTACTCGCCCACCTGGATGCCGGGCACGCGGTCCTGCGCGTCCATGAGCAGCTCCTCCGCGTCGGGGTTCTGCAGTCCGGCTTCGTCGGGCACGACCAGCCAGCGGCGGAAGGTCTGGTAATCGCCACTTTCCTGATCGATGGCCACGCGGATGTCGACGTCGCCCTCGTAAAGCCGCTTGGTCGCCTGCGCCAGAGCCGATTCCACCGCTCCCATCACAATTTCGTGATCCACGCTCTTCTCACGCGAAATCGCTTCGATCAGCATCAACAACTCGCGATTCATGCCAAGGCACTCCTGTTTTCAAATAATTCCGGCAGCCCACGCAACGGCCACCTCACCATTCATGTGTTGTCATCGGGCGCCGCCTTGCGCGGCGTGCGCCCCTTGAAGTTCACGACCGGCGCCAGACGCGCCTCGCGCACTTCGTCCCAGGTGAAGCCGAGCACCTGCAGCGGCGCGGCTTCACGCTTTTTGCTCACACGCTGCCCGGGTCGGGGCGTCGGCTCGTCGCTCCAGCTGACCTGCCATCCGCCCTCGGCGCCACGCGCCAGTTGCCCCCGGAATTTCTTGCGGTTGGCCGCCACCTGCCCGCCCGCCGCAGCGCCCAGTGGGGCCTTGAGCGTGATGTCCACCGATTCGCCTTCGAAGCGCTGCAGGTCCACCTCGTGGCGCAGCGGCCGATCGATGCCCGGGGACGAGACTTCCAGCCGCTGATAATCCACCCCATCGACTTCCAGCGCGAACTGCAGTTGGCGCGTGACGACCTCGCAATCGTCCACCGTGATGAAGCGCTCGGGCACGGGCTCCTGCCCGGCCTCGAGCGGTTGCCACGGCACATCGATGGTGACGCGCAGCAGCCCTCCCGCGGAGCGCTCGATCTCCACGAGGTCAAAACCGAGACCGCTGACGGTCTGCTGTACGACTTGCTGCAATGCCACTGCTGTGTCTTGGCGCCGCGCTCGGCGCATCCCCTGCTGCCCAAAACCGATCGACCAAAAAAAACGGGCGGTTGTAACCCGCCCGTTTTGGTCGTGAAGTCGCTATTGTAGTGTGAAATGCCCGACATTTCAACGGCTTGCGACGTCTTGAAGGCGCCGAATGAGGTGCAATCAGGTGCGGCTCGCGATCACGCGCCTGAGCACCGCCATCGCCTCCTCGTTGTCGAGCGCCAGGCCGTCGGGGCCCAGCAGACCCGTCGCAAGCCGGGCAATCACGGCGGCCTGCGGCTGGACCGCCCCGGCAAAGCGCAATTGCGTGTCCGAGCCCATGAGGACCGTGGGGAAAGTCTCGATGTCGAAATCCCCCATCAGGGTTTCCTCATCTTCCACGTCCACCCACGCCAACCGCACGCCAGGCAAGGCGAACGCCAACGCATCGAAATTTTCGCGCAGGCCGCGGCAGACGTTGCACCACTGCGCACACAGGCATACCACCCAGCCTTGACCGGACATTTCAGTCATCCGCGATGTTCCCGCACCTGGTGCACATCCATGACATCGACACGCCCCGCCCGATTGTCCCAGCTGCCGCGGATGAACGAGAGGACGGCCGCCACGTCCACGTCGCTCAGGGTCTGCCGAAATGGCGGCATGCCGAAAGGCCGCGGGTTGCCCTGGGTGGCGGGCAGGTAGCCGCCGTGCAGCACGATCTGGATCAGGTTCAGCGGTTCGGCCATGCGCACCGCCCGGTTGCCGGCCAATGCGGGGAAAGCACCGGCCTTGCCGAGCCCTTCATCTCCATGGCACTGCGCGCACTGGTCACGGTACACCTCGCCGCCGCGCGCCATCACGGCGGTCGGGATGGCCTTGCTCTTCGCGACGGGATCGCTGGAGGGCGGCAGAGCCCGCAGCCACTCGGCCATGGCCCGCGCATCCTGCGGCGTCAGGTGCTGCAGGCTGGCGAACACCACTTCCGCCATCGGGCCCGACACGCCGCCACGCGGCGAAACACCGTCGGTGAGCAGCGCAACGATGTCTGCTACAGGCCAATCGGCCATGCCCGCCTGGCGGCTCGAAGCCAGGGACGGCGCCCACCAGTTCTCGCCCTGCACCAGGGCCCCGGCCAGCGGGCGATCCTTCAGCGGACCACCGAGCGCATCGCGCGGCGTATGGCAGGCGCCGCAGTGCCCCAGGCCCCGGACCAGATAGGCGCCGCGATCGAGCGCCACATCCGTTTTCGCCGGGCGGAAGTAGAGCGCACGCCAGACGGCCAAGGCCGCCTGCGTGTTGTAGGGAAAGCGCAGCGTCGGCGCAGGCGTGGGCTGCGTGACAGGCTGCAGACTGCGCAGGAAGGCGAAAATGGCGTCGGCATCACCGCGCGTGACATGCGTGTAGTCGGTATAAGGAAACGCAGGGTACAGAAGCCGCCCATCACGCGACCGACCATGGTGCAGGGCACGCCAGAATTCATCGGCATTCCAACGCCCGAGCCCGGTCGCGTCGTCGGGCGTGAGGTTGCCGGCAAAGACCGCGCCAAACGGTGTCTCAACCGCACGGCCTCCGGCGTAAGCCGCGCCACCAGGGCGCGTGTGACATGAAATGCAGTCGCCAATGCGCGCCAGATAAGCGCCGCGCTCGATCAGCTCGGGTGATCCGGAGACCATCACCCGCGGGTCGATCGACGTTTCATCCAGACGGTTGAACACAATGACCGCATAAGCGCCCAAAGCCAGCACCAGCGCAGCAGCCAGCACGCTGGCGATGATCAAACGGCGCACGTTCATCGCGCACTCCCCGTGGGGGGCTGCGGCAGCTTCGCATCCAGACTGCCGCAGTCCAGCGGCAGTGCGTCAGGCGTGCGCTCTTGCGCCCTGCCGTCGCCGGTCACGGGCTGCGCCGAGAGCCAGCTGATCACCGCCTGCACCTGTTCCAGCGAGAGGCGCCGGGCGATGTCTGCCATGCAGTCGGGCGCCTGTGCGTGGCGCTGGCCGGTGCGCCACGCGCCCAGCTGGCTGCCGAGGTAGTCGTGCGACAGGCCCAGCAGGCTCGGAATGAAAGGAGCCGCTCCGGTCAATTGCTCGCCGTGGCATTGCACGCATGCGGGAATCTTGCGCGCCGCGTCGCCATGGCGTACCAGGGCCTCACCCTCGCGCAGCATGCGCGGGCTGGCCACGGAAGGCGGCGGCGCGGCATACGGCAGGCGCAGCGCCGAAAACCAGGCGGCCATCTCGTACAGGTAGTCATCCGTGAGGTAGGTCAGCAGATGAGCCATCTGCGGGTAGCTGCGCCTCCCCTCGTGGAAATTGCGCAACTGGTTGTACAGATAACCCACGGGCTTGCCCGCGATGCGCGGGAAGTAACCGTCGGGCGTGGCGCGCCCCTCCTTGCCGTGGCAGGCGGTGCAGGGCAGGACCCTGTCCCCCATGTCCGAAGGCGCCTGGCCACCCGCCTGTGCCCACGTCGCATACAACAGCAGCAACAGCGCAATGCTGCGCAAAACAGAGCGCACTACGCCTATCCCCGGCCGACAAATGGCATTTTGGTTGCCATCACGGTATGAAACAGCACATTGGCCGAAAGTGGCAGCTCAGCCATGTAGAGCACTGATTGACCCACGACGTCCACGTCCATCAGGGGTTCATTGGCCAGCACACCATGCGCCTGCAGGACACCCTGAGTGAGCTGGTGCGCCAGCGGCGTGTCCGCATTGCCCACATCGATCTGCCCGACGGCGATATCGAAGGCGCGACCGTCGAGCGAAGCAGATTTGGTCAAGCCCGTCACCGCATGCTTGGTGGCGGTGTAGGCGATGGAATGGGGGCGTGGCGCGTGCGCGGAAATCGAGCCGTTATTGATGATGCGCCCGCCGCGCGGGCTCTGCGCCTTCATGACGCGAAAGGCGTTCTGGATGCCATAGAACATGCCGCTCAGGTTGACGTTCACGACGTTGGTCCACTGTTCCGTGGTCAGCTCCTCCAGCGGCACCGCCGGCGCGCCCGTGCCGGCGTTGTTGAAGAGCAGATCCACACGCCCGAAGCGTTCCACGGCGACATCAAAGAGCCTGCGCACCTCTGCGGGTTTGGCCACGTCCGTGGGCACAACGAGCGCACGCTGGCCCGCGCCGCCCGCATCCGCGACGGCCTGCAGCGGCCCGGGGCGCCGCCCGGCAAGCGCCACGCTCCAACCGGCCTTCAGAAGCGCCAGCGCCGCAGCGCGGCCAATGCCCGAGCCCGCGCCGGTGACGACGGCGACTTTCCCTGCACCAGTACTCATCAGTGTTTCCGCCGCGTTGCGTGCCGCCCATGTTTTTCGCGAGGGGGCTTGTCATTGAGTTGTTTCTTTTCCGCGTGTCTGGCGGGCTTGCCGCCGCCTGCATCGCGTTTGCCGCCATTGCCGCCACGCTCTGCCTTCGCCGCGGGTGCCTTGAGCGCCCTGGCATCACCCGCGTCGTCCTGCACCAGGCGAAAATCGATCTTGCGCCCGTCCAGGTCGACACGGCTGACCTGCACGCGAAGGCGCGTGCCGACGCCGTAGCGCACGCCGGTGCGCTCGCCGCGCAGTTCCTGGCGCACCTCGTCGAAGCGGAAATACTCCCCGCCAAGTTCGGTGATGTGCACCAGCCCCTCGACGTACAGCGTATCGAGTGTCACGAAGATGCCGAAGCTGGTGACGGCGCTGACGATGCCGCCATACTCTTCACCCAGATGCTCGCGCATGTACTGGCACTTGAGCCAGGCTTCGACGTCGCGGCTGGCCTCGTCCGCGCGGCGCTCGTTGGCGCTGCAGTGCAGGCCCGCGGCTTCCCAGCCCTGCTGGTCGCGAGGCGCGGCACCTGCGCTGGGAGGCGCCTCCTGCCGCCCTTTGGCAGCCCACTGGCGTGCCAGCTTGTGCTGAGCCTCTCCCGGCATGGGCAGCGACGGGAGCTGGTACTTCTTGCCCGCCAGGATGGATTTGATGACGCGGTGCACCAGCAGATCGGGATAGCGCCGGATCGGACTCGTGAAGTGCGTGTAGGCCTCGAACGCGAGCCCGAAATGCCCGCTGTTGACCGGCGTGTAGATGGCCTGCTGCATGGAGCGCAGCAGCATGCTGTGGATCTGCGCCGCGTCGGGCCTATCCTTGGTGGCTTCGGCGATCGCCTGGAAGGCACTCGGGGGCGGATCGTCGGGAAGCTGCGCATGCACGGCCAGCGCCTTGAGATAGCCACGCAGGATCTCGAGCTTTTCCGGCGTCGGCCCTTCGTGCACCCGGTACAGGCAGGCGCGCTTGTTCTCGCCGATGAAGTCGGCCGCGCAGACGTTGGCAGCGAGCATGGCCTCCTCGATCAGGCGGTGCGCCTCGGTGCGCACGCGCGGCACGATCTTGTCGATGCGCCCGTTGTCGTCGCAGACGATCTGAGTCTCGGTGGTTTCAAAATCCACGGCGCCGCGCGCATGACGCTCGGCCAACAGGGCGCGATACACCTCATACAGATTGAGCAGGTCATTGACACGGTCCGCATGGCGGCCCGCCTCGGGACCCCGGGTGTTGGCCAGGATGGCCGCCACCTCGGTGTATGTCAGGCGTGCGTGGCTTTCGATCACCGCAGTATAGAACTGGTAGGCGTGCACTGCACCTTTGCTCGTCACCACCATGTCGCACACCATCGCCAGGCGCGGCACCAGCGGGTTGAGCGAGCACAAACCGTTGGATAGCTTTTCGGGCAGCATGGGCAGCACGCGGCGCGGAAAGTACACGCTGGTGGCACGGTCGTAGGCGTCGGTGTCGATCGCACCGCCCGAATCAACGTAGTGGCTCACGTCGGCGATCGCCACCAGCAGGCGCCATGCCTTGGCGCGGCCGATGCGCGCAGGTTCGCAGTACACCGCGTCGTCGAAGTCGCGCGCGTCCTCGCCGTCGATGGTGACAAACCCCACATCGCTCAGATCCACGCGCTGGCTCCAATCGGCCACGCGCACCGCATCGGGCAAGGCCTGCGTCTGAGCCAGGCACTCATCGGAGAAGACGTGCGGCACGCCATACTTGCGCACCGCGATTTCGACCTCCATGCCCGGGTCATCGACCTCGCCGAGCACCTCTACCACCCGGCCCACCGGCTGGCCGTACAGCGCGGGCGGCTCGGTGAGTTGCACGACCACCACCTGTCCCACCGACGCGTTTCCCGTGGCGACCTTGGGAATCATCACATCCTGCCCGTAACGCTTGTCCTCCGGCGCCACGAGCCAGATGCCGGCTTCGTGCAGCAGCCGGCCGATGATGGGCTGCGCTGGTCGTTCGATGATTTCCAGCACCCGCCCCTCGGGCCGTCCACGCTTGTCCTGACGCACGATACGCACGCGCACCCTGTCCTTGTGCAAGACGGCGCGCATTTCGTTCGGAGGCAGGTAAATGTCGCCTTCACCGTCATCACGGATGACAAAGCCGTGACCATCGCGGTGACCTTGAACGCTGCCTTCAATTTCTTGGTTGGCGGTGTTCTGAATTTCGTTTTTTTTGCTATACAATCTATGACTTCCTGAAATGCCCAGGTGGCGGAATTGGTAGACGCACTAGTTTCAGGTACTAGCGGGTAACTCCGTGGAGGTTCGAGTCCTCTCCTGGGCACCAAGTGTAGAAGAACACTTGGCAATGAAAATGAAAATCGGCCGCTTGCTTCGCGCAGCGGCCTTTTTTATTGCTGCTGCCGCAATTCACTTGCGCAGCAGCACCTTGAGTGCGCCCTGCAGGCGCCGTTCGCTCGCCGGGTCAGCCGCCGCCGCCAGCACCTGCGCCGCGTCCTGCACCCAGGTTTGCTGCGGCGACGGATCGTTGCGGCGCGTCAGCAGTTGCAACTGCAGCGCACGGCGTGCCTCGTGGTGCTCGGCTGGCGTGGGCACTTCCGCCGCAATTTCCAGGCGCAGCAGCGCCTCGGGACCCGCCGCCACGGGCTCGCTGCCCAGCGCCCGGGTCCACGCGGCATGCGCCGCGGCATTGAACTGGCGGCCCAGCTCGCGCGCGGCGGGCAGCAGGGTGGCATCACGCTTTTCCCAGGCCTGAACCAGGTGGGACAGCGCTTCGCCATGCGCCTGCGCGGCCAGCTTGCGCAGCGCCCCCTGGGCCTGCTCCAGCGCATCGCGCTGCGCACGGAACGCCGCATCGCCCAGACGCGGGGCACGCGGTCCGCGATCCGCGCCGCCTGGCCGCTCAAAGCGCTCCGGACCCGGCCGCCGCGGGCGCAGGTCCTTGCGCTCAGGGGCTCGCCCTGACGCGGGGCCGGGCTTGTTGGCGCCCGGCCGGTCGTCGCCTCGCACCGCCACCACACGCCGCACCGGAGGCCGTGGTGCCGCGGCCGTCTCAGAGGCGGACGAGGGCTCGGATTCGTTCGCTATCGAAGGTGTAGCATCTTGCGCTTGTTCAGAAAGCGTTTGAACCTGATTTTGTTCAGATCTTTCGGTCGAAACGGGTCCCGACTCACCGCGCAGCGCCAGTTCCAACACCCGCATGGCCTCCTGGATCTTGCCTGCCTCGCCGGAGGCGTTGGCCGCTTCCAGCGCCCTTGATGCATCGAGCACGGCGCGATCATGGGCGCTGAGTTGCGCCGCCACACGCTCGCGTTCCTCCGTCTTGCGTGCAAACGCTTCGTCGATCGGCTTGCGAAAAGCGTCCCAGAGCTTCTGCTCGTGGCGGCGCTCGAGCGGCACCGCTTGCGCGAGTTGCTGCCAACGCTGCTGCAGCGCCTTGACGGCGTCGATGCGCAAGGCTGGGGCCGCCCCTAGGGCGACGGCCTCGTCAATCAGCGCGTGGCGCTGCTCCAGGTTGCTCTTTTGCGCGGCGGCCAGAGGCGCGCCCGCCGTGGCGATCGCCTGTTTCCATAGCGGTTGCAGCTCGGTGAAGAGCTTTTCACCCACATGGCCACCGGCGCGCCAGCGTTCGCCAAAGTCATGCAGGGCGCGAATGTGGGCCTTCCAGTCGCCCGAGTCCGCATGCGCGCTGGCCCAGGCATTGACCTCTTCGATCAGTGCCATGCGCTGCGCCTTGTGCTCTTGCGCCTCAGCGCGGGATTTTTCCAGCCACGCCTCGACCACCTTGTGCGCGGCGTTGCACGCTTCATCGAATTTCTTCCAGAGCGCGTGGTTGGCCACGGCGCCCTGATCCGCCTGCTTCCACTGCTCGCGCAGCTGGCGCAGCATCTCCTGCAGCTTGCGCCCGCCCAGCGCCTGGCCTTCGGGGCGGTTGAGCAGACCTTCGGCCTTGGCCAGAAGTTCCTCGCGTATCTGGTCGGCACTCCAGCGCTGCCAGCCTTCGAGCTCGCCCGCCGTCACCAAGGCGGCATGCACCCGGGCCTCCAGCGCGGCATCGACAAAGCGCCCATGGCTCTTCCAGGCCGCACGCATCTGTGCGGCCGCGCCCACGCTGGCCTTGCCGTGACCCTGCGCCGTTTCGGTCTCGAGCTTGGTCAATGCCTCGGTCACCGCCTGCACGGCCTGGGCCGCACGCTGCGGATCCACCGGCGCGCGCGCGGGTTCGGCCGCGGCCACCGCCTCACCCCGGGCCGCACGCAATTCATCGGCCCACACCGGCACGGAAGGCAGGGGGGCCTTGGCGTCCTCGCTGGCCGCGGCAGCCTGCGTCAGCGCCGCGCCAAACGCCTCCCAGACGAGACCCAGGTGCGTCTGCGCCGCTTCCAGCTGCGGCGGGAAACGCAGATCCACGCTCGGCCAGATCACGTCCTGCGTGATCGCCTCGGCTTGCGCGCGCCAGTGCGTCACATCGTCGGACAGTGGTTGAAACGCCGCCTGGGCATCACGCCACGATTTGGTGGAGAGCACCTCGATGCGCTGCGCCATCAGCACCGCCGCCTCGCGCTGCACCTGCACGCGATGCTGCAGATCTTCCACGGCCTTCACGCGTTCGGCCAGCTCACCCTTGAGCGTTTGCAGTGGCTCGCGCGACAGCGGTGCACCGGCCTTGGCCGCGTCGCGCTGCCAGGCCAGAGCATCCGCGATGTTCAGGCGCGCGGCCGCCAGAAGCGCCTGCGCCTTCGCCGCCCAATCGGCGGCAATCGCTTCCTGCGCCACCGCCCGGCGCAGTTCGTCCAGGCGCTCGCGGATCGCCTTGGCGGCGCCCTTGTCGCGCGCGCTCAACTCCTTGAACACCTCCTGCAGCTGGGCCGTGGGGGGGTCAGTGGCCAGCCAGTCGCGGATGCGCGCCGCGCGTTCGCCAGAGGTAGCCGCCGAGAAGGCCCCACCCGTGAGGGCATCCAGCGGATGCGTGACGGCGGGCTTGCCGCTTGTCGCGGCGGCTTCAGGCTCGGGTACGGGGCTGGAGGTAGAAAAGGGAAACATGAATGGCAAAGGGAAAAAAGTCGGATGGCACGCGCCACCCTCATCCCGCCACGCAATGCGCGTGAGCAGACAAGGGGTCTATTGTGGCGTGGTTTGCGGCCCACGCCGCACAAGCGTCAATCGACCGCCAGTTCCAGCTGCACGTGCGGCGCACCGTCCTGCCCGGTTTCGGCCGACGAGGAGAGCTTGCTGGCGCCAATGAAAAGGCGATCCATGGGAACGCTCCGGGTCGCGAGGTAGTCGCGTACGGCCACGCTGCGCGCCAGGGCCAGCTGCTGCATGGCATCGTCGGGCACGGTGATGCTGGAGAGTAGCAGCTTTTCCATGTCCGCCTGGGGAATGTCCTTGGCGAAGCCGATCACGTTGCGCGGCTTCTTGATGTTGTCCGCGCGCTGGTAGACGCGCTTGAGCAGCACCGCATAGTCACCGTCGCCCACCTGCGTGACCTGGGTCGCGTCCTGCCCGGCCCGCACCGCTTCACGGCGCTTCTCGGCCAGCAGCATGTCCATGAGGCGTTCATGCTTGTAGCCCTGCAGCTCCGAATCCGGGTTGGCCCAGCCCACCACCGTGGCCTTGAGCGCCGGCCGGTCGGCCAGCGCCCGGGCGATGGCGCCCAACTGCTCGCGCGCCTGGGCCGAGAGCGTGCTGCTGCCAGGGGCAAAAGTGACATCGCCCGACTCGTTACCGCCGCCGAAGGCATGGGCCAGCAGTGAAAACGGCGCGGTGACGGCCTTCATGATGAGATTGCCGATCACCCTCATGATCACCGGCCCGAGGCTGAAATCCGGGTCGTTGAGCGAGCCGCTGATGGGCAGATCCACGTCGATCACGCCATTGCGGTCCGCCAGCAGCGCCACGGCCAGACGCACCGGCAGGCTGTTGGGCGCGCCACTGACCTCGTCGCCAAACGCGAGCTGCTTGAGCACGAGCTTGTTGCTTGCCGTCAATTGCCCGTCGGGCTGCACCTTGTAGGTCACATCCACGCTGAGCTTGCCGCGCTCGATGCCGTGACCGGCGTATTTCACGCTGTAGGGCGACAGCGGGGGCAGCTCCAGATCGCGCATGTGCCCCTCGATGTCGAGCGCCAGCGGCTTGGCCAGCGGGTTGATCTGTCCGGAAATATCCAGCGTGGCCGTCCCCTGCGCCCTGCCCTTGAGCTCGAGCTGCGCCATCTGCGGCGGCGCGCCCGGCCCCGGGGCCTCGGATGAAAACGCGCTCAGCCCGCCCGTGAGTTCGGTCAGGTTGGCCGAGTAGTTGGGCTTGATGAAGTGATCCGTGAAATCGACGGTGCCATTGACCAGCGCCACCGGTCCGAAGTGGATGCGCGGCGCCGCGGCGCCATCATCGGCCTGCGGACTCGGCGCTGCGGCCGCCGATCCGGCCGCATCGGCGCTGGCGACCCGGCCGATGTCCTGCAGATTGATGCGGCCGTTTTCCTGCACGATCACGCGGGCGAAAAAATCCGTGAGCGCCGTCTCGCGCACGTCCAGCGCCAGCGGTCGCCGGGGTTGCAGCGCCAGCGACAGGCCGCGCAGCGACAGAGCCTTCCAGCGCAGCAGGTCGGCGCCCGGCTGTTCCTCATTGGCACTATCCGGCTCACCCGCGCCCGCTTGCGGCTTGAGGCGCACCTGCACATCGCCGAGCGCCGCGTCGCCCTGCACACCCGCGCTGAACCCTTCCTTCGCCTGAACCAGGTTCACGTCACCCGAAAAATCGCCGTCGGCACGCAACACGTCCACGTTCAGTTCGTCGGGCAGATAGGCCTGCACCACCTGCAGCGGGAGATTTCTGGCTCGCAGGCTGCCCTTCACGCGCAATTCAGGTGCAAGCCCGACGGAGCCGTCCCAGTTCAACTGGCCGGGATCGGCCTTGCCCGCGCCCACGCGGGCCTGCACACGCAGACCGAACGCGGGCAGGCGGCCGTTGTCCCACGCCAGACCGTGCGCATCCACACGGAGTGCCGAGACATTGAGCGAGACGGGGCTGCGCGCGCCCGCGTCACGCCACGCCACGGTGCCATCCTTGAGCTGCACCTCGCGCACCGACGCACTCCACGGGGCGGAATCACCCTGGGAACGGGTCTGCCCGGTGGGGGCAGGCACCCACCAGTCATCGAACACCCAGGCGCCCGTCTTGCCGCGCTCGACCAGCACCTGAGGCCCCGTCAGCGCCACGTGACCCACCTGCACCTGGTGGCGGTGCAGATCAATGGTGGCATCGGCCACCTCCAGCTGCCCGAGCGCCAGCTGCTCATTGGCTGGCGCACCGGCCACGCCGGCCTGCCTGAGCGTGGCGCAGCCCTTGCGCACCGCGCATGAGACGCTCACCTGGCTCAGCCGCAGCTGCTGCAGCTTGAGCGTGAGCGCATCGCCCTCCAGCTCAAGACCGACCTTGGCATCCAGCATGCCTGCGATCACCGGCTTGAGATACTGCGCCAGATACGGCGCGGCAAGCGCGAGTGAAACGCCACTCGCGCTGGTCGAGGCCTGCACGGCATTGCCCGATGCCTGTCCCTGCACTTCGATGCTCGACGGCTCCCCGCTCGCCGCGCCACCGCCAAGGCGCAGTGTCGCGCTGAACCGTGCCGGCTGGACGGGCGGCCAGACGGCATCATGCACCTGCGCCTGCCAGTCGCGCACCTGCCAGGTGGCCTCAGCCGCAGCCCCGTGCAATGTCTCGTCTCGCCAGTCCAGCGCGCCATCGGTCATCGCGAACTGCCTGAGGGCAAACTTCCATGATGCCGCTGATGAAGTCGTTGCCTTTGGCTCCGGTGGCGCTGCCCGCTCCCGTGCCTGGCCCGGCAGATGCACGCTCCCCGACGCATCGCGTCGCAGGTAAGCGTGCGGCGCCTTCAGTTCAATGGACGCGATCTCCACCTGCCGCTCCAAGGGGCGCACATCGCCCAGCGTGACCTTCAAAGCGTCAAACGCGAGCCATTTCTCGCCTTGAGCGTCGGATACGCTCGCACCTCCAAGCTGCATGCTGCCGGAGAGCTTGACCTCGGGGGTATGGGCCTGCGCGGAAAAATCCAGCCCGAGATCGGCGTTGAACTTCGCCGAATCCAGTTTCACCCCCAGGGACGCGGGGATGTAGGCCGCCAGTGGCGCAAGATCGAAATCCCTGATCCGCAGGCGCACCTGTGCCTGGTGGGTATCGGCAAACGGCGTCGCCTGGGCCGACGTATCGAAGGCGCTTCCATCGAGTTCGAAGGCGAGCCTGGGCAAGACCTTGACCTCGCGATCGGCAGGCAGGTTGCTCAGGAAGGGCAGATCCAGGGTGAGACCGCGCAATTCATGCTTCACATGCACCGTCTCGTCATCAAAATCCACCGCGCCCCCCCGCAGGTGCACGTTGTAGAGCGCAAAGTGCAGGGGCGGCTGCTCGCCCGTGCCGCCGTGGCCTGCAAAGCGCTGCGCGATATCGTCCACATCGAACATGCCGGGCGCGGTTTGCGCCAGCCGCAGCAGGGGGTCGTCGATCTGCAATGCATCGATCACAGGCGCGAGCCGCCACAGGGACTGCACCGCCATGTTGACGTAAATGCGCGCGACCTGCAGTTGTGGCGCCTTCCCCGAAGGACCGGCCACCGCCACATCGCGCACCGTGAGTTCAAGCGTCCACGGATTGAACGTGACCTGGGCAGCCGTCACCTGCCGCCCGAGCGCCGCGGTGCCCTGCTTTTGCAACTGCGATCGCACGATGGGCGGCACGGCAAGCCAGGCCAGGACATAGAGCAGCAGGACAACCGCAGCCGACCACACCGCACGCCGCACCCCAATGGAGTGCGCCTTCATCCAGCTCCTGAGCTGCATCAAACCACCACCAACACGGCAACGACAAAGCGGAAATTGTGCACGCCAGGTTGCAAGGCAAATCGCAACAATTGCAAAAGAAAGCCCGGCGGCGGGGGAGCCCCGAGCGCCGGGCTTGATGGCAGGCATGACAGCCCGTCCACCCTGGGCACCCCGGAGATTGCTGTCCGGCGTACCGGAGGCAAATGATTGCCTCCTTTGGGGCCTCGGAGCTTGCACACGGCGACTTGGCTGGCGCTTCGCGCCTCGCCCGCCGCGGGTACGCGCCCCGAAGCAGATGCCTGCGTCGTGCAGGCAACGCCACCTTATCAGGTTTGAGACGAAGTGGCCATGGGCGCGTTGCAATTTGCAACGCGCTGCAAGCAGTGTTGCATTTGCAGAACCACGCTGCGGTTTCTGGCCGTACAAGGTTGGTCACGACGCGGAAAACTCAGCGCAGATCATGTCACAAAAATTACTTATTTATCTGATATTACAATTCTTTAGTATTGACTTGGTATTTTGAGACTCCATAGAATCCGCCCAATCCAACGGGAAGTCAGTACAAACCCTTATTACCGCAGTCGCCATCCACCGTATCGGCACGATCCGAACGCGCCGATTCCCTCTTCTGGACAGTCTGGATGGCGTAATGCCGGACCCTGTGTCCGGCCCCACAAAGCGGGCCTGCTCGATTCGGACAGATCGCAGACCGCCTCAAACCGAAAGGGTCCTCCATGCAGAAGGCAGGCTTGCGTGCCGTCTCTGGCTTGCGCACCTTCACCGGCGACGTTGCCGCCGGTTTTTTTGAAATCACCCACAACAGTCTGGCGCTGCTGGGCCTGGCGGTCGCCTTTGCCCTCATCACGCTCACCGCGCGCCCCGACCTGCGCGAGATGGGGCAACAGCAGCTCATGAGCTGGCTGCAGGAGCAGCAAGTGGCCATGGACGGCTTTGCCACCGAGCCTTTCGCCAGCGAACGCGCCACCGCCAGCAACCCCAAGGATCTGCCACGCGAGCAGGCCGCGGTGACCTACTGGCTGAGCAAGAAGTACCGCGTGGCGCCCGAGCCGCTCGCGGTGCTCGTGAGCGAGGCCTACGCGATCGGGGCGCGCACCAAGCTCGATCCGACACTGATCCTCTCCGTCATGGCCGTGGAATCGAGCTTCAACCCCTTCGCCCAGAGCGATGTAGGCGCCCAGGGCTTGATGCAGGTGATGACGCGCGTGCACACCGACAAATACGAAGACTTCGGCGGCCGTTTTGCGGCCTTCGACCCCGTGGCCAATCTGCGCGTGGGCGTGAAGATATTGCAGGAATGCATCGCCCGCGCAGGCTCCGTCGAGGGCGGGCTGCGTGCCTATGTGGGCGCAACCAACCTGCCCGACGACACGGGCTATGCCACCAAGGTGCTGGCCGAGCACGAGCGACTGCGCCAGGCGGCCAGTGCCGCAGCCAAATCGCCGGTCGTGGCCACCAAGGCCGCTCCCGCGACCCAGGCGCAACAGGTGCAAAAGGTGGCGCTGCTCACCAGCGGCCTCTGAGAAGACGCCGCCCACCCGCCGGGGTGGCGCGCTACACTCGCGCGGTACGCGACTGGCGATAGGTCCGCGGTCGCCCCACCGGGGCGATGCGACTGACGTGGGGCACCGCCGCAAAAGGCACAAAACCACTGGGAAGCGTACCGCGCACGGGCACAAGCCGTGGCGCGTTCTGTCGTTCGCCTGGGCAGCCCTTGCACGTCAAGGGAAAGACCTCGTTAGCTCCTGCCATGTACCAACGCAACATCCTCGTAGAACAGACCGACCCCGAAGTGTGGGCCGCCATCCAGGCCGAGAACCGCCGCCAGGAAGAACATATCGAGCTCATCGCCAGCGAAAACTACGCTTCGCCCGCCGTGATGGCGGCGCAGGGCTCGCAGCTCACCAACAAGTACGCCGAGGGCTACCCCGGCAAGCGCTACTACGGCGGCTGCGAGAACGTGGACGTGGTCGAGCAGCTCGCGATCGACCGCGTCAAGCAGCTCTTCGGCGCCGAGGCGGCGAACGTGCAGCCCAACTCGGGCTCGCAGGCCAACCAGGCGGTGCTGATGGCCTTCCTGAAGCCCGGCGACACCATCCTCGGCATGAGCCTGGCCGAGGGCGGGCACCTGACGCACGGCATGGCACTGAATATGAGCGGCAAGTGGTTCAACGTCGTCTCCTACGGGCTGAACGCCAAGGAAGAGATCGACTACGACGCCTTCGAGGCCAAGGCGCGCGAGCACAAACCCAAACTCATCATCGGCGGTGCCTCGGCCTATGCGCTGCGCATTGATTTCGAGCGCATGGCCAGAGTCGCCAAGGAAATCGGCGCGATTTTCTGGGTCGACATCGCGCACTACGCGGGCCTGGTGGTGGCGGGCGAATACCCCAACCCGGTGCCGCACGCCGACGTGGTCACCTCCACCACGCACAAGAGCCTGCGCGGCCCGCGCGGCGGCTTCGTGCTGATGAAGGCCGAACACGAGAAGGCCATCAACTCCGCCATCTTCCCCGGCCTGCAGGGAGGACCGCTGGAGCATGTGATCGCCGCCAAGGCCGTGGCCTTCAAGGAAGCGCTCTCGCCCGAGTTCAAGGCCTATGGCCGGCAGGTGGCGAAGAACGCGCAGGTGTTCGCGCAGACGCTCACCGAGCGCGGCCTGCGCATCGTCAGCGGCCGTACCGAAAGCCACGTGATGCTGGTTGATCTGCGCGCCAAGGGCATCACCGGCAAGGCGGCCGAGGCGGCGCTGGGCCTGGCGCACATCACGATCAACAAGAACGCGATTCCCAACGACCCGGAAAAGCCCTTTGTGACCAGCGGCGTGCGCGTGGGCACGCCCGCGATCACCACGCGCGGCTTCAAGGAAGAGGAAACGCGCCTGACGGCGAATCTCATGGCCGACGTGCTGGACAAGCCGCACGACGAGGCCCACATCGCGGCCGTGCGCGCCAAGGTGCAGGCACTGACCAGCCGCTTCCCGGTCTACCGCTGAACGCCAGCCCGCGAAGGCGCTGCCATGAAGTGCCCTTTCTGCAGCCACCCGGACACGCAGGTCGTCGAGACCCGCGAATCCGAGGGCGGCGAGTACGTGCGTCGCAGGCGCCGCTGCACCGCCTGCGACAAGCGCTTCACGACGTATGAACGGCCCGAGGTGAACTTCCCGGCCATCGTCAAGAAGGACGGGCGGCGCGTCGAGTACAAGCGTGAGAAGCTCGAAGGGTCGCTGCGCATCGCGCTGCGCAAGCGCCCGGTGGGCACCGAACAGGTGGACGCGGCCATCGAGCGCATCGAGGAGCGCCTGCTGCAGCTGGGCGAGCGCGAGGTGCTCTCCAACCGCATCGGCGAGATGGCGATGAACGAGCTGCAGAAGATGGACAAGGTGGCCTACGTGCGCTACGCGAGCGTCTACCGCAGCTTCGAGCACATCGACGAATTCAAGGCACTGGTCGATCGCGTGGGTGAGTAGTCCGCTATCTTCGCCATAGCTGTCTGCGCTTGATGGATGGGCGCTACAGCCAGATTCAATCCATATTTCCAGGAATGGGCCCCACGGCCTGACGCACGTCCGCGCACTGCGCGCGGTGCAGCAGGGCGTGGTCCATGAGCACGAGCGCCAGCAGCGCCTCGGCGATGGGCGCGGCGCGTATGCCCACGCAGGGGTCGTGGCGGCCACGGGTAGACACCTCCACCGGCTCGCCATGGATGTCGATCGAAGGGCGCGGCGTGAGGATGGAGCTCGTCGGCTTGATCGCCAGGCTCACCTCGATGTCCTGCCCCGTACTCAGGCCGCCCAGCATCCCGCCCGCGTGGTTGCTGGCAAAACCTTGCGGCATGAGCGCGTCGCCGTGCACGCTGCCGCGCTGCGCCACGCTCGCGAAACCGTCGCCGATCTCCACGCCCTTGACGGCATTCAGCCCCATCATGGCGTAGGCGATGTCGGCGTCGAGCTTGTCGTACAGCGGTGCACCCAGCCCCACCGGCACGCCGCTGGCCTGCACGCGGATGCGCGCGCCGCAGGAGTCGTGCGCCTTGCGCAACTCGTCCATGTAGGCTTCATAGCGCGCCACATCGGCCACGGGCGCGAAAAACGGGTTCTGCGCCACGTGCTCCCAGCCCTCGAACGGAATCGGCAACTCGCCGAGCTGGGTCATGCAGGCGCGCAACTGCGTGCCGAATTTTTCGCGCAGCCATTTTTTGGCGACGGACCCGGCCGCCACCGTCGGCGCCGTCAGGCGCGCCGACGAGCGCCCGCCCCCGCGCGGATCGCGCAGGCCGTACTTGTGCCAGTAGGTGTAGTCCGCATGGCCGGGGCGAAACCGCAGCGCGATGTCGCCATAGTCCTTGCTGCGCTGGTCCTGGTTGCGGATGAGCAGCGCGATCGGCGTCCCGGTGGTCCTGCCCTCGTACACGCCCGAGAGGATTTCCACCGCGTCGGGCTCATTTCGCTGCGTGACGTGGCGGCTGGTGCCGGGGCGGCGCCGGTCCAGATCGTGCTGGATGTCGGCGGCATCGAGAGCCATGCCCGGCGGGCAGCCGTCGATCACGCAACCGATGGCCGGGCCGTGGGATTCACCGAAGTTGGTGACGCAAAACAGGGTGCCGAGGGTGCTGCCGCTCATGAATGATCCTGTGATTTGCGATACACAGCGGTCGTTCGTGCCGGGCTGGCGACCGGCGTCATGCCTTCTTCTCGGAAACCGCCGACTCCTCGGGCCAGTCGCGGATGTAGGCCTTGAGCAGCTTGTTTTCGAAGTTCTGGCTGTCAACCACCGCCTTGGCCACATCGTAGAAGCTGATCACGCCCATGAGCTGGCGGTTGTCGATCACCGGCAGGTAGCGCGCGTGACGGTCGAGCATCATGCGGCGCACTTCATCGAGCTCGGTCTCCATCGTGCAGATGAGCGGCCCCGGGTCCATGCTGCGGTAGACCGACAGGCCGTCGAAACGGCCACCGTTCTTCACCGTGGCGTTGATCACCTCGCGGAAGGTGAGGATGCCCACCACGCGCTCGTGCGCCATGACGACGAGCGAGCCGATGTCGTTGTCCGACATGGTGCGCGCGGCGTCCGCCAGCGTGTCTTCCGGCGTGATGGTATAGAGCGTGCCGCCCTTGAGGCGCAGGATGTCGCGAACTTTCATGGCTGATGGGCTGGTGGCGTGTACGGGAGCACCGGCAAATATAGCCCACAATGCATGGCTTCACGCATGACAAGGGAGACCAGGAATGCCCGGCTACGCCGATCCCGGCTTTGACACGCTCGCGGTGCACGCGGGCGCGCGGCCCGACCCGACCACCGGCGCACGCGCCACGCCGATCTACCTCACGACCTCGTTCGTCTTCGAGTCGAGCGACCACGCGGCTTCGCTCTTCAACATGGAGCGCCCGGGCCACGTCTATTCGCGCCTCTCCAACCCCACGACCGACGTGCTGGAGCAGCGCGTGGCGGCGCTCGAAGGCGGCGCAGGCGCGATCGCCACCGCGAGCGGCATGGCCACGCTGCACCTGGCCATCGTCACGCTCATGGGCGCGGGCAGCCACATCGTGGCGAGCACGGCGCTGTACGGCGGCTCGCAGAATCTGCTGAACTACACGCTCAGGCGCTTCGGCATCGAGACCACCTTCGTCAAGCCCACCGACGTGGACGCCTGGCGCGCGGCCATCCGGCCGAACACGAAGCTGTTCCTGGGCGAGACCGTGGGCAACCCAGGCCTGGAGGTGCTGGACATTCCCACCGTGGCGCAGATCGCGCACGAGGCGGGCATCCCACTGCTGGTCGACTCCACCTTCACCACGCCGTATCTGATGCGCCCGCTCACGCTCGGGGCCGACATGGTCTATCACGCGGCCACCAAGTTCCTCTCGGGCCACGGCACGGTGATGGGCGGGGTGCTGGTCGATGGCGGTGGCTTCGACTGGGACGCCTCGGGGCGCTTCCCGGAGCTGGCCGCGCCCTACGACGGCTTTCACGACATGGTGTTCGCGCAGGAATCGAGCGTCGGCGCCTTTTTGCTGCGCGCGCGCCGCGAGGGCCTGCGCGACTTCGGCGCCTGCATGAGCCCGCACAGCGCCTGGCTGATCCTGCAGGGCGTGGAAACGCTGGGCGCGCGCATGGAACGGCACGTGCGCAACACCGAGCGCGTGGTGCAATTCCTCGCCAGCCACCCCTTCGTCGCGCGTGTCGGCCATCCGCTGCTGGAAAGCCACCCCAGCCACAAGATCGCGCAAAAACTGCTGCCGCGTGGCGCGGGCGCAGTCTTCAGCTTCGACCTCAGGGGCAACCGCGAGCAGGGCAAGAAGTTCATCGAAACGCTCAAAATCTTCAGCCACCTGGCCAACGTGGGCGACTGCCGCTCGCTCGTGATCCACCCGGCAAGCACCACGCACTTTCGCATGACGGACGAGGCGCTGCTCGCGGGCGGCATCACGCAGGGCACGATCCGGCTCTCCATCGGCCTGGAAGACCCCGACGACCTGATCGACGACCTCAAGCGTGCGCTCAAGGCCGCCGAGAAGTTCGACGGAAAGGCGGGTGCGTGATGTTCTACGAAGTACAAGGCGCGCCGCTCTTCTGCTACACCGGCGACAAAACGTTTGACGCGGCCAAACCCACGGTGGTGCTGATCCACGGCGTGCTGGGCGACCACAGCGTCTGGATCTGGCAGGCGCGCTACCTGGCCAACCACGGCTTCAATGTGCTGTCCATCGACCTGCCCGGCCATGGAAGGAGCGGCGGCGAGGCGCCCGCCAGCGTGCAGCTGGCCGCGGCCACCATCGCCGCGCTGCTCGATGCCGCAGGTGCGCAAAAGGCCGCGCTCGTCGGCCACAGCTGGGGCTCGCTCATCGCGATGGAAGCGGCCGTGCACCTGAAGGGGCGCATCAGCCACCTGGCACTGATCGGCACCGCCGCGCCGATGAAGGTCTCGCCGGCGCTGATCGAAGCCTCGCAGAGCGACCCCGAGGCGGCGCTCAAGATGATCAACGTCTTTTCGCGCAGCACGCTCGCCTCGCCCACCGGCGCGGGCCTGTGGGTGTACGGCGCGAGCACGGCGCTGGGGCGCAAGGTGATGCGCGGCAACCGTGCGGTGAACGTGTTTCACCGCGGCTTCGTCGCCTGCGACCAATACACGGGCGGGCCGGCAGCGATGGCCGCGATCACCTGCCCGGTGCTGTTCCTGCTGGGCAGGCTCGACCAGATGACGCCACCTGGGGCCGCGCAGCCCCTGATCGACGCCGCGCGCGCGGCGGGCCGGGCCGTGCAGGTGCAGCATCTGCCCGTGGGGCACCACCAGATGACGGAAGCGCCCAACGAAACCACGATGGCGCTGCGCGACTTTCTGCGCCGTGCCTGACGCAACCGCCGCGCCCGTCACGCACTACGAGAACTTTCCAGTCGCCTCGTGGCTGTGCCCGGCGCGGCTGCGTGCGCCCATTGCCGCGATCTACCACTACGCGCGCACGGCGGACGACCTGGCCGACGAAGGCAAGGCCACGGCCGCGCAGCGCCTGGCGGACCTGCAGGCCTACCGCACCGACCTGCTCGCCTGCGCCCAGGGGCGGCCCACCAGCGCGCGCTGGGCCTGGGTGTTCGCACCACTGGCCATGGCAATCGAGCGCCACGCGCTGCCCTTGGCGCCGCTCAGCGATCTGCTCGACGCCTTCGCGCAGGACGTGGAGATGACGGATCGCGGCGCCACCTACCCTGATCGCGCGGCGCTGCTGGCCTACTGCCGCCACTCGGCCAATCCCGTCGGAAGGCTGCTGCTGTACCTGTACGGCGTGAGCGACGAGGCGGCGCTCAGGCAAAGCGACGCGATCTGCACCGCGCTGCAACTCATCAACTTCTGGCAGGACCTGAGCGTGGACCTGCCGCGCGGGCGCCACTATCTGGTGGATGCCGACTGCGCCGCGCACGGCGTGGCGCGCGCCGATCTGGCGGCGCAGCGACGCACCCCCGCCAGCGACGCACTCATCATGGACTGCGCCGCCTGGGCGCGTGCCCTGATGCTGCAAGGCGCACCGCTGGTGCACCGGCTGCCGGGGCGCATAGCCTGGGAGCTGCGTCTCGTGGTGCAGGGGGGTCTCGCGGTGCTGGGCCAGGTACAGGCCCTGCGCGGCGCAAGCCTGCTTCGGCGCCCGCGCCTGCGCGCCTGGTACCTGCCGGGCATGCTGATACGCGCCATGGCGATGTAGTCACCGATTGATAGCTGGCTGCGCCCGCCAGATAAGCGTTACAGGCCAATCTGGCTTAAAACCTCAAACCCAGGGCGGACGCCTGCCTGCATGGGACAATCACGCCCTCATGACACCCGAGCAGTACGTCCAGAACAAGGCCGCGGCCTCCGGCAGCAGCTTCTACTACGCCTTCCTCTTCCTGCCACGCGAGCGCCGTGAGGCCATCACCGCCTTCTACGCCTTCTGCCGCGAGGTCGATGACGTGGTCGACGAAGTGCGCGACCCGGGCGTGGCCAGCGCCAAGCTCGACTGGTGGCGCAGCGAAGTCACGCAGGCCTTTGGCGGGCAGCCCACGCACCCGGTGATGGTCGCGCTGATGCCGCACGTGGGCAGCTACCAGATCGAGCACCAGCAGCTTCTGGACATCATCGAAGGCTGCCAGATGGACCTCCGATACGACAGCTACGAAGACTACGAGGGCCTGGCCAACTACTGCCATTACGTGGCCGGGGTCGTCGGCGAGGTGTCGGCGCGCATTTTCGGCCAGCAGGACCAGGCCACGAGCGACTACGCGCACAAGCTCGGGCTGGCGCTGCAGCTGACCAACATCATCCGCGACGTGGGCGAAGACGCACGGCGCGGGCGCGTGTACCTGCCGCAGTCCGAGCTGCGCCAGTTCGGCGTCAAGCCCGAAGACATCGCCCAGCGCCGTTATGGCGAGCCGTTCACGCGGCTGATGCACTTTCAGGCCGAGCGCGCGCACCAGGCCTACGACGAGGCGCTGTCCATGCTGCCCGCGGTGGACCGGCGCAGCCAGAAGCCCGGCCTGATGATGGCCAGCATCTACCGCACGCTGCTCACCGAAATCGAGGCGGACGGATTTCAGGTGCTACACCAGCGCATCGCGCTCACGCCGCTGCGCAAGCTCTGGCTCGCGTGGAAGGTGCAGGCGCTGGGGAGAATGTGAAACACCCCCCTGAGCGGCTGCGCCGCTTTCCCCCTCTCTGTCACGCTGCGCGCGGGAGGGGGGACGCCGCCGGTGCGGCGGGGCGGCCCTTGCACGGCGGCCCTCGCCTGGCGCGCGGCATTTTCGCGCCATGAAAGTCGCCATCGTCGGCGCCGGTTGGGCGGGCTGCGCCGCCGCGCTGCAGGCCGCACAGGACGGCCACCAGGTCACGCTGATCGAAGCCGCACGCGACCCCGGCGGGCGCGCCCGCACCCTGACCGTCACGCGCGCGAACGGCAGCACGCTGGAACTGGACAATGGCCAGCACATCCTGATCGGCGCGTACGCTGAATGCCTGCGCCTCATGCGCCTGGTGGGCGTCAACCCGCAAGTCGCGCTGCACCGCGAGCCGCTGACGCTTGCTTTCCCCGACGGCAGCGGTCTCGCCCTGCCCGACCTGGCTCCCCCCTGGGATGCGCTCACGGGCATTGTCCGAGCGCGCGGCTGGTCGTGGCGCGAGAAGCTCGCGCTCTTGAGCCGTGCTGCGCACTGGCGCATGCTGGGCTTTCGCTGCGCGCCCGGCACCACCGTCGCGCAGCTCTGCGCCGGCCTGCCCCGGCGGCTGGCCGATGAATTCATCGCGCCGCTGTGCGTCTCCGCGCTCAACACACCGCCCGAGGCCGCCAGCGGCCAAGTGTTCCTCACCGTGCTGCGCGACAGCCTGTTTGCCGGGCGCGGCGGCTCGCACCTGCTGCTGCCGCGCGTGCCGCTGGGCGCGCTGCTGCCCGAACCGGCGCTGCACTGGCTCGCACGGCGCGGCCACGCGGTGTGCCTGGGCTCGCGCGTGCGGCGGCTTGCGATGCACGAGGGCCGCTGGCAAGTCGATGACGAGCCCTTCGACGCCGTGCTTCTGGCCTGTACCAGCACCGAGGCCGCGCGGCTCGTGCGCGAAGCCGACGCACCGGCCCTCCCGCGCGTGCCGCTGCAGGCCTGGGCCGGCGCAGCCGACCCACTGGAATTCGGCGCCATCGCCACCGTGTATGCCGAACAGCCCGGCGTTAGCGGCCCGCTGTTGGCGCGCGCCATGCTGGCGCTGCGGGCCACGGCCACGCGGCCCGCGCAGTTCGTCTTCGACCGGGCACACTTGGGGGGCCCGGCGGGCGTGCTTGCTTTTGTCGTCAGCGCCTTTTCCGGCGAGCGCGAGGCACTATCAAACCAGGTGCTGCAACAGGCCCAAGAACAGCTGGGCCTGCGCGCGCTGCAGCCACTGCAAACCGTGGTGGAAAAACGCGCCGCGTTCACCTGCGCACCCGCGCTCGCGCGTCCGCCGCGCACCATCGCGCCCGGCCTGCAGGCCTGTGGCGACTACGTCGCCGGTCCCTGGCCCGCCACACTGGAGGGCGCCGTGCGACACGGCCTGGCTGCGGTGCAGAATTTGGCGCCATGAATGAGCACGCCATGCGCCTGAGCCCGCAGGAGCTGCGCGACGTGACGCTGGCCCAAGCCATCGAACGGGCCGACGGCGAGCGCACCCTGGTCAGCCAGACCGAGTGGGACGAAGCCACGCGCCAGGCCGTCGATGCCGCGCGCGGTCGCGGCGTGTCGCGCGTGGGCGTGGCCGACGTGGTACGCGAACGCGCGGCCGCCGTCGTCGACCGCGCCGCCGGGCGCGATGTCACCGTGGCCGCACTGCGGCACGCGGGCGCACAGGGACGCTGGCTGGCACGCGGCCTGCCGCTGCTGGCACTGCTGCTGGGGCTGGTGCTGGATCGCGTCGCCAACGCGCACCGCGTGGATCTGCTCTCGCCGCCGCTGCTGCTGGTGCTGGGCTGGAACCTGATCGTCTATGCCCTGCTGCTCTGGCACGTCTGGCATGCCCGGCGCGCACCCGACGCGAAAGAGCAGCCCAGTTCCTCCCCGTCCGCCCTGCACCACTGGCTGCTGCGCCGCCAGGCGCACGCGGGCCGCCGCGCGCGCCGGGCTCTGGGCGCACGCATCGCCGCCGATTTCACGACGCACTGGGCCAGCCTGACACGCGCGCGCTTCACGCAGCAGGCGGCCGCCGTGCTGCACCTGTGTGCTGCCGCCTGGGTCGTGGGCATCGCGCTGTCGCTGCTGCTGCGCGGCCTGGTGGTGAGCTACCGCTTCGGCTGGGAAAGCACGTTCCTGGACGCCACGCAGGTGCACGCCATCGTCGGCGTGCTGTTCGCGCCGCTCACGCTGCTGTTCGGCCTGACGCCTTTCTCGCCGCAAGAGGTGGCCGCCACGCAGAACTTCGCCGGCGAAGGCGTGGCCGGCGCGCGCTGGGTGTGGATGTACGTGGGCCTGCTGGCGCTCGTCGTCGTGCTGCCGCGCCTGCTGCTGGCCGCCTGGGCCCACTGGCGCCAGGCGCAATGGGCGCGGCAGTGCACGCTGGATACCCGTGGCGGCGGTTTCGATGCGCTGCGCCAAGCCCTGCCGGATGATATGCTGATCGGTCTGCTGTGCACCACACCCACCCTGCGGCCCACGCTCACCACCGTGCTGGCGCTGCACGCCGAGCACGGCGCCACAACCAGCGCGCAGGGTGACCGCCTGCGCCTGATGGAGCCCGAGGACGCTGCCGCGCCCGTCGATGCCGTGGTCGTCTGGGGCGACGGCCCGGCGCCCCCGCTGCCGCCCGGCTGGCGGCAAGCTCCCCGGCTGACGCTCGCCAGCGCGGAATTCGGCGCCAGCTGGGTGTGCGACGGCGCCCTGTTCGAGCGCCTGGCCGCGCTGCTGCCCACGCGCCAGCACGCGCTGCAGCGCCTGGGCCAGACGTGGCAGGCACGCAACGAGGCCATCTTCACCGAGTCGCTGCAACGGCTGGCCGCGCATCTGCACGCCTGCGCCGCACTGGTGAAAACCGGCGAAAGTGCCGCCCGTTACGTCGAGCTGCTGCAGGCGCTGGACGCCGCGCTGCAGGATCTGCACGGCCACACGGCGGCCATGGCGCCCACGCCCAGGCAACTGCCGCCGACCACGCAGGGCGCGCCGACGGTCAGCGGCGACACTGCCGCCCTGGCGGTGGGCACATCGGCCGGCGCGGCCGCCGGGGTTGCCGCTGGCGCCAAGGTGGGCGCGATGATCGACGTGGGCACGGGCGGCCTGACGCTGGGCGTGGGCACGGTCCTGGGCGCGCTGCTGGGCGGCACCACGGCCTGGGCGATGCGCACCCTGCAGAAAAAGGGAACGCAAAAAGGCAGCATCGACGAGCTGCTGCGCCGCATGGTCGAAGACGCCTGTACGCGCTACCTGGTGCTGGCACACCTGGGGCGCATGCCCGCGGCGCAAGCAGACGAACGGGGCACGCGCTGGCATGCCGATGTCGTCGCCACCGTGGCCGCCCACTGGGCGGCTCTGATCACCGCCCTGAACGCCGAAACCGTGTCCGACGACACCCTGCAGCCGCTGCTGCGAACCATGCTGCGGGGCATCCTGTCGCGCGAAGGCGTCTGACGCGCACGCCTGCCCGAGCGGACATAAGCACATGCGCAAAGCATCTGAAGCACGGCCAGACAATGGTGCCCATCGAGCGCATACTCAAACGCCCCTTGCGTATCACGCACACCCCTGAAGGTTGAAACCATGCAATTGCTGAAAAGATTCCGGCTGGCCATCGGACTGTCCCTCGTGGCTCTTTTGCCGCTGCTGACACCGGCGCCCGCCATGGCCGCCGACGACCTCGCCGCGATTCAGAAGGCCGGCACGATCCGCATCGGCACCGAGGGCACCTACGCGCCCTTCACCTTCCACCAGGCGTCGGACAACGCGCTCGTGGGCTTCGATGTGGACATCGGCCGCGCCGTGGCCGCCAAGCTCGGCGTCAAGGCCGAGTTCGTCGAGGGCAAGTGGGACGGTCTGATCGCCGGCCTGAACGTGAACCGCTACGACGTGGTCATCAACCAGGTCGGCATCTCGGCCGAGCGCCAGGCCAAGTACGATTTCTCCCGGCCCTACATCGCCTCGGCCGCCGCGCTCATCGTGCGCGAGGACAACGCCGGCATCAAGGGCTTCGCCGACCTCAAGGGCAAGCGCTCGGCCAACAGCATCAGCAGCAACTTCGCCAAGCTCGCCGAGCGCAACGGCGCGCAGGTGGTGGCGGTGCAGGGCTTCAACGATGCCGTCGCACTGCTGCTGGCGGGCCGTGTGGACGCCACGGTCAACGACTACCTCTCCTACCTCGACTTCAAGAAACAGCAGCCGCAGGCCAAGGTGAAGGTGGTCGCGCGCGACGACAGCGCCGAGTTCGGCGTCTCGGGCATCCTGATGCGCAAGGGCCAGGCGCAACTCAAGGCCGCGATCGACAAGGCGATAGCCGACATCATCGCCGACGGTACCTACAAGAAGATCTCCGAACGCTACTTCGGCGAAGACCTCTCGACCAAGCTGCACTGACGCAGCGCCAGAACCCGCCTGACGAGGATCGTGCCCGACTGGCTCCATCTGATGTGGCAATCCCTCTGGCCGCTGCTGGTCGGGGGGATCAAGTTCACCGTCCCGCTGGCCCTGCTGTCGTTCGCGGCGGGGCTAGCGCTGGCCTTCTGGGCGGCGCTCGCGCGCCTGTTCGCGCCCGCGCCCGTCGCGCTGCTGGTGCGCTTTTACATCTGGCTCATCCGCGGCACGCCGCTCTTGGTGCAGCTCTTCGTGATCTTCTACGGCCTGCCGAGCCTGGGCATCGTGCTCGATCCGTTCACGGCGGCGCTGATCGGCTTTTCGCTCAACATCGGCGCCTACAACGCCGAAGTGATCCGCGGCGCCATCGAGGCCATCCCGCGCGGCCAGTGGGATGCCGCCTATTCGATCGGCATGACGCGCGCGCAGGCCATGCGCCGCACCGTCCTGCCGCAAGCCGCGCGCGTGGCGGTGCCGCCGCTAGCCAACTCCTTCATCGCGCTGGTCAAGGACACCTCGCTCGCCGCCGTCATCACCGTGCCCGAGATCTTCCAGGCCGCGCAGCGCATCGCCTCTGTCACCTACGAGCCGCTGGTGCTCTACGTGGAGGCGGCGCTCATCTACCTCGTGCTGTGCTCGGTGCTCTCGTCGGCGCAGGTGCGGCTGGAGCGCCATTTCAGCCGCCACGCGGTGTTCGCCGAGGGCCAGCGATGATCGCCCTGCAGGACATCCGCAAGGCCTTCGCGGGCAACGAGGTGCTGCACGCGGTGAGCGTGCAGATCGCGCCGGGGCAGGTCACCGCGCTCATCGGCCCCTCGGGCAGCGGCAAGAGCACGCTGCTGCGCTGCGTGAACCTGCTCGAAATCCCCGACGCGGGCCGCCTCACGCTGGGGCAGGAAGAGATCCGTTTCACCCCCGGCACGCGCCCCAGCCACGAGGCGGTGCAGCGCGTCCGACTGCAGACCGGCATGGTGTTCCAGAACTTTCAGCTCTTCGCCCACCAGAGCGCGGTGCAGAACGTGATGGAGGGCCTCGTCACCGTCAAGCACTGGGACAAGGCCCGCGCCCATGCGCGTGCACTGGCGCTGCTGGAGAAGGTAGGCCTGAAGGACAAGGCCGACGCCTGGCCCGCCAACCTCTCGGGCGGCCAGCAGCAGCGCGTGGCCATCGCCCGCGCGCTCGCGCCCGAGCCGGCGGTGCTGCTGTGCGACGAACCCACCTCGGCCCTGGACCCGGGCCTGGCCGCCGAGGTCGTCGCCGTGCTCAGTGACCTCGCACGCGAAGGCATGACCATGCTGATGGCCACCCACGACCTGCGCCTGGCGGCGCAGGTGGCGAGCCACACCGTCTTCCTGCAGGACGGCGCGGTCGTGGAAGCGGGCGATTCACAAGCCATCTTCAAAAATGCGAGGGACGAGCGCACGCGGGCGTTCGTCAAAACGCTGGCCAGCGCCTGACTCACGGTTGCCTACCGCCGATCCGCCAGCGCGTGCGCAATCGTGCCCAGGTCCACGTACTCCAGTTCGCTGCCCACCGGCACGCCGCGCGCCAGGCGCGTGACGCGCACGCCCCGGCGCTGCAGGGCTTCGGAGATGGCGTAGGCGGTAGCCTCGCCTTCGGCGGTGAAGCTCGTGGCGAGGATCACCTCCTGCACCACGCCATCCTGCGCGCGCTCCATCAGCTGTTGCATACCGATGTCGCGCGGGCCGACGCCATCAAGCGGCGACAGGCGCCCCATGAGCACGAAATACAGGCCGTGGAAGGCGCCCGTGCGCTCCATCGCCGCCTGGTCGGCGGGTGTTTCCAGCACGCACAGGCGCGTGGCGTCGCGTTCGGCATTGGCGCAGATGGCGCAGATGCGGCCCTCGGTGAAGGTGTGGCAGCGCTCGCAATGCCCAGTGTGCTCGGCCGCCTGCTGCAGCGCGCGAGAGAGCACGAGCGCGCCTGCCCTGTCGTGCTGCAGCAGATGAAACGCCATGCGCTGCGCGGACTTCACGCCCACGCCGGGCAGGCGCCGCAGCGCCTGGATCAGCGTGTCGAGACTGTGGGTGTCGTTCATGTCAGATCGGGCTTGGCGTCAGAACCGATCCAGGCCGAACGTCGAACGCCGTGGCTGCTGCTTCAGAAGGGAAACTTCATGCCGCCTGGCAGACCAGGCATGCCCGCGGTGATCTTGCCCATCTTCTCCTGCGAGGTTTCCTCGGCCTTGCGCACGGCGGCGTTGAAGGCGGCGGCGACGAGGTCTTCGAGCATGTCCTTGTCGTCGGCCAGCAGGCTGGGGTCGATGGTGATGCGCTTGACATCGTGCTTGCAGGTCATGACGACCTTGACCAGGCCCGCGCCCGATTCGCCTTCGACCTCGATGCGCTCCAGTTCTTCCTGCGCCTTCTTGAGGTTGTCCTGCATGGCCTGCGCCTGCTTCATGAGACCGGCGAGCTGCCCTTTGTTGAACATGAGTCTTTCCTTGTGGGTTCCAAAAATGCTTATGCCAGCCTGACGCTGCCGGGCACGATTTTCGCCCCGAAATCTCGCATCAGTTGCTGCACCTGCGGATCGTTGCGCACGATGGCCTCGGCGCGTGCCTGCTGCTCGGCGGCGACCTGCGCATTGCGCCGCGCCGGGCTGTCGGCCACGGGGCCGACCTCGACGCTGATCTCGCGCGCCTGCCCCGCCTCCTGCAGAGCCGCGCACAGGCGCTCGCGCGCCGCCGGCTGGTTGAGCGAGGCGCTCTCCACGCGCAGATGCCAGTGATCGCCATCGCGCGCCAGCAGCTCGGACTGCAGGGCCAGCTCGCGCGTGAGGGCGCTGATCTTTTGCTGCGCCACCATCTGCTGCACCAGTTCATGCCAGAAGGCACCGTCTTGCGTGCTGCGGTACCGGCTGGGAGGCACCGCCGATGTGGCCGCCTCGGGCTCGGGCTGTGGGGGCAACTCGTGCACCGGAATTTCTATGGTTTCAGTAGCTTCTCGCGCTTTGTTGATGGGCGTTTGAACCTGTTTTTCCTTGAAATTCTCGGCCGAACGCACTGGCAGACGAAGCGGTGCGGGCGCCACCGCGGGTGCTGACACAGGCGGCGTTGGCGGCGCCTGTCGAGGTACCTGCTGCACCAGCGCTTCCTCAACGGGTGCAGGGGCTGGCCCTTCAGACGGCGTCAGCTTTTTTTTTTCGACGTCCGCGGGCTGGAATGCCAGCAGCCTGAGCAGCACCATGGTGAGCGCGGCGTATTCATCGGGCGCCAGGCCCAGCTCGTCCGCGCCATGCAGGCAGATGCTGTAGAGCAGCTGCACTTCATCGGCGGGCATGGCCTGCGCCAGGCGCACGATCTCGGCACCATCCGGGTCGGCGTCGCCCGCAGGGCGCGTCGCATCCGGCGCCACCTGCTGCACGGCCATGCGCTGCAGCACCGCCACCATTTCCTGCAAGGTGGATGCGGCCGACAAGCCCTGCACACGCAGCTCGTCCGAGGTTCGCACCACCGCCGCGCCATCGCCGCGCGCCAGCGCATCGATGAGCGCCAGCACATGGGCGCGGTCGGCGCTGCCCAGCATCTGGCGCACCGCCGCTTCCTGCAGGCTGCCGCTGCCGAAGGCGATGGCCTGGTCGGTCAGGCTGAGCGCATCGCGCATCGAGCCACGCGCCGCGCGGGCGATGAGGCGCAGCGCCTGCGCCTCGGCACTGACGGATTCGGCCTGCAGCACCTGCACGAGATGCTCCTGGATGGTCTCGGGCGCCATCGGCCGCAGGTTGAACTGCAGGCAGCGCGAGAGCACGGTCACCGGCACCTTCTGCGGGTCGGTCGTCGCCAGCACGAACTTGAGGTACTCGGGCGGCTCCTCCAGCGTCTTGAGCATCGCGTTGAACGCGGTATTGGTGAGCATGTGCACTTCGTCGATCATGAAGACCTTGAAGCGCCCCTGCACCGGCTTGTAGACCGCCTGCTCCAGCAGGCCCTGCACCTCATCCACGCCGCGATTGGATGCGGCATCGAGCTCCACGTAATCGGGAAAACGCCCGGCGTCGATCGCCGTGCAGGCGGGGCACACACCACAAGGCGTGGCGGTGATGCCGCCCGTGCCATCGGCGCCTATGCAGTTGAGCGACTTCGCCAGGATGCGCGAGACCGTCGTCTTGCCGATGCCGCGCGTGCCGGTGAACAGGTAGGCATGGTGCAGGCGCTGCTGCGTGAGCGCGTTGGTCAGCGCTCGCACCACGTGCTCCTGCCCGACCATCTCCGAGAAATTGCGGGGGCGGTATTTGCGGGCGAGCACGAGGTAGGACATGGGCAGGGATTCTATGTGGCTCCGTTACCCAGCGATGCCCCCATCCGCATACAATTGACCCTGACGGGCCTCCCCGCATGGCGAAGCAGCCAACCGGGTCAGGTGGGGAACCAAGCAGCCCCAACTGTGGAACCAGTGCCGGGGGTAAGGCTCGTCACCTCTCACACCAAACACACCCAAAAGACGGTCTGAATTAGGCTAGAATAGCCATCCTTCGTGGGGGGGTAGCTCAGCTGGGAGAGCGCCGCGTTCGCAATGCGGAGGTCGGGAGTTCGATCCTCCTCCTCTCCACCACCATTCAAAAAAAACCAACCGTTCCAGGTTGGTTTTTTTTCGCCCGCCTCCAGACACCGGCCCCTCAAACCGCAGCCGCCCGGCTTGCCAGACGCTCCTGGAAGCGTCGCACGTCAATGATGGCCCGCTGGTGCATGCCTTCGCCTATCAGGCCGGCATCGTCGCTGCATCTCACTTTGAACGTCAGCGACTTGCCCTTGACCTCGACCAGCTCCACCTGCGCCACAACCTTCATGCCCACCGCAGTAGCCGCCACATGGTTCATGTCCACGCATGTGCCCACCGTTCGCTGGCTGTCCGTGAGGTAGGGCCGCAGCGCCTGGATGCACGTTTGCTCCATGAATCCGATCATCATGGCCGTGGCAAAGACTTGCGGCATGTCCGCAAAGCCGGGCCAGTGGCCTACCTGTGGCACGGCATGGGCCGCAGTGACCACCATGTGCTCCGAGTGACGCAAGCCAGGGAGCGAGGCTGGCAAAGGGGTTGATGTACTCATAATTTGCCCAGTCGCATATTGATGGGCCAGCGCACCGCGCGGCGATGCGTTGGATCACCCCAGAGCGCTGTCAGATCCGAGGCAAAGCTTTGCAGGATGTCTTCGCGCGACGCTTCGCGCACGCTGCGAACAGCCGACCATGTGGAGATGTAGCCCAGCAGCTCTTCCAGATTCCAATCCTTGCGGATTTCCAGGGCTGGAGCCGTTTGTTCGGCAAAAGGAAACGGCAGATCCGCATAGCCGGTATCCACGAGTTGGCGCTCGGCCGGCCAGTAGGGACCGATCTCGCGCCAGTAGAAGTGCCCGAAACGAGGAGCCAGCTCATCGTCCAACCGCGGTACGCCGTAACTGATCAGGGCAAGCACCGCGTTCGCGGCCCCGATCCGCCGCACTTGATCGTAGAAGCGCGGCAGGTCGAACCAGTGCGCGGCTTGGGCCGCCGTGATCAGGCTGGCTCCATGGTCGGCAACGGGCAGTTGCTCCGCAGGGGCGCGGGCGTACTCCACACGAGGATGGGCGCTGGCGTGGGCAATTTGGTCGGCACTGGGGTCCAAGCCCAGCACTTTGTCAAAGTGCATGGCCAGTTGACCCGTCAACTGACCATTGCCGCAGCCGACATCGACCGCCAGCACTGTGTCCGGAGACACACTTGCAAGGAACCGTGCCAGCCCGGGCGGGTACTCGGGCCGAAAGCGCGAGTAGGCGCGGCCTCCCTGGTCAAACCAGTTTCGCGCGCCTTTGGCCTCATTCGCCACGGATGCTCTCCTCCTGGAGCGCTGGGACAGGAGCAGCGTCAGCAGCGCGGCGCAGGCGGTCGGCAAAGCCTTCGCGTTCCAGCGCCCCCGCGGCAGCTCCCAGCACCCGTCGCAATGGATAGCCAATTTCAGCCTCCAGCATTGCAATCGCAGCAAAAGTGATTTCCCAATGTGGCTGCAACCTCCCCAGCAGCGCGGCACCGTCCGGCGTCAGGCGAACGCCGCTCTTGCGGGCATCGTCCATGGGACGCTTGACCAGGATGCCATCGACAACCATCAGGGCGACGGTCTGGCTCACTGCACCCTGGGTCAGGTGGGTGGCTCCCGTGATGTCGGTGACGGTTTCCGCTCCAGCCGCAATGGCTCGAAAAACCGGGGTGTAGCGGGCGCGATAGCTGAGGCTCAGGTCGCGGTAATGCTCTTCAGCGCCTTGATCGACCAGTTCAGTGACGTATCTGAGCAGTTCGCCCAGACCGGACATCGTTTTGGTGTTCATGCAACCATTTTACATTAGCGCTAATGCAAAAGGACTGCATGGCCTGATGTTTGAAGCCGAGAACGGCTCGTACGCAAACTCATTCGGAAGAGCCTGGCACCAGCCTCTGGTTGCTCCAGACATTGGGCCAGGGACGGCGCGTCACTCTTTCTCCTGCTGCGTGTGCCAGGGGGCGATCAGAACCGGCGCCGAGGGCGGCCGGTTCGACCCTTGTCTGCCCTCTGTTCCTCGGAATCCGGTCGATGGCTCAGTGAGGCAGTTCGATGGATTTCCAGCCACTGTGGTTGAAATACTTGCCATAGGCGTTGGAGGCCTGGGCGATCTGCACCACGCCTGCGGCGCGCTTGGCATCGCCCTGCTTGCCCTGCGCGGCTTCCACGCCCTCCACCAGTTGAGCCACGATGAGGTGAAGCTGGGCGTCGGCCTCGGGGGGTAGCTTACAGTTCTCCACAAGGAAGGTGACTTGCTTGCCCACGGCATCACCGAAGGCGGTGTAATCGGCCGCGGCCACCTTGCCCGCATGGGCCGCGGGCAGGATCTGCGTGGTCGATTGGCGGATGGCCGTCATCGCCTGGCGCAGCGGCGCGTCGGTAATCCATTTCTCTCCAGCGTTGAGCTGCAATTGATGGGTCTCGGCGCTGCCGCCGTGATCGTGCGCGGTGGCGGCCATGGAGGCCAGGGGGGCGGCCAGGGCCGCGGCCAGCAGCAGTGCGGTGAATTTTTTCATGAAAATCTCCGTTGAAAGTTGAACCATGCAAGGCGCCTACGCGGGGTTGCGTGGCGTCCTTGCTGTCTTCAACGAAGGGCGCGCAGGAATGTTCCATGTGTTTTGCGTTTTTGACGCGGGCACCCTATTTGCGGTGCAGCAGTTCCTCCTCGGTCGCCTCCTCGGCGTAGCGGCCCAGCAGCAGTTGCAGCAGCCGCTGGCGCTGGCCTTCTTCCAGCAGCGCGCGCTCGGCCAGTAACTGGGCGATCACGCGCTGTTGCTGCGCGGCCTGCAGACGGCCGATGGTGGCCTGCTCGGCGTCGATGGCCGCGCGGTCCGGCGTGGCGGCGAAGATGTGGCGCACCAGGGCGTCGCGATGGCGGCGTATGTCGCTCCAGTTGGCCGAGAGGTCGTGCAGGAAGGGTGCCTCCAGAGCGTCCCAGCGCGCGCGCTGCTCGGGCGTGAGCTGCAGATAGTCGGGCAGGTGCACGGCCGGCTGGCTCGCCGCTTGCGGCGGTGCCACGGGGGCGGGGCGCAGCGCCAGCGCCACGAGGACGCCCAGGTTCAGCGCCAGCGAGACGGCCAGCAGGGTTCGGGTCCAGGCGGGATGTTTCATGGCAGGGTCCTCGGCAGTCGGCAAATTTCGGCGGCGGCGCACAGCCCGCCGGGTGGCACGGGGTCGAACACACGGGCCATGGAGGTGCCGGTCGCCACGGCCGTCGTGGGGATGGCCGCGCCCGTGCCCAGCAGCAGCCCGCCCAGCCACAGGCCCGAAACCAGGGCCGCACCGGTCACCATGCCCGTGGGCAGCCAGCTCGGCAGACTCCAGCCGACGCGCCGGGGCCTGGTGGCACGCCGCGGCAGCCGGTCCTGCAGCTGCGCCGCCAGGTCAAAGCCCAGCGTGGGCGAAGGCAGCGCGTGCAACTGCTGGCGCAGCGCCTGCAGCGCATCGAGCTGCTGGCGGCACGCCGGGCAGCCGAGCAGGTGCTGGCGCAGCGCGGCCTGTCGGCGCGCAGGCAGGGCCTGGTCGACATAGGCGGAGAGGTCTTCGGTGCGAGGGCAGGTCATGATGGCTCCTTGCGATCAGCGTGGCATGTGTTGCAGCAGCCCGGTGCGCGCGCGGGCGATGCGGGATTTGACGGTGCCCAGGCTGATGCCCAGCACCTCGGCGATCTCTTCGTAGGGCATGTCCTCGATGTCGCGCAGCAGCAGGATCTCGCGGTGCTCCGTCGACAGCCGCGCCAGCGCCCCCTCCAGCGCCGCGATACGCTGGCGCGCTTGCAGCGCGGCCTCGGGCGTGGGCGTATCCGCGGGCAATTGCTCGTGCAGCACCTCGTCCAGCGCCACGAACTCCACGTGCCGCGCGCGGCGCAGCCGATCCAGTGCCTGGTTGCGCGCGATGCGAAACAGCCAGGTGGACAGGCGCGCCTCGGGGCGCCAACGCGCAATGGCCTGGTAGGCGCTCAGAAAGGTCTCCTGGGTCAGCTCGCGCGCATCCTCCTGCGAGCGTGTCATGCGCACCAGAAAACGGTAAATGCGGTCCTGGTAGCGGGTCACCAGCTCGGAAAACGCCGCGACCTCCCCGCGCTGGGCGCGAGCGATGCAGTCGGTTTCGTCAAAAGCGCTTGATGCAGGCATTGACACCATCAACGTACACGCCGGGCAAAAGTTCCATCTCTGCCGTGAAGGCACACGACAAAGGTGCGCGCGGCGACCAACGGACAAAAAAAGGGCCAATCGTGTTCACGATTGGCCCTTTTTAGCATTGGTGGAGGTAAGCGGGATCGAACCGCTGACCTCTTGCATGCCATGCAAGCGCTCTCCCAGCTGAGCTATACCCCCAATGTTGGCGGAGTGGACGGGACTCGAACCCGCGACCCCCGGCGTGACAGGCCGGTATTCTAACCAACTGAACTACCACTCCAGCACAGCTTTTACTGCTCTGATAAACAAAGCAGCCAAGTGCCGTACAACTTGGCGACCCTACGGGGATTCGAACCCCGGTACTCACCGTGAAAGGGTGATGTCCTAGGCCTCTAGACGATAGGGTCAAATTCCCAGGAACTTTCGTTCTTTCTCTCCTGAGCGCTATCGATCTGAATGGTGATCTGATCGTTATCAGGAAAGACGCGCATTGTAGCGTGGAATTTCAGGGCGTTTTAAGTCGTGCGAGGATTTTTTCCCGGCCCAGCAATTCAAGCACCGCATCGACCGACGGCGTGTGCGCCACGCCCATCGTGAGCACCCGCACGGGCATGGCGAGCTGCGGCATCTTGGCGCCCTGCGCCTTCAAAATGCCCTTGATGGCGGCGCTGATCGCTTCGCGCGTCCACTCGACGTCGCGCATCGCCTGAGCGAACGCGGCCAGCAGCGGCTCGGCCGCGGGCGTGAGGTGCTGCGCGGCGTCTTCGGCACTGCGCTCGACGGCATCAACGTAGAACAGGCGCACCCAGCGGGCCAGGTCGACCAGCGTCTCGCAGCGGTCCTTGAACAGCGCGCAGATGCGCGGCAGGCGCTCGTCGAGCCGGGCGGCGGGCACGCCCTCTTTTTCGACGAAGGGCGTAACCCGGCGCGCCAGTTCGCCGTCGTCCAGCGCCTTCAGGTGCTGGGCGTTGACCCAGCGCAGCTTGGCCTCGTCGAACTGGCCTGCGCTCTTGCCCAGGTGATCGAGGTTGAACCACTCCAAAAACTGGGCGCGGCTGAAGATTTCGGCATCGCCGTGGCTCCAGCCCAGGCGCGCGAGGTAGTTGACCATGGCGTCTGGCAGATAGCCCGCGTCGCGGTACCAGGTGACGGGCTTGGCGCCGCGGCGCTTGCTCATCTTCTCGCCGTCTTCATTGAGCACCGTGGGCAGGTGCGCGAAGACCGGCGGCTTGACGCCCAGCGCCTCGTAGATGTGAATCTGGCGTGGGGTGTTGTTCACGTGGTCGTCGCCGCGGATCACGTGCGTGATGCGCATGTCCATGTCATCCACGCAGACGCAGAAGTTGTAGGTAGGCGTGCCGTCGGGGCGCGCAATCACCAGGTCGTCGAGTTCGCTGTTGTGGAACTCAATGTGGCCCTTGCACTTGTCGTCCCAGCCGACCACGCCGGTTTGCGGCGTCCTGAAGCGCAGCACGGGCTGCACGCCAGGTGGAATCGGCGGCAGCACCTTGCCCGGCTCGGGGCGCCAGGTGCCGTCGTAGCGCGGCTTTTCCTTGGCGGCCATCTGGCGCTCGCGCAGCGCGTCGAGCTCCTGCTGGCTCATGTAGCAGGGATAGACGTGGCCGCCGGCCTTGAGCTGCTCCAGCACCTCTTTGTAGCGCGCCATGCGCTGCATCTGGTAGTACGGGCCTTCGTCGATGTCCAGTTCGAGCCAGGCCATGCCTTCGAGGATGACATCGACCGCTTCCTGCGTCGAGCGCTCAAGGTCCGTGTCCTCGATGCGCAGGATGAAGTCGCCTTTCATGGCGCGTGCATAGGCCCATGGATAGAGCGCCGAACGGATGTTGCCCAGGTGGATGAAGCCCGTGGGGGACGGGGCAAAGCGGGTACGTACTTTTTCTTGGGTCATTGCAAAGTGTCCAGACCGCGCAGCAGATCGGCCTTGAGGTCGTCCATGTGTTCCAGGCCCACCGAGATGCGGATCAGGCCCTGCTTGACGCCCGCCGCCTGGCGCTGCTCTTCGGTGAGGCGCCCGTGCGAGGTGCTCGCGGGGTGGGTGATGGTGGTTTTCACGTCGCCCAGGTTGGCGGTGACCGAGCACACGCGCGTGCGGTCGATCACGTGAAAGGCGTTGGCGCGCAACTGCTCGGGCGTGGTGCCGACGACGTCAAACGCGAGCACCGTGCCGCCCATGCCGCTTTGTTGGCGCATGGCCAGCTCGTGCTGCGGGTGGCTGGCCAGGCCCGGGTAGTGCACGCGCGCGACCTTGGGGTGGGTTTCGAGCCAGGTGGCCAGTTCCAGCGCGGCGGCGCTTTCGGCCTTGACGCGCAGCGCCAGCGTCTCCAGGCCCTTCAGGACCACCCAGGCGTTGAACGGCGAGAGGTTGAGCCCGCCGCTGCGCAGGAAGGTGCCCATCACGCCATCGACGAGTTTCCCGGTGCCGCAGACGGCGCCCGCCATCACGCGGCCCTGGCCGTCGATGAGCTTGGTGCCCGAGTGCACGATGAGGTCGGCGCCGAATGCGATGGGGCGCTGCAGCACCGGCGAGGCGAAGCTGTTGTCCACCGCCAGCAGCGCGCCCGCGCCGTGCGCGATGTCCGCCAACGCGGCGATGTCGCACAGGTCGGTGAGCGGATTGGTCGGTGTTTCGGCGAACAGCAGGCGGGTGTTCGAGCGCACGGCCGCTTTCCACGCCGCAGTGTCGGTCTGCGCGACGAAGGAGGTCTCTACGCCGAAGCGCGCCATCTCGCTGCCCAGCAGCTTCATGGTGGAGCCGAACATCGATTGCGACGCAATGACATGGTCGCCCGCCTTGAGCACCGTCAGCGCGACGAGCAGGATGGCGGCCATGCCGGTGGCCGTGGCCACCGCGCATTCAGTGCCTTCCATCTTCGCCAGGCGCTGCTCGAAGCTCGCCACCGTGGGGTTGGCGGTGCGGGTGTAGGTGTAGCCCGGCTCCTCTTTCGCAAAGCGGCGCGCCGCGCTCTCGCAGTCGTGCTGCACGAAGCTGCTGGTGAGAAACAGCGCCTCGCTGTGCTCGCCATAGCTGCTGCGCGCCACCGCCTCGCGCACGGCGTAGGTCTCGGCGTGCAGTCCCTCGGGTAAATCGGATGTTTCTTGAGTCATGGTGTTCTACAAAATAGGAGCTTGCAGCACACAGTACAAAACAGTTTCAGATATTTTTATATACGAAACTGTTTTCAATTGTGCGTAAACAGCTCACTTTTTCATGCGTCCTCGGTGTTGGGAAGCGTCAGGCTGTCGCTTTCCATCGCCTCGTCACCGTCCTGATTCACGAGACGCTCGGCGCGCATTTCGGCCAGATTCTCTTGCGTGATGCCAGTGATGTAATGGCCGTCGAAGCACGAGGCTTCAAAGCCCGTGACCCGCGGATTCACCTCGCGGATCGCGCGTTTCATCGCTTCCAGGTCCTGATAGATCAGCGCGTCGCAGCCGATGTAGGTGCGGATGTCCTCGACCGTGCGGCCGTTGGCGATGAGCTCCTCGCTGGTGGGCATGTCGATGCCGTAAACATTGGGAAAGCGCACCGGCGGCGCCGCCGAGGCGAGGTACACCTTGCTCGCGCCCGCGTCGCGCGCCATCTGCACGATCTCCCTGGACGTGGTGCCACGCACGATGGAATCATCGACCAGCAGCACACGCTTGCCCTTGAACTCGCTGGCGATGGCGTTGAGCTTCTGGCGCACCGATTTCTTGCGCGTGGCCTGCCCCGGCATGATGAAGGTGCGGCCCACGTAGCGGTTCTTCACGAAGCCCTCGCGGTAGGGGATGCCGAGCTTCTGCGCCAGCTGCATGGCACTCGGGCGGCTCGACTCGGGCACCGGGACGATGGTGTCGATCTCGCTCGGCGGCACGGTGGAGATCACGCGCTTGGCCAGCGTCTCGCCCATGTTCAGCCGCGCCTGATAGACCGAGATGCCGTCCATCACCGAATCAGGGCGCGCCAGGTAGACGTATTCGAAGATGCAGGGGTGCAGCTCGGCATGCTCGGCGCACTGGGCCGATTCGACGCGGCCGTCCTCGTGCACGAGCACCGCCTCGCCCGGCGCGATGTCGCGCACGAGATGCAGCGAGGTGCCTTCCAGCGCCACCGATTCGCTCGCCACCATCACGGTGCCGTCGTCGCCGCTGCCCATGCACAGCGGGCGGATGCCCCACGGGTCGCGAAACGCCAGCAAGCCGAAGCCCGCGATCAGCGCCACCACGGCGTAAGAGCCCTGCACGCGCCGGTGCACCGCGCGCACGGCGGCAAACACCTCGTCGGCCTGCAGCCGGGCGCCTTGCGTGGCGCGCCCGAGTTCATGCGCCAGCACGTTCAGCAGCACCTCGGAGTCGCTGCCGGTGTTGGTGTGGCGATGGTCGTTTTCGAACAGCTCGCGGCGCAGGCTGCTGGCATTGGTCAGATTGCCGTTGTGCGCCAGCACGATGCCGAACGGCGCGTTGACGTAGAACGGTTGCGCCTCTTCCTCGCTGGTGCTGCTGCCCGCCGTCGGGTAGCGCACCTGCCCCAGGCCGCTCGTGCCCGGCAGCGCACGCATGTTGCGCGTGCGAAAGACATCGCGCACCATGCCCTTGGCCTTGTGCATGAAGAACTTGCGGCCCTGCTCGGTGACGATGCCGGTCGCGTCCTGTCCCCGGTGCTGCAGCAGCAGCAAGGCGTCATAGATGAGCTGGTTGACGGCACTGCGACCGACGACACCGACGATTCCACACATGGTTTCTTCCTTTGCGGGCGGCCTGCGCGGCGCCCTCACGCTTCACACCGGCCGCACGGTCACCCACTCGCGCGGCAACACCGGCCCAAGACTCTGGAGCACACCCTGCAGCGCGGGCACCACGCGCGACTGCTGCCACCATGCCTCGGCGGGCACGGGCGTGAAGCCCGCGGCCCAGACGATGACGAGCAGCAGCACCAGCCCCCGCACCACGCCGAACAGTGCGCCCAGTGCACGGTCGGCCGGCCGCAATCCGGCCACGGTGATCAATTTGCGAGCCAGCGCGGCAAGCAGGCCGCAGGCAAACACCACGACGATGAACAGCAGGATGAACCCCGCCACCGGACGCCACGGCGCCTGCGCCTCGCCCCAAGGCAGCAGTGCACCCGCTTCCACCGCCCACCAGCGCGCCACCACGAAGGCCAGCACCCAGCCGAGAAGCGACAGGACTTCAAACACCAGGCCGCGCCACGCGCCGAGCGCCAGAGAAACCACCAACACCGCCAGCAAGCCCCAGTCAAGTGCAGCCATGGGCTTTGCCGCGTACACCGCGCATCACAGCGCCAGCACGACGCCGTCGAGCCCCAGGCCCTTGATGCGCCCCAGGACCTTGGCTGCCTCGGCACGGCTGGCAAACGGACCCACGCGCACGCGCGTCGTACGTGTGCCATCCTTGCCCTGAATCTCTTGCGCATAGGTCTTGATGCCCGCGCGCTCCAGCCGCGCGCGCACCTCGCGCACCTTGCCCTGGTCGGCATACGCGCCCACCTGGACGACAACCCGTTCGCCCTGCGCGCTGGCCGCGGGAGCCGCCGCCACGGCGGTCTTCGGCGCGTGTCCCTCCAGCAGGGCACGCGCGCGCGCCGCTTCGCTGGGGGGCGCGGGTGCCGGCGCAGGGGGCGCCTCTGCCTTGGGCCTGGCCTTGGGCTCGGGTTTGGACTCGGCCTTGTGCTCGGGCTGCGGCGCTGGTCTGGTCTCGGTTTGGGGTTCGGGTTTGGCCACTGCCGCCGGCGCAATTGTCGGCGTCGCCGCACTGGCCTGAGGTTGCGCGGGCGCGGCCTTGGGCGCGTTGCTTCCAACCTGTTCCTCGCCCGCCACCAGGCTGGCATCGGCGGGCACCACCTTGCTCGCGTCCGGCTTCGCCGAAGCGCCCTCCACCACCAGAGGCGTGCTGGCATTGCGGTCGGGAATGTCGATGGCTACCTTCACAGGCACGGTGCGCGGCTCGGTATCGAAGATCAGCGGAAACACGATGACGCCCGCCAACACCAGGATCACCGCCCCGATGAGGCGTTGACGCGCGCGGCGGCGCAGTTCCTCGATGCTTTCGCCCCGCGGCGCGCGGCTTCGTCCGGATGAGCTCTTGGCTGGTTCTTGTGGCTGATTCGCCCAGGGAAACTTGAAAAATGCCATGTCAACCGGGGGCTCGCCAGGTCAGAGATCGAAGTGTTTACCGTGCATCTGCGGCATGCCGTTCTTGAGGATGCCGCCCACCGTGTAAAACGATCCAAAGACGACAATTCTATCAGTGAGCCTGGAGGCCGCGACCGCCGCATCGAGCGCGGTTTGCGGATCGGCGAACACCTCGCTCTTGACGATGCGCCGCCCGCCGCCACCCTCGCCGCTGCTGCCGCGGCGCGAGCGCGTGACCGACAGGTGCGGCTTGTCGTCCTGCTGCTTGACCGCCTCGGCCAGGTCCATGCGCGGCGCATCGTCCTGCACCACCACGGGCGGCGCATGCAGCGCCTCCTGCTGCGCGTGAAAGCGCTCCCAGCGCTCCTGCAGGTGCAGCGCGGACTCGGCGCGCGGCGTCGGCAGGTCGGTGAAATACCAGCGATCGATGAGCGGCCAGATCTTCTCGAAGATGCCGGTGATGTCCTTGTCGGCCATGGCGCCGAACACCGCATGCGTGAGGCGGAAATGCCCCATGGTGCTCATGCTCGCAGCCAGCGTGGCCACGGCATGCGGGTTGTGCGCCACGTCCAGCACCACCACGGGCTGGCCCGGTGCCACTTCGAAGCGCCCCGGCAGTTCCACGAGCGCCAGGCCCGCGCGCACCGCCTGGGCGGAAATCGGCAGTTTCTCGCGGATGGCTTCGAGCGCCGCCAGCGCCCCCGAGGCGTTGAAAAGCTGATTGGCGCCGCGCAGCGCCGGGTAGGACATACCGGCGTAGCGCCGCCCGCGCCCGGCCCAGGACCACTGCAGCTTGTCGCCCGAATAATTGAAATCGGTGCCAAAGAGCCAGAGCGTCGCGCCGATCGCCTTGGCATGCTCGATCACGCTGTCGGGCGGCACCGGATCGCATATCACCGCCGGTCGGCCGGGGCGCATGATGCCCGCCTTCTCGCGACCTATGCTTTCGCGATCGGGCCCGAGGTATTCGGCATGGTCCACGTCGATCATGGTGATGACGGCGCAATCGGCATCGATCACGTTGACCGCGTCCAGCCGCCCGCCCATGCCCACCTCCAGCACCGCCACGTCCACCCGAGCCTGGCTGATGAGGCGCAGGATGGCCAGGGTCGTGAACTCGAAATAGGTGAGCTGCACCTCGCTGCCCTCGGTGCGCGCGCGCTCCACGGCCTCGAAATGCGGCAGCAGTTCTTCGGGTTTGACGGTCTCGCCATGAATGCGGCAGCGCTCCTCGAAATGAACCAGGTGCGGCGAGGTGTACACGCCCGGGCGGTAGCCCGCCTGCAGCGCCACGGCCTCGATCATGGCGCAGGTGGAGCCCTTGCCATTGGTGCCCGCCACGGTGATCACCGGGCAGTCGAGGTGCAGGGCCAGGCGCTCCTTGACCAGCGCCACGCGGTCCAGGCCCATTTCTATCGTGTGTGGATGCAGATGCTCGCAATAGTGCAGCCAGCCATCCAGAGTGTCGGGTAGATTTTTCATGGAACCGCGAATTGTCGTGCACGCGGGGCTCGGCGATGATCATGCCCATGAGTACCCCCAAGCCCATTGTCCTTTACGGCATCATGAACTGCGACACGGTCAAAAAGGCGCGCGCCTGGCTCACCGAACGCGGCGTGCCGTACACCTTCCACGATTTCAGGAAAAGCGGGGTGGACGCGCTGCACCTGCACCACTGGGCCCAGGCCGTCGGCTGGGAGGCCCTGCTCAACCGCCGCGGGACGACCTGGCGCGGGCTGGCCGCCGACATCCAGGCCAGCGCGCGCGACGAACACAGCGCCTGCGCGCTGATGCAGGCACTGCCCTCACTCATCAAGCGCCCGGTGGTCGAATGGGGCGAGGCCGTGACCGTCGGATTCGACGCGCCCCGCTGGGCCACACGCATTTCGTGACACTCAGCGTTGCCTTTACCCAGCTTTACCTTGTCGGTCATAGGCCTTGACGCTGCAACCTCAACCTTTTGGCACACTCCAACGTTAAGGGGTCAAGACGTTGACACCATCCGAAAGGAGTTTTCGCCATGAACAAAATCCTCACGCTCGCACTCGTCGCCAGCGCCGCTGCGCTTTCGCTGCAGGCACAAGCCCAGCCGCAGGGGCGTGAAATGGGCCGCGTGCTCTCGGTCACGCCGGTCTCGCAGCAGGTGGCGGTGCCGCAGCAGGTGTGCAACAACGAAACCGTCTACAGCGGCGGACGCCAGACCAGCGGCGCGGGCGCCGTCCTGGGCGCCGTGGCCGGTGGGCTCGTGGGCAATACCATCGGCGGCGGCAGCGGGCGCGCGCTGGCCACCGCAGCCGGCGTGGTGGGCGGCGCCATGCTGGGCAACCAGGTGGAAGGCGGCAGCCCCGGCTATCAGAACGTGCAGCGCTGCACCACGCAGACGCGCTACGACAACCAGTTTCTCGGCTACGACGTGGTCTATGAATACGGTGGGCGCCAGTACACCACGCGCACGCAGTCCGATCCGGGCCAGTGGATTCCCGTGACGGTGCAGCCCGCCGTGGCGCCCGCGCCCAGCTACCAGCCCGGCTACAGCTACTACGAGGCGCCGCAGCCTGCCGTGGTGGTGACGGAAATGCCGGTCTACACCACGCCCGTCTACCCGGCCCCGGCGATCGGCGCGACGATCGAGTACCGCGACGGCGGCGGCTGGGATCGCGGCCGCCACCGCGGCTGGCGCTGAAAGCCCGCGGGCGGGCGCGCCGCCTCACAGGGGGGCCTGTCCGGGGCCGCCCTAAAATCGGCGGCTTTCATTCCAACGACACCCGCGGCACGCCAGCACGGCGTGCCGTGCAAGCTGCCATGGCAACCATCCTGCAATCGCTTCCCGTCGGCCAGAAGGTCGGCATCGCCTTCTCCGGCGGCCTCGACACCAGCGCCGCGCTGCGCTGGATGAAGAACAAGGGCGCCCTGCCCTACGCCTACACCGCCAACCTGGGCCAGCCCGACGAGGCGGATTACGACGCGATCCCGCGCAAGGCCATGGAATACGGCGCCGAAAAGGCGCGCCTGGTCGATTGCCGCACGCAGCTGGCGCAGGAGGGCATCGCCGCCATCCAGTGCGGCGCGTTTCACGTGCGCACCGGCGGCGCCACCTACTTCAACACCACGCCGCTGGGCCGCGCGGTGACCGGCACCATGCTGGTGGCGGCGATGAAGGAAGACGATGTGCACATCTGGGGCGATGGCTCCACCTTCAAGGGCAACGACATCGAGCGTTTTTATCGCTACGGGCTGCTCACCAATCCATCGCTCAAGATCTACAAACCCTGGCTGGACCAGCTTTTCATCGACGAACTGGGCGGGCGCGCCGAGATGTCCGCCTTCATGACCCGCGAGGGCTTCGGCTACAAGATGAGCGCCGAGAAGGCGTATTCGACCGACTCCAACATGCTGGGCGCGACGCACGAGGCAAAAGACCTCGAGTTCCTGAACAGCAGCATCCGTATCGTCAACCCCATCATGGGCGTGGCCTTCTGGAAGGGTGACGTGGCGGTGAAGAGCGAGGAGGTCTCGGTCACCTTCGAGGAAGGCCAGCCCGTGGCGCTCAACGGCCGCGAATTCAGCGATCCGGTCGAGCTGTTTCTGGAGGCCAATCGCATCGGCGGACGCCACGGCCTCGGGATGTGCGATCAGATCGAAAACCGCATCATCGAAGCCAAGAGCCGCGGCATCTACGAAGCCCCGGGCATGGCGCTGCTGCACACCGCATACGAGCGCCTGGTGAGCGGCATCCACAACGAAGACACGATAGAGCAGTACCGCGTCAATGGCCTCAAGCTCGGGCGCCTGCTCTACCAGGGCCGCTGGTTCGACCCGCAGTCCATCATGCTGCGCGAGACCGCCCAGCGCTGGGTGGCGCGCGCCGTGACCGGCACCGTCACGCTGGAGCTGCGCCGCGGCAACGACTACTCGATCCTGAACACCGAAAGCCCCAACCTCACCTACGCGCCCGAGCGCCTGTCGATGGAAAAGGTGGAAGACGCACCGTTCTCGCCGCTGGACCGCATCGGGCAACTGACGATGCGCAACCTCGACATCTCGGACACGCGCGGCAAGCTCGGCGTCTACGCCAAGGCCGGGCTGTTGTCGCTGGGCGGCAATGCGGCGCTGGCGCAGCTTGAAGGCGAAGGCGGCAAAAAATAAGAGCCAAATCAGTCTCTAACGCTTATCCATAAAGCGTTAGTAACTACGTTATCAGTAGCAGCCGCCCGGCTCCACTGCGGGCGGCTGAACCCGGTCAGAACATCGCCTGCACCCCCGCGCGCACGCTGCGTCCGGGCAGCGGCGCCTTGGGAAAGGCCGTCTGCGTCAGGATCGACGTGGCGCTGTAGGCCAGCCGGTTGGTCAGGTTGTCCACGCGCACATACCACTGCAGCTCGGCGCGGCTGACCTTCTGGCGGTACGTGAGCGCGGCGTTCCAGAGCGTGTAGGCGCCGGTTTCGCGGCTGCCCTCGGGCACGCGGCGCTGCGCCATTGCGTGGTCGAAACCGAGGCGCGCGCCCCAGGCGCCCATGGCCCAGCGCAGCGTGGCGCCCAGCCGCGCCGGAGCGATGAGCGGCAGCGGCTCGCCGGTGCTGACGTTGGTGGCGCGCACCAGGTCGGCACGCAGGTCAAGATCCAGCACCGACGCGCCCGCGCGGCCGACCAGGCCCTGCGCGCCCAGCAGGCGCGTGGTGGCGCTGGCCTCCAGGCCAACGAAGCGCGCCTTCACGCCGGTGTAGGCGTACTCAGGCAAATCCGCATCCCCCTTCGTCGCCCCGGTCGGCATCAGGCCGATGTAGCTGGCATAGCGGCTGGCGAACGCCGTGACGGTCAGGCGCCGGGGGCCGTCCTGCCACTGCGTGCCCAGGTCGATGCTGGTGGATTTCTCCGTGCCCAGCGTCGGGTCGCCCGTTTCCCAGACGCCGGTGGCCACGTGTGCTCCGTTGGCGAACAGCTCGTAATCCTTGGGCGCGCGCTGGGTGTAGCCGAGGTTGCCCGTGAGCTGCCAGCCAGGCGCCAGATCGACCAGCGCCCCCACCGCCGCGCTGGCCGGCGTGAAGCGCCGCTCGCCGGAGGCAAAGCGCTCGTCATCCGCCACCGCCAGCGACGTCACGCGCACCCGCTCGGCGCGCGCGCCAAACGTGAGCTTGCCCCAGGAGGTGCCCAGTTCCTCGTGCGCGAACAGCGCCAGCGAGCGCGTGCGGCTGGGCGGCACAAAGGCTTCCTCACCCAGCGCGGAAAAGTCGCTGTCCTCGGTCTGCAGGCCCCAGACGCCACGCAGGCTGCCGAAGGCGCGGTGACGCGCCTGCAGCCGCAGATCGTTGCCACGGTGCTTGAACGTGGTGCCGGGCTGCTCGCCCTCAAACTCGGTGTGCCGGTAGTCGCCATGGCTGAACTGGCCTTGCAGGCTCTCGATCAATCCGCCCGGGTTGCGCCACAGCCCCTCCAGCGCGGTGCGGGTGGAGCGCATGCCGATGCTCACGTCGTCCTCGGCCACGGTGCCGTAGTCGCTGTGGTAGCCGGCCACCGATGCGCCCAAGTAGCCGCGATCGAAGAAGGCCGTGCCGCCCACCGCGCCGCCGCTCACGCGGTTGGCCGAATTGCAGATGCGCCGCGCCTGCGCGGGCGAGCCGGGCCGCGCGCAATCGAGCGTCACAGGCACGGCGGTGTCGCCCGCGCGGCGGCCGAAGGCATCCACATGCAGCGCGTAACGGTCGTTGCCGCCCTCCAGCAGCACGGCGGCGTTTTTCTCGTGAGCGCCACTGGCGTAGGACGTATCGACGCGGCCGGTCACGCCGCCCTCGGGGCCGGCCACCGGCTCGCGCGGAATACGGTTGTCGATCACGTTCACCACCCCGCCCTGCGCGCTGCCGCCGTACAGCAGCGCCGCCGGGCCGCGCAGCACCTCGACACGGTCGATCGCCAGCGGGTCGATCGGCGTGTTGTGATCCTGGCTGAGAGACGAGGCGTCGATGCTGGCGCCGCCGTTGTTCAGGATGCGGATGCGGTCGCCATCGAGCCCCCGGATCACCGGCCGTCCGACGTTGGGGCCGAACGAGGAGCTGGCCACGCCCGGCTGTTCGGCCAGGGTCTCGCCCAGCGTGGTGCCGCGCTGCAGCAGCAGCTCCTGGCCCGTCAGCACACTGGCGGGCGCGATGGTCCGGGCCTCGCCCAGCGGATTGCCGGTGATGGTGAGCTCTGGCAGCGCCGCATCGGCTCCCTTCGCGGGCGTGGTAGAGGCATCGGCCTGTTGGGCATGCGCGCCAGCGGCGCACACGGCGCCCAGCGCGAGCACCGCGCCCGCCGCGCCACGGCGGCGAGAAAGAGACAAAAAAATGGACATGGAACAAACGAGCGATACGGGGTTGAACGGCGCTCCGCGCCGATGGCCCGCCGCGCTGGCAAGCAGCGCGGCACACGGCCTCGATCAAACCGATCGCGTGCGGGGAGCGCAGGAAAGATGAGAGGGGTTCAACCCAGTGCGGGCGGAGCGCGCGCGTGAAACAGCGGCACGGGCACCTGCGCCCAGACGCGCTGCGCCCAGCGCGGCGGCAGTTGCGGCGTGCATGACGGTGGCAGGCTCGGTTGCGCCATCGGCGGCGCGTGGCCGCCACTGGCCAACTGGTCGTACAGGCGGCACTCGCCAGCGTGGTCGTGCGCGCCGTACAGATCGCCCAGCCATGCATGGCGCTGAAGCACCGGCGCGGCCGAGCGCACGCGCAACGCCACCTCCGCCGCCGGCGCGCCCGACAGTTCGGCGCGGGCATGCAGCACGCCGTGCGCCAGCCCAAGCCACTGCGCCACCACCAGGGCGGCCATCAGCAGCCAGGCCAGACCACGTGAGCGCAGACGGTGAGCGTGCATGGCTTGAATCTACCAAAGTTGTCAAGTCGGCGCGGCGCGCATCGGGCGTCATCGCCGCCAGCAACACGCCACACGCGGACACGAAGAGCAGCAGGCTCACGCCGAGCCGTTTGCTGGCGATGACGATGGCAATGTGCGGCGCCACCAGCCATCAAAAAAAAAAAGAAATCACCACCCGTCCGCGCAGACGGGGGCTTTTCACGTGCGGTGATAATTCCCGCATGCTCCAGCGCCTGCGCCAACGCCGAAGCCTGCACACCGCGGTTTTCACGGTGCTTGCGCTGGCGTGGCTGGTGGCGATGCTCGCGGGCGTGCAGACCCACGCAGCACTGGCGCAGCTCCAGTCCGCCGACATCTGCTCCACGCAGAATGCGCATGCACTGCACGGCCAGAACGGCGATGCGGATGCGTCCGCCGGGTACACGCACCATCACGCGCCGGACTGCCTGCTGTGCATCGGGCTGGCCACGCCACCCGCGCTCGCGCTGGCAGCCTGGCGCGCGCCAATGCCGGCGGCCCACCAGGACCGCCGCAGCCCCACCCAGACCACGCTGGCCTGGCGTGCACAGGCACCGCTGCCCGCGCGCGGACCGCCCGTCTTCTTCCACGCCTGACGTTTCGCCTCGTGCCAGGCCCTCGCGGCCCGGCGCAGTTCTCTTTTTGTCTGTCCGAACGCGGCCCGCGCCTGCGCGCATGGCCGTGTTCGGGCGTGGATGCCTTTCATGACCTCGACCTTTTTTTCCACGGGCGCGCGCGCCTGTCCCGCTTTGCCCCCCGCCCTCGCCCCGTGCGCGCTGGCCTGCGCGCTGCTGCTGGCCGGCCCCGCCACGGCGGCCGACGATCCCGCACCGGCCGCACGTGCGCTGCCCGAGGTGGTCGTCACCGCCGTGCACGACGATTCCCCGGCCCACGTCGTGGCCGACCCCAGGCAGCCACGCCAGCCGGTGCCGGCCAGCGACGCGGCCGACTACCTCAAGACCATCCCGGGCTTCTCGGCGATCCGCAGTGGCGGCTCAAACAGCGACCCGGTGTTTCGCGGCCAGTTCGGCTCACGCCTGCCGCTGCTCACCAACGGCACGCTGGTGCTGGGCGCCTGCCCCGGGCGCATGGACGCGCCCAGCTCCTACATTTCGCCCGAAACCTTCGACACCCTTACCCTGGTCAAAGGGCCGCAGACCGTCATCTGGGGGCCGGGAAACTCGGCCGGCCTGGTGCGCTTCGACCGCGAGCGGCCCGACTTCAGCGAGGGCGGCGTGCACTTCAGCGGCAGCCTGCTGGGCGCCAGCGCGGGGCGCAACGACCAGACGGCCGATCTGGAAGCCGGCAACGAACGGATGTACGTGCGTGCCACAGCCAATCACTCCCACAGCCAGGACTACGAGGACGGCCAGGGCCGGCGCGTGCCTTCGGCCTGGGACAAATGGAACACCGACGTGGCCGTGGGCCTGACGCCGGACGCCCACACGCTGATGGAACTGAGCGCGGGCACGGGCGACGGCCAGGCACGCTACGGCGGCCGCGGCATGGATGGCACCCAATTTCGCCGCGACAGCCTGGGCCTGCGCTTCGAGAAAGCGCACCTCACGCCCTGGCTCGCCAAGCTCGAGGCGCAGCTCTACCGCAACCAGGCCGACCACGTGATGGACAACTTCACGCTTCGCACGCCACCCACCACCGGGATGATGGCCGGCGGCATGGCCAGCAACGTCAGGCGCACCACCACCGGGGGGCGACTGGCCGCCACCCTGCAACCCGCCCATGACCTGTCGCTGGTCACGGGGCTGGACTTTTCGCGCAGCCCGCACGAGGCGCGCCGCGGCAAACCCACGATGCCCTACACCGATCAGCCCTGGAAGGGTGACGCCCGGTTCGACAACCTGGGCGTGTTCGCCGAAGCCACCTGGCAGATCCGGCCCGACACGCGCTGGGTGAGCGGCCTGCGCCTGGATCACTCCCAGGCCTGGCGCTATCCCGCCAGCAATTCAGGCATGGGCGGCATGGGCATGCCTGCCTCGGCGAACGACAACCACCGCGCGCGCTCGGCCCTGCCCAGCGGCTTCGTGCGCTGGGAGCACACCCTGCAGCCGGGCACCACGGCCTACGTGGGCCTGGGCCACGTGCAGCGCTTTCCGGACTACTGGGAGCTGATCTCTCCCGGCAACAGCGCGGCGGCCAGCGGCAACGCCTTCGCCACGCTTCAGCCCGAGAAGACCACGCAGATCGACGCCGGGATGAACTGGAAGGGCCAGGACTGGCAGCTCTGGGGTTCGGCCTACGTCGGGCGAGTGCAGGACTACATCCTGTTCGACTACAAGGGCACGGGCTCCAGCGTGCGCAACGTGAACGCGCAGACCATGGGCTTCGAGCTCGGCGGCAGCCGGCGCCTGAACACCGCCTGGACGCTGCAGGGCACGCTGGCCTACAGCCGGGGCCGCAACACCACCGACCAGCGCCCACTGCCGCAGATGCCGCCGCTGGAAGCCCGGCTGGGCCTGGACTACGCGCAAGGCTCCTGGAGCGCCGGCGCGCTGTGGCGCCTCGTGGCCGCGCAGCGCCGCTACGCCCTGGGCCAGGGCAACGTCGTCGGACGCGACCTGGGGCCCAGCGCCGGCTTCGGCGTGTTCTCGCTGCACGCGGACTACCGCGTGAACCAGCGCCTGAAGCTGTCCTTCGGCATCGACAACGTCTTCGACAAGACCTATGCCGAGCACCTGAACCTGGCGGGCAACGCCGGCTTCGGCTACCCCGGCACGGTGCGCATCAACGAGCCGGGGCGCACGCTCTGGCTGCGGGCGGACGTGAAGTTCTGACCGCGCAAGGCAGCGCCACAACAAGCATCAAAATCGGCTCCAGCGCTTGCCATTCAAGCGCGAGGAGCTATCAAAAACGCCAGCTCACACGCTGGCGTTGCCTTGTGCCCAGGCGCGCCAGCCACGCGCCCGCAGTTCGCACGCCGGGCACTGGCTGCAGCCATGGCCCCAGTCGTGCAGCACGCCGCGCTCGCCCAGGTAGCACGTGTGCGACTCGCGCCGGATCAGCTCCACCAGCGCATCGCCGCCCAGCGCGTGCGCCAGCGCCCAGGTCTCGGCCTTGTTCCGCCACATCAGCGGCGTTTCGATCACCAGCGGACGCTCCACGCCCAGGCTCAGCGCCACCTGCAGGGCTTTGAGCGTGTTGTCGCGGCAGTCGGGGTAGCCGGAATAGTCGGTCTCGCTCATGCCGCCCACCAGTACGGTGAGGCCGCGCCGGTACGCCAGCGCCGCCGCCAGCGTGAAGAACAGCAGGTTGCGCCCGGGCACGAAGGTGTTGGGCAAACCGTCCTGCTGCAGCGCGATCGCCACCTCATCGGTCATCGCGCTGTCACCCAGTTGCTTGAGCACGCCAACCTGGAGCAGGTGGTCCTCGCCCAAAACGCCGGGCCAGTTCATGCGGCCCAGGCTCTCGCGCAGGCGCGTACGGCACTTGAGCTCCACGTGGTGGCGCTGGCCGTAGTCGAAGCCGATGGTCTGAACCTCGGCATACCGCGACAGCGCCCACGCCAGGCAGGTGGCCGAATCCTGCCCGCCCGAAAACAGCACCAGCGCGTGGCGCGGGTCGGGCATCATGGCGCCACGGCCGCAGGCTGCACGGGCTTGAGCCAACGCGTGATGGCCGCCAGCAGCACACCATACGCGGGCACGAAGAGCAGCAGGCTCACGCCGAGCTTGATGGCGTAATCGACCCAGGCGATCTCCACCCAATTCGCGGCCATGAAGGCATCGGTGCTGTGCCAGAACGCAATGGAGAAAAACGCCGCCGTGTCCAACCACTGCCCCACCACGGCGGACGCCGCGGGCGCCAGCCACCAGAGGCGGCTTTTCTGGCGGATGCGGTCGAACACCTGGATGTCGAGCAGCTGCCCGAGCACATAGGCGGCAAAACTCGCGAATGCGATGCGGAAGATGAAGGTATTGAATTCACCGAGCGCCGCCAGACCATTGAACCCGCCGTCATGGAACAGCACCCCCACCACGTAGGAAGCAAGCAACGCCGGCAGCATCGCCCGGCCAATCACGCTCCGCGCGCTGTGCTTGCCGATCAGGCGCACCGTGAGATCGGTCGCCAGAAAGATGAAGGGGAAGCTGAACGCGCCCCAGGTGCTGTGAAAGCCGAACAGCCTGATCGGCAGCTGAACCAGGTAGTTGCTGGCGATGACGATGGCGACATGCAGCGCCACGAGGATGGAGAGATAGAGCGGCACGCGCGACGCGGGTACCTGAAGCCGGTTCATGGCTTGTCCTTTTTGATGAATGGGGGCGAGGGAACCCATGCCAACGGGGAAAACGGGGCGCGATTATAGGCAGGGCGCGAACGAGCCAGCCTCGAACCCGGCACTCACACGGGCACACGCGCCGAGCCCGGACCCTGCTCAGATCACCACGGGCTCGGGCTGCAGGCGTATGCCGAAGCGTTCATACACGCTGGTCTGGATCGCCTTGGCCAGCGTCATCACCTCGCCGCCGGTCACGCTGGCCTGCGGGTCGCTGCGATCACCCCGGTTCACCAGCACCAGCGCCTGCTTTTCGTAGACACCGGCACGCCCCACGGTCTTGCCACGCCAGCCGCAGGCGTCGATGAGCCAGCCCGCCGCGAGCTTGATGGTTCCGTCGGGCATGGGGTAGTGCACGATGCTTGGCTCGCGCGCGATGATGTCGCGGCACTGCTCGGGCGTGACCGTGGGATTCTTGAAGAAGCTGCCGGCGTTGCCGAGCACCGCCGGGTCCGGCAGCTTGGCGCCGCGGATGGCGCAGATCCAGTCGAAGATCTGGCGCGCATCGGGCTGGGTGACACCGGTCTCGGCGCACATCCTCTGCAAATCCAGATACTCGATCTCGGCTCGCCACGCCTTGGGTAGCTCCAGGCGCACCTGCGTGATGATGGCACGCCCCGCCAGGCCCATGCCACGCTGCCAGCCGGCGCCCTCCTGCGCCACCGGGGCAGCGTGCTTGAAGACCGAATCACGGTAGCCGAACGCGCACTGCGCGGCATCGAGCTCGAAGGTCTCGCCCGTGAGCGCATCGACGGCCGTGAGCGAATGAAAGCGATCCTGCAGCTCTACGCCGTAGGCGCCGATGTTCTGCACCGGCGCGGCGCCCACGGTGCCGGGAATCATGGCCAGGTTTTCCAGCCCGGGCCAGCCCTGCGCCAGCGTCCACGCCACCAGTTCATGCCAGACCACGCCCGCGCCCGCCTGCACGATCCACGACGAGGGGGTTTCCTGCACCAGCGCCATGCCCGGGATTTCCACCTTGAGCACGACGGGCTTCACATCCGACGTGAGCACCGTGTTGCTGCCGCCGCCGAGAACGAAAAAAGGCTTGCGCGCCAGATCGAAATGCGTGACGGCCTCGCGCACGTCGTCCTGGCTGCGCACGCGCACCAGGCGCCTGGCGCGCGCGGCAATACCGAAGCTGTTGGCGTTTTGCAACGAAACGTTCTTCTCGACTAACATCCCGGGAATTGTCGCACCGGCCCTGGGCAAGAATGCCGCCCGGGCTGGCGCGAGCCAAAGGAGAGTCATGCCATCGTTCGATACCGTTTGTGAAGCCGATTTCGTCGAAGTGAAAAACGCCGTGGACAACGCCTCCAAAGAGGTCGGCACACGCTTTGATTTCAAGGGCACGTCCGCCGCCATCGAGCTCAAGGACAAGGAGATCACGCTCACGGGCGACGCGGATTTCCAGCTGCAGCAGCTGCAGGACATCCTGCGCGCCAAGCTCGCCAAGCGCGGCGTGGATGTGCGCTTTCTGGACATCCAGAAGCCGCAGAAGGCCGGGGGCGACAAGCTCAAGCAGCTGATCCAGGTGAAGAACGGCATCGACGCCGAGCAGGGCAAGAAGATCCAGCGGCTCATCAAGGACAGCAAGATGAAGCTGCAGGCGGCGATCCAGGACGGCAAGGTGCGCGTCTCGGGCGCCAAGCGCGACGATCTTCAGGCGGCCATGGCGCTGCTGCGCAAGGACGTGGCGGACCTGCCCCTGTCCTTCGACAACTTCCGCGATTGACGCCGCGATGAAACCTGCCGTCGCCCTGTGCCTCGCCTTGCTGTGCGGTGCCCCCGCCATGGCGCAGAACGTGCAGCTCGCGGGCATCCTGGGCAGCAAGGCCTTGCTGGTGATGGGCGCGGGCGCGCCCCGGGCCGTGGCGGTGGGGCAATCGGTGGATGGCGTGCGCGTGCTGGCCGTGGGACGCGAGGAGGTGAGCATCGAAGCCGATGGCCAGCGCCAGACGCTGCGTTTGGGCGACGGGCCGGTGAGCGTGGGCGCGCGCACCAGTGCCAGGGCCAGCTTGGTGCTCCATGCCAACGCGGGTGGGCATTTCGTGGACAGCGGCAGCATCAACGGCCGCCCAATGCAGTTCATCGTGGACACCGGCGCCACCGCCGTGTCCATCGGCCGCGCCGAAGCCGAACGCCTGGGCGTGAAGCTGCAGGACGGCAAGCCGGTGCGCATGCAGACCGCCAACGGCACGACGCAGGGCTGGCTGGTCAAGCTCGCGAGCGTGCGTATCGGCCCGCTGGAGCAGCACGACGTGCAGGCCATCGTTACGCAGGAACCCATGCCCTACGTGCTGCTGGGCAACAGCTTTCTGCAGCCCTACGAAATGACGCGCAAGGGCGGTGAGCTCACCCTGCAAAGCCGCTGAGACCATGGCTGCCCAACCCGCCGACGACGACTACGAAGACCTGCTCGCCCAGTGGCTCGACCTGGAGGCCGCGCTCTCGGCGCTGCTCACGCACCCGAGGCTGGTGCTCGAATTCACGGCCAAGACGCGCCTGTGCGACCAATGGCTGCAGGACGTCGTCGGGCACGACAACGACGCGGCGCTGTACCTGATGTTCCAGCTCGCGAGCACCTCCACCGTGGGTTACAGCGCCTCGCACGCGCTGGTGTGCGCGACGCTGTGCCACATCCTCGCGCAGGAGCTGCAACTGCAGCGCCACGAGCGCGACAGCCTGGTGCGCGCCGCCATCACGATGAACATCAGCATGACGACGCTGCAAAACGAGCTGGCTCTGCAAAGCGAACCCTTGAGTGCCGCTCAGAAGGACACCATCGGCGTGCACCCGCAAGACAGCGTCACGCTGCTGGAAGAGCTCGACATCCGCGACGACCTGTGGCTGGACGTGGTGGCCGCGCACCACAACGCGCCACCCCCGCACACCGCGCTTTCCAGCCTGCCGACGGAAACGCGCCTGGCGCACATCCTCTCCACGATAGACCGCTACGCGGCGATGATTTCGCCGCGCAAATCGCGCTCGGGACGCACCGCGAGCGATTCCGTGCGGGAAATCATCGGCCACACCGGACAGCAGGAGGATGACGTGGTGGTGGCGCTCATGCGCACCGTCGGGCTGTGCCCGCCCGGCACTTTCGTGCGTCTAACCAATGGCGACACGGCCGTGGTGCTGCGCCGCAGCGAGCGCGTCAACTTTCCTCTGGTCGCCAGCGTCGCCCGCGCCGACGGCGAGCCGCTGGACGCGCCCATGCTCTACCACACCGTGCGTGGCCAGCCGCAGGTACAGGCCGCGCTGGCGCGCTCGGCCGTCACCGCGCAAATCAACCACCACATGATGGTGCGCTTGGGGCTGTACGCCGCGCGCGTGACCAACCAGCTGCCGGTGCGCGATTTGGCCCCGCCGCCCATCGTCTGAGGGCCGTCAAGCCTTCATGCGGGCGCCCAGCTTGGGCTCCTTGCCCTGCAGCAGGCGCTTGATGTTGGCCGCATGGCGCCAGGCGAGCAGCCCCGCCATGACAGTGATGGCCAGCGCGATGCCGGGATGCATCTCCCACACCACACCCGCCGTCAGCACGTAGAAGAACGGCGCGAACGCCGCGGCAACGAGCGAAGCGAGCGACACCCAGCGAAAAAACGCGACGATGATGAGCCAAGTGGCCAGCGTCGCCAGCGCCAGCCAGCCGCTGATGCCCAGCAGCACGCCCAGCGCCGTGGCCACGCCCTTGCCGCCCTTGAAACCGAAGAACACCGGCCACAGGTGCCCGGCGAACGCCGCGAGCGCCACCAGCGCCACCGTGCCCTCGCCCAGGCCATGGCGCGCGCCGAACACACGCACCAGAAACACCGGCAGCCAGCCCTTGGCCGCATCGAGCAGCAGGGTGACCACCGCGGCCACCCTGGAGCCCGAGCGCAGCACGTTGGTCGCGCCCGGATTCTTGCTGCCGTAGCTGCGCGGATCCGACAAGCCCATGACGCGGCTCACGATCACCGCGAACGACAGGGAACCGAGCAGATAGGCGGCGACGATGACCAGGGCGGAATAGGCAAGGGACACGAGACGGCTCTCTCGAAAGTAGGCGATGGGCAAGGGCGATCAAGCCGCTCGGAAGGCCGAACCGAAACGCGCTCACGATCGCGGTGGCGCATTTTGCCACCCGGCGCGCGCCCGCTCGATGCGATTGCGCCCTGCCTCCTTGCCGCGGTACAGCGCCACGTCGGCCTCGCGCAGGGCCGCGTCGAAGCCATGTACGCCATCGAAGGCGAGCGAGACACCGAGCGTCACCGTGCAGCGCAACGGCTGGGGCGCGCCTGGCACCCTCACCGCCAGCTGCTCGACGGCCGAACGCAAGCGCTCGGCCAGGCGCATCGCGCCCGCTTCGTCCGCGTCCAGGCAGACAACGACGAACTCCTCGCCACCCGTGCGGCTGGCCAGGTCGCCGCCGCGCAGCGTCTGGCGCAGCACCTCGGCCACGCGGCTCAGCACCCTGTCGCCCACCTGATGGCCGTGCGCATCGTTGATGCGCTTGAAATGGTCGATGTCGAGCACCAGCAGGCGCGCGGGAGCGGCCGTGCGCGAGTTGAAATGCCCCTGCAGCCCGGCCAGCAGGCCGCGCCTGTTGAGCAGTTGCGTGAGTGGGTCGCGCCCGGCGGCGTCGCGCAGCGCGTCGGTCAGGCGGCGCAACACCAGCCAGATCATCGAGGGCGCGAGCACCGTCGCGAGAAACGACATGTAGATGTAGAACCCGATCTGGAAGCGCTGCCCCATGTCCAGCGCCTGCAGCCCGTCGCGAACCACCAGCACGCCCTTGATGGCGTTGAGCACGCCCAGCCCGCCAATCAGCAGCGCGAAGAGCGCCATTTCCACACGCAGGTCCTTCGCCAGCTCACGCATGGCGTGCACCACGGCCACGGTCATCGCAAAAAACACCAACGCCGAGACGAACGACAGCATGGCGTAGCGCGCCACCGACCCCGCCAGCCACTGCACCAGCGCCTGCGCCGCCGTATACGCCAGCGCCCACGCGAGCAGCGGCCTGAGCAAGGGCACCGCGCGGCCGAAAAACCGCAGACCGCCCACTACGTAGACCAGCGGCACCGACAGGGTCAGCGTGTGATTGAGCACGCTCGCCGCGTTCCAGTCCGGTGGCCCGCCCAGCAGCTGCAGCACATAAGCCAGGCCCAGCAGGGCATTGCCTGCGGCAAAGGCATTCATCCCCAGCTTGTCGCCCTGCAGGCGCGCGCTGATGAGCCAGAACATGACGGCAAAGCACAGCAGGTGCACGCAGAGCATGCCAACAATGAGGGTAGCCATCATGGGTGGCGCCTAAGGCCTGTGGCTGACCCTAATGGGATGCGTCACTGAGCGCGCAATGCACCGGCCGGGCGCCGAGCAGTTGCACGCACACCTGAGGATCGAGTTGCACCAGATAGCCGCGGCGTCCGCCGTTGATGGCGATGCGCGGCAGGGCGAGGATGCTCTCCTCAATGTACACCGGCATGGCCTTCCTCACGCCGAAGGGCGAGGTGCCGCCCACCAGGTAGCCGCTGTGGCGCTGCGCCACCTCGGGCTTGCACGGCTCGACGTGCTTGGCACCCATGGCGCGCGCCAGGTTCTTGGTGGAGACGCTGCAGTCGCCATGCATCAGCACGATGAGCGGCTGCGCATCCTGGTCCTGCATCACCAGCGTCTTGACCACCGCATGCTCGTCGAGCCCGAGCTGGCGCGCCGCTTCGCCGGTGCCGCCGTGCTCCACGTAGTCGTAGGCGTGCTCGGTGAACGCCACGCCGTGCGCGCGCAGCATCTGCGTGGCGGGGGTTTCGCTCACGTGGGAGGTCTTGTCTTTTCTGGCCATGATTCTGGTTTGATAGCTGCTCACGCTTTCCACGCAAGGGCTGGAGTCAGATTTCATTCAGATTATCCGATATCGTCCCGCAGGCGGCCCGCAGTGGCGGCAAGTCCCGCTCTTGGGAATAATCGGGCGCCATGCACCAGGAACGCCTGCCCGCCCGCCATGAGTCCGTGCCGATCCGCGGCATCGCCTACCACGTGCGCCTGTGGGGCGCTGCGCCCACCCGCCTGCCGCCGCTGGTGCTGCTGCACGGCTGGATGGACGTGGGCGCGTCATGGCAGTTCATCATCGACGCCTTGGGCAAGCCCTTCATGCAGGGCCGCCTCGTCATCGCGCCCGACTGGCGCGGCTTCGGCCTGTCCATGCCCGAGGCGCCGACCGACTGCTACCACTTCCCGGACTACCTGGCCGACCTGGACCAACTCATCGAGCACTACGCGGGCACGCAGCCCGTGGACCTCGTGGGCCACAGCATGGGCGGCAACGTGGCGATGATGTACGCCGGCGTGCGGGCGGCGCGCGTTCGCCGCCTCGTCAACCTCGAAGGCTTCGGCCTGCCCGCCACGCGGCCCGCGCAGGCGCCCAACCGCTACGCGCAGTGGATGGACGAGGTTCGCCAGCTGCGGCGCGGCGAGATCGCGCTCAAGGACTACGACAGCGTGGAGGGCGTGGCACGGCGCCTCGTGAAGACCAACCCGCGCCTGGCGCCCGACAAGGCCGCGTGGCTCGCGCGGCACTGGGCCCGGCAAGGCAGCGACGGGCGCTGGCGCATCCTGGGCGACGCCGCGCACAAGGTCACCAGCGCGCAGCTCTTTCGCGCGGACGAGGCCATTGCCCTCTACGCCGCCATCACCGCGCCGGTGCTCAACGTCGAGGCCGAAGGCGACAGCCTGGGCCAGTGGTGGGGCGAGCGCTTCACGCGCGAGGAATACCATCAGCGACTGTCTCACGTGCGTGATGTGCGCAGCACCACGGTGGCCGACTGCAGCCACATGCTGCACCACGACCAACCCGAAAGGGTGGCGCGGCTGATCGAGAATTTCCTGAACAAGAAGACGCTCTGACCGCGGCGGCGCCGCGCGAGCCAGAGCATCCGCAGCCATGAACCTGACACACGCCCTGGCGTCGGTGCGCGGCGCCCTGCGCAATGAAATGGGGCACCTGACGCGGATGAACCACAGCGACCGCCCGTGGCAGATGCCGCTGGCGGCGGCGCTGGCCACCGGCCTGCCGCTGGTCGTCGGGGCCGGCTTCGGCCGGATGGACTTCGGGCTGGTCTCGTCGATTGGCGGGCTGGCCTTTCTCTACCTGCCGGCGACGCCGCTGTACCACCGCATGGTGCAGTTCATGGCCTGCGCGTTCGCGATGACGGCCTGCTACGCCCTCGGCGCGCTCAGCCACTTCGTTCCGGTGCTGATGGTGCCGGCACTGATCTTCATCACGGCCCTGGTGACCATGCTCTGCCGCCTGTACGCTGTGGGGCCACCGGGCAGCATCTTCTTCGTCATGGCCGCGGCCATCGGCGTGTACTCGCCGCTCGAATTGCTGGAGGTGCCGCGGATGACGGGGCTCATGGCGATGGGCTCGACGCTGGCCGGGCTCATCGCATTCGCCTACAGCGTCTACATGCTGCGCCGGCGCGACCCTCAGGTGATCGCCCCGCTGCCCCGGCCCACCTTCGAATTCGTCGTGTTCGACTCCATCGTGATCGGCCTGTGCGTCGGCGCATCCCTGGCCATCGCACAGCTCCTTCAGCTTGAGCGGGCCTACTGGGTGCCGGTGAGCTGCGTCGCTGTGATCCAGGGGGTCTCGCTGCGCGCGGTCTGGAACAAGCAGCTGCAGCGCATCCTGGGGACGGCTGCCGGGCTCCTGGTCGCATGGGGCCTGTTGCTGCTGCCGCTCAACGCCTGGACCATCTCGCTGGCGATGATGGCCCTGACCTTCGTGATCGAAACCCTGGTGGTCAGGCACTACGCGCTGGCCGCGATCTTCATCACGCCTCTGACCATCCTGCTGGCCGACGCCGCGCGGCTGGGCGAGGCACCCATCACGACGCTGATCCAGGCCAGGCTCTTCGACACGGTGCTGGGCAGCTTCGTGGGGCTCATCGGGGGCCTGTGCCTGCACAGCCCGGGATTTCGCGCACGCTTCGGGCCGCCGCTGCGGCGCATGCTTGCGCTGACGCCATTCACGCGCCCCGGGCAGCGCTGAGCGCGCCCGGCCCGGCAGCCCCTCAATCGCCCCTCGATCACCCTTCCTCGCGCCGTCGGCGGCCGCAAAGACGCGCGCGACCCTGCGTGAGAAAATACGAAGTTATCTCGAACACACACCCAAAGGATTCCCCCATGGACGCAGAACAAATCAACCTGATCGGCACCACCCTCGAAGACCTCGGCGCGCGCACCGAGGACTTGCGGAGGTATCTTTGACTACGATGCCAAGTACGAACGCCTGAGAACCGTCAACGCCGCGCTGGAAGACCCCAGCGTCTGGAACGACCCGAAAAAGGCCCAGGAGCTGGGCAAGGAAAAGAAGCTGCTGGACGGCGTGGTGCTCACGCTGCAAAAGCTCAAACAGGAGATCGCCGACAACACCGAGCTCTACGAGATGAGCAAGGAAGAAGGTGACGAAGCGGGCCTCGCCACCATCGAAGGCGAGGTCGAAAAACTCAAGCCGTTGATCGAGGAGCTGGAATTTCGCCGCATGTTCAACAAGGAGGCGGACCCGCTCAATTGCTACATCGACATCCAGGCCGGCGCCGGTGGCACCGAGGCCTGCGACTGGGCCGGCATGCTGCTGCGCCAGTACCTCAAGTACGCCGAGCGCAAGGGCTTCAAGGCCACGGTCGATGAAGAAACGCCGGGTGACGTGGCGGGCATCAAGGGCGCGACCATCCACATCGAGGGTGAATACGCCTACGGCCTGCTGCGCACCGAAACCGGCGTGCACCGCCTGGTGCGCAAGAGCCCGTTCGACAGCTCGGGCGGGCGGCACACCAGCTTCGCCAGCCTCTTCGTCTACCCCGAGATCGACGATTCGATCGAGATCGACATCAACCCGGCGGATGTGCGCGTGGACACCTTCCGCGCCTCGGGCGCGGGCGGGCAGCACATCAACAAGACCGATTCGGCCGTGCGCCTGACGCACCTGCCGACCAACACCGTCGTCATCTGCCAGGACGGGCGCAGCCAGCACTCCAACCGCGACGTCGCCTGGCAGCGCCTGCGCTCCAAGCTCTACGAGCTGGAGATGAGCAAGCGCATGGCCGAGCAGCAGGCGCTGGAAGACACCAAGAGCGACGTCGGCTGGGGCCATCAGATACGCTCCTATGTGCTGGACAACAGCCGCATCAAGGATTTGCGCACCAATGTCGAGGTCTCGGCCACGCAGAAGGTGCTCGACGGAGACCTGGACGTCTTCATCGAAGCCTCGCTCAAGCAAGGCGTTTGAGAGTCTGCGGGCTCTGAAGAAAGGAACACGAAATGATGAGAGAAGGCAGCCCCACGACGGTCTACCGCCTGCAGTACCAGCCGCCGGCCTACTGGGTCGATACCGTCGACCTCAGCTTCGATCTGGACCCGGCCAAGACGCGCGTACTCAACAGGATGCGCCTGCGCCGCAACCACGAGGTGCCACCCGAGCCGCTGCGCCTCGATGGGGAAGAACTGAATCTGGCGCGCGTGCTGGTCAACGGCGCGGGCACCTCGTTCAAGATCGAAGAAAACCAGCTCGTGCTGGAAAACCTGCCCGAGGGCAACGAGCCCTTCGAGCTGGAAATCTTCACCACCTGCGCGCCCGAGAAGAACACCCAGCTCATGGGCCTGTACGTGAGCAACGGCACCTTCTTCACGCAGTGCGAGGCACAGGGTTTTCGGCGCATCACCTACTACCTCGACCGACCCGACGTGATGGCCAGCTTCAGCGTGCTGCTGCGCGCCGACAAGAAGCGCTACCCGGTGCTGCTGTCCAACGGCAACCTGGTCGAATCGGGCGAACTCTCGGACGGCCGGCACTTCGCCAAATGGGTCGATCCGCACAAGAAGCCCTGCTACCTCTTCGCCCTCGTCGCCGGCCAGCTCGTCGCACGCGAGCAGCAGATCACCAGCCGCGCGGGGAAGGACCACCTGCTGCAGGTCTGGGTGCGCCCGGGGGATCTCGGCAAGACCGAGCACGCGATGAACTCGCTGATGGCCGCCATTGCCTGGGACGAGACGCGCTTCGGCCTGTCGCTCGATCTGGAGCGCTTCATGATCGTCGCCACCAGCGACTTCAACATGGGGGCGATGGAGAACAAGGGCCTGAACATCTTCAACACCAAGTACGTGCTGGCGAGCCAGTCCACGGCGACGGACCAGGACTTTGCCAACATCGAAGGCGTCGTCGGTCACGAGTACTTCCACAACTGGACGGGTGACCGCGTCACCTGCCGCGACTGGTTCCAGCTCTCGCTGAAAGAGGGCCTGACGGTCTTTCGCGACCAGGAATTTTCGATGGACATGGCGGGCAGCCCCTCGGCGCGCGCCACGCGCCGCATCGAGGACGTGCGCGTGCTGCGCACCGCGCAGTTCCCCGAGGACGCCGGCCCCATGGCCCACCCCGTGCGCCCGGACAGCTACGTCGAGATCAACAACTTCTACACCGTCACGGTGTACGAAAAGGGCGCCGAGGTCGTGCGCATGCAGCGCACGCTGGTCGGCGGCCACGAGGGCTTCGCCCGCGGCATGAAGCTGTACTTCGAACGCCACGACGGCCACGCCGTCACCTGCGACGACTTCGCGCAGGCCATTGCCGACGCCAACCCCGGCAGCCAGCTTGCCACGCACCTCGACCAGTTCAAGCGCTGGTACAGCCAGTCAGGCACGCCGCGCGTGAAGGCCGAGGGCCACTACGACAGCGCCGCGCAAACGTACACGCTCACGCTCAGCCAGAGCTGCGCGGCCACGCCCGGCCAGCCGGACAAGCTGCCCTTCGTGATCCCGGTGGCGCTCGGCCTCGTCGCGCAAGATGGCACGCAGCTGGCCCTGCAGCTCGAAGGCGAAGCCGTCGCCGGAGGCACGGATCGCACGCTGGTGCTGACCCAGGCCAGCCAGCAGTTCACCTTCGTGAACGTGGCCAGTGCCCCAGTGCCGTCACTGCTGCGCGGCTTCAGCGCCCCGGTCATCCTCGACTGCGACGACAGTGACGACGCCCTGCTCACGCTGCTCGCGCACGACAGCGACCCCTTCAACCGTTGGGAAGCGGGCCAGCGCCTGCTACTGCGTGTCGCCATCAAATCGATAGCTGCTCACGCAGATGGAACAAGCGCAGAAGACCAAAATGCCTTGATGCCCGAACGCATCATCGAAGCCTTGCGCGCCGTGCTGCGCCACCCGCAACTGGATGCCGCCTTCAAGGAACTGGTGCTCACCCTGCCCTCCGAGACCTACATCGCCGAACAGCTGGGCGTCGTCGATCCGCAGCGGATCCATGCGGTACGCGAGGCGCTGCGTCTGCAACTGGCGCAGGCGCTGCAGTCCGACTGGGTCTGGGCCTTCGAATCGCACCAGGCCAGCGGCGCCTATCGGCCCGATGCCGCCAGCAGCGGCGCCCGCGCGCTCGCGGGCCTGGCGCTCGCCATGCTCTGCCTGGCCGCGCGCGAAAGCGGCGACCCGATCTGGCCGGGCAAGGCCTACCAGCGCTTCAAGGAAGCGGGCAACATGACCGACCGCCTGAGCGCGCTCGGCGCCCTCGTGGGCAGCGGGCATGAACTGGCCGAGCCGGCGCTTGCGCGCTTTCACGAACGCTTCAAGGACGACGCCCTCGTGCTCGACAAGTGGTTCGCGCTGCAGGCCGGCCGCACCGATCGCGGCGGCGACGTGCTGCCCGCGGTACGGCAACTCATGAAGCACCCTGACTTCTCCCTCAGGAACCCCAACCGCGCGCGCAGCCTCGTGTTCAGCTACTGCAGCGCCAACCCCGGGGCCTTTCACCGCCGGGACGGCGCGGGCTACGCCTTCTGGGCCGATCAGGTGCTGGCACTTGATGCCTTCAACCCGCAGGTCGCGGCGCGCCTGGCCCGCGCGCTCGACCGCTGGAAGAAGCTCGCCGAGCCCTATCGCGAGCAGGCCCGCGCCGCGATCGAGCGCGTGGCCGCGCAAGCCAAACTCTCCAACGACGTGCGCGAACTCGTCACACACGCCCTCGCCGACTGAAAGGAAACGCCATGGTGGACCATCGCATCAGCCTCACGCGCTACCTCGTCGAGCAGCAGCGCGTGCACGGGCACATCCCCTCCGAGCTGCGCCTGCTGCTGGAAGTCGTGGCGCGCGCGTGCAAGCGCATCAGCTACGCCGTGAACAAGGGTGATCTGGGCGACGCCATGGGCAGCGCGGGCAGCGAGAACGTGCAGGGCGAGATGCAGAAGAAGCTGGACATCATCGCCAACGAAACCCTGATCGAAGCCAACGAATGGGGCGGGCATCTCGCGGCCATGGCCAGCGAGGAGATGGAGGGCATCTACATCGTGCCCAACCGCTACCCCCAGGGCGAATATCTGCTGATGTTCGACCCGCTCGATGGTTCATCCAATATCGACGTGAACGTGAGCATAGGCACCATCTTCAGCGTGCTCAGGAAACCCGAAGGCCATCCCGGCGTGCACGACGCCGACTTCCTGCAACCGGGCAACCGCCAGGTGGCGGCCGGCTACTGCGTCTACGGCCCGCAGACCACGCTGGTGCTCACCGTGGGCGACGGCGTGGCGATGTTCACGCTGGACCGCGAGCAGGGCTCCTTCATCCTCACACGCGAGAACGTGCGCATCTCGGAGGACACGCAGGAATTCGCGATCAACATGAGCAACATGCGCCACTGGGACGCGCCCGTGCGCCGCTACATCGACGAGTGCCTGGCCGGCACCGAGGGGCCGCGCGGCAAGAACTTCAACATGCGCTGGATCGCCAGCATGGTCTCGGACGTGCACCGCATCCTCACGCGCGGCGGCGTCTTCATGTACCCCTGGGACAAGCGCGAGCCCCACAAGCCCGGCAAGCTGCGCCTGATGTACGAGGCCAATCCCATGGGCTGGCTCATCGAGCAGGCGGGCGGCGCCGCCACCAACGGCAGGCAGCGCATCCTCGACATCCAGCCGAGCCAGCTGCATGAGCGCGTGAGCGTGATCCTGGGCTCGAAAAACGAAGTCGAGCGCGTGACCAGCTACCACACCTCCAACTGAACGCGGCACGCCGTTCGGCTTCATGGAACTTACCTTGCTTGCGCTGCTGGCCGTGGCCGGCAAGAGCCTGCTGTTCGCCATCGCGGCCATCCTGCCCATCATCAATCCGCTGGCGACGGCCCCGATCTTCGTCGCCTGGACGCAGGGCATGGGGAGTGTCGAACGCAACCATCTGGCCCTCACGGTCGGGCGCTACGTCACGCTGCTGCTCGCCAGCACGATGGTGCTGGGCTCGCTGGTGCTCGATCTCTTCGGCATCTCGCTGCCCGTGGTGCGCGTGGCCGGCGGCATCATCGTCGCCTACAACGCCTGGCTCATGCTCAACACCCAGGAGCCGGCGCACGACGACAGCTCTCAGATGGCGCAAACGCTGACGCGCCAGAACGCGCGCCCCGACACCTTCTACCCGCTGTCGTTTCCCATAACCTGCGGCCCTGGCTCGCTCGCCGCCGCCATCGCCGTGGGCGCGAGCCTGCGCACCCCGCGCATCACCGAAACCCTGGCCAGCCTCGCGGGCGCCCTCGCCGGCATCGTGATCGTGGGCACCGTGGTTGCCCTCACCTACCGCTACGCCACCGCGCTGCTGCGCAAGCTCGGCGATGTCGGCCAGCTCGTCTTCCTGCGGCTCATGGCCTTCCTGCTGCTGGCCGTGGGCGTGCAGATCGTCTGGGACGGCATCCGCGGGCTCATCGCGAGCCTGCCGGCCACCTGATCGCGATCCGCCGCGCGAAGGGTACGAACCTCGTCACCATACCTATATAATCGCGGGCTTGGCCGGAGTAGCTCAGTCGGTAGAGCAGCTCATTCGTAATGAGAAGGTCGGGGGTTCGATTCCTCTCTCCGGCACCACATGAAAACCCTTGATTCGCGAGAGTCAGGGGTTTTTTCATGGAGTCGGAATGCGCCTGCAGGAACATTGCCGAGCCGAGGAGCCGCAACCTGCAAGCGTCTCCGGCGCCAACAGCTCCCGGGCAACGCGGACCTGCTCGCGCGCTTCTTGAGTCTGTCGGACCGTTTCAGCGGCGCCTTTCCCGTGGCCGATGCCGCGAGCGTGGCACAGTAAGGCACGTTCAAACAACAAGGAGCAGGCGATGGACGAGGCACTCACTTTCGACTACGTCATCATCGGTGGCGGCTCGGCCGGCTGCGTGCTGGCTCACCGGCTGAGCAGCGACCCGGGCGTGCGCGTGGCGCTGGTCGAGGCCGGACCGGCCAGCGGCGGGCGCTGGGTCAGCATTCCGGCGGGGCTGATCAGCACCGTGCCCACGCACAAGCTCAACTGGGCCTTCGACACCGTACCGCAGGCGGGGCTGAACGGGCGCCGGGGCTACCAGCCGCGCGGCAAGGTGATGGGCGGCAGCTCGGCCATCAACGCCATGTGCTACATCCGTGGCCACGCGAGCGATTACGACGGCTGGGCCGCAAACGGCTGCACAGGCTGGTCGTGGAACGAGGTGCTGCCCTACTTCAAGCGCGCCGAAGGCTGCCTGGTGCCCGACGCGGACGCGAGCATGCACGGCTTCGACGGGCCGCTCAAGGTGAGCAAACTGCGCTCGCCCAGCGACTTCAACCGGCTGGTGCTCGACGCGGCCGTCGAATGCGGTCACGCACGCAACGACGACTTCAACGGCGCGGTGCAGGACGGCGTGGGTCTGTACCACGTGACGCAGGAGCGTGGCGTGCGCTCGGACGCGGCGCGCGCCTACCTCGACCCGGTGCGCGGGCGCGCCAACCTGGTGCTGATGGCGAACGCGCACGCCACGCGCATCCGCTTCGAGGGGCAACGCGCCAGCGGTGTCGAGATCCTCGAAGGCGGCAGCAAGCGCCAGCTCACGGCACACCGTGAAGTCATCGTGAGCGCGGGCTCGTTCGGCAGCCCGCAGCTGCTTCAGCTCTCTGGCATCGGCCCCGGCGACGAGCTGCAGCGCCTGGGGCTGGCCTGCGTGGCCGAGCGCGCGCAGGTCGGCGCCAACCTGCAGGACCACCCCGACGCCATCCTCACGCGCCGCGTGAATGACACACGGCTGTTCGGCCTGAGCCTCGCGGGCGCGCGCACGCTCTGGCACGCCTGGGGCCAGTACAAGCGCGACCAGAGCGGCATGCTCTCGACCAACTACGCCGAAAGCGGCGGGTTCTTCCGCACACAGCCGGGTCTGGATCGGCCCGATGCGCAGTGGCACTTCGTGATGGGCATGGTGGACAGCCATGGCCGCAAGCGCCACCTGGGCCACGGTTTCAGCCTGCACGCCTGCATCCTGCGCCCCCAGTCGCGCGGCAGCGTCAAGCTCGCGAGCACCGATCCGCTGGCCGCGCCGCTGATCGACCCGGCCTTCCTCACGCACCCCGACGACGTGGCCGCGCTCACCCGCGCCGCCCGCAAGACAGCCGACCTGCTGCGCACCAAGGCGCTCGGCCTGAATGCCCAGGTGCCGCTGAACGCCGAGCCCGACTGGCAGGGTGACGATGCGCCCATCGAAGCCTTCCTGCGCGCGCACGTGGACACCATCTACCACCCGGTGGGCACCTGCCGCATGGGCGCCGACGCCGACTCGGTCGTCGACCCCGAGCTGCGCGTGCGCGGCGTGCAGGGCCTGCGCGTGGTCGACGCGAGCGTGATGCCGACGCTGATCGGCGGCAACACCAACGCGCCCACCATCATGATCGCCGAGCGCGCGGCCGACCTGATCCTGGGACGCAGCGGCGCATCCGATTCAGCCCCTCCCTCGGAGGAAGAGGTGGGAATTCAAGCCAAATAGGCATCCAGCGCTTATCCCACAAGCGCGAGCAGCTATCAAAGCAGGATTTCCTGCCACCCCCGAGAGACTTCCACGACCCACGCCCGCATCGGCAAGACCGTGCTCGATTCCGCCCCGCACTGGCCCACCGCCCCGCGGTGCCGGGCGGCTCTCCGCTGCGCGCCGGTCGATCTGCAGCCACTCGACGGCCACGGTGTCGGCCAGGCCGAGACGGCGCGACAGTGAGGCTGGTGCCGTGGCCTGATCTCGCAATGGCCGTGCGTCACCCGTCCTTCCCGATCAGGTCTGGCCACGTTGCCTGTCCGCACCTTCGTCACGCGAAACACCCGATTGCTCTGCCGTCCATGCGGGCCACAGGCACCGCGCCGTGGCCAGGGGAACCGCGCCATCGCCGAACATGCTGCGCCAGATACCGCGATGCGTCGGCAAAATGCCCAGCCCGGCCAGCACGTGCAGAGCCAAAGCCGCCAGCAGCACTTCGTTGGCATAGATGTGCGCCCTGACCGCAACGACAAAGACCCAGCGCCACTCAGGCGGTGCAAGGTAGAGGCAGAGGCCGCTGACCGTCATCACGGACAGCATGACAAGCACCAGCGCGAGAACCCAGCGCTGCAGCGGATCGAGCCGCTCCGCGTGCCACGCCCCGGGCTCATGCGCGCCGGAAAGATTACGCAAGAAATCGCGCAGCCAGATGAAATCCTGGCGCCGCACGCGGCACAGGCGCCCCAGCCAGCGACAACTCGCGCGCCACCGCGTCGCCAGAAGCACCACGGCGGCCGCGGCAAAACCCAGCCCCCACACATCGTGCACGCCGCTCACCACGGCATGTCCGCCCAGCCAGCCCGTCACCTGCTGTGGCAACACCTCGGCCAGCGCGTACCCCGTGAGCAGCAGCAGCGCCACGCTGAACGCCGCCGCGCCATGGCCCAGGCGCGCGGCCAGCGTGTGGCGCAGCATCCGCGGCGGCGCTGCTTCCTTCATTCACTCACCATGAACGCCACTTTCTTGGCCACATGAACCGCGCGGTGATTGGGGCCGGCAAGCTCCACCGTGATCACGTGCATGCCCGGCCGCAGCGGGATGGACACATCCTGCTTGCGATACAGCGCCACCTCTTCGCCACCATCGACCGAATAATGCAGGTGATAGAGCCCATCCCTGGGCGAACCCAGCTCGGCATCGACCACGGTCGTGCGCAGCATCACCGGGCTTTTGACGGTGGCGCCCGGCTCGGGCGAAACGATGGTGAAGTCCGGCGACGCGGCCACGGCCACCGTGGCCAGGCCCATCAGGGCGCCTGCCACGGCAAGCCGCACGCCTCGCAGGCTGTGAATCAGCGATTTCAAGAGCACCTCCTGGAACGAAAATCGAATCGGACGCCGCCCTATTGGACGATGCCGCGCGCACGCAGCGCCGCGATCTGCTCGGGCGTGATGCCCAATTGCGTCAACACCGCATCGGTGTCCTCGCCCAGGTGCGGCGCACTCGTTCGCACGCGCCCCGGTGTGGCCGAGAGCTTGGGCACGATGCCCGGCACCTGCACGCTGTAGCCGTCGCGCGTGGGCTGCTCCAGCAGCATGTCGCGCGCCTGGTAGTGCGGATCTTGCGCGATGTCCCTGGCGGTGTAGACCTTGCCGGCCGGCACGCGCGCCTGGGCCATCGCCTGCACCACCGCATCCACCGTGCGCGTGCGCGTCCAGTCGGCGATGGCGCGGTCGATTTCCGCCACGCGCGCCACGCGGCCCGCGTTGCGGGCGAGGTCGGGCGCATCGCCCAGGTCCTGGCGACCGATCGCGGTCATCAGACGCTTGAAGATGCTGTCCCCATTGCCCGCCACCAGCACCCAGCCGTCCGCGCAGGGATAGGCGTTGCTCGGCGCGATGCCCGGCAGCGCGCTGCCGCCCGGCTCGCGCACCACGCCAAACGCGTCGTACTCCGGCATCAGGCTTTCCATGCAGTTGAACACGGCTTCATACAGCGCCACGTCGATCACCTGCCCCGCGCCGCCATGCGCCTTGCGGTGGTACAGCGCCATCAGGATGCCGATCACGCCGTGCAGCGCGGCAAGCGTGTCGCCGATGGACACCCCCACGCGCACCGGCACGCGGCCCGGCTCGGCCGTCAGGTGACGTAAGCCCCCCATGGCCTCGCCGATCAGACCGAAGCCCGGCAGATCACGGTACGGCCCCGTCTGGCCGTAACCCGAAATGCGCAGAATCACCAGCCCTGGATTGGCCGCCTGCAGCATCTCGGGCGCCATGCCCCAGGCTTCCAGCATGCCGGGGCGAAAGTTCTCGATCAGCACGTCCGCCTCGGCGATCAGACGGCGCGCAATCTCCTGCGCCTCGGCCTGGCGCAGATCGAGTGCCACCGACTGCTTGTTGCGCGACTGCACCTGCCACCAGACCGACGTGCCCTCCTTGATCAGGCGCCAGCCCCGCAGCGGATCGCCCGTGCCCGTAGCTTCGATCTTGATCACATCAGCGCCGAAGTCGCCCAGCGTCTTGCCGCAGAACGGCCCGGCGATCAACTGCCCCATTTCCACCACGCGCACGCCCGCGAGCGGCAGCGGCGATTTGTTTTTCTCCTGCATGATCGTTTCACAGTTTCCCGACAGACAGACCGCACATTACCATCGCCCGCATGACATCGTGCTGGGACATCTTTTGTCGCGTCGTGGACAACTGGGGCGATATGGGCGTGTGCTGGCGCCTGGCCGCCGACCTGGCCGCACGCGGCCAGCAGGTACGGCTCTGGGCAGACGACGCCAGCGCCCTCGCCTGGATGGCGCCTCAAGGCACACCCGGCGTTCAGGTGCTGCCATGGCCCGATGCCTTGCCGCCGGGCGGGATCGGCGATGTGGTGGTGGAAACCTTCGGCTGCGATCTTCCCGAGGTGTTCACGGCGGCGCTCGCCCGCGCGAATCACGCAGGCCAGCGCACGCCCCCGTGGATCAACCTCGACTACCTGAGCGCCGAGGCCTACGTGCAGCGCAGCCACGGCCTGCCCTCGCCCGTGATGAGCGGCGCGGGCCAGGGCCTGGTGCGCTGGTATTTCTACCCTGGCTTCACCGAGCGCACCGGTGGCCTGTTGCGCGAGAGCGACCTGCTGCAGCGCCAGGCCCGGTTCGACCGCGTCGCATGGCGCGCCCGCCACGGCATCGGCGATGCGCAGTTCGCGATCAGCCTGTTCTGCTACGAGCCCGCGGCCCTGCCCGACTGGCTTCACGAGCTGGCGGGGCGCGACGACGCGCGCCTGCTGGTCACGCCCGGGCGCGCCAGCGCCGCCGTGCACGCGGCGCGAGGCGGCACGCCAGCGCCATTCATCGAATACCTTGAGCCGTGCAGCCAGCAAGAATTCGACGAACTGCTCTGGGCCAGCGATTTCAACTGCGTGCGCGGCGAAGATTCGCTCGTGCGCGCACTCTGGGCCGGGCGACCCCTGCTCTGGCACATCTACCCGCAGCACGACAATGCCCACCACGCCAAACTCGATGCCTTCCTCGACTGGCTGGATGCGCCGCCCTCCATGAGAGCGATGCACCACCTCTGGAACGGCATGCGGCGAGGCGCGATGCCCGACGTTCTGGACGAGAGGCTGCACGGCCAATGGACCGCCTGCGTGCAAGCCGCGCGCCAGCGCCTGCTGGCGCAGAACGACCTTGTCACGCAACTCTTTCGGTTCGTGAGAGAAAAAAGCTAGAATTGCGGTCTTTGTGCTTCACGCGCAGTGCGCTTGCAAGCACCCCCCGTCGGCTCCTGCCCTCCGGGGTTGGAAGGCCGGCTTTCCAGGCCTACCCGCCCCAGCTCAGGAGCGGCACCACACACTGGACCCCACAGGCCATGAAAATCGCTCAAGAAATCCGTGCAGGCAACGTGATCATGCAGGGCAAGGACCCGATGATCGTCCTCAAGACCGAATACGCCCGCGGTGGCCGCGGCGCCGCCACGGTACGCATGAAACTCAAGGGATTGCTCAACAACATGGGCACCGAGCTCGTCTTCCGCGCCGACGACAAGATGGACAACGTGATCCTGGACAAAAAGGATTGCACCTACTCCTACTTCGCCGATCCGATGTACGTCTGGATGGACAGCGAATACAACCAGTACGAGGTGGAAGCCGAGAACATGACGGACGCCATCAACTACCTGGAAGACGGCATGGCGGCCGAAGTGGTGTTCTACGATGGCAAGGCCATTTCGGTGGAACTGCCCACGAGCGTGGAACGCGAAATCACCTGGACCGAACCCGCCGTCAAGGGCGACACCTCGGGCAAGGTGCTCAAGCCGGCCAAGATCGCCACGGGGTTCGACGTCTCCGTGCCGCTTTTCGTCAACCAGGGCGACCGCATCGAAATCGATACGCGCACAGGCGAATACCGCAAGCGCGTCTGATTCGGCGTTGCTTCATGATGCGAAAAGGGCTTGCCTGCGGCAAGCCCTTTTCGTTGCGCAAACCGCCGGACCGCCACGCTCCCCGTCAAGCCTGATCCCGCGTCCCCGGTGCCTCGTCCGCTGGCGGACTTGCCCGGCGCAATTCGATCCGCGCCACCAGCCCGCCGCCCGATTGCGGCTCGGCATTGAACAACGCGAAGCTGCCTCCCATGCGCTGCACGGTCTTGTCGACGATGGACAAACCCAGCCCCGCACCCGCAGCCGCGGTGCGCGCGGCGTCCCCCCGGAAAAACGGCTGAATCAGGCGTGCGATCTGATCCGGCGGCACGCCCTGCCCATGGTCGCGCAGCCGCAGACTCACCCACGCGTCCGTGGCCTCGGCCGTGATGTCCAGCTGCGTCGTCTCATCGCCGGGCGTCCTGCCGTATCGGCGTGCGTTTTCCAGCAGGTTGGAGACCACCCGCGCGAGCTCGATCTCGTCGGCCATCACGAAGAGGTCCTCGGGTACGTGGGCGCTGATCTGTATCTGCCCCTCGCTGCGCAGGGCGTGCACGCACGTCGAGACCACGGAATGCAGGTTGATCGCCGAGAGCGCCACCGAATCGGGGCGCGCGTAATCGAGGAACTTGTCTATCGTGGCATCGAGCTGGACGATGTCTTCCGCCATGTGCGTGCGCGCTTCTTCGTCGTTCACGCTCATCTCGGTTTCCAGCCGCAGGCGCGCCAGCGGCGTGCGCAGATCATGCGAAATGCCCGCGAGCATGACAGCCCGATCCTGATCGAGCTTGGCCAGCATCTGCGCCATGCGGTTGAAGCCGATGTTCACCTCGCGCACCTCGCTCGTTACCGCGCCCTCGTCGAGCATGCTGGCTTCGAAGTCGCCGCGGCGCACGCGGTTGGTGGCGTCCGAAAGTTGCTTGAGCGGCCGGTTGATGAGCCGTGCGATCATGGCCGCGCCAGCAAGCGACAGCACCACGGCCGTGGCCATCCAGATGAGCCAGGTGCCGCTACCGGCGATCGTCAGGCGCGAGGGATCCAGCAGCAGCCAGTTCGGATCGCCATTGATCGTGAAGCCCACCCACAGACCCGACTCCCCATTGACGTGGCTGGCCACGATGGTGCCCGGACCCAGGCGCTGCGTCAGCTCGATGGTCAGGCGCTGCGCCAGGGGCGAAGGCTCCAGCAGATCGAAGTGGTCGCCCGGCTCGCGCGGTACCAGACGCACGCCCTCCTGGTCGGCCATGGCCTTGATCAGAGCCACGCGCGCGATCGCGTCCGAATGCGTCAGCGCCGCCCGGCTCAGGTTCACCAGCGACGCGATCTGCTGCGCCGCCTGCACGGTGCGCGGCTCGAGCTCCAGCGCGCGCAGGGTCTGCAGCCACACGAGGATGCTGCCCACGAGCAGCAGCAGCAGCAGAAAGAAGGTGCGCCAGAACAGGTTGAGTCCGACGCGCCGGCGCGGGGCTCGCCTGCGCTCGCCCTGGCTGCCCCCCGCGGGCTGGCTGTCGAGAAACGTATCGGCAAAGGCCGTATCGTGATCCACACCCATGGACGTGCACCAACCCGGGCTCAATTGCCGCCATCGGGAACGAATACGTAGCCCACTCCCCAGACGGTCTGGATGAAGCGCGGCGACGCGGCATCGATCTCGACCAGCTTGCGCAGGCGCGAAATCTGCACGTCCAGGCTGCGGTCAAAGGGCTCGAACTCGCGTCCACGCGCCAGCAGCGCCAGCTTTTCACGCGACAGCGGCTGGCGCGGGTGGCGCACGAGCGCCTTGAGCATGGCGAATTCGCCCGTGGTCAGCGGCAGCTCTTCGCCATTCTTCTGCAAGGCCCGGGTCCCCAGATCGAACGTGAAGGGCCCGAAGGTGACCATCTCGTTTTCTCCCGAGGGCGCGCCGGGCGCCTCCTGCGGCGGGCGCCTGCGCAGCACCGCGTGGATGCGTGCCAGCAATTCGCGCGGGTTGAAGGGTTTGCCGATGTAGTCATCCGCCCCCACTTCCAGCCCGACGATGCGGTCCACGTCCTCGCCCTTGGCGGTCAGCATGATGATGGGCGTGCGGTCATGCGCCGCGCGCAGGCGCCGGCAGATGGACAGGCCGTCTTCTCCCGGCATCATCAGATCCAGCACGATCAGATCCGCCGTCTCTCGCAGCAGCAGGCGGTTGAGCGCCTTGCCGTCCTCGGCCACCATCACCTCGAAGCCCTCCTGCGTCAGGTAGCGACGCAGCAGGTCGCGGATGCGGGCATCGTCATCGACGACGAGGATTTTGTCGGTGCGGTTGGTGCCTGATGTCATGAATGTGGCCTCCGGGCATTTGTAACAACGCCGATTCTGGCCTGTAAACACGCGAAAATGCCGTGTTTGCCGCCCTTGCTGACCCTCTGTTACAGGTTTTGCGAGTGCGGCCGCCGCCAAATCACTGCTGCGCGCTATTGCGCAGCCCAGCCGCCGTCCATGTTCCAGGCAACGCCGCGCACGTTGTCACCCGCAGGCGAGCAGAAGAACGCTGCCAGCTCGCCCAGCTGCTCGGGCGTGGTGAAGTGCATCGAGGGCTCCTTCTCGCCCAGCAGCAGTTTCTTGGCGTCCTCATTGGAAATGCCCTTTTCCGCGGCCTTGGCATCCACCTGCTTTTGCACCAGCGGCGTCAGCACCCAGCCGGGGCAGATCGCATTGCAGGTCACGCCCGTGGGCGCCGTCTCGAGCGCCGTGACCTTGGTCAGGCCCACGATGCCGTGCTTGGCCGCCACATAGGCCGACTTCTGTGCCGACGCCACCAGGCCATGCACCGAGGCAACGTTGATGATGCGCCCCCAGTTGGCCGCCAGCATCGCGGGCAACGCCAGGCGCGTCGTATGGAACGCGCTCGAGAGGTTGATGGCGATGATCGCGTCCCAGCGCTCCACGGGAAAGTCCTGGATGGCGCTGACGTACTGGATGCCGGCGTTGTTCACCAGAATATCGACGCGGCCGAAGTCCTTCGCGGCGTAGTTCATCATGTCCTGGATGTCGCCGGGTTTGCTCATGTCGGCGCCGTGATAGCCCGTCTTGATGCCCGCCGCCCTGCCCGCTTCGAGCACCTGGGCACGCGGCCCATCGGCATCGCCAAAGCCATTGAGCACGATGTTCGCTCCTTGCCGTGCCAGCGCCATCGCAATGCCCAGGCCGATGCCACTCGTCGAACCCGTGACCAACGCCGTCTTACCTTTCAACATGACAAAATCTCCGAATGAATTAGGATGCAACGCAGACATTATCAGGCGTCGCGCTGCACTGCAACATGAACACTGCACTCGAACCCACGCTCCATCACGTGACCTGCCCGGGCGCCGCCGCACGGGGTTCATCGGCGAACCACCGCATGGCGTACCGGGAGTGGAACGCCACCGGCGATCCGGCATGCCCGCGCGTCATCGTCTGCGTGCACGGCCTTTCACGCCAGGGGCGGGATTTCGACACGCTCGCGGCCGCGCTCGCGCCGCACGCGCGCGTGGTCTGCCCGGACGTGGTGGGCCGTGGCGAAAGCGACTGGCTGGCCGACCCGCAGGGTTACCAGATTCCTTTGTACGCGGCCGACATGCTGGCCCTGCTGGCCCAACTGCACCAGCGGGGCCCCATCGCCACGCTGGACTGGGTGGGCACGAGCATGGGGGGCCTCATCGGCATGGTGCTGGCGGGACAGCAAGACCTGCCGCTGCCCGTGCCCATACGCCGTCTGGTGCTCAATGACGTGGGCCCGGCCCTGTCCTGGGACGCGCTGAAGCGCATCGGCGAGTACCTGGGCGAACCGGTGCGCTTTGCCTCCGAGCAGCAGGGCGCGGACGCGCTCTGGGCCATTTCCACCTCGTTCGGTCCGCACACCCCCGAGCAATGGCTCGCGCTCAGCCGCCCGATGCTGCGCCCCGCGCCCGAAGGCGGTTTCAAGCTGCACTACGACCCGGCCATCGCCGTTCCGTACCGGGCACTCACGGCGCAGAGCGTGCAGGAAGGCGAGGCGCTGATGTGGCAGCTCTATGACCGGATTGGCGCCCAGGTGCTGCTGCTGCGCGGCAAGCAGTCGGACTTGCTCACGCCGCAGACCGCCGCGCGCATGCTGGCGCGGGGGCCACGCCCCAGGATGGTGGAGTTCGAGGGCATAGGACACGCGCCCACGCTCGTCGCCCCTGACCAGGTGGCGGCCGTCGCGCAATTTTTGCTTGCCCCGGAAACCGCAGGCAGCGCATGAAGAGCAACACGCTCGCAGCACCGCCCGCAGGAGCCGGCGCAACGGCGCAGGCCCGCGAGCCGCTGCCGCACCTGATTGCCGCCACGGCCAACGCGGTCACCGACCTCGATCTGCACCCGCCGCAGGCATTGGCCCGGGCGCGCGCGTTCGCGCAGCCCCTGCTCGCCAGCGAGATGCTGGACTCCGGAGAAAACACGCTGGCGCATGCCGATGCGGTGGCCCAGATCCTCAAGAGCCTAGGCAGCTCGGAGATCATGCAGGCGGCGATCTACCTCGTGCACGCCTGCCCGCATCTGACGCGTCCGGAAGAAGTCATCGCCAAGGCCTTCAGCCCGAACTTCGCCCAGCTCGCGATCGAGACGACCAAGCTGATGCGTGTGCAGCGCCAGGCACGGGAGGCGCACGCCACCCGCATGCAGGTGGACAGCGCGCAACTGCAGACCGAGAACGTGCGCAAGATGCTGCTCGCGTTCTCGCGCGACCTGCGCGTGGTGCTGCTGCGCCTGGCCTCGCGCCTGCAGACCATGCGCTACTACGCGGTCACCAAGCAGCGCGCCTCTCCCGCCATGGCCCGCGAGACCCTGCAGGTGTTCGCGCCGCTGGCCAATCGCCTGGGCATCTGGCAGATCAAGTGGGAACTCGAAGACCTCGCGTTTCGCGAGCTCGAGCCCGATACCTACCGCGACGTCGCCCGTCTGCTCGACGAAAAGCGCGTGGAGCGCGAGGCCTTCGTCGAGCAGATGCGCGCGCGCCTGGAAACCGACCTGCGCGCCCAGGGCATCCAGGCCAAGGTTTCGGGCCGGCCCAAGCACATCTACAGCATCGTCAAGAAAATGCGCGGCAAATCGCTGCCGTTCGATCAGGTCTATGACCTGCATGCCCTGCGCGTGATCGTGCCCAGCGTCAAGGACTGCTACGCCACGCTCAGCTGGGTGCACAGCCAGTACCAGTCCATCGAGGCGGAGTTCGACGACTACATCGCCAAGCCCAAGGCCAACGGCTACCAGTCGCTGCACACCGTGGTGCGGGACAAGGGCGGGCGCGCCATCGAAATCCAGATCCGCACGCAGGCCATGCACGATCACGCGGAAAGCGGCGTGGCCGCGCACTGGGCCTACAAGGAAGCGGGCACCAAGGGCTATGTCGGCGTTTCGGCGGCCAGCGACTACGACGCCAAGATCGCGGTGCTGCGCCAGCTCCTGGCGTGGGAGCGCGATCTGGCGGGCAACGCCAGCCACAGCAATTTGTTTGAAGACCGCATCTACGTGCTGACACCCGATGCCGCGGTCATCGAGCTGCCGCAAGGCGCCACACCCGTGGACTTCGCCTACGCGGTGCACACCAGCGTGGGCCATCGCTGCCGCGGCGCCAAGGTGGACGGCGCGATGGCACCGCTCAATACGGCGCTGCAGAACGGCCAGACGGTGGAGATCACCACCGCCAAGGAAGGGCGCCCCTCGCGCGACTGGCTCAACCCCGAGCTGGGCTACCTCACCAGTCCGCGCGCCAAGGCCAAGGTGCGGGCCTGGTTCAACGCCGAGCAGCTCGAAGGCACCATCGCGCGCGGGCGCGAGCTGGTGGAAAAGCTCCTGCAGCGCGAGGGCAAGACCGCCCTCAAGCACGACGATCTGGCGGCGCAGCTCGGCTTCAAGACGGCAGATGCGCTGTTCGAGGTGGTGGGCAAGGATGAGTTGTCGCTGCGCTCCATCGAGCAGCTGCTGCACCCCGGGCCAACAGCGGCGACCCCGCAGGAAGCGCCTGCGCGCAAGAAACCACGCGCCGCGGACACCGGCCAGGGCGCCGTGCTGGTCGTGGGCGTCGGCTCCCTGATGACACAGCTGGCCAAATGCTGCAAGCCCGCGCCACCGGACGACATCCGCGGCTTCGTCACGCGCGGCAAGGGCGTGAGCGTGCACCGCGCCGACTGCAGCAATTTCCGCGAGCTGGCCGCACGCCATGAAGAGCGCGTGATCGACGTCGCCTGGGGCAGCGACGCGACCCCCGAGCGTGGGGTCTATCCGATGGACGTCGCCATCGAGGCCGCTGACCGGCAGGGGCTGCTGCGCGACATCTCCGACGTCTTCACACGCGAGAAGACCAACGTGATCGGCGTCCAGACCCAATCGGTGAAGGGCACGGCCTGGATGACCTTCACCGTGGAAATCACGGACGCCGAGCGGCTGAACAAGGTGCTGGCCATCGTCGGCGCGGTCGATGGCGTGCGCTCGGCACGGCGGCGTTGAAATTTGCCAGGATGCTGCCGATTTCTTGCTAGAATCGCGTGCTTTGGTAGGACAGGCGCGTAGCTCAGCTGGTTAGAGCACCACCTTGACATGGTGGGGGTCGTTGGTTCGAGTCCAATCGCGCCTACCAACACAGTAAAGACGAAGCCCGTCAAGGATCATCATCTGACGGGCTTTTTCATTGGGGAAACGGGGCATGGAGACCGCGGCGATACGCAGGTCCCCACATCGCCACCACCACGCCGCATCTCATGAACCAGCGCAGGCCCGGCTGGGCGAAGATGCCCGGCGGGGTCATGTAATCACACCCGCTCGAGGACGACGGCAATGCCCTGCCCCACGCCGATGCACATGGTGCACAGCGCGTAGCGCCCGCCCGTGGCGTGCAGGCGGTTCACGGCCGTGGTGGCCAGGCGCGCGCCGCTGGCGCCCAGCGGGTGACCGAGAGCGATGGCGCCGCCCCAGGCGTTGACGCGCGCATCGTCGTCCTGCAGCCCCAGGGCACGCAGTACGGCCAGGCCTTGGGCGGCGAAGGCTTCGTTGAGTTCGATCACGTCGAGCTGCTCCAGCGTGATGCCGGTCTGCGCCAGCACCTTGAGCGTGGCAGGGGTGGGACCGAAGCCCATGATGCGCGGCGCCACGCCCGCCACGGCCATGCCGACCACGCGGGCCCTGGGCGTCAGGCCGTGCCGGGCGGCGCTGGCCTCATTGGCCAACAGCAGCGCGCAGGCGCCGTCGTTCACGCCGCTGGCGTTGCCGGCCGTCACCGTGCCGCCCTCGCGCACCACGCCCTTGAGCCTGGCCAGCGCTTCGAGGCTGGTTTCACGCGGGTGCTCGTCCTGGCTGACGACGATGGCGTCGCCCTTCTTCTGCGGGATGGCCACGGGCACGATCTCGCGCGCCAGGTGGCCGGCCTTTTGCGCGACCGCGGCGCTCTGCTGGCTGCGCAGGGCCATGCGGTCCTGAGCCTCGCGCTCGATGTGGAACTCCTGCGCCACGTTCTCGGCGGTTTCGGGCATGGAGTCCACGCCGTACTTTTCCTTCATCCGCTTGTTGATGAAGCGCCAGCCGATCGTGGTGTCATACACGGCGTTGCCGCGGCTGAAGGCGGATTCCGCCTTGGGCATGACGAAGGGGGCGCGGCTCATGCTTTCCACGCCGCCGGCGATCATGAGGCCGGCTTCGCCGGCCTTGATGGCGCGCGCGGCCGTGCCCACGGCGTCCAGGCCCGAGCCGCACAGGCGGTTGATGGTGGCGCCGGGCACTTCCAGGGGCAGACCCGCGAGCAGGCTGGCCATGTGGGCGACGTTGCGGTTGTCTTCGCCAGCCTGGTTGGCGCAGCCGTAGAGCACGTCGGTCAAGGCCGCCCAGTCCACGCCGGGGTTGCGCTCCATGAGGGCGCGCAGCGGGATGGCGCCGAGGTCGTCGGTGCGCACGCTGGACAGCGCGCCGCCGTAGCGGCCGAAGGGGGTGCGGATGGCGTCGCAGATGAAGGCTTGGTTCATGGGGTCTCCTCGAATGCAGTGGGGGTCAATGCGCGCAGCCCAGCGCGATGAAACGCGCCAGATGGTGATCTTCGTCGCCAAACTGGTGATCCACCATCACCAGGCGCTTGGCGTAGTGCGACAGCGGCAGTTCCCAGGTCATGCCGATGCCGCCGTGCAGCTGGATGCTCTCCTCGGCCACCAGCGTGCCGATGCGGCCGATGCTGACCTTGGCCGCCGACAGCGCGCGTTCGCGCCCGGTGCGGTCCGTGCTGTCAATGGCCGCCGCCGCGTTGATGACCGCCGAGCGCGCCTGCTCCACCTCCAGCAGCAGGTCGGCCATGCGGTGCTGCAGGGCCTGGAAGCTCCCGATCGGCACGCCGAACTGCTTGCGCGTTTGCAGGTATTCGAGCGTGTTCGCCTTGGCCACCTCCATGGCACCCAGCGCCTCGGCGCACACGGCCAGGATGCCGTAGCCCACCACCCGCTCCAGCGTGGCGAAACCCTGGCCTTCCGCACCCAGCAGGGCTTGCGGACCGACCTGCACATGGTTCAGGGTGATCTCGGCCGCATGGCCGCCATCGATGCGGCCGTAGCCCCGGCGCGCAACGCCCGCCCCATCGCCGGGCACGAGAAACAGCGAGATGCCCTCCTCGCTGTCCACATCGCCCGAGGTGCGCGCACTCACGAGGAGCCACTGCGCCTGGTCGCCCTGCACCACCACGGCCTTCTGGCCCGTGAGCAGCCAGCCATCGCCGTTGCGCACCGCGCGGGTCTCCACGCGCGAGAGCGCATAGTGCGAGCCGGGTTCATCGTGCGCCAGCGCGGCCACGGTGCTGCCGTCGATCAGGCCGGCGATGTGCTCCTTCTGCGCGGCCGTGCCCGCAGCGCCCAACGCGCGGCCCACCATCAGCGCGCCAAGGAAGGGTTCGACCACCAGGCCGCGGCCCAGGGCCTCGAAAACGACCGCGATGTCGAAGCCGGCGCCGCCAAAGCCGCCGTCGGCCTCGGGGAACAGCGCGCCAATGGCGCCCAGCTCTGCGAACTGCGCCCACAGCGCGGCGTCCATGCCGGTGTCGCCGTAGGCAATGCGGTTGCGCGTTTCGATGCCGACCTGCTCGGCCACAAAGCGGTTCAGGGTGTCCGCCAGCATGCGGCGGTCTTCGGTGTGTTCAAAGTTCATCGATGCAACCTCACAGGCCCAAGATCATTTTCGAAATGATGTTTTTCTGGATTTCATTGGAGCCGCCGAAGATCGACAGCTTGCGGTAGTTGAAGTAGTTGGCCGCGGCCGTGGCGGCCTCCCTGGGGCCCACAGGTTCGTCAGCGTAGCCGGCGTACTGCGCCTCCTCGATGAAGGGCAGCGCATAGGGGCCCATGGCGCGGCGGATCAGCGAGAGGATTTCCTGGCGGATCTCGGTGCCGCGGATCTTCAGCATGGAGCTTTCCGCGCCCGGCACGCCGCCACCGGCCACGGCGGCGATCACGCGCAGGTTGGTGGTCTTCATGTTCTCCAGGTCGATCTCGACCCGGGCCATGCGCGCGGCGAACAGCGGGTCCTGGTCCAGCGGCTTGCCGTTCTTGTGCATCTTGGCAGCGATCACCTTGAGCTTGGCCAGCGCCGCCACGCAGAAGCCCACGCCGGCGATGCCGGTGCGCTCATAGGTCAGCAGGTACTTGGCGTAGGTCCAGCCCTTGTTCTCCTCGCCCACGAGGTTCTCCACGGGCACCTTCACGTCGGTGAAGAACACCTCGTTGACTTCCTTGTCGCCGTCCAGCGTGCGGATGGGGCGCAGCTCCACGCCGGGCGTCGTCATGTCCACCAGCAGGAAGCTGATGCCCGACTGCGCCTTGGCCTCGCGGTCGGTGCGCACCAGGCAGAAGATCATGTTGGCGTGCTGGCCCTGGGTGGTCCAGGTCTTCTGGCCGTTGACGATGTAGTGCTCGCCTGTTGCGTCCGTGACTCGCACCGCCGTGGTCTTGACCGAGGCCAGATCCGAACCCGCGCCGGGCTCGGAATAGCCCTGGCACCACCAGTCCTGGCCGCTCAGGATGCGCGGCAGCCAGTGGCGCTTTTGCTGCTCGTTGCCGAACTTGATGAGCACCGGGCCCAGCATGTTCACGCCGAAGGGCACGATGCGCGGGCCGCCAGCCAGCGCACACTCGTTGTCGAAGATGAACTTCTGCACGGCGCCCCAGCCCGGGCCGCCGTATTCCTTGGGCCAGTGGTTGGCGAGCCAGCCGCGCTCGTTGAGGATGGCGTGCCATTCCTCCTGGTCGGCTTTGGACAGGCGCTGCCCGGCCTTGACCTTGCCCGCAATGTGCTGGGGCAGCCTGTCCTTCAGGAAGGACCGGACTTCCTCGCGGAAGTCCTGCTCTTCGGGGGTGAATTGGAGATCCATGCGTGGGTGCCTCGTATCAATGCTTGATTTTTGATAGTTCGTAGCGCTTGATTTCATTGGTTTTCAACATATTTCTATGCCGAAACGAATGCCAATCAAGCGCCGCAAGCTCCTGTTTTTGAATCAGGCGGCCTTGTTCAGGCTGTCGAAATTGCGTCCCTCGGCCACCAGCTTTTCCAGCAGCGGCGCGGGCTTCCAGAACAGCGGGTCTTCCTGGGCGAACTCCCGCAGGTCGGCCAGCACTTGGGGCAGGCCCACCATGTCGGCGTACTTCATCGGGCCGCCCCGGTGGCGCGGGAAGCCATAGCCCGAGAGGAAGGTCACGTCCACGTCGAGCGGACGCAGGGCAATGCCCTCTTGCACCACCTTGGCGCCTTCGTTGATCATGGCGGCCATGTAGCGGCGCATGATTTCCTCGGGCGTGAAGGGGCGCGGCGTGACGCCCTTCTTGGCGCGCTCGGCGTCGACGATGGCCAGCACCTCGGGGTCGGGCTGGCCCACGCGCGAGCCCTGCGGGTAGAGATAAAACCCGCGTCCGGTCTTCTGGCCGAACCAACCGCGCTCGCAAATGCGGTCGGCCACCTCGACATAGCGCGCCTTGGGGGCGCCCGATGCAAGTAGCGCGGCACGGCGCCGCTTGCGCGTGGCCCAGCCGATGTCGCCACCGGCCAGGTCGGTCACCTGGAACGGCCCCATGGGGTAGCCGAAACCGCGCACGGCCTCGTCGATCTCGTAGGGGCTGGCGCCGTCTTCCATGATGTAGTCGGCGGCCTGCTTGTACACGGCCAGGATGCGGTTGCCAATGAAGCCGTCGCACACGCCGGCGCGCACGGGGATCTTCTTCATGCGTTTGGCCAGCGCGAAGGCCGTGGCTACCACGTCGGCATTGACCTTGGCGGGCACCACGATCTCCAGCAGCTTCATGATGTTGGCCGGGCTGAAGAAGTGCAGGCCGATCACGTCCTGCGGGCGGCCCGTGACGGCGGCGATGGCGTCGATGTCAAGGTACGAGGTGTTGGTGGCCAGCACGGCGCCCGGCTTGCACACGCGGTTGAGCTCCTTGAACACGGCCTTCTTGACCTCGATATCCTCGAACACGGCCTCGATCACCAGGTCCACGTGGGCGATGTCGTCGTAAGAGGTGCTGGGGGTGTAGCGCGCCAGGGTGGCGGCCTTGGCCTCGGGGGTCATGCGGCCCTTGGCGATCAGGCCGTCATAGACCTTCTCGACATTCTTCTGGCCACGCGCGAGGGAGTCCTGATCGCGCTCGATCATGGTCACATGCAGGCCCGCATCCAGCGCCGACACGGTGATGCCCGCGCCCATGGTGCCGCCGCCGATCACGGCGATGGCGGCGATAGGGCGCGGCGCGGCGGCGCTGGCCTCGGGGATGTTCGCGGCTTCGCGCTCGGCGAAGAGGGCATGGGCCAGGCCCTCCTGTTGCGAGCTGTCCACGGAAGCCTCGGTATCGATGCTCATGCGGGGTTCTCCGGTCACTTGAATGGTGGCTGATTGTTGTGTGGATAAACAATCTTGACAATTGCATTAACCATTGACAGACTGTCAAATATATTTATACGAACACCATGGATCTCGCCTCCCTGACGCTGCTGGTGGAAATCGTCGACACCGGCAACCTGAGCCAGGCCGCGCGCAATCTCAAGATGACGCGCGCCAACGTGAGCTACCACCTGAACCAGCTGGAAAAGTCGGTGGGCGTGCAGCTGGTGCGCCGCACCACGCGCCGCGTGGAACCCACGGAGGTGGGCCTGCGCCTGGTCGAGCACGGCCGCAACATCAAGAACGAGGTGCTCGCCGCGCGCGAGACCATCACCACCCTGGGACAGAGCCTGCAGGGCCGCGTGGGCCTGAGCGTGCCCAGTGGCTACGGGCAGATGGTGATGTCGGACTGGCTGATCGAATTCAAGCGGCTGTACCCCGGCATCGTGCTCGACGTGCTGTTCGAGAACCGTGCCGACAACCTGCGCGACGAGGTGGACATCGCCATCCGCGTGATGCCCGAGCCCCCGCCCGCGCTGGTGGCCCGCGAGCTGGGCCCGGTACGCTATCTCGCCTGCGCCTCGCGCGTCTACGCTGAAGCGCATGGACTGCCCGGCACGCTGGAGGAGCTGCGCTCGGCGCCCCTGATCACGTCCAGCGTGGTCGGCAAGCAGTTGCGCCTGAGCGCCTACCGGGGCGAGGAACGCCGGGAGGTCATGCTGGAACCCACGCTGATCTCCGAGCACTTCCCGTTCCTGCGCCAGGGCATCCTCGCCGGCCTGGGCCTGGGGCTGGTGCCCGACTACGTGGTGCAGGACACCATCGCCACGGGCGAGGTGCTCACCACGCTGGACGCCTGGCGCCTGAGCATCTTCGGCACACGCATGTACCTGCTGTACATGCCGGGCCGCTACCAGACGCACGCGGTGCGCACCTGCATCGACTATTTGTTGCAAAAAGCACGCCAGCTGCCGCCACCGGCATCGGCCTGATCAGCGCGCGGGCCCATGCCGCGGTCCGTGCGCCAGCCCGGGGCCACTTTGCTCAGGAAGCGGCCTCCTCCCCTTCGATCTCTTCGCCAGCGCGCCGCGCACTGTCGATGCATTGCCCGTTCTCCCGCAGCTTGAGCAGGTGCTGCGGCGCGTGGTGATGTCGCTCACCGAAAAGCCCATGAGGGCGCCTGCGCCGCAGGCCGGGCTCCTGAGCCTCGCCCACTTGGAGCCTCATCCTCAACAACCCTGTTTTAAGCAATATGTTTGCACATCCAGTCAAACAACAGAAAACCGTCTAGCCCGGTCGGCACAGGTATAGAGCCCTTAAAACCTAGGGAAAACCATTATTTTGTAAAAACAAGCGATCAAAGACTTGCGCGTCTTAAAAATAGATATGACAATACATTTACCTAATTAGACCTACCAGTGGTGACGCAAAGATGCGGCGCCAACAACCCACAGCAACACGCCTGGCAACCATGGAAAACGCAATGCAACGATTCAAGGACAAGACCGTCATCGTGACGGGTGGCGGCGGTGGCATCGGCGGCGCGACATCGCGCCGTTTCGCCGCGGAAGGCGCGAAGGTCGCCGTGTACGACATGAATCTGACCGCGGCGCAAAAGATCGCAACCGAGATCCGTGCGGCCGGCGGCCAGGCCGCCGCCTTCCAGTGCGACATCACCGACCGCGCCCAGGTGGACGCCGCCGTGGCCGCGACGCAGGCACAACTGGGCCCGGTGGCCGTGCTGGTGAACAACGCCGGCTGGGACATCTTCAAGCCCTTCGTCAAAACGGTGCCCGCCGAATGGGCCAAGCTCATCGCCATCAACCTCACCGGCGCACTGCACATGCTGCACGCCGTGCTGCCCGGCATGGTCGAGCGCAAATACGGCCGCGTGGTCAACGTCGCGTCGGACGCGGCGCGCGGCGGCTCCTCGGGCGAGGCCGTGTACTCCGCCTGCAAGGGCGGCCTGGTGGCCCTGTCCAAGACGCTAGCACGCGAACACGCGCGCCACGGCATCACCGTCAACGCGGTGTGCCCCGGCCCCACGGACACCGCCCTGCTCGCGGGTGTGGCCGAAGGCGCGCGCGACCCGGCCAAGCTCATCGAGGCGTTCAAGAGCGCCATTCCCCTGGGCCGCCTGGGCCAGGGCGACGACCTGGCCTCGGCCATCGCCTTCATGGGCAGCGATGACGCCAGCTTTGTCACCGGCCAGGTGCTCAGCGTCTCCGGCGGCCTGACCATGCACGGCTGACCGTCCCCATCCCCCTTCTGGAGAAACACATGCAATTCGAAGACATCCTGTACGAAGTGAAAAACGGCGTGGCCTGGATCACCATCAACCGTCCGGACAAGATGAACGCCTTTCGCGGCACCACCTGCGACGAGCTCATCAAGGCCCTGAACAAGGCCGGCTACGACAAGAGCGTGGGCGCCATCGTGCTGGCCGGCGCCGGCGAGCGGGCCTTCTGCACTGGCGGCGACCAGTCGGCGCACGACGGCAACTACGACGGGCGCGGCACCATCGGCCTGCCGATGGAAGAGCTGCACACCGCCATCCGCGACGTGCCCAAGCCCGTGATCGCGCGCGTGCAGGGCTACGCCATCGGCGGCGGCAACGTGCTGTGCACCATCTGCGACCTGACCATCTGCTCGGACAAGGCCATCTTCGGCCAGGCGGGCCCCAAGATGGGTTCGGTGGACCCGGGTTACGGCACCGCCTTCCTGGCCCGCGTGGTGGGCGAGAAGAAGGCGCGCGAGATCTGGTATCTGTGCCGCCGGTACAGCGGCGAGGAGGCCGTGGCCATGGGCCTGGCCAACATTTGCGTACCCCACGACAAGCTGGACGAGACCGTGCAGCAGTGGGCCGAAGAAATCTGCGCGAAGAGCCCCACGGCCATTGCCATCGCCAAGCGCAGCTTCAACATGGACACGGCGCACCAGGCAGGCATCGCCGGTCTGGGCATGTACGCCCTCAAGCTGTTCTACGACACCGAGGAATCGCGCGAGGGCGTGAAGGCGCTCAAGGAAAAGCGCAAGCCCGAGTTCCGCAAGTACGCCAAGTAAGGCGCGCCCGAATCCTGCGATGAACCCGAACCCCTATATCGACGAGGACCTGAAGGCGCTGGCCGACACCGCCCGCCGGTTTGCCGAGGAGCGCGTGGCGCCCGGCTTTCTGGAACGCGACAAGACCCGCGACCTGGACCGCGCGCTGCTGCGCGAGATGGGCGGGCTCGGGTTCATCTGTCCCGAACTGCCCGAGCAGTTCGGCGGCCTGGGCCTGGGCTGCCTGGCCGCGGGTGTGATCCACGAGGAGATCGCGCGCGCCGACCTGAGCTTTTCCTACCTGAACCTGCTGGCCTCGCTCAACGGCCAGATCCTGTCGCGCTACGGCAATCCCGAAATCGTCGGCCCCTGGCTGCATGGGCTGGTGCGCGGCGAGGCCATCTGCTGCATCGCGCTGACCGAGCCGCGCGGCGGCTCGGACGCGGCCCACCTGCAGCTGCGTGTCGAGCGCGACGGCGACGACTACGTGCTCAACGGCGAGAAGACCTCCATCTCGGCGGCCGACCAGGCCGACATCGCCGTGGTGTTCGGACGCACTGGCGCGCCCGAATCCGGCGCCCATGGCGTGACCGCGCTGCTCGTGCCCATGGACACCCCGGGGATCACCACCAGCCGCTTTGACTGCCACGGCCAGCGCGCGATCGGGCGCGGCTCGATCTTTTTCGAAAACGTGCGCGTGCCCGTGAGCCACCGCCTGGGTGACGAGAACAAGGGCTTCGTGCAGGTGATGCACGGCTTCGACTTCTCGCGCTCGCTGATCGGCCTGCAATGCCTGGCCGTGGCGCGCGTGGCGCTCGAGGAAACCTGGCAGTACATCACCGAGCGCCAGGCCTTCGGCCAGCCGCTCTCGGCCTTCCAGGGCGTGACGCACCCGCTGGCGCAGTTCGACACCGAGGTCGAGGGCGCGCGCCTGCTGTGCCTGCAGGGCCTGTGGCTGAAAGACCAGGGCCTGCCCCACACCGCCGAGGCCGGCATGGCCAAGTGGTGGGGCCCGAAGCTCGCCTACGACGTGATCCACCAGTGCCTGCTGTGCTTCGGTCACGGCGGCTACGACCGCGGCCCGATGGAGCAGCGCCTGCGCGACGTGCTGGGCTTTCAGATCGGCGACGGCACGGCGCAGATCATGAAAACCATCATCGCCCGCGTCCGGGCCGGACGCCAGTTCGTGCCCGCCTGAGCAGGCGAGAACCCCTGGCCGTCTCGATTTAAAAACAAAACACCTTGAAAACATTGTCTGACAAGCGCGAGTAGCTCTCTTAATTGAAGAAACCGACAGGAGACACACCATGCAATTCGACGCCGTCCTGCTGCCCCCGCGCCGCGCGCACATGATCGCCCAGGGCCTGTGGCACGACCGCACCATCAACAACGACCTGGATGCCTGCGTTGCCGCCTGCCCCGACAAGCTGGCGCTGACGGCATTGCGCGTGGAGACGGGCGAGCTGCGCCGCTTCACCTACCGCGAACTGGCGCGCATGGCCGACCGCATCGCCGTGGGCCTGACGCGCCTGGGCGTGGGCCGCAACGACATCGTCGCCTGCCAGCTGCCCAACTGGTGGCAGTTCACGCTGACCTATCTGGCGTGCTCGCGCATCGGCGCGGTGATGAACCCGCTGATGCACATCTTCCGCGAGCGCGAGCTCTCGTTCATGCTGCAGCACGGCGAGGCCAAGGTCGTCATCGCGCCCAAGGTCTTCCGCGGATTCGACTTCGAGAAGATGATCACCGACCTCAAGCCCAGCCTGCCGCACCTGCAGCACGTGGTGGCGGTGGGCGGCCAGGGCGCCAACAGTTTCGAGGCACTGCTCAGCGGCCCCGAGTGGGAGAACGCCCCCGACGCGCAGGACATCCTCACGCGCAGCCGCCCCGGCCCGGACGACGTGACGCAGCTCATCTACACCTCGGGCACCACGGGCGAGCCCAAGGGCGTGATGCACTCGGCCAACACGGTGATATCCAACATCATCCCCTACGCCCAGCGCCTGCACCTGGACGCCGAGGACGTGATCCTCATGGCCTCTCCCATGGCGCACCAGACCGGCTTCATGTACGGGCTGATGATGCCCATCATGCTCAAGGCGAGCGCCGTGCTGCAGGACATCTGGGAGCCCAGGAAGGCCATCGAGCTCATTCGCAACGAGCGCGTGACGTTCACCATGGCCTCCACCCCCTTCCTGACCGACCTAGCGCGCACCGTGGGCGAAGAGGTGAAGGCCGGCGGCGCCGGTGTGCCCACGCTGCACACATTCCTGTGCGCGGGCGCACCCATTCCCGGGCCGCTGGTCGAGCAGGCACGCACTGCGCTGGGTGCCAGGATCGTCTCGGCCTGGGGCATGTCGGAAAACGGCGCCGTGACGCTCACCCTCCCGGAAGACCCGGACACGCGCCCGGCCTCCACCGACGGCTGCCCCCTGCCCGGCGTGGAAGTCAAGGTAGTGGACAGCGACGGCCAGGCCCTGCCCATCGGGGAGTCCGGGCGCCTGCTGCTGCGCGCCTGCTCCAACTTCGGCGGCTACCTCAAGCGCCCGCAGCTCAACGGCACCGATGCCGAGGACTGGCTCGAGACCGGCGACCTGGCGCGCATCGACGCGCAGGGCTACATCCGCATCACCGGCCGGAGCAAGGACGTGATCATCCGCGGCGGCGAGAACATCCCGGTCGTCGAGATCGAGTCGCTGCTGTACCGCCACCCCGCCGTGGCGCAGGCGGCCATCGTGGCCTACCCCGACGAGCGCCTGGGCGAACGCGCCTGCGCCGTGGTGGTTCTCAAGCCCGGCGAAACGCTGGACCTGCCCACCCTCGTGGACTACCTCAAGGCGCAGAAAGTGGCGCTGCAGTACATCCCCGAGCGCCTGGAAATCCTCGACGCCATGCCCGCCACGCCGTCAGGAAAGATCCAGAAATTCAAGCTGCGCGACCTGATGCACTCCGCCTGAACGGAGCACGGCATGACGCACAGCACGATACAGGTACGGGCGCAGGACCGGGTGGGCTGGATCAGCCTCAACCGCCCGCGCCAGCTCAATGCGCTCAACGACACCCTGATGGACGAACTGGGCGCCGCCCTGCTGGCCTTCGATGCCGACCCCGGCATCGGCGCCATCGTCATCACGGGCGGTGACAAGGCCTTTGCCGCCGGGGCCGACATCGAGGCCATGGCCGACTGGTCGTACATGGACGTCACCCAGAGCAACTTCATCACGCGCAACTGGGAAACGATCCGCAGCGTGCGCAAGCCCGTGATCGCCGCCGTGGCCGGCTATGCCATGGGCGGCGGCTGCGAGCTGGCGCTGGCCTGCGACGTCATCGTGGCGGCCGAGTCGGCGCGCTTCGCGCTGCCGGAAGTCAAGCTGGCCATGCTGCCCGGCGCGGGCGGCACGCAGCGCCTGCCGCACGCCATCGGCAAGGCCAAGGCCATGGACATGTGCCTGTCGGCGCGCATGCTCGACGCGCAGGAGGCCGACCGCTACGGCCTGGTCTCGCGCGTGGTGCCCGATGCGCAATTGCAGGAGCACACCCAGGCGCTGGCAACGCGGATCGCCGCGTTCTCGCTGCCCGCGCTCATGGCCATCAAGGAGTCGGTGAACCGCGCCTGGGAAAGCCCGCTGTCCGAAGGCATTCTGTTTGAGCGCCGCGCCCTGCATGCCCGCTTTGCCAGCCACGACGCCCACGAAGGCATGCACGCCTTCCTGGACAAACGTGAGCCCGCTTTCGAGCACCGCTGAGGCGCAGGCGTTTTATCAAGTGTTTTATTCGCATAAGCCAATGAATACAAGCGCTGAAAGCTATTCATAACATAGTAAAAAAGTCACCAAAGGCTCCACCGAGAACCGGCGCAAGGGCCCCAAGGACATCGAACCGCACGTGATGGTGTAACGCAAGTGACCCCGGCCACCGGACCATTTCCGGTACTTTCTTCAGGAGACAGCCATGTTCAAGACCACAAAAATGCATCGAATGCTCGCCGCGGCCGCACTGGCGGCCGTACTGCCCCTGGGCACCCTCGCCAGCTTCAGCGCGCAGGCGCAGGACAAGGTTCGCATCGGTTTTCTGACCGACATGTCCAGCGCCTACGCCGACCTGGACGGCAAGAACGGCGCCATGGCCATCCAGATGGCCATCGACGACTTCGGCGGCAAGGTCAACGGCCTGCCCATCGAGCTCATCAGCGCGGACCACCAGAACAAGGCCGACATCGCCGCCTCCAAGGCGCGCGAATGGATAGACACCCAGAACGTCAGCATGCTACTGGGCGGCACCAACTCCGCCGCCGCCCTGGCCGTGGCCAAACTCGCACAAGAGAAAAAGCGCGTGTTCATCGCCAACGGTCCCGGCACCTCGGCGCTGACCAACGAGCAGTGCTCGCCCTACACCATCCACTACGCCTGGGACACCACGGCCCTGGCCAAGGGCACGGCGGGTGCGCTGCTCAAGCAGGGCTACAAGAACTGGTTCTTCCTCGCGGCCGACTACGCCTTCGGTGAGGCCCTGCAGCGCGACGCGACGAGCGTGATCAAGGCCAACGGCGGCCAGGTCATCGGCGCCGTCAAGCACCCGCTGGGGGCATCGGACTTCTCGTCCTTCCTGCTGCAGGCGCAGAACTCCAAGGCACAGATCCTGGGCATCGCCAACGGCGGCAGCGACATGATCAACGCGCTCAAGGCCGCGCGCGAGTTCGGCATCGGCAAGAACATGAAAGTCGCCAGCCTGATGCTGTTCCTGATCGACGTGCACAGCATGGGCCTGAAGAACGCCGAGGGCCTGCTGTTCACCACGAGCTGGGACTGGAACCTGAACGACGAAAGCCGCCAGTTCGGCCGCCGCTTCTTCGAAAAGGCCAAGCGCATGCCCACCGACGTGCAGGCGGCCGACTACTCGGCCACCATGCAATGGCTCAAGGCCGTGCAGGCCGTCAAGACCACGGATGCCGACAAGGTGATGGAGTGGTTCAAGACGACACCGCTCAAGGACTTCTACGCCCAGGGCCACGTGCGCCCCGATGGCCGCTACGTGCACAACATGTACCTCATGCAGGTCAAGTCGCCGGCCGAATCGACCGCGCCCTGGGACTACGTGAAGATGGTCGCCACCATGCCGGGCGAGGAAGTCTTCACCACCAAGGCCGAGTCGCGCTGCGCCCTGTGGAAGTAACTCACGCGCCGGCCCATGTGCGCGGCGTGGCCCGGGCCATGGACGGCGGCTGGCCTCGCGCAGTAAAAGCGTGTTCATGATCCAAGGAGAATCATGCTGGATACCTCGCTCAAGGGCACGGCCCTCACAGCGTTCGACGCCCGGGTGGAATGCGACCGCCTGCGCTTTTTCGCCCAGGTGACGGGCGAGGAAAACCCGCTGTTCCGGGATGAGGCCGTGGCGCAGGCCCGTGGCTACCCTTCGCTGCCGCTGCCGCCCACCTTCCTGTTCTGCCTGGAAATGGCAGGCCCCCGGCCGATGGAGGTGTACGAGCGCCTGGGGGTCAACTACGCGCATGTACTGCACGGGGAGCAGCACTTCGTCTATCACCGCCTGGCTTTTGCCGGCGAGACGCTGCGCTTCAAGCCGCGCATTGCCGATCTCTACGAAAAAAAAGGCGGCGCCCTGGGTTTCATCGTCTGGGAGACCCGGGTCGAGGCCAGCGATGGCACGCCCGTGGCCGAACTGCGCAGCGTGGTGATCGCCCGCCCGCCGCGGCCCGAAGCGGACGGGCACCCTGCCCCGCGCGCCGCCGCTGCCGCCGCTCCCGCCGCTGATGGCGGTCTGCCCGGCCTGGTGGCGGGCCCCATCACCCGGCACCAGCTCGGTCTGTATGCCGGTGCATCGGGCGACTACAACCCGCTGCACATCGATACCGACTACGCGCGCCAGGCGGGCATGCCCGATGTCTTCGCGCACGGCATGCTGTCGGCCGCGTACCTGGCCCGCGTGCTCACCCGCTGGGCCGAGCCCGCGGCGCTGCGGCGCCTGAGCGTGCGTTTTGAAGCCATCACCCACATCGGCGACGAGGTGCACTGCCAGGCCCGGGTGAGCGGCCGGCGCATCGAGCGCGACGAAGCCCTCCTGACCCTGGCCCTGGCCGCACGCAGCCAGACGGGCGAGACCAGGCTCACCGGCACCGCGGTGGTCGCCGCCGCGGGGCTGACACACCCATGATCGACTGTCTGCCATGACCCATACCCTGACGTCCTCCACCACCGACATTCTCTGGACCCCGGGCCCCGAGCAACTGCAGTCCAGCCGCCTGGCGCAATACCAGCATTGGCTGGCACGGGAAAGAGGCATTGCGACCCAAGACTACGTCGAACTGTGGCGCTGGTCGGTCGAGCATCTGGACGACTTCTGGCAGTCGATCTGGAGCTTCTTCGATGTCCAGGCCGATGGCGAACGCGAGCCCGCGCTGGGCCGGCGCAGCATGCCGGGCGCCGAGTGGTTTCCCAGGGCACGGCTGAATTTTGCCGAGCATGTGTTCCGCCATGCCACACCGGATCGGCCGGCCATGATCGCGCGCAGCGAGGATGTGCCGCTGCAGCCTGTTTCCTGGGCCGAGCTGGAGCGCGCCACCGCCGCCCTGGCGGCCACGCTGCGCGGCTGGGGCGTGGGGCCGGGCGACCGCGTGGCCAGCTACATGCCCAACCGCCCCGAAACGGTGATCGCATTTCTGGCCTGCGCCAGCATCGGCGCCGTGTGGTCCAGCTGCGCGCCCGACATGGGAGCGCCCGTCGTGCTGGACCGCCTGCGCCAGATCGAGCCCAAGGTGCTGTTCGCCGTGGACAGCTACCGCTACAACGGCAAGCCGCACGACCGGGCCCGGGAAGTCACGCAGTTGCTGGCCGAGCTGCCCAGCGTCCAGCATGTCGTGCAGGTGCAGGGGCCGCTGGCGCAGGAACGCGCGGTCGATTGGCGCCAGTGCACGGGCTGGCAGGCGGCCGTGGCCCGGGATGCCGCACCCCGCTACGAGCGCCTGCCGTTCAGCCATCCGCTGTGGATCGTCTATTCCTCGGGCACCACGGGGCTGCCCAAGGCGATGGTGCACGGCCATGGCGGCATCCTGCTCACGCACCTGAAGGAAATGGCGCTGCACAACGACCTGCGCCCCGGCGACCGCCTGCTGTTCCTGGGCAGCACCGGCTGGGCCGTGTGGAACCTGCTGGTCGGCGCGCTGGTCACGGGCGCCTCCATCGTGCTGTACGACGGCCATCCCTCCTGGCCCAGCGGCGATGCCCTCTGGCGCTTCATCGACGAGCAGGAAGTCGCCGTGTTCGGCACGGGGGCGGCCGTGCTCCTCGCCCACAAGAAGGACGGGCTGCGGCCCCGGGATTACGCGCCGCTGAAGAAGCTGCGCACCATCCTGTCCACGGGCTCACCCCTGCCCGTGGATGCGTTTGAATGGGTGTACCGCGACGTCAAGCCCGATGTCTGGCTGGCGTCGGTCAGCGGCGGCACGGACATCGCCGCCTGCTTCGTCGCCTGCGCACCCACCCTGCCGGTGCATGCCGGAGAGATCCAGTGCGCCGAGCTGGGCGTGGCCGCCTACGCCTTCAACGAACAGGGGCAGGCGGTGATCGACGAGGTGGGCGAACTGGTGATCACCCAGCCGATGCCGTCGATGCCGCTGTACTTCTGGAACGATCCCGACGGGCGGCGCTACCGCGAAAGCTACTTCGAGATGTACCCCGGCGTGTGGCGCCACGGCGACTGGATCCGCTTCACGGCCTACGGCAGTTCGGTGATCTATGGCCGCTCCGACAGCACCATCAACCGCTATGGCATTCGCATCGGCACGGCGGAAATCTACCGTGTGGTGGAGGAACTGCCCGAGGTGCTCGACAGCCTGGTCGTGGACCTGGAGTACCTGGGTCGGCCCTCCTTCATGCCCTTGTTCGTGGTGTTGCAGCCGGGCGTGACCCTGGATGCGCCCCTGATCGAACGCATCCGGCAGCAGATCCGCACCAAGGCATCGGGCCGCCATGTGCCCGATGCGGTGGTTCAGGTGAGCGAGATTCCGCGCACACTCAGCGGCAAGAAGATGGAAGTGCCGGTGCGCAAACTGCTGCTGGGCGCCAACCTGTCCCAGGTGGCCAGCCCGGATGCCATGCAGAACCCGCACAGCCTGGACTTCTTCGCCACGTACGCCAAGACGCTGGACCTTGGCAGCCCGGGCAGGGCCTGACAGCACTTCACAAGGACTCACCATGAAAGCAGCCTTCTTCACCGGCCATGGCGGCAACGAAGTGGTTCAGGTGCGCGAGCACCGCCTGCCCGAGCGCGCGCCCGGCGAGGTGCGCGTGCGCGTGCAGGCCGCCACCCTCAATCAGGTGGATCTGTACATGCGCGCCAGCGGCGCCGGCATCACCCACCGCCTGCCGCAGATCCTGGGGCTGGACGCGGCCGGCGTGGTGGACGCCTGCGACGACGCCGACCCGCTGCTGCGCCCAGGCCAGGAGGTGGTCATTCACCCCGGCGTGGCCTGCGGCCGCTGCGAGTTCTGCCAGCGCGGCGACAACGCCCTGTGCACGCGCATCCAGTTCCTGGGCGAGCATCGTGACGGCACTTTCGCCCAGTGGATCCAGGTGTCGGCGGCGCAGGTGTTCCCCAAGCCCACTCACCTGACTTTTGCCGAGGCGGCGGCCCTCGGGGTCAACCACCTCACGGCCTGGCGCATGCTGTTCACCAAGGCGCGCCTCAAGCCCTGGGAGACGGTGCTGGTCTTCGGCATCGGCGGCGGCGTGTCGCTGGCCGCACTGCAGCTGGCCAAGGCCATTGGCGCGCGCGTGATCGTGACCTCGCGCGACGACGCCAAGCTCGAGCGCGCGCGCGCCCTGGGCGCCGACCACGGCATCAATGGCAAGACCCAGGACGTGGCGAAAGAGGCCATGGCCCTCACGGGCGGCCGGGGCGTGGACGTGGTGTTCGAGAACACGGGCGCGGCCACCTGGTCGTCGGCCATGAAGTCGCTGGTGCGCGGCGGCCGGCTCGTCACCTGCGGCGCCACCACGGGCGATCAGCCCGGGGCCGATCTGCGCCGTCTCTTCGTGCGCCAGCTGCAGATCTTCGGCTCCAGCCTGGGCAGCTACGGCGAATTTCACGACCTGCTCGGCTTCGTGCAGCGCACGGGCCTGCGTCCGGTGATCGACAGCGAATTTGCCCTGGATGACGTGCATGCGGCGCTCAACCGCCTGGAATCGGGCGCGCAGTTCGGCAAGGTGGCGCTGCGCATCGACGGGCACGAAGAGCACTGCGCATAGGCGCCGCGTGCCATGCTCCAAGGCGACGCGGATTCACGGCGCGGCGGCGGCCTCCTGCAGCCACTGCCCGAACGCCATGAGCACCGGCGAAGCGGGCCGCGTCGGGCGCACCAGGTAGTAGGCCCGCCCGCTGTGCAGAGGCTGGGCGCAGGCCATGACCAGCTCGCCCTGCGCCAGTTCGGTCTGGATGAGCAACGGCGGGATGAGCGCCACCCCCAGCCCATGCACCGCCGCCATGGCGAGCATGGAAAAGAGCTCGTGGCGCGGCCCGTCCAGCGCGCCCGGCGCCTGCACCCCCATCGCTTCGAACCACTGGCGCCAGGCGTACGGCCGGGTGCTTTGCTGCAACAGCGGCAAGTCCGCCAGCTGCTCTGGCGCCAGCGTCGGGTAGGCTCGCCCGCGCCCGCGCGGGGTGGCAGCCTCCAGCAGGCGCGGGCTGCACACGGGCACCACGTCTTCATGCATCAGCAGTTGCGCCTCGGTGCCCGGCCACTGGGCCACCTGCTCGGGCGTGCCGGCGTACAGCGCAGCATCGAAGGGCGTGTCGGCGAACAGGAAGGGGCGCGTCTGCGTGTCGATGTGCACGACGACGTCCGGGTGGCGCTCGGCAAATTGCGGCAGGCGCGGCAGCAGCCAGCGCGTGGCAAAGGTGGGCACGGCCGCCAGCGACAAGGCCCCACCCTGGCCCTGGTGCGCCATCATGTCCAGCGTATCGCGCTCCAGCCCCTGCAGCCAGCGCGCCACCTGGCGGCCATAGTGCGCACCGGCCGCGGTGAGCTGCACGCCATGGCGCGTGCGGCGAAACAGCGGCACGCCCAGTTGCTCCTCCAGCGTAATGATCTGGCGCGAGACGGCGCTTTGCGTGAGCGCCAGCTCCTGCGCGGCACGCGTGTAGCTCTCGTGCCGCGCGGCGGCTTCGAAACAGGACAGTGCCTGGGTGGACGGAATGTGGCGGCGCATGGGCGGATGACTGCAAGGTGCGTGAGCGCCGCAGAATATCCCATATATTCATGAAACGCATTTCTGCATGAAAACTCGTCGCTTGTCTCAAGATAATACGTTGTCTTACCATGCAGGCACTCGGCCAATTCATGCTTATGACGCATGCATGACTCATCCCTGATTGAACCATCCCCTTATTTTTTTGACATCACCGGAGACCCTGATGGCCCACGCTGCCTTCCCATGGAACGACCCCTTTCTGTTCGACCAGCAACTGACCGAAGACGAGCGCGCCATCCGCGATGCCGCCGCCACCTACTGCCAGGACAAGCTGGCCCCGCGCGTGCTCGAAGCCTTCCGCCATGAGAAGATGGACACCACCATCTTCCGCGAGATGGGCGAACTGGGCCTGCTGGGCCCCACCATTCCCACGCAGTACGGTGGCGCCGGCCTGAACTACGTCAGCTACGGCCTGGTGGCACGCGAGATCGAGCGCGTGGACTCGGGCTACCGCTCCATGGCCAGCGTGCAGAGCTCGCTGGTGATGGTGCCCATCAACGAATTCGGCACCGAAGCGCAAAAGCAGAAGTACCTGCCCAAGCTGGCCAGTGGTGAATTCATCGGCTGCTTCGGCCTGACCGAGCCCGACCACGGCTCCGACCCCGGCAGCATGGCCACGCGCGCCTACAAGGTCGATGGCGGCTACAGGCTCAAGGGCAGCAAGATGTGGATCACCAACAGCCCGGTGGCCGACGTGTTCGTGGTCTGGGCCAAGGAAGTCTCCGAGGGCGGCGCCGTCGGCCCCATCCGCGGCTTCATTCTGGACAAGGGCATGAAGGGCCTCACCGCCCCGGCCATCCACGGCAAGGTGGGCCTGCGCGCCTCGGTCACCGGCGAAATCGTCATGGACGACGTGTTCGCGCCCGAGGAGAACGCCTTCCCCGAGGTGCAGGGCTTGAAAGGCCCCTTCACCTGCCTGAACAGCGCTCGCTTCGGCATCGCCTGGGGCGCCCTGGGCGCGGCCGAATTCTGCTGGCACACCGCGCGCCAGTACACGCTGGACCGCAAGCAGTTCGGCCGGCCCCTGGCCGCCAACCAGCTCATCCAGAAAAAGCTGGCCGACATGCAAACCGAAATCACGCTGGGCCTGCAAGCCTGCCTGCGCGTGGGCCGCATGAAGGACGAGCACCAGAACGTGGTGGAAATCACCTCGCTGATCAAGCGCAACAGCTGCGGCAAGGCGCTCGATATCGCCCGCATGGCGCGCGACATGATGGGCGGCAACGGCATCAGCGACGAGTTCGGCGTGGCGCGCCACCTGGTGAACCTGGAGGTGGTCAACACCTACGAGGGCACGCACGACGTGCATGCGCTCATCCTGGGCCGCGCGCAAACCGGCATCGCCGCGTTTGCCAACTGAGGTTTATTATAAAAAGATAGCTATTAACGCTTGTTGCAAGCCAATTTTAAATATCTTTTGTTTTGTACTCGTTTTGCAACAAGCGTCATAAGCTCTTTTTTAAATAGCACACCGCCACGGTGCCCATACCCCAGGCGCAGAGGCGGGCGGGCTGCCCGCCGACGTGATCGAGTGCTCGCACGCACGTGCATCTTTGTTGCAGGCCGGCGTCAATAAGGTCTATGCGAGACACGCGGCCATCTCTTCGCTGCGGCACCGTCTGGCAATGTTATGTTCCAGCGAACCATTGCCAGACGGAGACCGCCCTTGTCCACCCCCCATCCCACCATCGCCAGCGAACGCCTGCCCGCGCTGCTCGCCGCCATGCCCAAGGCGGAGCTGCACATCCACATCGAAGGCTCGCTTGAACCCGAGATGACGTTTGCACTGGCGGCGCGCAACGGCATCGCCCTGCCCTGGCCCAGCATGGACGCCTTGCGCGGCGCCTACGCCTTCACCGATCTGCAGAGCTTTCTCGACCTGTACTACCAGGGCGCGGGCGTGCTGCAAAAGGAAGAAGATTTCTACGACTTGGCCCTTGCCTATCTTGCGCGGGCAGCCGCGGACAACGTCGTGCACGCCGAGATCTTTTTCGACCCGCAGACGCACACCGCGCGCGGCATCGCCATGGAAACCGTGGTGCATGGCCTTTCGCGCGCCTGCCGGGATGCACGGGAAAAGCACGGCATCAGCGCGGCACTCATCCTGAGCTTCCTGCGCCACCTCTCCGAGCGCGAGGCGTTTGAAACCCTGGAGCAGGCGCTGCCCCTGCGCGAGCACTTCATCGGCGTGGGACTCGATTCGAGCGAACTCGGCCACCCACCGGAAAAATTCGAGCGCGTGTTCGCGCGCTGCCGCGCGCTGGGCCTGCACATCGTGGCGCACGCGGGCGAGGAAGGGCCGCCCGCCTACGTCTGGCAGGCGCTGGACCTCCTGAAGGCCGAGCGCATCGATCACGGCGTGCAGGCGGTGCACGACAGCGCGCTGATGCAGCGCCTGGCCCGTGAGCGCATCCCGCTCACCGTCTGCCCGCTCTCCAACCAGAAGCTGCAGGTCTTTCCCGATCTGCGCCAGCACAACCTCAAGGCGCTGCTGGACGCGGGGCTGGTGGCCACGGCCAACTCGGACGATCCGGCCTACTTCGGCGGCTACATGAACGACAACCTCACGCAGGTATTCGCCGCCACCGGCATGAACAGCCACCACGCATGGCAGCTCGCGGCCCACAGCTTCGAGGCGAGCTTCGCCGACGCCGGCGACACATCGCGCTGGCGCGACCAGCTGGGCGAGGTCTTCGAGCGTTTCGCCTGACCGCTCGATAATCGGCGCATGACCAACACCGCCAACCCGCGCACCTTCGCGCCCGGCCTCGTCGTGCGGGGCATTACCGTGCCGCTGCGCCTTTCGGATTTCAAGCTGCTGGCCTGCGACATGGATTCGACACTGATCAGCATCGAATGCGTGGACGAGATCGCCGCCGTCGTGGGCCGCAAGGCCGAGGTGGCCGCGATCACCGAGGCGGCGATGCAGGGCCTCATCAGCGACTACAAGGAAAGCCTGCGCCAGCGCGTGGCGCTGCTCGAAGGCGTGAGCGTGGAGCAGCTGGAGACGGTGTACGCCGAGCGCCTGCGCATCAATCCGGGTGCCGAACGGCTCATGGACGCCGTGCACGCGGCCGGCATCACGACACTGCTGGTCTCGGGCGGTTTCACCTTCTTCTCGGACCGCGTCAAGAGCAAGCTGGGCATTCGTTTTGCGCGCTCCAACGTGCTGCAGGTGCAGCACGGGCGGCTCACGGGCCGGATGGTGGACCAGCCCTGGGGCGACATCTGCGACGGCGCCGAAAAACGCCGTGCGATGCTGGAGCTGGCCTCGTTCATGGGCATCGCGCCGTCCCAGGCCATGGCCATGGGCGACGGCGCCAACGACCTCCTGATGATGGGCGCGGCAGGGCTGTCCGTCGCCTACCACGCCAAACCCGCGGTGCGCGCCAAGGCGCACGTGGCGATCGACGAAGGGGGGCTGGATCGCCTGCTCGAAATCTTCCAACCCGCCCACCTCCAATGATGAATCTTCCGGCGATCGCCGCCATCTGCATCGGTGCCAGTCTGGGCGCACTCTCGCGCTGGTGGCTCAGCATCTGGCTCAACACACCGGGGGCCTTTCTCCCCTGGGGCACGCTGGCGGCCAATCTGATCGGTGGTTATCTGATCGGGCTGGTGATCGCGGTGCTTCAGGCGCTGCCGCAGCTCGACCCGATCTGGCGGCTCGCCGTGGTCACGGGCTTCCTGGGCGCGCTCACCACCTTCTCCACCTTCTCGGCCGAGGTGGTGGGACTGCTCACGCAAGGGCGCCTCGGGCACGCGCTGGTCGTGGCCATGCTGCACCTGGCGGGCTCGCTGACCATGACCTGGCTGGGCCTGAACAGCCTCGCCGGGTTCGTCAAAACCGCTTCGAACTGAGCCTGATACTATCCTTGCGATAGCGCTTGGCACTTTTCTGCAAAGGGCCAGAGCCCCATTTTCCTGAAATAACCATGGAATCCAATACCGAACTGCAGGATGCCCGCCTCATCGAAATGTGGGGCGAACTGCACCGAAACACCACGAATGGCAACCCGTTCAAGCCCAACGCCTACCGGCTGGCCTTCGTCGATCCCGAATTCCTGCAGCGACGCGAGACGCGCGGCATCCGCTTTCAGCTCGAACTGCTCAAACCCGACCTGAACCTGATCGAGCAAGGGATAGAGAGCACGGTGGTGGTCTACGGCAGCGCCCGTACCTTGGCGCCGGACGAAGCCGCGGAAAAACTCGAAAGTGCACGTGCCAGCGGCGATGCGCAGCGCATCGCGCTGGCCGAACGCGACGTGCGCAACTCACACGACTACGAGCAGGCCCGGCGCTTTGCGCGCTATGTGGCCGAATACAGCCTGAACAAACCCCCGGCCGAACGCCTGACGATCTGCACCGGCGGCGGCCCGGGCATCATGGAAGCGGCCAACCGCGGCGCGCACGACGTGGGCGCGCCCAACATCGGCCTGAACATCACGCTGCCGCACGAGCAAAGCTGCAACCGCTACATCACGCCCTCGCTCTCATTCAAGTTCCATTACTTCGCGCTGCGCAAGATGCATTTCATGATGCGCGCCAAGGCGCTGGTGGTGTTCCCCGGCGGCTTCGGCACCTTCGACGAGCTGTTCGAGGTGCTCACGCTGGTGCAGACGCACAAGACCAAGCCCGTACCCATTGTGCTCTTCGGCAGCAGCTTCTGGACGCGGGCGCTGCACCTGGAGGTGCTGGTGGAACAGGGCACGCTCTCGGCCGAAGACCTCGAACTCTTTCACGTCACGGACGATCCGCACGAGGCGTGGGAGATCATCCGCACGTTCTACAAGATGTGAATCAGGCCCAGTTCAAGACCAGCGGCAGGCGCGCAAAACCCATGGCCGGATAGCGCGCGTACTCGCGCGGCTGATCGGCCCGAGCCGGCGCGATCGTGCGCGTGGCGTCGAGCATGACGCGCAGCCAGACCGCGAGCTGCACGCGCGCCATGGGGGCGCCGGGACAGACGTGGATGCCCGCGCCATAAAGCAGGTTGCGGCTCTGGTCGCGACCCAGGCGGAACTCCTCGGGCGCCTCGAACACGCGCGGATCGCGGTTGGCCGCCGTCCAGTGCACGGTGACACGCTCGCCCGCTTCGAATTCGTGCCCGCCGACATGCGCCGGGCAGCGAGCCACCCGGCGGTTGACGACGAGCGGTCCGTGCAGGCGCAGCATTTCCTCGATCGCCTCTGCCTGCAGCTCGGGCTGCCCGCGCAGACGCTGCTGCCAGTCCGGATGGCACGCAAGCCACTCGGCGATGATGCCCACCGAGGCGGCGATGGTACCGATCTCGCCCACCGTCCAGTTGCGCAGGATGCTGGCGATGGCGCCGCGCGAAAGCGGCTGGCCATCCACGACCTCATGCATCAGGGCCTGGGTGGCGTCGCGCACCGTGGCGTCGCCCGTGCCGCTACGCTCATCGAGCATGCGATCGATCAACGCCTCGAACTGCAGGCCGAGTTCGCCCAGGCGCGCACGATCCTGCGCCAGGGAGGCCCGGTGATGCTGGGCGATCCATGCGGCCATCTCCGCCTCGAGCGTCTGCGGCCAGCCGAGGAAGGCGCACTGGGTGCGCGCCGCGTAGGGCAAGGCGCATTCGGCAATGAAATCGAATGGCGTCGCGCCATGCGTCCGGCGTGCCTCGCCGATCAACGCGGCGGCCACGGCCTCATACACCGGCCGCATCGCCGCCACGCGGGCTGGCGCGAAGTAAGGGTCGATCAGCCTGCGATAAACGGTGTGCTGAGGCGGGTCCATGCCGTTGGGCACGGCCACGTGGCTGGAAACCACGCTGCTGAAGCGCGCGTGATCCTGCACCACGGCCAGCACGTCGGCATGCCTGAAGACCGAGGCGCCCAGCGCCTCGGAGCGGGCGACACCGTGCGACTCACGCAAGCGGTCATAAGCGGCGAGCTGGTTGCGCTGCACGTCATCGCTGCGCACATCCCAATCGATGGTCTGGCAATCGTTCATGGCACCTCGGGAAAACCCGACTATGTCACAGCACCGCCTTGCATAAAACCAGCCACCCCGCAGCCAACTCGGGTTTTTCCGACATTCACACTCCTGTGTCTACGCGGGCAAACCCCCACCTTGGGATGGCAACGAGGTCTTACTATCTATCAGCGTTCACGCATGTTCGCCCACCTTCCGCCCCCTACCCATCCAAAGGAGGACCCAAGATGACACGAGTGCTCTACGCCGCGCTGGCGGCCGGCCTGCTGGCAACCGCCGGCCATTCCCATGCGCAAGACGACCCGCTGCAGGTGCGCAGCTGGGCCGCGGGCTGCGCCAATTGCCACGGCACCAACGGCCATGCCGAACAGGGCATGCCGCCGCTGGCCGGCAAGAGCCGCGCCGACATGACGGAAAAGCTGCTCGCCTACAAGAGCGGCGCGGCCCCGTCCACCATCATGCAGCAGCTCGCCAAGGGCTACTCCGACGATCAGCTGGCGGCCATTGCCGGTTATCTGTCGGCACAGAAAAAGTAAGGAGGCCCCCCATGGATCGTCGTCAATTCATCCGTGCCGGTTCGGCTGTTTCAGTGGTTTCCGCCCTGGGCTTCACCGCCGGTTGCGCCTCGGTGAGCGGCGGTGCGGGCGGCAAGGTCGTGGTCGTCGGTGGCGGCTACGGCGGCGCCACGGCCGCCAAGTACATCCGCATGTGGTCCGAAGGCAGGGTCGAGGTCACGCTGGTCGAACCCAACGCCGCCTTCGTCTCCTGCCCCATTTCCAATCTGGTACTGGGCGGCAGCAAGACCCTGGCCGACATCACCACGCCCTACGACAACCTCGGCGCCCGCCACGGCGTGAAGCTCGTGCGCGACCGCGTGAGCGGCATCGACATGGACAAGCGCCAGGTCCGGCTCGCCGGCGGCGCCGCACTGGCGTATGACCGGCTCATCCTCTCGCCCGGCGTGGATTTCATGTGGGAGCAACTCCCCGGCATGAACAGGCCCGGTGCGCAGGACAAGGTGCTGCACGCCTGGAAGGCCGGCCCGCAGACGCTGGCGCTGCGCCGCCAGCTCGAGGCCATGCCCGACGGCGGCGTGTTCGCGATCAGCATCCCTCAGTCGCCCTACCGCTGCCCGCCCGGGCCGTACGAGCGCGCCTGCCAGGTGGCCAGCTACTTCCAGCAGGCCAAGCCCAAATCCAAGGTACTGATCCTGGATGCCAACGACGACGTGACCTCCAAGGGCGCGCTGTTCAAGAAAGCCTGGGCGGATCGCTACAAGGGCCTCATCGAATACCGCCCCAAGCACCACCTGGTGGATGTGGACGTCGCGACGAACACGCTCAAGTTCGAGTTCAACGATGACGTCAAGGCACAGGTGCTCAACGTGATCCCGCCGATGCGTTCGGGCGACGTGGTGACGCAGGCGGGCCTGGCCACGGCCAACAAGCGCTGGTGCGATGTGGACTGGCTGACGATGGAGCACGCACAGGCCAGGGGCGTGCACATCCTGGGCGACTGCACGCAGAGCGCGCCGCTCATGCCCAAGTCCGGCCACATGGCCAACCAGCACGGCAAGGTGGCAGCGGCGGCCGTCGTGGCGCTGCTCTCGGGCAGACAGCCCGGGAGGCTGCCGATCTACAACAACACCTGCTACAGCTTCGTGAGCCCCAGCGACGTGGTGCACGTGGCCAGCGTGCACCGCTACGACGCCGAGAAGAAGACCATGCTCGCGGTGCAGGGCTCGGGCGGCGTCTCGCCGGCGGCCAGCGAGATGGAGGGCCGCTTCGCCCTGGCCTGGGCGCGCAACATCTGGGCCGATACGCTGGCCTGAACACCCGGGCGGCGCTGACTCAAAGGGGCACGCGCTGCCCCTTTGTCATGCCTGGGCGTCGTCGTCAGCGTCCTCGGCGGGCAAGGCGGGCACGGCCGCCGTATCGGGCGCGGGCAGCTCCTGCACGTCGCGCAGCTTGCGCTGGATGGCTCGCGTGCGCACGTCCACCTGCTCGAACTTGCGCGCCGCCGCATCGATGGACTTGCGCGTGGCATCGACCGCCTCACCGAACTTAGCGAACTCAGTCTTGACCTGACCGAGCACGCCCCAGACTTCGGATGAGCGCTTTTCGATGGCCAGTGTCTTGAAACCCATCTGCAGGCTGCTGAGCATGGCGGCGAAATTCGCGGGGCCGGTGATCATCACGCGTGTCTCGTTCTGCACCGCCTCCACGAGGCCAGGGCGGCGCATGACCTCGGCGAAGAGCCCTTCGGTGGGCAGGTAGAGCACGGCGAAATCGGTGGTGTACGGCGGCGCGACGTATTTGATGTGGATCTTCCTGGCTTCGCCGCGGATCGAGTTTTCGAAGGCGTTGCCCGCGGCCTGGATCGCGGCCTTGTCCGCCGACTCCTGCGCATCCATGAGCCGCTGGTAGTGCTCCACCGGGTATTTGGAATCCACCGGCAGCCACACCGGCATCTCATCGCTCTTGCCGGGCAGACGTATGGCGAACTCGACCAGTTCGTCGCTGCCCGGCACGGTCTTGACGTTGCGCGCGTACTGCTCGGCCGTGAGCACGTTGTCGATGATGGTGCCCAGCTGCATCTCACCCCAGGTGCCGCGCGTCTTCACGTTGGTCATCACGCGCTTCAAGTCGCCCACGCTGCTCGCGAGCGTCTGCATCTCGCCCAGGCCCTTGTGCACCTGCTCCAGCCGCTCGCTCACCAGCTTGAAGGATTCGCCCAGGCGCTGCTCCAGCGTGGCGTGCAGTTTTTCATCGACGGTGCGGCGCATTTCCTCCAGCCGCGCGGCGTTGTCGGTCTGGATCGCGGCCAGGCGCTCGTTGAGTGCATTGCGCAGCGCCTCGCCGCCCTGCTGGTGGCTCGCGACCAAACCCGAAAGCTGGCGCGTGAGCTCCTGCGTGGTCAGCCCGAGCTGGTCCTTCAGCGCCAGCGACATCGCGCCCAGTTGCGCATGCAGGTCACCCTTGAGCGAATCGAGCGTGCCGCGCATGGCCTCGGCAAGCGCGTCGAAGCGCTCCTGCACGCGCTGGCCCATGGCCTGCGTGCTCGCGGCCACGCCCTCGCGCGACTGCACGCTGTCCGCCGCCAGTTGCTGCGCCGTGGCCGAGAGTTCGGCGCGAAACGCGGCCAGCGCCTGTGTCTGCTCGCCGCGCGCATGCGTGAGCAACTGCTCCAGATGGATCTGCAGATGTCCGAAGGCGGCCTGCAACTCGCCACGGCTGGCACGCGCGTCCTCGCGCGCCTGGGCCAGGCGTTCATCAAGCATTCCCTGCGTGGCCTGGGTGAAGGCGCGCAGCTGCTCGCCCATGCCCGCCAGCGCGCCATCGTTGCGCGCTACTGCGAGCTGCGTGGACTGCACCGCCGCCTCCAGTGCCTGCAGGCGCTCGGGCCACTCGGGCGGCAGGCTCACGCGCGGACGACGCACGAGCAGCGCGACGAGCAGCAGCAGCGCCAACGCGAGCAGCACCAGCGCAACGATCCATTCAAAAGGCATGAAATACTATCATATCAATAGCTTATAGCGCTTTTCAGTATTGCGCAAGAGGCATTTTTCGCCATTAAAAAACAGGTGTGAGCGCCCCACGGCCCTCAAAAAAAGCGATCAGGTTGTCCGCCGCCAGATCGGCCATCGCAAGGCGCGTGGGCACGGTGGCGCTCGCGATGTGCGGCGTCAGCACGACATTGGGCAGCGTCAGCAGCGCGGGATTCACGCGCGGCTCGCCCTCGAACACGTCCAGCCCCGCAGCCGCCAGGCGCCCTTCCTGGAGCGCCAGCACAAGCGCGTTCTCGTCGATGAGCCCACCGCGGCCGATGTTCACGATCGTGGCCGTCGGCTTCATGAGCGCGAGTTCCGCCGCGCCGATGATGTGGTGCGCCTCGCTCGTGTAGGGCAGCACGAGCACGAGGTGGTCGGACTCGGCCAGCAGCTCCTGCAGGCCGACAAGGCGCGCCCCGCAGGCCTCTTCCACGTCGGCATCGAGCCGGTGCCGGTTGTGGTAGATCACCTTCATGCCGAAGCCGTGCGCGCCGCGCCGAGCGATGCCACGGCCGATGCGGCCCATGCCGAGGATGCCGAGCGTGCTGCCATGCACCTCGGAGCCCGCGAACATGTCGTAGCGCCAGCGCCTCCACAGCCCCGCACGCAGGAATTTCTCGGCTTCGAGCATGCGCCGCGCGGCCGCCATCACGAGGGCAAAGCCAAAATCCGCGGTAGTTTCGGTCAGCACGTCGGGCGTGTTCGTGCCCACCACGCCCGCGGCGCGCATCGCCGCCACATCCAGGTTGTTGTAGCCCACGGCCATGTTGGCGACGATCCTGAGCTGCGGATTCGACGCCAGCACCGCTGCGTCGATGCGATGCGTTCCCGTGATGAAGGCGCCCTGCTGATCCGCCAGGCGCCGCGTGAACTCGTCCTGGCGCCATGTCTCGCCCTCGGCGATGGCCTCGACCTCGAAGTGCTCCCTCAGGCGCTGCAGCACCTGGGGAAAGACGGCACAAGCAACGAGCACACGCGGTTTGGACACGGCAATATCCTCAGAAGAACAACCAGGTGATGATGACAAACAGCGGCACCAGAATGCCGCACGACCACAACATGTAGCCGAAGAAGCTCGGCATCTTCACGCCACGGTCTTCGGCAATGGACTTGACCATGAGGTTGGGCGCATTGCCGATGTAGGTGTTGGCACCCATGAACACCGAGCCGATGGATATCGCCGCGAGCGTGGCCGCGTGCGTGCTCATGAGCGCGGCGGCGTCGCCGCCCGCCGTGTTGAAGAAGACGAGGTAGGTCGGCGCGTTGTCAAGCACCGACGACAGCACCCCCGAAGCCCAGAAGTACATGGCCGGAATCGGCTCGCCGTCGGCGCCCGTGACGGCGGCGACGATGGGGCCGAACGGCCCGTGGACCCCGGCGCGCAGCATGGCAATCACCGGGATGATGGTGAGGAAGATGCCGGCAAAGAGCTTGGCCACCTCCTGCATCGGCCCCCAACTGAACTGGTTGGCCTCGTGCACCGCATGCGGCGTGATGGCCATGGAGATCATCGCCACGGCCACCATGCCCACGTCACGCACCAGCGAGGGCAGATCCACCACGGTGCCCGCGATCTCCCACCGGATATCCGACTGCCACACGCCGCTGAGCAGCACCAGGCCGACGATCACGGCCAGCAGGACGAAGTTGAGCTTGCCGTCGAACCCCAGATCGCCACGGGGCGAGTCGGGCGTGGGGTCGGTCCGGTTGATCTCGCCCGCCTGGCGAAAGTACCAGCTGTCGAGCGCGAAGAACAGCACCAGCAGCACCGCGACGAGGAACAGCGTCTCGAAGATCACGTGCTGCGCGGTCCAGAAAAACGTCACGCCCTTCAGAAAGCCGAGGAACAGCGGCGGATCGCCCAGCGGCGTGAGCGAACCGCCGGCATTGGACACGATGAAGATGAAGAAGATCACCACGTGCGCCACATGCTTGCGGTCGTCGTTGGCGCGGATCAGGGGGCGAATCAGCAGCATCGACGCACCCGTCGTCCCCATGAAGCTCGCGAGCACCGCGCCCACGGCGAGAATGCCCGTGTTGAGCACGGGCGTGCCGCGCAGATTGCCGCGGATGTAGATGCCGCCCGCCACCGTGAACAGCGCCGTGAGCAGGATCACGAACGGGAGGTATTCGGCCACCAGCGCATGCACCAGTCCCTGCCCCGCGCTGGCCCAGCCAAAGCTCAGCCCGAACGGAACGAAGAACGCCAGCGCCCAGCCGGCCGTGATCTTGCCGTAGTGGTGATGCCAGACCATGGGCGCAATCATGGGCAGCACCGCGATCGACAGCAGCACGCCCGCGAACGGCACGCCCCACCACGGTGCCAACTGGCTGCCATCGACCTCGGCCGCACCGGCCATCAGGGGCAGCAGCCCCAGCAACGCCAGGGCGCACAGACGCCTCGCCTTCATCCATCCCATTTACCGCCTCCTTGTCCCTGATTCTTCTGCTCTGCGCTCACACCGGCGCCGCGATGTTGAACACCTGCCGCAGGTAGGCGAGGTATTTCTCGTCATTGCACATGTTCTTGCCCGGCGCGTCCGACAGCTTGGCCACGGGCTGGCCGTTGCAGCGCGTCATCTTGATGACGATCTGCAGCGGCTCGTAGCCCAGGTCGTTCGTGAGGTTGGTGCCGATGCCGAACGCCAGTTGACAGCGCCCGTGGAAGCGCTCGTACAGCTCGATGATGCGCGGCACCGTCAGGCTGTCGCTGAAGATCAGCACCTTGGACAGCGGATCGACACGGTTGTCGCGGTAGTGCTGCAGCATGCGCTCGCCCCAGGAGAAGGGGTCGCCACTGTCGTGGCGCGCGCCATCGAAGAGCTTGCAGAAGTACAGGTCGAAGTCGCGCAGGAAGGCGTTCATGCCGTACACGTCCGACAGCGCGATGCCCAAGTCGCCGCGGTATTCCTTGGCCCAGACCTCGAAGCCATAGACCTGCGTGTCGCGCAGGCGCGGCCCCAGCGCCTGACAGGCCTGCAGGTACTCATGCGCCATCGTTCCCAGTGGCGTCAGGCCCAGCTTCATCGCATACAGCACGTTGCTGGTGCCGGCGAACTTGCCGGTGACGCCCCGGTGCTTGTCTTCCACTCCCAGCTTGCCCGCGAGCGTGCGCAGCAATTCCTCATGCCAGGTACGCGAAAAGCGCCTGCGCGTGCCGTAGTCCGCGATCTTCAGCTCCTGCAGGCCTGCCCCATGCAGTTGGTCCACCTTGATCGCCAGGCGCCTTCTGCCTTCATCGTGGTCGGGCCTGGGATGCTGGTTGCGAAAGTAGACCTCGTTGACGATGGAGAGCACCGGAATCTCGAACAGGATGGTGTGCAGCCACGGCCCGATGATGGTGATGTCGATCTCGCCATTGGACAGGGGCGTGACGTGGATGTACTTCTCGTTGAGCTTGAAGAGGCCCAGAAAGTCCACGAAATCGCTTTTGATGAAGCGCATCGACCCCAGATAGGCGAGCTCCGCGTCCTGCAGCTTGAGGCTGCACAGTGCGCGGATTTCGTCGCGGATCTCCTGCACATAGGGCGCCAGCGACACCCCGGGCGTACGGCACTTGAAGCGGTACTCCACCTGGGCGCTGGGGAAGTGATGCAGCACCACCTGCATCATCGTGAATTTGTACAGGTCGGTGTCAAGCAGGCTCTGGATGATCATCAGGTTTCACATTCAATCGGGCATGCGCAGGGCCTGCAGGGCCTCGCGCAGCTTGTGCGGCAGCGGCCGGGGTCGGCGATCCAGGCGCCCCACGTAGACATGGACGAAATGTCCCGCCGCCGCGGCCTGCGATTCACCCTGTGCGAACAGCCCCACCTCGTAGCGCACGCTGCTCGTGCCCAGATGCGCCACGCGCAGGCCCGCGTCCACCGTCTGCGGAAAGGCGACCGAGGCAAAGTAGTTGCAATGCGTCTCGATGACGAGGCCGATGGTGTCGCCCCGATGGACGTCCAGCACGCCCTGCTCGATCAGCCAGGCGTTAACCGCCGTGTCGAACCAGCTGTAGTAGACGACGTTGTTGACGTGGCCGTAGACATCGTTGTCCATCCAGCGCGTGCCGATGGATCTGAACGCACGGTAGCTGCTGCGCAGCGGTGCGATGGGACGCGAAGATGCAACTTTCGCCGCCGCTGCCGTATCAGAGGAAGAAGCCATGAGTCAGGCATTTTGCCAGCAGGCGCGCCGCCACCCGTGCTCCTTGGCGGCATGGCATGAAAAACATGTGGCAACAAAAAATGTTGCGTCGCAGCAAATAATCCTTGCATTCGATCGGAACGTCCCTATAATTCGATCCATGCTGCACTGCAACATAAGTTGATCAGAGCAGTTCCATGAACCATCGCCAATGATGGCGATATCTTTGATCAGGAGTTCCTCATGTCCCTGCCGCAAGAACAAATTCTGGCCGCCCAGAAGGCCAACCTCGAAACCGTTTTCGGCCTGACCAGCAAGGCTTTCGAAGGCGTTGAAAAGCTCATCGAACTGAACGTGACCGCCTCGCGCGCCGCTCTGGCGGAAGCCAATGCCCACGCTCAGGCCGTGCTGTCCGCCAAGGACGCGCAAGAGCTGCTCACGCTGCAAGCCAGCCTGTTCCAGCCCCTGGCTGAAAAGACCCTGGCCTACAGCCGTCATCTGTACGACATCGCCACCGGCACCGGCAGCGCCTTCGGCAAGGCTTTCGAAACCCAGACCGCCGAAGCCCAGCGCACGTTCGCCAACTTTGTCGACAGCACCGCCAAGAACGCCCCGGCCGGTACTGAAACCACCGTCGCCGTGTTCAAGAGCGCCGTGTCGGCCGCCAACAACGCGTTTGAATCCGTGCAGAAGGCGGTCAAGCAGGCCACCGACATGGCTGAAGCCAACTTCAACGCCGTGTCCAGCAACGCCAGCAAGGTGGCCGCTGCCGGCCGCAAGCGCTAATCGTAGAAATACAACAGGGGTATTGATCAATACAAGGGTTTTCCCTTATCATTGCTCCACTTGACTTGGTTGCCAAGTCATTGTTTCGGTTGTCTCCTTGGATCCTCACGAAATGTCAATTTCTGGATCCCTTCAAGCCCGGTCTCGTACCGGGCTTTTTTTTGCCTGCCTCCAACCCGCCTGGCAAGAGCCTGCTCATGGACAGGCTCCGGGACAGGGGCCGGGCACGCGCAAGCCATAATTGACGTTTACGTCAAACTCAAGAGGACACCATGGATATCAAAGGCAAGATTTTCATCGTCACCGGCGGTGCTTCCGGCCTGGGCGAAGGCACGGCGCGCATGCTCTCCTCGCTGGGCGCAACCGTCGTGATCGCGGACATGCAAGCGGACAAGGGCGAGGCGGTGGCGCGCGAGATCAACGGTCATTTCCTGCGCTGCGACGTCAGCAGCGAAGCCGATGGCCGGGCCGTGGTCGCCAAGGCGGTCTCTTTGGGCAAGCTCATGGGGCTGGTGAACTGCGCAGGGATCGCACCTGCGGAAAAGACCGTGGGCAAGAACGGCGCGCACCAGCTCTCGACCTTCACCAAAACAATCACGGTGAACCTCATCGGCACGTTCAACATGATCCGCCTGGCGGCCGAGGCGATGAGCAAGAACGAACCCGAAGCCACGGGCGAGCGCGGTGCGATCGTCTCCACCGCCAGCGTCGCGGCTTACGATGGACAGATCGGTCAGGCGGCGTATTCCGCCTCCAAGGGCGGCGTGGTGGGCATGACGTTGCCGATCGCGCGCGACCTGGCCCGCAGCGGCATCCGCAACATGACGATTGCCCCGGGCATCTTCGGCACACCCATGCTCTTCGGCATGCCCCAGGAGGTGCAGGATGCGCTGGCGGCGGGCGTGCCCTTCCCCAGCCGCCTCGGCACGCCGCAGGACTACGCCAAGCTGGTGCGCCACATCTTCGAAAACGACATGCTCAACGGTGAGGTGATACGCCTCGATGGGGCGATTCGCCTGGCGCCGAAATGAAACATGGCCCTTCGGGGCCATGTCGTTTCAAGTTCCGTGGGGTTCAGCCGTTCGCGGCGAAGGTGCTCACCGCGGTGCGGTCGCCTGAGTGCGGCAGCTTCTGCACCCAGGAGCGCACACGCTCGGCATCGGCCAGACGGCTGAACTTGCCCGCCGAATCGAGGAACACCATGATGAGTTTGCGCCCTGCGATCTCCGCCTGCATCACGAGGCAGCGCCCGGCCTCGGAGATGTAGCCGGTCTTTTGCAGGCCGATGTCCCATGACGGGTTCTTCACGAGACGATTGGTGTTGTTGTACTGGAGTGTGCGCTTGCCCACTTCCACCTCGTAACCGCGCGATGTGGTGAGTTCACGCAGCAGCGGGTCGTGGTAGGCCACACCCACGAGACGCGCCAGATCACGCGCACTCGAGCGGTTGCTGCTGGACAGGCCCGTGGGCTCGACGTAGTGCGTGTCGTGCATGCCGAGCAACTGCGCCTTGGCATTCATGTGCTGAACGAAGGCCTGCAGCCCGCCCGGGTACGTGCGCCCCAGGGCGTGCGCGGCGCGGTTTTCGCTGGACATCAGCGCCAGGTGCAACAGCTCGCCGCGCGTGAGCGTGGCACCGACGGACAGACGCGAGCGGCTGTGCTTTTCAGTATCGACGTCGTCCTGCGTGATGGTGATGGGCGTGTCCATGGGCAGGTGCGCCTCTGAAACCAGCAGCCCGGTCATCAGCTTGGTGAGCGAGGCGATGGGCAGCACCGCCTCGTCGTTCTTGCTGAGCAGCACCTCGTGCGTATCCTGATCGACCACCAGCGCGACGCTGGAGGCCAGGTCCAGCGGATCCGACGAGGCATGCAACCCCATCTTCTGGCCCACGGACAGCACCGCAGGCACGGCGGCCACCTGCGCCGCCGTCCTGCCGCGGCGCGCTGCCTTGGTAGGAGCGCTCTTGCGCCTGGCGACCGTCTTGTGCGCGGACTTGGAGGGGGCAGGTTTGGCCTGGCTGCTTGCCACCGCCTTTTTGGGATGATGTGTCTTCTTGCCTGCGGCCTGCGCGCCCGGCGCCGCCAGGGCAAACGCGATGAGCAAAACCGCTATCCATTGCAGATAACGCGAACCAGAACGCAGGCAGGTGCGCATGAAAGAACTCCCAAAACCGACCGAGACTGTATGCAAGTGTACAGACACAAAAAAAGCCGCGCAAGGACAATATCTTGCGCGGCACACCTAAAAAGCATTTGAACTGAATTTCACCCCTGTGCGGCCACCCTGTCGCCCCCATGGTACAGGCGGTTGAGCGCGCTCAGATAGGCTTTGGCCGAGGCGACGATGATGTCCGGATCGGCACCCGAGCCATTGACCACATGCCCACCGCTTTGCAGGCGCACCGTCACTTCGCCCTGTGCGTCGGTCGAGCCGTTGATGGCGTTGACCGAGTACAGCGTCATCTCGGCACCGCTCTTCACGTGCGCCTCGATCGCGCGCAGCGAGGCGTCCACTGGCCCGTTGCCCTCGGCGCTGCTGCGCACCTCCTTGCCGCCCGCGGTGAAGACGATGTCTGCCTTCGGGCGCTCGCCGGTCTCGCTGTGTTGCGACAGCGACACGAAGCCGTACTGCTCGTATTCCGCCGGGCGCACGCCGGTGTTCACGAGGGCCAGGATGTCCTCGTCGAAAATCTCGCTCTTGCGGTCGGCGAGTTCCTTGAAGCGCGAGAAGGCGGCCAGGGTTTCGGCCTCGGAATCGAGCTCCACGCCCAGCTCCTGCAGCCGCTGCTTGAAGGCGTTGCGCCCCGAGAGCTTGCCCAGTACGATCTTGTTGGCGCTCCAGCCCACGTCCTCGGCGCGCATGATCTCGTAGGTGTCGCGCGCCTTGAGCACGCCGTCCTGATGGATGCCGCTGGCGTGCGCGAAGGCGTTGGCGCCAACCACTGCCTTGTTCGGCTGCACGACGAAACCGGTGGTGGAACTCACGAGCTTGCTGGCGGCGAGGATCTGCGTCGTGTCGATGCCCACCTGCAGGTTGAAGTAATCCTTGCGGGTTTTCACGGCCATCACCACCTCTTCGAGCGAGCAGTTGCCCGCGCGCTCGCCCAGTCCGTTGATGGTGCACTCCACCTGGCGCGCGCCGCCGATCTTCACGCCCGCCAGGCTGTTGGCCACGGCCATGCCCAGGTCGTTGTGGCAGTGCACGCTCCAGATCGCCTTGTCGCTGTTGGGCACCTTCTCGCGCAAGGTCTTGATGAAGTTGCCATAGAGCTCGGGAATGCCGTAGCCCACGGTGTCGGGGATGTTGATGGTGGTGGCACCCTCCTGGATCACGGCCTCGCAGATGCGGGCCAGGAAATCGATGTCGCTGCGGTAGCCATCCTCGGCGCTGAACTCGATGTTGTCCCGCAGGTTACGCGCAAAGCGCGTGGAGAGTTTCGCCTGCTCGAACACCTCGTCGGGCGTCATGCGCAGCTTCTTTTCCATGTGCAGCGGGCTGGTGGCGATGAAGAGGTGGATGCGCGCGTTGCCGCTGTCCTTGAGCGCCTCGGCGGCACGCGCGATGTCGCGGTCGTTGGCACGCGCCAGAGAGCAGACCGTCGAATCCTTCACCGCGCGGGCGATCGCCTGGATGCACTCGAAATCACCGTTGCTGCTGGCGGCAAAACCGGCCTCGATCACGTCCACCTTCAGGCGTTCGAGCTGGCGCGCGATGCGCAGCTTCTCGTCGCGCGTCATGGAAGCGCCGGGGGACTGCTCGCCGTCGCGCAAGGTGGTATCGAAGATGATGAGTTTGTCGGTCATGGGTTGTGCCCCTGTGAGTGAGACCACCAGCAACGTGAATGAAAACGGCCCGCTGCTGGAGCAAGCGGGCCGTTGGGTATTCGACTGGAAAAAATGAACGAATGCGCCTAGCCCGCCACCGATAGCAGTAGCGCCAGTAGCACGAGCAGAGCCGCCGCGGTGAGGGCGGGAGTCTGTGGATGCAGGATGGCGCGCGAATTCATGAGAATTACTGTAGCACAGATTCGATCACGCTCGCCGCCCCATCGCGGCGCGCACCAGCAGGGCGGTCAGCAACAGGGCAAAGAACGTGAAGCAGATGAAGGACCAGTTGGCGATCGAGCCGCCAAGGAAGCGCCAGTCCACCACGGTGCAATCGCCCGAGCCGCGAAAGATCATGGGAATGGAGCGGCTCAATGCGTAGTTTTCGATGATGCCGTAGAAGTCGCGCCCGCAGGTGGCGACCTCGGGCGGGTACCACTGCAGCCAGCTCTGGCGCGCCGCGACGAAGGCACCGAAGCCGGCCGTCACCAGCGCCAGCAGGCTCCAGAGCACGCGCCAGGCCAGGCCCGCACGGCTGCTGGCCAGGCCCGTGAAGACGGCCACGCCAATGAGGGCATAGCGCTGCACGATGCACATCGGGCAGGGTTCCAGCCCCTGGCCATACTGCAGGTACAGGCCGAACGCCAGCATGGCGACACAGGCCGCGCTGATGAGCGCCAGCACGCGGCGCGAAGATTGATCGATCCAGGAAAACGGCACGTTGTTCTTTCTCTTGTAAAAAGCAGGCGGATTTTCACGCCATTGGCGAGCGGTCTGGTTATCCTCGGGCCGTGGCGTCGTGTGGCATGTACAGAGCCTGCCGGCGCCCGAGAGTTCAACCGGGAGCCTCGCCATGTACCAACACATCCTGATCGCCACCGACGGTTCGCCCCTTTCGGAAAAGGCCGTGACCAGCGGCCTGGAGCTGGCCGCGCTGGCACGCGCCAGGGTCATCGCGCTCAAGGTGATTCCGCGCTATCCGCGCAAGTTCTTTGACGGCGGCCTGCCGCTCGATGTGCTGGAGATCAAGCGCATCGAGGACGACTGGGCCGAACAGGCACATGCGCTGATGCGCAAGGTCAAGGACGAAGGCTCGCAGGCGGGCGTGCTCGTCAAGACGCTGGTCGTGAAGTCCGATCTCGTGGCTGAGGCCATCATCGCCGCCGCCAAAAGGCACGACTGCGACCTGATCGTGATGGCCTCGCACGGGCGCAAGGGTGTCAAGCGCGTGCTGCTGGGCAGCGAGACGCTGAACGTGCTCACGCATTCTGAAATTCCGGTACTGGTTTTGAGATAAAACCCGGCGCAAATGCCCGCTAGACAGGCGCAAGCAGCTACGCTTTCAGGAACAACTCCCGGTACTGCTCGCGCAGCAGGTTCTTCTGCACCTTGCCCATGCTGTTGCGCGGCAGTTCGCTCGCGATGAAGCAGCGGCGCGGCACCTTGAAGTGCGCCAGCGTGTCGCGCAGGCGCGCGATGATGGCCTCGGGATCGAGCTTCGCGCCCGCGCGCGGCACGACGACGGCCACGCCCACCTCGCCGAAGTCGGCATGCGGCACGCCCACGACGGCGCTCTCGGCCACGCCTGGCATCTCGTTGATCCAGCTCTCGACCTCGGCCGGATAGACGTTGAAGCCGCCGCTGATGATGAGGTCCTTGCCGCGCCCAACGATGGTGACGTAACCGCGCGCGTCCTGCTGTCCGATGTCGCCGGTCTTGAACCAGCCGCCCTCGGCGAATTCCTGCGCGGTCTTCTCGGGCATGTGCCAATAGCCCTTGAAGACGTTGGGGCCGCGCACCTGGATGGCGCCGATCTGGCCCGCGCTCAAGGCCGCGCCCGCATCGTCCACCACGCGCAGCTCAACGCCCGGCAGCGGGAAGCCCACCGTGCCGCCCCGGCGCTCACCCTGCCCGCCGTGGCGCGCGTCAGGCGCGTAGGGGTTGGAGCAGAGCATCACCGTCTCGCTCATGCCGTAGCGCTCGAGGATGGTGTGGCCGGTGCGCTGCTGCCATGCGGCGAAGGTGTCGACGAGCAGCGGCGCCGAGCCGGAGATGAAGAGCCGCATGTGCGCCGCAGCCTCGCGCGTGAGGCTGCGCTCGGCCAGCATGCGCACGTAGAGCGTGGGTACGCCCATGAAGACGGTGGCGCGTGGCATCGCGGCAATCACGGCCTTGGCATCGAACTTGTTGAACCAGATCATGGGGCTGCCATTGATGAGCGCGCCGTGCACGCCCACGAACAGGCCGTGCGCGTGATAGATGGGCAGCGCGTGGATGAGCACGTCGCCGCCTTGCTCGGGCGTTCTCCAGCCCCAGTAGTCCCTGAGCACCAGCGCGTTCGAGAGCAGGTTGCCGTGCGTGAGCATCGCGCCCTTGCTGCGCCCCGTGGTGCCACTGGTGTAGAGGATGCAGGCGAGATCGTCCCTGGTGCGCCAGGCGGGCGTGTGCGCATCACTGCAGTGCGCGGCGCGCTCCAGCAGGCTGCCGTCCCGGCCCTGCCCCAGCGTGAAGACGTGGCGCGTTCCCGCGTTGAAGGCGATCTTGGAGACCCAGCCGAAGTGCTCGGGCGTGCAGACGACGACGGCGGGCGTCGCATCGCCGATGAAGTAGTCGATCTCGGCCTGCTGGTAGGCGGTATTGAGTGGCAGAAAGATGAAACCGGCACGCAGCGTCGCCAGGTACAACAGCAGGGCTTCAACGGACTTTTCGACCTGCACCGCAATGCGGCTGCCTTCGGGGAGCCCGAGTGACCCCAGCAGGTTGGCGATGCAGGCGCTGGCGCGCTCCAGATCACGCCAGGAGTAGTTCAGTGGCGCGCCATCGGGCGTGGTGGCGAAGACCGCCGTCTGGTCCAGATTCTCGGGGAAGGCCGCGCGCAAGGCGCTGTACAGATTTTGCGAAGGGAACTGCATCGGGGTCATCTCACAGGACGATCAAAACCGCGGCTTGCGCTTGGAGAGAAAGGCCGCTATGCCCTCGCGGTGCTCGGCGCTGTCGGCGTAGGCATAAGGGTCTGGGCTATCAACATCCATAGCTGCTCGCGCTTGTCCGTCGGGCGTTTCAGCCACTTTTGACTCAAAAACGCCGCGCAGCGTCTGCTTGGTCAGGCGCGCGGCCTGTGGTGCCAGCCGCGCGATGCGATCGGCCGTGGCACGCGCCTCATCCATCAGCACGTCGGCTGGCACCACGCGGCTCAGGAAGCCGCGCGCCAGCATCTGCGGCGCATCGAGCACGGCCGCCTCCAAAAGCATCTGCCGCGCCGTCGCATCGCCCACGCGCGAGGCCACGAGCGCCGCTTCGCGCGGTGCCATGGGAAAACCGAGGCGCGCGATCGGCGCGCCAAAGCGCGCGCCTTCCTCGGCGATGCGGATGTCGCAGCAGCTCGCGATCTCCACGCCCGCGCCCATGCAGGCGCCGCGGATCGCCGCGACAATGGGCACGTCGCACGCGAGCATGGCCGAGAGGCCGCCCCAGACCTCGCTTTCATGAAAATCACGCAGTCGCGCCGCGTCGAAGCGAAACGCAGGGTATTCCGAAATATCGCCCCCGGCGCAGAAGGCCGCGCCCTCACCTTCGCCCTCCCCTTTGACCAGCACGCAGCGCGCCGCCGCATCGGCCTGAATGCGCTCGAACACGGCGCGCAGCTCGCGCCACATGGCGCGCGTCATCGCGTTCAGGCGCCCCTCATGGCGCAAGGTGACGCGCACGAGGCCCGCGTCATCCACGGGCTGCAGCAGGATGCTACCGGTCATGCTCTGCCCCGGCGCGGCGCACCCAGAACCACAAGGCCACGCCCGCCGCGATCATCGGCAGGCACAGCCACTGGCCCATGCTCATGCCCAGCGACAGGATGCCGAGGAAATCGTCGGGCTCGCGGAAGAACTCGGCGATGAAGCGCAGCACGCCGTAGCCCACTAGGAAGGCCGCCGTGACCTCGCCGCGCCGGCGCGGGCGGCGCGCATACAGCCACAGCAGCACGAAGAGCAGCAGACCTTCAAGCAGGAACTGGTAGATCTGCGACGGATGGCGCGGCAGCATCGAGCCACTTTGCGGAAACACCATGGCCCAGGGCAGATCGGGCGAGGCAAAACGCCCCCACAGCTCGCCATTGATGAAGTTGCCGATGCGCCCCGCGGCCAGGCCCGTGGGCACGCACGGCGCGATGAAATCGATCACCTGCAGCCAGGGCCGGTGGCGCGAATGCGCGTACCAGATCATCGCCACGGCCACGCCCAGCAGGCCGCCATGAAAACTCATGCCGCCATGCCAGACCTGAAACACCTCCAGCAGATGCGTGGCGTAGTACTCGGGCTTGTAGAACAGGCAATAGCCGAGCCGCCCCCCGAGGATCACGCCGAGCACGCCGAGAAACAGGATGTCCTCCACATCCTTGCGCGACCACGCCTGCTCGCCGCCGAGCGAGGCGTAGGGCTGGTGCTTCAGGCGCAACGTGCCCAGCCACATGAACAGCGCAAAACCGGCCAGATAGGTCAGGCCGTACCAGTGAATCGCCAGCGGCCCGATCTGCAGCGCCACCGGATCGATATGGGGGTACATCAGCATGGCGGCGATTGTGCCGCAGCCGGATGGCGGGTTCAGGCCGTGAAACGCAGCCGCACCCGGCACCCGCGGCCCGGTGCGCTGTCGATGCAAAGCTCGCCCGCGATCTGCCTCGCCTGCTCGCGCAGGCCCGTGAGGCCGTAGTGGCCCGGATACGGCTTCCCGGGATCGAAACCGCGTCCGTCGTCGGCCACCACCAGCTGCCAGCGCGCCGATGCATCGCCGTCTTCATCCGGCGGGGAAAGCACCTGCAGATCCAGCGTGACACGGCCTGCCCCCGCATGGTGTTCGGCATTGCGCAGGGCCTCGCGCGCGATGGCGAACACGCTGGCGGCACGTTCGCTCACGAGCTGTGCCGCCGCGGCGTCGATGTGCGCCGCAATCTGCACGCCGCTGCGTTCGGCCAGGCGCTGCAGCAACGCCTGAAGTTCCGGGCCCAGGCCGCTGTCGTGCACGCTGGGCTCGCGCATCCGGCCGATGGCGGCGCGCACCTCGGCCAGGCCCTGCGCGGCCACGTGCTCGGTCTGCGCCAGCTCGGCGTCGAGCTGCTCGCGGCTCCACGCCGGCCCGAGCTTGCGCAGCACGCGTATCTGCGTGAGCAGCGCCATGAGCGAATGCGCCAGCGTGTCGTGCAACCCGTGCGCCAGACGCAGGCGCTCGCGCGTCACGGCGGCATGGCGCGCATCCTCGGCCAGGCGCTCGATGCGCGCCGTGCGCGCCAGCACGCGCGCATCCAGCTCGGCGTTGAGCTTGGCCAGCCTTGCCTTCTCCTGCTGCGCGCCAGCCACGAGATCGGCCAGCGTGGCGCCTATGGCGTGCACCTCGTCGCGCCCGCCCGGAACATCGATCGCCGTGCGCTCGCCCCGATGCACGGCACGCGCCTGGCGCGCCAGCGCATCCAGGCGGGCCAGCATCCGATGCGCCACCAGCGCCGCCGCCAATGCGGCCAGCAGGCCCACCGCCAATACGCCGACGAGCACCGCGCGATGCGTCTGCCGCGCGGGAGCAAGTGCGCGCTCGGCACGCTCGCGCACTCTGAGTTGCCAAGCACCCGACACCGTGCCTGGCGCCGTCACAGGAGAAAAGAACGCGCCAGCCTGCCCCACGAGATAACGCCCGCCTTCGCTCCAGTCAAACCCCGCGGGGTGCCCGCGCACCGCGTGCGAGCCGGCCAGCAGGGCGCCATCCGGCCCGAGCAACATGAGTTCAAACGACACGCCTGAACCGACGGCGCGCAGATGCGCATCCAGCTGGGCCTGCAGCCACAGCCAGGGCAGGCGCGCCACCAGCACCCCGGCCGGGGATGCCCCGCCACTTGCCAGCGGCACGGCCAGCAACAGCGCATCCTCTGCGCCATCGGCTGCGCTGGCGTGGTGCAAGGCCACCACGGCGCGCGACGCGGCCTGCGCCAGCCAGGCCTGCCCGGGAAGAGCCTGCGCGCCCGGCCAGGCATCGGTCATCCCCAGCCATTGCCCCTGTGCCCCGAGCACGCCCAGCCAGCTCAATTCGGGCTGACGTGCCTGCAAGGCCGCCAATCGCCCTGCCATGGCGGGCAACGCCTGACCATCGCCCGGCGCCCACTGCCCGACGGCCGCTCCCATGGCCGCCAGGCGCATCTGCACCTGCGCCAGCAGCGCGTCGCCCGCCTGGTTGGCCGTCTGCGTCAGACGCGCCCGGGCGCTGGCCGCCACCTCTCGCTCGGCCACGTTGGCCGCCCACTCCGCCGCGGCAAGCGCGCCCGAGACCACCAGCGCGAACATCGCCCATCCGAGCGCGGCGGCAAAATGGCGCAGAGGGTTCAGGCCTTGCCAGAACGACACACGGGACGGGGCGCCGGAGGCAGCGCAGGAGTGGTTTAAGCTGCGATCCATGCTGGAGTTGGACATCGCCATTCGCCCATTGTGCTGCGGCACCCGAGGCCATCGGGCATGACACCCACGCTGCGCCTCCTGATCGCCGACGACCAGCCCCTCATCCGCCGGGGACTGGCGCTGATGCTGGGCGCGGAAGAAGGCATCGAGGTCGTGGGCCAGGCGGCCGATGGGCAGCAGGCCCTGGCGCTGGCGCACGCACTGAACCCCGACGTGGTGGTGATGGACCTGCAGATGCCGCGCATGGGCGGCGTCGCCGCAACGCGGCAACTGGCGCAGGAACTGCCGCAGGTGCGCGTGGTGGTGCTGACCACTTTCGATGACGACGAGCTTGTGTTCGAAGCCGTGCGCGCGGGCGCACAGGCCTACCTGCTCAAGGACGCCGAAGAGGCCGAGGTGCTGGAGACCGTGCGCGCCGTGCACCGCGGCGAGTCGCGCCTGTCGCCCAGCATCGCGCGCAAGGTGCTGGACCAGTTGCGCTCGCTGGCCACGCGCGGTGCGGCCACGCCCGCCATCACGGCGGCCACGGCGCCGCAGCCGCACGAGGAGCCACACGAGGACCCGCTGACCGAAAAGGAAGAGCAGGTGCTGACGCTGATCGCGCGGGGCCTCTCGAACAAGGAGATCGCCGAGCGCGTCTTCCTGGCCGAAGGCACCGTGAAGAACTACGTGAGCCGCATCATGGAAAAGTGCCATGCGCGCAGCCGCATCGAACTGGCGATGAAGACCACGCACCCGGCCGGGTAGCTCTGCCGTGCTACTGCATGAACCAGCCGTGGCTCACCACGAGCGACTGGCCGGTGAGCGCGTTGCTCGGCCAGGCGGCAAAGGTCAGCGCGGCCTGCGCCACGTCGTCCACCGTGGTGAATTCGCCATCCACCGTGTCCTTGAGCATCACGGTCTTGATCACGTCGGCCTCGCTGATCCCGAGCTCCTTCGCCTGTTCTGGAATCTGCTTTTCAACCAGCGGCGTGCGCACGAAGCCCGGGCAGATGACGTTGCTGCGGATGTTGTGCGCGGCGCCTTCCTTGGCGATGACCTTGGCCAGGCCCTCCAGGCCGTGCTTGGCCGTGACATAGGGGCTCTTGAGTTTGGACGCCTCCTTGGAGTGCACCGAGCCCATGAAGATGATGGCGCCGCCGCGGCCCGACGCGATCATCTGGCGCACCGCCGCGCGCGAGGTGAGAAAGCCGCCATCCAGGTGCACCGCGAGCAGCTTCTTCCAGCTGGCGAACGAAAATTCCTCGATCGGCGCGACGATCTGGATGCCCGCGTTGCTGACCAGGATGTCCACCGCGCCCAGGCTTTTCTGCGCCTGTGCAAAGCCCTCGTCGACGGCCTGCTCGCTGCTCACGTCCATCGCCACGGCCAGCGTCTTCACGCCCTTCTTCGCGATCGCGTCGGCCGTGGCCTGCGCATCCTGCAGCTTCAGGTCGGCAATGACAATGTTGGCGCCCGCGTCGGCATAAAGCTCGGCGATGCGTTTGCCCAGGCCGCTGGCGGCGCCCGTGATGAACGCGTTCTTGCCCTTGAGGCTGAGCGTGGTGCTGGCCTGGATCGGGGAATGGGTCATGGTCTTTCTCCTTCTGGATGGCGTGATGATGAATCAAATGGGGCTGCAGCGCTTGCCTGCCGAACGCCTGCAGCTATGGCTGCGAAATTTCGGACGGCGTGCGGCGCGCCATGGATGCGTCCGGATGATGATCAAGCACCCTGAATTCACCAGGCTCAGGCGCACCCTGGCGTGCCAGAAGCTGCAGCGACGCGGTCATGTCGGCGCTGCCCGCCAGCCAGTGTTCATGCATCGACAAACGGGAAAATTCGTAATCCTTGGTCTGCGTCTCCCACGCCTTGCGCCGATGAATGACATGCACGAGCGTGACCGCGGGGTCCGACGTACCCTTGAGGAGCTCGCGCACTTCCCGGCTTTGCTGCTGCGCCTCGGGCAGCAGCCGGGCCAGCTGCTTCAGGCGCCGGTGCCACGCATGGCGCTCACGCGCCAGATCACTCACGAAGCGCGTGCGGCTCGAATAGCGGATGTCCTTTTCGCGCTCGGCCGCATCGGCCAGTGTTTGCGGCAAGGAGCCGCGCGCGCTGAACAGATCGATCTGGAAGATCGTGACCGGACGCTCGGGGTGTCCATGCACATGCTCCATCACATACGCCAGTGGTGTGTTCGACACCAGCCCGCCATCCCAGTACCAGCGCCCATCGACCTGCACCGCGCCAAAGCCTGGCGGCAGCGCGCCGCTGGCCATGACGTGCTCGACCCCGATGCGCTCGTGGCGATTGTCGAAATAGGTGAAATTGCCGCTTTGCACGTCGACCGCGCCGACGGAAAAGCGCATGGGCCCGGCGTTCAGAAGATCAAAGTCGACCAGCTCCAGCAGGGTCTCGCGCAGCGGACGCGTGTCGTAGAAGCTCCCGGGCGGCGTCGGCCACCAGGCCAGTGCAGGGCGGGGCGCGAAAAAGCCGGGCACACCCACCGCGGCGCCCCACAGCGCCATGGCGTCGTCCCACCAGCCCCGCACCGGGGCGATCCACCTCGGGTCTGGTCGCACCGGCAGCGCCAGGCTCACGCGCTCCCAGAAGGCGCGCAGATGCGCCGCGCGCCGGTCGGGCCGGTTGCCGGCGATCAGCGCGGCATTGATCGCACCGATCGAAATCCCGGCCACCCAGTCCAGTGGCTGGCTCGCCAGCGCCTCATAAGCGCCTGCCTGGTAGGCGCCCAGCGCACCGCCCCCCTGAAGCACGAGCACCGTCGTTGCGCCATCGATCGCGCCGTGCATCGTGTGCGGCATGCGGCTCTTTCTCCGGGGCGCTCAGCCGGCCCAGTGAAAATTCGCGTCCAGCCCCCTGGGTCCGACATGCACGTTGCGCGTGAGCGTGTCGCCCCTGTAGCTGGCGGTGATGTGGTATTCGCCCTGGGGTAGCTGCACATAGGTCATGGGGCCCGCGTCCTTCAGGCGCAGGACGGCCTGGCCATGGGCGTCGAACACCTTGAGTCCGACATCGGCGACGAACTCGTCGTTCGCCTTGTCCGAAAACGTCATGCGCAGCGGCCAGTGGCTGGCGTCCCTGCGCATGCTCATCTGCTCGTCCTGACCGATGCCGCCATTGAGATAGACCGCGCCGGGCACGGCCGTGAACAGCGTGACATCCTCCTGCGCCTTCACGGGGCTTTCCTTGTGCACGGTCCTGGACGATGCGGTCGCGGTCGCGGTCGCCGCATGCGCAGGTACACAAGGCACGCCGCCCATGCCCAGCGCCGCCACCAGCGCCAGCACGCGAGATGAAAAGGTTTGAAACTGACTTGTACGCATGATGAACGCAGACCCCAGACCGCCCGGCGATGCCCGCGGGCCGTCTTCAAAGGGATGACAAGCACATGTCATCGGGCATGAAGGCCACGATAGGCAGCCTCGTCGGCACGCGCCAGTGCCGCTCGTCACGATCCGCAGTGACCACGGTCACGGACCGCGCACCGCCGCCCCGTTTCATCCATACGGCCATCGGCGCATTGAAACGCGGCCGCCAGGCGCCGCATCCAATGCAGCAGAACAGGTCGGTTGACCCGCTCGTTGAAAAGTCATCCACACGGGCTGTTCCGCGTGAACGCATGGAGGTTCATCATGAACAAATTCACCACCCTGACCGCAGCTGGCGCTTCAGCCCTGCTGCTTTCCCTTTCCGCCGGTGCATTCGCGGCAACGGCCCAGCCCGACGCCGGTAACCAGCCGTTCGCGTCCATCGACATGTCCCAGTCCGGCACGCTGCAGCGCTCGGCCGTCGAAGCCGCCGCGATCAGGAACGCTCCGGCCGCGGGCATCCACAATGCCAGCGCCCTGCATGCGTCCAACAGCCCCGCACTGAGTCGCGCGCAAGTGAAACAGCAGACGCTGGCCGCCTCGCAGGTGCGGCACGGCTTCGCCGGCGCCTCCGGCTTGCAAAACGCAAACTTCTGAGTCCACACACGGGGTATTCGCACCCCGTTGAACATCTGCAGCCGCCCAGGCCGGGTTCACCGGCCTGGGCATTTTCTTGCCTCAGGCACCTTCCTTGACAAACGCCACGGTGGCCTGCATCAGCGCCACCACCTTGCAGTCGCCACCCTCGCCGGTGAACGCGCGCACCTCGCCGGTGCACACGCCCGTGGTCCTGCCGGCATGGATCACGCGGCCCACCGCAAGAAAGCGCTGCCCGATCGCGGGACGCAGGAAGTTCACCTTGAACTCCACGGTCACCACGCCGTGGCCCGCGGGCGCGCGCGTCAGCGCCGCATAGCCGCAGGCGCTGTCCACAATGCTGGTGATCGAGCCGGCATGCGCATAGCCGTGCTGCTGCGACAGCGCGCCGCCGAACGGCATGCCGATGTCCACCTCGCCGTCGGCCACTCTCGCCAGGCGCGCACCCAGGGTCTTCATCAGCCCTTGCCGCTCGAAGCTCGCGCTCACGCGCGCATGCCGTTCATCCATGTTCGTCCTTCTAAAAAGCCATTGCGGCCCACAGGCCTGCCATGTCCGCCCCCGCGGCGGGCAATGTTGGCCGCACTACACTTGACAGCGTGTCCTTCAACCCGTGGCCGACACGCCACCCCCGCTTCGCCATGACCGATCCCAAAGCCATCAACCACCGCTCCGCCCATATTACCGAAGGCAAGGCCCGCGCCCCCAACCGCTCCATGTTCTACGGCATGGGCTACAAGGAAGGCGACTTCAAGAAACCCATGGTCGGCGTGGCCAACGGCCACAGCACCATCACGCCGTGCAACAGCGGCCTGCAGCGCCTGGCGGACGCGGCCATCGAAGGCATCCACCTGGCGGGCGGCAACGCGCAGGTGTTCGGCACGCCGACCATCAGCGACGGCATGGCCATGGGCACCGAGGGCATGAAGTATTCACTGGTCAGCCGCGAAGTCATCAGCGACTGTGTCGAGACCTGCGTGCAGGGTCAGTGGATGGACGGCTGCGTCGTCATCGGCGGCTGCGACAAGAACATGCCCGGCGGCATGATGGGCATGCTGCGCGCCAACGTGCCCAGCATCTACGTCTATGGCGGCACCATCCTGCCTGGCTGTGTGAACGGCTGCGACCTGAACATCGTGAGCGTGTTCGAGGCCGTGGGCGAGAACGCCGCGGGCAAGATCAACGACGGCCAGCTCAAGGAGATCGAGCAGCATGCGATTCCCGGCACCGGCTCGTGCGGCGGCATGTATACCGCCAACACCATGAGCAGCGCCTTCGAGGCCATGGGCATGAGCCTGCCCTACTCGTCCACCATGGCCAACCCGCATTCCGAGAAGGTCGATTCGGCGCGCGAATCGGCCAGGGTGCTGGTCGAGGCCATCAAGAAAGACCTGAAGCCCCGCGACATCGTCACGCGCAAGTCCATAGAGAACGCCGTGGCCGTCATCATGGCCGTGGGCGGCTCGACCAACGCCGTGCTGCACTTCCTGGCGATCGCGCACGCCGCGGACGTGGAGTGGACGATCGACGACTTCGAGCGCATGCGCAAGAAGGTGCCGGTGTTCTGCGACCTCAAGCCCAGCGGCAAATACCTCGCGGTCGATCTGCACAAGGCTGGCGGCATCCCGCAGGTGATGAAGATGCTGCTGAATGCGGGCCTGCTGCACGGCGAGTGCATGACCATCACCGGCAAGACCATCGCCGAAACGCTCAAGGACATCCCTGATGAGCCGCGCGCGGACCAGGACGTGATCCATCCGATCGACAAGCCGCTGTACGTGCAGGGGCACCTGGCCATCCTCAAGGGAAACCTCAGCCCCGAGGGATGCGTGGCCAAGATCACGGGGCTGAAGAACCCGGTCATCACCGGCCCGGCGCGCGTGTTCGACGACGAGCAATCGGCGCTCGCGGCCATCCTGGATCACAAGATCCAGGCCGGCGACGTGATGGTGCTGCGCTACCTCGGCCCCAAGGGCGGCCCGGGCATGCCCGAGATGCTCGCGCCCACCGGCGCCCTGATCGGCGAGGGCCTGGGCGAGAGCGTGGGGCTGATCACCGACGGACGCTTCTCCGGCGGCACCTGGGGCATGGTGGTCGGCCACGTCGCGCCCGAGGCGGCCGTGGGCGGCACGATCGCCCTGGTGCATGAAGGGGATTCGATCACCATTGATGCGCGCCAGCTGCTGCTGCAGCTGAACGTGAGCGAAGAGGAAATCGCGCGCCGCCGCGCTGACTGGAAGGCCCCCGCGCCACGCTACACCCGGGGCGTGCTGGCCAAGTTTGCGCGCAACGCGTCCACGGCCAGCCGCGGCGCCGTGCTCGACGCCTTCGACTGAATCCAACCGCCGGGCATCAGCGCCGCCGACGCGGCGCCATGCCCAGCGATTCCTTCTGCCGCTGCACGCGCTCGCGCTTGCGCTCGTCCATTTTTCCCATCGCCTTGCGCTTGGTGTAGCCGGTCGAGTCCGCCCAGACCCACCAGACAGCCGTCACTGCGAAGGGCGCGAGCACCCACCACCACGACCAGGTGGCCACGGGGCCGATCTCGAGGTACTTCAAAGCCACAAGAATCACGCCCAGAATCAATGTATACACAAGCCACCTCGGGTCAAGGATCAGGGGAATTTATCGATCAAGTCAACTGAGGTTACTAGAATAGCGTTGTCTCAACCATGTTTCCACCAACCTTTTGAAGGAAGACTCCATGAAAGCTGCCCTGATTGCGCTGACTCTCGCGTTCGCCGCGTCCGCACCAGCATTCGCCCAAGACGCCTCCGCGCTGGCCAAGTCCAAGAACTGCCTGTCGTGCCACAACGTGGACAAGAAGGTGGTTGGCCCGGCCTACAAGGATGTCGCCAAGAAGTTCGCCGGCCAGAAGGACGCTGAGGCCCAGCTGATCAAGGCCGTGATGGAAGGCAGCAAGGGCGTCTGGGGCCCGATCCCCATGCCCGCCAACAAGAACGTGAACCAGGCCGAAGCCAAACAGCTCGTGGACTGGATCCTCTCGCTCAAGTAATCCAGCTCCTAAGCTGGTCGACAAGAGGCCGCGGGGCTCAGGCTCCGCGGCCTCTTGCATTTTGAGCCACCTCAACGCATTGCCACGCATTCCATGGCAGGATCAGGAATCTTGGATTCTGCTCAGGGTTATTCCCTTTTCCCGCCCGCGGCGAAGAGGGCGATACTTGAATGAATACCCACGAAAGAAGGAGTGTCTGGCAATGAGGCCGCCCTATGACTCACTTGAGGCTCGGCTTGCGAAATCCCCCATCCCTATCTCCATCGTGCTGCCTGGCGGCGATCTCATCGGCCCGGCCAACGCCGCAATCAGGCTGACGCTGCACGACCAGACCGCCGCCGCCGCCCTGGCCACCGGAGCCATCGGCACCGTGGGCGCTGAAATCGTCGAAGGGCGCGTGCAGCTCGATGGCAGTGTCCGGGATTTGATGGCTGCGGCCCAGGCGTTGCTGCAGACCGATCCGGCGCAGGACGAGCACACGGCCTGGTGGCGTCAGGCGCTTTCATGGTATGTCTCCAAGGCGCGCCATACCACCGCCAAAGATTCCCAGAACATCCAGTTCCACTACGACGTATCGGACGACTTCTACGCGCTCTGGCTCGACCCCTACCGTGTGTACTCGTGCGCCTACTATCGTGAACCCGGATTCACCCTGGCACAGGCGCAGGAGGCCAAACTCGATCACATCTGCCGCAAGCTGCGCCTGAAGCCCGGCGAGCGGCTGCTCGACATCGGCTCGGGCTGGGGCGGCATGCTGCTGTGGGCGGCCGAGCACTATGGCATCGACGGCACCGGCATCACGCTCTCGAAAAACCAGTACGCCTACGTGCAAAAATGCATAGAAGAGCGCGGCCTCACGGGCCGCGTGCGCGTGCTGCTGCAGGACTACCGCGAACTGCAGGTGGATGAGCCCTTCGACAAGATTTCATCCATCGGCATGTTCGAGCACGTGGGCCGCGCGCAGATGCCCACGTACTTCGCCACGCTGCGCCGCCTGCTCAAGCCCGGGGGCCTGGCGATGAACCACGGCATCACCGCGGGCGGCGTGGACAACACCGAACTGGGCGCAGGCATGGGCGAGTTCATCGATCGCTACATCTTTCCCGGCGGCGAGCTGCTGCACGTGAGCGTGGCGCTGCACGAAATCGGCAAGGCCGGCCTGGAGATGGTCGATACCGAAAACATCCGGCCGCATTACGCACGCACGCTCTGGGCCTGGTCCGACGCGCTGGAAGCCCAACTGTCCAGGGCGCGCGACATACTCACCGCGCAGCACGGCGCCGAAAGGGGCGAAAAGGTGTTGCGCGCCTACCGCCTGTACCTCGCCGGCTGCGCGCTGGGATTCGAACAGGGCTGGGTGGCGCTGCACCAGATCCTCATGGCCCACCCCGACGCGCAGCAGCATGACACGGCCCTGACCGGCGCCCGATCCGAATATCCATTCAACCGCGAATACATCTACGCGCCGCCACAGGCTGGCGCCACGCCAGTGAGAAACCCATGACCGAACGCTACCCCGCCCCCGACCTGAACAGCCTGCCCGAAGACATCAAGACGCGCGTCCTCGAAGTCCAGGAAAAGGCCGGCTTCATCCCCAACGTCTTCCTTGCGTTCGCGCGCCGCCCGGCAGAGTGGCGCGCGTTCTTCGCCTACCACGACGCGCTGATGCTCAAGGAAGATGGCAGCCTCACCAAGGGCGAGCGCGAGATGATTGTGGTGGCCACGAGCAGCGCCAACCAGTGCCTGTACTGCGTGGTCGCGCACGGCGCTATCCTGCGCATCCACGAGAAGAAGCCGCTCGTGACCGACCAGGTGGCAGTGAACTACCGCAAGGCCGACATCACGCCGCGCCAGCGCGCGATGCTGGACTTCGCCCTCAAGGTCTGCCTGCACTCCAATGAAATCGAGGACGCGGATTTCCAGGCGCTGCATTCCCACGGATTCGACGACGAAGACATCTGGGACATCGCCGCGATCACTGCGTTTTTCGGCCTGTCCAACCGCATGGCGAGCTTTGCGAACATGATGCCCAACCCGGAGTTCTACCTGATGGGCAGACTGCCTCGCGAGAAGAAGGCGTGAGGACGCACAACAGCAGTTGAAGGCTCGCGGCCGGCACCACGCGCGGTTCGGCTCAGTCTTCGGGAAATTCCCATTTCTGCGCGCTCGCTCCGGCCAGCTCCTGCACGCGCTCTTCGTCCTGGCCAAACTCGGCCGCTGGGCCGCTGTACGTGATGATTCCCCGGTCCAGGACGTAGGCACGGTCGGCGATCTGCGTGGCAGCACGCACGTTCTGCTCGATGAGCAGCACCGAGGTGCCGGCATCGCGCGCCGCCTTGATCACGTTGAAGACGTTCTGCACGATGATGGGTGCAAGCCCCTGAGACGGCTCATCGAGCAGCAGGAGCCTCGGGTTGAGCAGCAGCACACGCGCGATCGAGAGCATCTCCTGCTCGCCACCCGAGAGCTGGCGCCCTTGATGAAACTTGCGCTCGGCAAGGCGCGGGAAAAGCTCATAGATGCGGGCAATGTTCCAGTGTCCGGGTCGATCCACGGGAACCTTAAGGTTCTCCTCCACCGTGAGGTGCGAGAACACGCGCCTGCCTTCGGGCACCAGGCCGACGCCCAGGCGTGCGACACGAAACGGCGGCAGACGCGTCGCATCGGTTCCGAAGATCCTGACGTGGCCCGAGTGCGCCGGGGTCAACCCCATGATGCTGCGCAGCGTGGTGGATTTGCCGGCGCCGTTGCGCCCCAGCAGTGTCACGAGTTCGCCTTCGGCAACCTCCAGGTCGACACCATGCAACACATGGCTCTTGCCATAAAACGTATTGAGCTGGTGAACTTCAAGTGCCTTCACGCTTTTCCCCCAGATAGGCCACCTGCACCTTTTCGCTCGCGGCAATTTCATCCGGCGTGCCCCGATCGAGCACCTCGCCCTCGGACAGCACGGTGATGCGGTCGGCAAGATTGAAGATCACGCGCATGTCGTGTTCCACCAGCACGATGGTGAGCTTGTGCCGTCGGTGCAGACGACGGATCAGCACCGCCGTATCGAAAGTCTCCTTGGTGCCCATGCCGGCAGCCGGCTCGTCGAGCAGCAGCAGCTTGGGCCGCGTGGCCAGCGCCATCATGATTTCCGTCGTGCGCTGGTCGCCATGCGCCAACTCGCCCACATGGCGCTCGGCATGCGCCTCCAGCGCTCCCAATTCCAGCAGCTCATCCACGCGCGCCACGGTGGCCGATCTCTGCGAACGCGTGGCAAAGAATTTCAGGCGCTGCCCCTCGGCAACCTCGACGGCAATACGCAGGTTCTGGCGCACGGTGAGTTCGGGAAACACTTCGGTGATCTGGAAGGTGCGCGCCATGCCCATCGCCACACGTTCGTTCGCCGCGACCGCGGTGACATCGGCTCCGTCGAACACGATGCTGCCGGCGGTAGGCCGGTAAAAACCGCTGATCATGTTGAAGAAGGTGGTCTTGCCAGCGCCGTTGGGACCGATGATCGCATGCAACTCACCCGGCTCGACACTCAGCGAGACATCCCTGACAGCCGCAAGCTCACCGAAACGCTGCGTCACCTGCCGTACTTCGAGCAAACTCATGACGCTTTCCTTTGCAGCAGCCCGGCGATTCCGCGGGGCAGGAACAGCACCACGAACACGAAGATCAGTCCGATGTAGAACATCCAGTTGTCGGTGATGCTGGACAGCGAGTCCTGCGCGATCACGAAAATCGCCGCGCCGATCAACGGCCCCCAGAACGAGCGCATGCCGCCGATCACCGCCATCAGCACGAAATCGCCCGATTGGGTCCAGTGCAGGTCGTGGGGATTGACGAAATTGTTGAGCAGACCGTAGAGCGCGCCTGCGACCGAAACGAACAGGCAGGAAACCGTGTAGGCGATCCACAGGTGGCGATTCACGGGAATGCCGAGGAACCGGGCTCGGCGCTCGTTTTCCCGCATCGCCAGCATCGTGTGGCCGAAGGGCGAGCGCAGGAACGCCGCCATGAGCACGGCGCAAAGAGCAAAGACAGCCAGCACGAAGTAGTAGTAGACGGTGCTTGATGTCAGATTCAGCTGCCCGAGTCCGAAATCGATTGGCAGGCGTTGAAAGGTCAGGCCATTGTCGCCCCCCGTCACGGCATTCCAGCGGAACGCAATGAAGAAGAACACCTGCCCGAAGGCAATGGTCGCCAGCGCGAAGTAGATGCCGCGCAGGCGTGCGAGCAAGTAGCCGATGACGGCACCGCCAGCCGTGCCGACGACGATGCCCGCCAGCAGCCCGACGGGCGTGCTCGGCACCAGATGTTTCATGACCAGACCGGTTGCATAGGCGCTGATGCCGAAGTAGGCGGCATGGCCGAAGGCCATCACCCCCGCATGCCCCACCAGCAGATTGGTTGCCAGCGCGGCCAGTCCGATCACCAGCACGCGCGAGGCCAGATCGACGTAGCCACCTGCGGCGACGACCCAGAGCGGCACCGTCAGCAGGAGCAGCCAGAGCAATGCGCTCAGAACGAAGTTTCGGGTATTCATCGTGCTCACAGCTTGGTCCCGCCCTCTTCACCAAACAGGCCGTAAGGCCGGAACAGCAGCACCAGCGCCATCATCACGTAGATCGTGGCTTCGGACGCGGACGGAAAAAACACCGTCACGACACCCGCAGCAACACCGATCAGGAGCCCGCCGAACAGCGTCCCGACGAGGCTTCCGAGGCCGCCGACGATGACCGCAACGAAGCTCGGCATGATGAGCTGGTCACCGATCGTCGGCGTCAGGCCCAGCATGCCGGCCGCGAGCACCCCGGCGAGGCCGGCGAAGAAGATGCCCAGACCGAAGTTGAGATTGCGCAGGATGCGCACATCAACTCCAAGGGCCGATACCATTTCCAGGTCGAGCGTCCCCGCGCGTATGCGCATGCCTAGCCGCGTCTTCTTCAGAATGATGAACAGCGCGATCACGACAGCAGCCACCAGCACCACCATGAACACCCGGTAGCCGGTGAGGAAAAACAGCGTCGAACTGAGCGGTGACTGCAGTGCCTGAGGCACCTTCACGGGCAGGCCCTGCGCGCCCCAGATCATGCGCACCGAATCCTGGATGACGAACGCCAGCCCGAAGGTGAGCAGCAGGCTGTAGAGCGGGTCGCGGCTGTAGAGCGGGCGAATCAATGCCCGCTCGACGACGATGCCCAGCAGCGCCGTCAGGAAGGGCGAAACGATGAGCGCGCCCCAGAACCCGAGATACGGCTGCAGCGTGTATGCCAGGTAAGCCCCCACGGCCAGAAAGCCGCCGTGGGCAAAATTGATGACGTTCGTCAGGTTGATGATCAGCGACAGCCCGAGCGCCATCAGGGCATAGAAAGCACCAATCACCAACCCGTTGAAGATGTTCAGAAGTATGAGTTGCGTCACGCAGAGACTCCGTCGGACCAAGGCAGCGCGGCTCGCAGCGTGATCGCTGCCCGCCGCGACGATGCAGGGCGGGCCGCCATGGGCCGCGCCACGCCATGCTCAGGTACGCGCGGCGCTCAGGTCGGCCAGGTCATCTTGCAACCGGTTTCTTCCACCGAAGGCGCGATGGTCTTGCTTTCAATCACCTCATCAATCTTGAACAGATCGTCCGGCGCACTACCCGAGGCCTGCGCATGACCGGCCCAAAGCGTGCCGATCAGCAGATGCTGCTCCGCACGGAAAGTCGCGGGGTGGGGCTGCAGCGCGACTTCGGGTGGCAGCGTTAAGCCGTTGAGTGCGTGCGCCATCTTCGCCGGCACCAGGGACTTGGCCGTGTTGGCGGCCAGCGCGCAGGCGTGGATGGCCGTGAAACCGAACCAGGTGCGCGCGGTCGGCACGCGGCCGGTTTTTTTCCTGATCGCCTCCGTGAATTCCTTCACGTGCGCCACGCCGGGCTGGTTCCAGTACCACTCGATGACCCAGTTGCCGATACGGGCGTTTTCCGGCAGCGCCTCGAGCGTTTCGAGTTCGATGTTGGCCCCTGCGATGTGGAATTTCTTGTCCAGTCCGAATTGCACCGCCTGCTTGAGCACGTTGGTCTGGTCCTCGCCATTCTGCAGAATGACGATCACATCCGGGCTGGCCGCCTGCGCCTTGATCAGATAGGAGGAGTATTCCGTCGTGCCCAGGGGAATCAGGTCGGTGCCGACGTTGGTGGCGCCGTACTTCTTGAGATTGGCGTTGTAGGCTTCCAGCAAGCCATGGCCAAAGGCGTAATCGGGCACGAGGAAGTAGAACTTCTTGCCAAAGCGCTTGATCAGCGACGGCGCAATGGCGTTGACCAGCAGCGTGGTGGAGGGGTCGACCTGGAACACGTTCCAGTGGCACTCCTTGCCGGTGATCGGGTCGGCGTGTCCACCCGGATCCATCAGGAACACGCCCTTCTCGTAAGCCACGGCCGATATCGCCATGGTCAGGCCGGAATTCACGTTGCCGACCAGGAAATCCACCTTGTCACGGTCAATGAGTTTGCGCGCCTTCTGCACCGCCACGCCCGCGTCGCCGCTGGTCGAATCCTCGACGATGAGCTTGGCGGGCCGCCCCAGGATGCCGCCCTTGGCATTGATCTGCTCGACAGCCAGTTCCATGCCGTGCAACTCATTGCGGCCCGTGATGGAATAGGTGCCGGTGAGCGGGTTGTCCACGCCAAGCTTCACCGGTTGATCGCCCTGCGCGCGCACGATCGCGGGAAACCCCATCGTCACCGCACCCATGGCAGCGGTGGTTTGCAAGACCTTGCGGCGCGTCAACGCCGCGCAAATGGCTTGATCCAGACTCATGTATCTTCCTCGATCCGAAATCGGTTTCGTGAAGAGGTGTGCACGCTGGTTGGACGTGTGCGCCCCATACCGTGCCTACACGTCCGGCGCGAGTCGGGCGGGTGACGCGTCGCAGTATCTGCTCCGTTCCGGCAGCGTCAATACAGGATTACCCGAAACCCTTCAATCGCCCGAGCGGCACGAGGCCAGGGCATCGAGCGCGTGCCTGTAGCTGGGCGAGTGCACATCCAGCGCACCGAGCACGGTGGAATACAGGTTGTCGTGCGTGAGCGGCTCATCGAGCTCCTTGCGCAGGCAGGCCTCGGAAAGCCTCAGGCGCTGGCGCAGCGGCTTGCTGAACCAGGTGACCATGGGCACATGCTTTTGCACGTCCGGCGCGATGGCATACGGCATCCCGTGCAGGAACAAGCCATATTCACCAAGCGACTCGCCATGGTCGCTCACGTAGAACAGGCCGGTATCGTCATGCGCCGAGCGCGTCTGCAGCCAGTCCACGGTCCTGGCGAGAAAGGCATCGGTGGCAACGATGGAGTTGTCGTAGGCATCGAGCAGTGCCTGCTGATCGCAATCGGAGAGCACCTCGGTGCGGCACTCGGGTCCGAACTTCTTCTGCTCGGGACGCGAGCGCTTGTAATAGGCCGGTCCGTGGCTGCCCATCTGATGCAGCACCAGCAGCACACCGCGCGCGCGCTGCGCTTCGGGCAGCGCGGCAATGCGCGCATCCAGCCCCGCCAGCATCGCCTCGTCTATGCACTCGCCGCCGTCGCACAAGGCCTTGCGCTGCTCGGCATTCAAGCCCTCGATCGCCTGCGCATGGTGCACGCGGTCGCACACGCCCTTGCACCCGCTCTGGTTGTCCAGCCACAGCACCGCAAGGCCCGCGGCCTGCGCCACATCCAGCAGGTTTTCGTAGTCCTGGCTGCGCGAAGCGAAGGCTTCACGCCCCAGCGGCGAGAACATGCACGGGAGAGACGAGTAAGTGCTCGTGCCACACGAAAACACATTGCGCCAGCTTTGCACGTCCCGACGCGCGAGTTCGGGATTGGTGTCGCGCGCATAGCCGTTGAGAGAAAAGTGATCGGCCCGCGCCGTCTCGCCCACCACCAGCACGAACAGCAGCGGCCGCTTGTCATGGGTGTAGCTCGGCCCCAGCGCCGCCCCCTCGGTCACCTTGACCAGCACACGCGGGCGGCTGAACCAGTGCTCGTACACGGCCACGCCGGTGGAAAACAGCGGCGCCGCGGGGTTCATCAGGTAGCGCACTTCCACGTGGTTGCGCATGAGCGGCGCCAGGTTGCGTGAACTCAGGGTGATCGTGGCGGCCGCCAGCGCGAGCGCCAACGCCAGCAGCCCGACGTTGGCAAGCAGCTGTTTCCACCATGGCATGACCACGATGCGCACGCGCGACAGCCACCAGGTGGGCAGCAGCATCACGCCGACGACGGCAGCGGCCATGCGCCACGAAATCAGATCCCGCACCTCGCGCACGTCGGTCTGAAGCACATTGGCGAGCATCCCCGGGTCCATCGCCACGTTGTAGGTGAGCATGTAGTACTGCGCGAACGCGGCCACCGCCACCATCAGCCACCACAGCCACCGCACGCCGCGCGCCCATGCCAGCGCCGCCAGCATGGCCACGGTGGCGGCCACCTGCAAGCCCAGCATGGGGGCGATGAGCCCGAACGCGGCGCTGGAATTGGCGCCTATGCGCGCGAGCGACAACCACAATGGCCAGTTCGCGACAAGCAACAGGTAGAGCGTGAGCAGCAATACCGCGCGCTGCGCCGACATCGGGCCCAGCCAGCCGCCGCGCCGCCGCGGACTCATGCCGCGCCAATCCTGCTTCATGTCTCGTTTCCTGTGCATTGCTGCGCGTCAAAAAATTCCCAGCGCCAGCCCGCAGGCCAGTGCCTCGCCCAGCGCCCGGCAGCGTTCGAGGTCTGGCGCCTCGATCTGCTTGGGGGCGGCAATCGCCTCGGGGGTCTGCGCATGCGTGCAGACGATCAGCCGCTCGGCCACGGCCTTGAGGCGCCAGCCCAGAGCGATGCGCGCGATCTGTCGCGCCGCCCCTTCCCCGTCACTGCCCGCGCAGATCAGGCTCGCGTACGGGCGCCCCTCGATGCGTCCAAGCGCGCCGTAATACGTCCGGTCGAAGAAATCTTTCATGATGCCGCTCATGCTGGCCAGATTCTCGGGCGTGGCAAACACATAGCCATCGGCGGCCAGTACATCGTCCACGAGCGCCTGGCGCGCCTGCAGCACGCGCACCCGCACGTCCGTCTCGGCGCAGGCCCCCGCCTGCGTCGCCTGCACCATCTGCAAGGTGCCACCGGTGAGCGTGTGGTAGACGATGAGCAATTGCCGGGTCATGGCGTGATTGTCGGCGCAAATCGGCCTCTCGCGCCCGCAGGACAAGCGCTTGCAGCTAGCATTTGATCAGCGGGCATGGAAACTTGCCGACGGCGCGAACGCACGGGACCAAAGCGCACTACGATGGCCCGCAGGAGGCACCCATCATGACCACACCCACTCCCGCGCAGATTCAGGCGCGCCGCGCCACGTTCCGCCAACTGCATGCCTCGGGCTGCTTTGCCATCCCCAACCCATGGGATCTCGGCTCGGCTCGATACCTCGCGCACCTCGGTTTCAAGGCGCTGGCCAGCACCAGCTCGGGCTGCGCCTGGGCCCACGGCACCTTTGACGGCGGCATGGCGCTTGACGCCGTGCTGGCCCATCTGCGCGACATGGTGGCCGCCACCGATCTGCCGATCAACGCCGATTTTGAAAACGGTTTCGCCCGCAGTCCGCAGGAAGTGGCGCGCCACGTGCGCCAGGCGATCGACACCGGCGTCGCGGGCGTGTCGATCGAAGACTCGACCGGCCAGCCCGACGCGCCGCTGTTCGACATCACGCTGGGCGCCGAGCGCATGCGCGCCGCGCGCGAGGCGATCGATGCCAGCGGCCAGGACGTGATGCTGATCGGCCGCGCGGAAAACTTCTTTGTCGGCCGCCCGGACATCGACGACGCGATCGCGCGCCTGCGCGCCTACTCCGATGCCGGCGCCGACTGCCTGTACGCACCCGCGATCCACACACGCGAGCAGATCGCCGCCGTGGTGGCCGCCTGCGCGCCCAAGCCGGTCAACGTGCTCATTGGCGGCCCCAGCGCCTTCACCATGGCCGACATGGCCGAGCTCGGCGTGCGCCGCGTGAGCGTGGGCGGTGGCCTGGCGCGCGCGGCCTGGGGCGGCTTCATGCGCGCCGCCCGGCAACTGGCCGAGCAGGGGCGCTTCGACGGCTTCGAAGGCGCGGCGCCCGGGCGCGAACTCAATCAATTGTTCAAATCCTGACGCCATGCGGCTAGCATGCGGTCTGGCTCCGAACGAAAGCAGTCCCATGCCCACCACTCCCCCGCCCATCCTGAAGGACGGCGTCAAGCGCCTGCTCAGCCATGTGCGCGGCATGGCGCCGGTGCGCACCGCCGTCGTCCATCCCTGCGATGCGCTGAGCCTGGGCGGCGCGATCGACGCGCAGGCCGCCGGCCTGATCACGCCGGTACTCGTGGCGCCACGGGCCCGGCTGGAACGCGTCGCGGCCGAGGCGGGCCTCGACATCTCGGCTTGCGACGTGCTCGACGTGCCGCACAGCCATGCCGCCGCCGCCGCGGCCGCGCAGCTCGCCGGCAAGGGTGACGTGCAGGCACTGATGAAGGGCAGCCTGCACACCGATGAATACCTGGGCGCGGTGCTCGCGCCCAAAGTGGGCCTGCGCACCGAGCGGCGCCTCTCGCACTGCTACGTGATGCAGACCGCAAGCTATCCGCGCCCCTTCATCATCACGGATGCAGCCATCAACATCGCACCCACGCTGCTGGACAAGGCCGACATCGTGCGCAACGCCATCGACCTGGCGCACGTGCTGGGCGTGGTGCAGCCCAGGGTGGCCATCCTCGCCGCCGTCGAAACCGTCAACCCGCACATGCCCGCGACGCTGGACGCCGCGGCCCTGTGCAAGATGGCCGATCGCGGCCAGATCAGCGGCGCGCTGCTCGACGGGCCGCTGGCCTTCGACAATGCCGTCTCGCCCGAGGCCGCGCGCGTCAAGGGCATCACGTCGCAGGTGGCGGGCCAGGCCGACATCCTCGTCGTGCCCGATCTGGAGAGCGGCAACATGCTGGCCAAGCAGCTCGAATACCTGGGCGGGGCGGAGAGCGCGGGCATCGTGATGGGCGCGCGCGTGCCGCTGGTGCTCACCAGCCGCTCCGACTCGCGCGTCACGCGCCTGGCTTCGTGCGCCATCGCGCTCATGCTGGCCGAGCGCTGGCGCCTCGATCCCCCATGAACCCCCCTTTTCACCACGGAGGAACCACCATGCACTACAGCTTCAAGGGCCATGTCGCACTCGTGAGCGGGGCGGGCTCTGGCATAGGCGAGGCCACGGCCAGACTGCTCGGCGCCAACGGTTTGAGCGTGCTCGTTTCCGACATCAACCGCGACGCGGCCGAGCGCGTGGCGCAGGCGATTGCTGCGGCCGGCGGGCAGGCGGTGGCGCACACCGGCAACACGGCTCGGCCCGCAGACGCCGAATCGGCCGTGCGCTGCGCACAGCAGCAGTTCGGCGCGCTGCACATGGCGTTCAACAATGCCGGCATTGCCGGGCAGCTCGCGCCCAGCGGCGAACTTTCTGCCGAGGACTGGCAGCGCGTGATCGACGTAAACCTGAGCGGCGTGCAGCACGCGATGCGTGCGCAGATTCCGGCCCTGCTCGCGGCCGGAGGCGGAGCCATCGTCAACATGTCCTCCATCCTCGGTCTCGTGGGCAGTCCCAGCGCCCCCGCCTACGTCGCCGCCAAGCATGGCGTGACGGGGCTCACGCGCTCGGCAGCCCTCGCCTACGCCAGCCAGGGCATACGCATCAACTCCATCCACCCGGGCTACATCGAAACACCCTTGCTCAAGGTGCTCGACGAGGCCACGCACACGGCGCTCACCGCGCTGCATCCGATCGGCCGCCTGGGTACTCCGGAGGAAGTGGCGCACGCGGTGGCCTTTCTGCTCAGCGATGGCGCGAGCTTCATGACCGGCAGCACCCTTGTGGTGGATGGCGGCTACACCGCCGCATGAATCACACCCGCAAGGCCATGCCGGAGCGCTGCATCCTCGCGCTCAATTGCGGATCGTCGAGCATCAAGTTCGCGCTGTTCGATGCCGGCGCGCGGCCCCTGCCGCGCGCGCCCGGATTCAGTGGCAAGGTGCAGGGCATAGGCCAGGCCCATCCCACGCTCGAAGTGGCGGGCCATGCGCCGCAGACGATCTCGCTCGACGCCGAGCACCCCACGACCGCCGCGCTGCAGATCATCCTCGCGCGCACCAACGAGCGGCTGCGGGGCGCAAGGCTCATGGGCGTGGTGCACCGCGTGGTGCACGGCGCCCGGCACTACTTCGCGCCCACGCGCATCACACAGGAGGTCATCGACGAGTTGCGCCGCCTGATTCCGCTGGCGCCGCTGCACCAGCCGTTCCCGCTCAAGGCCATGAGCCTGATCCTGGGCCAGCACCCGCAGACGCCGCAGGTGGCGTGCTTCGACACGGCGTTTCATCGCACCGTGCCCGAGGTGGAGCAGATGTTCGCCCTGCCCTGGTCCGCGTGGGAAAGCGGCGTGCGCCGTTACGGCTTTCACGGCCTGTCGTACGAGTACATGGCGCACGCGCTGCCCGAGCGCCACGGCAACGCCGCGCGCGGGCGCACCATCGTCGCGCACCTGGGCAGCGGCGCCAGCCTGTGCGCGATGAACGACCTGCAAAGCAGGGCCACCACCATGGGTTTTTCCGCACTCGACGGCCTGATGATGGGCACGCGCTGCGGGCTGCTCGACCCGGGCGCGGTGATCCATCTGATGCAGGAGCATGGCCTCACGCCCGAGGCCGTGGCGCAGATGCTCTACCACGACAGCGGCCTGCTCGGCGTTTCCGGTGTGTCACCCGACCCGCGCGACCTGCTGCCGCTGGAGGCAACGAACCCGCGCGTGCATGCGGCGCTGCAGCTGTACGTGCATCGCATCGTGCGCGAGATCGGCGCGCTCACCGCCGTGCTCGGGGGCCTGGACATGCTGATCTTCACCGCCGGCGTCGGCGAACATCACGACGAACTGCGCGCGCGCATCTGCGAGCAGCTTGCATGGCTGGGCGTGCGGCTCGACCCCGAGGCCAATGCGCGCCATGCCGCGACGATTTCCATGCCCGCAAGCCGCGTGCTCGTGGGCGTGGAAAAGACCAACGAGGAATGGATGGCCGCGACTCAGGCGCTGGCGCTGCTGGCGCCCGCCGCCTGAGGCCCGTCAGCTCTTTCAGGCATGAACCGGCCTGTGGCCCGCACCCACCAAGCGCTGCCCACTATCATGACCATAGCGATTCAGGCCCAACCCCTCGGTGGAAATGTCGGGTGTGTGGCCGAGGGTCAGGTCGGCCACCAGCTTGCCCGAGCCCGCCGCCATGGTCCAGCCCAGCGTGCCGTGGCCGGTGTTGAGCAGCAGGTTGGGAATGCGCGTGGCGCCGACGATGGGTGTGCCGTCCGGCGTCATGGGACGCAGGCCGGTCCAGAACGTGGCCGCGGGCACATCGCCACCACCGGCGAAGAGGCCGTTGGTGACCATCTCCAGCGTCGCGCGTCGCGCCGGATTTAGGCGCAGATCGAAGCCGCCCAGTTCGGCCATGCCGCCCACACGGATGCGCTGGTCGAACCGCGTGACTGCGACCTTGTAGGTCTCGTCCATGACGGTGGAGCGCGGTGCGCGGGATTCATCCACCAGCGGGATGGTGAGCGAATAACCCTTGACCGGATAGACCGGCAGATCCAGGCCGAGCGTCTCGGCCATCGCACGGCTGTAGCTGCCCAGCGCCATCACGTAGCGGTCGGCGGTGAGCACCTCATGGGCCTCGCCGTCCAGGCGCACGCCGCTGATCTGGCCGCCGCGCTGGCGGACTTCGGCAATCCGCACGCCAAAGCGGAACTTCACCCCCAAGGCACGCGCCTTGTCGGCCAGCGCGATGGTAAAGCGCTGGCAGTCGCCCGTCTCGTCGCCGGGCAGCTGCAGGCCGCCCACAAGACCCTCGGCATGCGCCAGCGCGGGCTCGTATTCGGTGAGCGCGGCAGGGTCGGTCATCATGCGGTAGGGCACACCGCATTCATCGAGCACTTCGGTGTCACGGTGCGCGGCGGCCAGCTGCTTTGACGTGCGAAACACCTGCAGCGTGCCCATGGTGCGCTGTTCGTACTCGACGCCCGTGTCCTGGCGCAACTGGCGCAGGCAATCGCGGCTGTACTCGGCGATCCGTGTCATGCGCTCCTTGTTGACCGCATAGCGCTCGCTGGTGCAGTTGCGCAGCATCTGCGCCATCCAGCGCAGCTGGAACATCGAACCGTCAAGGCGAATGGCCAGCGGCGCATGCTTCTGGAACATCCACTTGAGCGCCTTCATCGGAATGCCGGGCGCGGCCCACGGCGTGCTGTAGCCAGGCGAGACCTGGCCGGCGTTGGCGAAGCTTGTTTCGAGGGCCACGCCCTCCTCGCGTTCGAGCACCGTCACGTCAGCCCCGCCACGCGCCAGGTAATACGCCGTGCTGACACCGATCACGCCACCACCGAGAACCAGAACCTTCATGATTGCCTCCGGAACTTTCCAGCCTTTTGCTATGCTGAAAGTTTAGGCAGACAGGCTCAGAAAGTCTCACCGAATTGAGTGGTGAATTTTTAATTTTTAAGTGAAAATTACCTATCAACCTTCGACTAAAAAGGAAACATGGCTGATATTGACCGAATCGACCGGAAAATCCTTGATGCCCTGCAACGCGAAGGCCGCCTGCCGATGACCGAGCTGGCGCAGCGCATCGGCCTGACCACCTCGCCGTGCACCGAGCGCGTCAAGCGCCTGGAACGCGAGGGCGTGATCGAGGGCTACCACGCGCGCGTCAACCCGGAGGCGCTGGGGCGCACGCTGCTGGTCTACGTGGAGCTCACGCTCTCGTCCAAATCCACGCAGATCTTCGACGCCGTGCGCCAGGCGCTGCTGCTGGAGCCGCGCGTGCTGGAGTGCCACCTGATTTCAGGCAGCTTCGACTATCTGGTGAAGGTGCGCCTCACCGCCATGCGCGAATACCGCGAACTGCTGGGCCACATCCTGCGCCAGATTCCCGTGCCGGCGCAAAGCAACAGCTACGTGGTGATGGAAGAAATCAAGGAGAACGGCCCGCTTACCGTCCCGGGCTGAGGGTTGTGGAACCCGGGGAACAACACAATAACAAACAAGAATTATTTTCGTTTAGAATGCGGCAAACCCACCACCGACGACCCGCATGCCCAAAAAACTTGCCCGCCGCTCTTTTCTCCACCACGGCCTCTCGATGGGACTGGCCACAGCCCTCCCGGACCTGGCGCAAGCCGCCAGCCAGGACCCCCTCATCGTCTACAACGGCCAGCACAAGGCGACGACGCTCAAGCTGCTTGATGCCTTCACCGCGACCACCGGCATCCGCGTGGAAAGCCGCAAGGGCAGCAGTATCCAGCTGGCCAACCAGATCATTGAGGAAGGCGAGCGCTCGCCCGCCGACGTGTTCTATTCCGAAGAGAGCCCACCCCTGGCGGCGCTGGCCGAACGCGGGCTGCTCGCGCCGCTGGAAGACGCCACGCTGGCGCAGGTGCGCCAGGATTACCGCGACCCCAAGGGCTTTTGGAGCGGTGTGAGCGCGCGCTGCCGCGTGACCGCGTTCAACACGTCCATGATCAAGAAGGGCGATCTGCCCGACTCCATCCTGGACATGGCCACGCCGGCCTGGAAAGGCCGTGTGGCCTACGTGCCCACGAGCGGCGCCTTTCAGCAGCAGATCGTGGCCATCAGCAGCCTCAAGGGGCGCGATGCGGCCCTCGACTGGCTCAAGGGTCTGAAGCGCCACGGCGAGGCCTATGGCAGCAACAAGGCGGCGCTGGCAGCCGTGGAGCGCGGCGACATCGCCACGGCGCTCATCAACAACTACTACTGGTACAACCTGGCGCAGGAAAAAGGCGTGGACAAAATGCAATCGGCGCTGCATTTCTCCGGCCAGGGCGATCCGGGGGCGCTGGTCACGGTTTCTGGCGTAGGTGTGCTCAAGACCGCCAGGAATGCGCAGGCGGCGCAAGCACTGGCCCGGTTCCTCACCGGTGCCGCCGGCCAGGAAATCCTCGCGAAGGCGGTGGCCGAATGGCCAATGAACCCGCAGGTCAAGCCGGGCTTCGGCCTGCAGCCGTTTGAAGACCTGCGCCCGCCCAAGGTCAACCCGGCGAACCTCAAGGGCGAGGAAGAAGCGCTGCAACTGCGCCGGGAAGCCGGACTGGCGTGATGCCCGCTCGGGCATGACATGGACACGCGGACCGCGCAGCTCGCCATGAACGGCGCCACCGCCCTGGCGCGGCCCGGCCTGCGCCGGACAGCGCAGCGTCGGCGCACGCGTGCGCCCTGGCTGCTGATCGCGGCCATGGTGCCGGTCGCGCTAATACTCCTTCCACTCGTTTACGTAGGGCTGCGCACGGCCCAGGCGGGCCTGGCCGATGTCGCCTCGGAGCTGCTGCGCCCACGCACGCTGAAACTGCTGCTGAACACGGTGGGCCTGGGCGCCGGCGTCACGCTGGCAACCGTGGTCATCGGCCTGGGCGTGGCCTGGTGCGTGGAACGCACCGACCTGCCACTGCGCAACTTCTGGCGCATCACAGCCGGACTGCCGCTGGTGCTGCCGGCCTTCGTCGCAAGCTACGCCTGGGCGTCCATCGGCACGGGCTTTCAGAACCTGGGCGGTGCCATCATGGTGCTGGCGCTCACGAGCTACCCGCTGGTCTACCTGCCCGTGGCGGCGGCGCTGCGCGGCGCCGATCCCGGTTTCGAGGACATTTCCCGTTCGCTGGGCGCGGGGCCGTGGCGCACGTTTCGGCGCGCCCTCCTGCCCCAGCTCTTGCCGGCGCTGGGTGGCGGCGCGCTACTCGTGCTCACGCACATGTTCGCCGAATTCGGCGCGCTCGCCTTTTTGCGGGTGCAGACCTTCACCACGGCGATCTTCGAATCGTATGAACTGCATTTCGACAGCTCGACCGCCGCCGCCCTGTCCATCGTGCTGATGCTGCTGTGCCTGCCCGCCGCGTGGCTGGAAATGCGCCTGCGCGGCCAGCGGCGCGTGGCGCGCGTGGGGCGCGGCGCGATGCGTGTGCCCCATCTCGTGCGGCTGCGGGGCATGCGGCTGCTGGGCGTGCTCGGCGCGTTTGCGCTGCTGGGGGTGCTGTCTCTGGGCGTGCCGCTGGCGGCGCTCGGCTACTGGCTGGTCACGGGCAGCTCGGCCGGCGGCGGCTTCGACGCGCTCTGGCCGGCCATCCGCGGCTCCATCACCTTTGCCGGCAGCGGCGCGCTGCTCACCAGCGTGCTCGCCATCCCGCTGGTGCTGCTGGCGGTGCGCCAGCGCAGCAGATGGGCCCAGGCGGCCGAACGCCTGCCCTATATCGTGCACGGCCTGCCGGGCGTGGTGGTGGCGCTGGCGCTGGTGTTTCTCTCGCTGCGCCTCGTGCCCGCGCTCTACCAGAGCCTGCTGGTGCTGCTCGTCGCCTACGCCATCCTGTTCCTGCCGCTGGCGCAATCGTCGCTGCGCGGCTCCATCGAGCTGCTGCCTCCGCAGATCGAAAGCGTCGCGCGCAGCCTCGGCAAGCGCCCTCATCAGGTGTTCTTCTCCATCGTGCTGCCCAACATCGCACCGGGCGTAGGCGCGGCGCTGGCGCTGATGTCGCTGCAGATGGTGCGCGAGCTCACCGCCACGCTGATGCTCGCGCCCACGGGCACGACGACGCTGGCCACCGAAGTCTGGGCCTACACCAACGATGGCGAATACGCCGCCGCCGCGCCCTTTGCCGCCATGCTGGTGGTTCTCTCCATCGTGCCGGTGTGGGTCTTCACACGCCGCATGTTGCATCAGTCGCGATGAGCACGGTCGCGGCGCAGGGGGTGCGCAAGACGTATGGCACCATCGAGGTGCTGCGAGGAATCGAGCTGCACCTCGAATCCGGCTCGGTGCTCGCGCTGCTGGGGCCGTCGGGCTGCGGCAAGACCACGCTGCTGCGCCTGATCGCGGGCTTCGAGCCGGTCGATGACGGCACGATCACGTTTGACGGGCGCGTGGTGGCATCGGCCAGCCACTTCGTGCCGCCCGAGCGGCGCGGCATCGGCTACGTGCCGCAGGAAGGCGCTCTTTTCCCGCACCTGACGGTGGAGGAAAACATCCGCTACGGCTTGAACCGGCGCTGCAACTGCCAGGAGCGCCTGCAAGAGGTGCTTGCACTCACCGGCCTGCAGGGCCTGGGCGGGCGCTATCCGCACGAGCTCTCGGGCGGGCAGCAGCAACGCGTGGCGCTGGCCCGGGCACTGGCCCCGCAGCCTTCGCTGATCCTGCTCGACGAGCCCTTCAATGCCCTGGACCTGGACCTGCGCCACAGCCTGTGCGAAGAGGTGGTGCAGATGCTGCGCAGCACCGGCGCGACCACCATCCTCGTGACGCACGATCCGGTGGAAGCCTTCGCCACGTCGGACCAGGTGGCGGTGATGCAGGCGGGTGCGATACGCCAGTGCGCGAGCCCCCAGGATGTGTACTGGTGCCCAGCGGACGCCACCGTGGCGCGCCTGACGGGTTCGACGATTTTTCTGCCCGGCCAGGCACGCGATGGTGTCGTGCACTGCGCCCTGGGAGAGCTGACGCTGCACGAGGAAGTCCGAGGCCTGAACGGCCAGTTGCAGGCGATGCTGCGCCCCGAACAGCTGTGCTGGAGCCCCGCGCCAGGCGGCGTTCCGGCGCAGGTGCTGCACCACTCCTTCCGGGGCGACCACACCGTCGTGAGCCTCGTGGCCAACGACCTGCCGCTGCGCCTTCGCATGCCCACGTTGCAGGCGCCCGCGCGCGATGCGCGAGGCAGCCTCATTGTGCACGGGACGTGCATGGCCTACCCCGCGTAAGCCCCTTGCTCAGGCGGGCGCGTGCGTGAGCACCGCGTCGATGTGACGCAGGTGGCGACGGCTCGATGCGAGCATGGCCACGGCGGCGCACACCGCCGCCGCACCCACCCAATAGGGTACGTGGTCATTGATGCGTTCGCCCAGAAAACCTGCAAGCCAGGGCGCCACCGCTCCGCCCGCGAAACGCACGAAGCTGTAGGCGGCCGAGGCCACGCCACGCTGCACCGGCGCGGCATTCATCACGGTCTCCGTCACCAGGGTGTTGTTGATGCCCAGAAACAGCCCCGCCACGACCACGCCACCGGCGAGCACCGCCTGGTTCCCGGTCCAGATGGCCATGACGACGAGCACCAGCGCAAAACCGCTCAGGGCCATCAGGGCCGAGGGCAGCGTGCCAAAGCGCTCCTGCAGGCGCGGAGCGACGAAGACGGACGCAAACGCCAGCGCCACGCCCCAGCCGAAGAACACCAGACCCACCTGCTGCGCCCCCATGTTCAACGGAAACGGCGTGTAGGCCAGCAACGTGAAGAATCCGAAGTTGTAGAGCAGCGCCGTGAGCGCCACGCCCAGCAGGCCTGGGTGGCGCAGCGCCCGAAACGGGTCACGCAGCGAACTCGGTTGAGGGCGCGTCGCGGTCTCGGGCAGAAGGAAGACCGTGACCAGCAGCGCCAGGGCCATCAGCACCGAAACGCCAAAAAACGGCCCGCGCCAGGAGATGGCACCGAGCACGCCGCCAATCAGCGGCCCGGCCGCGATGCCCACGCCCAGCGCGGCCTCGTAAAGGACGATGGCCTCGCGCACCGAGCCGTGCGAGCTGCTGACGATGGCCGTGAGCGCCGTGGCCACGAACAAGGCATTGCCCAGGCCCCAGAGCGCGCGCCAGCCGACGATGGCGGCGATCGAATCGGACGCGCCGGCCAGGCCCGCGCCCACGATGATGACCGCCAGCCCCAGCAGCAGCGTGCGCTTGACGCCCAGGCGGCTGGAGACGACGCCGGTGATCAGCATCGCCAGGCCCATGATGGCCATGTAGCTCGTGAAGAGCAGCGAAGTCTGCGACGGCGTGGCGCCGAGCGAGTCGGCAATCGGCTTGAGGATGGGATCCACCAGGCCGATGCCCATGAAGGCGATGACGCAGGCAAAGGCGACGGCCAGCACGGCCTTGGGTTGGTGCAGAAAATTCATGAGGTCTTGTTCTGTTCGTGCCGGTGACTGGCGTAAGCGATGTCGAGCAAGGCCCCCAGGGTGCGGGTGGCCGCCTGCACGCGCTCACGCTCGGGCGCATCCATGTTCGCCATCAACGCCTGGAGCACCCGGGCGCGCGTGGCGCGCGCATCGGCCAGCACCGCGCGGCCTTCCTCGGTCAGGGTGAGCACGGTGGCCCGGGCATCGAGCGGATCACTGGCGCGCGCCACCCAGCCCCGGGCCTGCAGGCGCTGCAGGCGCGTGGTCATCGTCGGCTGGCTGCAGTGCTCGACGCGCGCCAGGTCGCCGGTGCGCGCCTGCCCCCACTCGTCGATCTGCGAGAGCACACGCGCCTGGGCCAGGGGCAGCGCCCAGTCGGAATGGTGCGTGACCCAGCGGTTGAGCCGCACGACCACATCCAGCAGTTCGGCGGCGCCCCCCGGGCCATGGTCGGATGGAGACACGGTCATCTCAATTACATAGTTTGGCTATGTAATTATAGAGTGACTGCGCCCGGAAGGCCCTGCCGCCTACCAGCCGCTGGCGACGCCGGAGCGCCTGAGCACGAAGGGCGTGTCCACACCGGGCTGTCCCGGGCGGTCGAGCCGCTGCAGCGTGCCGTGGATCTCGCGGCCGCAGCTCGCGTCATCGAGGCGCCCGGTCCAGAACGCGGACAGCGTCTTGCCGTCGCGCGATTCGTCGAGGTTGAAATCGCCCTCTTCCACATCGCCCGAGGCGATCGAATTCACGCCACCGAGCGTGAATTCGCCGCGCAGGCTGGCGGCAAACTCGGGGTGCTTGCGCAGCACCAGCGTGCCGTGCTCGCCCAGGCGTGGCAGCTCCACGCTCCAGCGGCCGTAGAGCTGGCGTGCCTGCCAGCGTGCCAGCTCGGGGCAGGCGGGGTTCACATGGGTCTGTGCCACGCCATGGTTCGTGGATTCAACACGATTTTGGCCTCCAGCGCAGGCCGATAAAGCGCAAGCTACTATCAAAAGAAGAGAAACACGCCTCATGGGTACGGTTTTCGTTAGAGCAATCGCGTGCCCAGCGGCACCTCGGCATCGGGCACGCACAGGGCCACATGCCCTTCAGCATCATGGAAGCCGGTCACGAGACATTCGGACATCAGCGGTCCGATCTGCTTGGGAGGAAAGTTGACCACCGCCACCACGAGGCGCCCCACCAGGTCCTGCGGCGTGTAGAGCTGCGTGATCTGCGCGCTGGATTTCTTCACCCCGATGCCGGGGCCGAAATCCACCTGCAGCTTGTACGCGGGCTTGCGCGCCTGGCTGAACACTTCGGCCGCGACCACCCGGCCGACGCGCAATTCGACCCGGCTGAAATCGTCCCAGGTGATCGTCTCCATGCCTGCTCCGTTCAGGCCTGCACCAGAGCGGCGCTGATCTGGTACTTGAACCCGGCCGCGTCGTAGTGGTCGAACCAGCCGTCGGCGTCCTCGGCCATCGGGTACATCAGGAAGCCGATCGCGTCGCCCCGGCTGCCCGGCAGTTTCACGTCGTGCGCGGTGTTGTAGGCCATCCAGTTGCCTTCCCACGCGCCGTACAGGCCCGCGTTCACCGGTGCGATGAGCGGATCTTTCAGGTTCTTGATCCACACCGGCGTTTCCTGGCGCATGACCTTGGCCACGTCCGCGGGGTCCATCGCCGTCCAGCCGTGCGCCTGCAGATAGACCTCGGCGCGGCAGTGCTGCGCGCCGGTGAGCTTGGCCGAATTGCTGCCGAGCTGCTGGTAGCCGAAGCTCGACGGCGCCACGCGGATGCCGTAGACGTCGCGCGCGGGCACGCCCACCGAGCGGCACAGGCCAACGAAGAGCGCATTGATGTCGGCGCACTTGCCGCCCAGGTTGCCGGTCTCCAGCATGGTCTTGATGTCGCCCTCGCCGCAGCCCTTGACCTCGGGCTCGCGCCAGGCGTTGGCCACCACCCAGTCATAGAGTGCCCGCACTTTCGCTTCGTCGCCGCGCGCGCCCTGCGTCGCCTTGAGCGCGGTGGCGCGCACGATGCCGTCGGTGGGCAGCAGGCGCGTTGGCCGCAGCGCATGGCGCAGCGTGTCCGCGCCGTCGCGCTCGCGCAGGCCGCCGAGCACGCGGCTTTGCGTGCGCACGCGGCTGGTCACCAGCACCTGCGGTTGCGCGGTGCCGGCGGCAAATTCCGCCACCACCATGCGCACGCCCTGTGCGCCGTCGCTCGCCAGGCGGGCGCTGCCGTTGCTGTCCAGGGTGTCATTGATCGGCAGCTGCCAGCCGGTCTGCACCGACGGCAGCGGCACCCACACGCGCGTGGCGCTGGTGGTGGTAGGCAGATCGACGCGCGTGGTGACATCGAAGGTGCGCCAATCGCCCGCCTGCGGCGCGAAGTGACGGCTGGAGGTTTGCGCCCGCGCGGCGGCGGACCAGGTGACGGGAAGCGCGGCGGCCATGCCAATGGCGGCCGCGCGCCCCACGATGGAGCGGCGATGCAAGTTCATTCAGAGAACCCTTTCATGCAGTGAATACACCTGTCGGCGCATGAGAGGCGTTGTGTGGGATCAGTCCGCAAACGCCAATGCCTCGAAGGCAGGTGACTTGCAGCCCGACCGGGCGCAAGCGAAGGTGATTATCGGCAATCCGGCGGCAGGCCGCGTGGCTCGCCGCGGGCTCAGGCGCGGCGCCCGCCCAGCGCATCGATCCAGCGGGCGGCGTCCTGGCCGGTCCAGTCGACGGCGCCGGTCACCACCTGCCGCGGCTGACCCGAGGTATCGATGAGGATCGTGGTGGGAAACGCCTCGATCTGCCAGGCGCGCGTCGCCTCGCCCCGGGGGTCGAGCAGCACCGGCAGCTTGAGCTGCGTGGCCGCGAGGTAGCGCCGCACCGTAGCCGGGCGCTCGCGCGAGTTGACCGCCAGCACCGCGATGCGTTCGCCTTCCAGTTCGGCCAGCGTCTGCAGCGTGGGCATTTCCTCCTTGCACGGGCCGCACCACGTGGCCCAGAAGTTCACCAGCACCACGCGGCCCCTGAGCGCCGCCAGACGGTGCTCGCCGCCCTGAATGTCGGCGGACGGCAGCGCGGGCGCCGGGGTGCCAGCCGGCCAGCGCTGCAGCCGGAACTGCGCCTGGCCCGCCAGCGGCAGGCCGCCCGCGAGCAGCGCCGCCAGCAGCGCGCGGCGATCGAGCATCACAGCCGCTCGGCCACCCAGGCCTGCACGCCCGCCAGGGCCGCGGGCAGGGCCTTGGCATCGCTGCCGCCGGCCATCGCCATGTCGGGTTTGCCGCCGCCCTTGCCGCCGACCTGCCGGGCAACGAAGTTCACCAGCTCGCCCGCCTTGACCTTCGCGGTCTCGGCCTGGGTCACGCCGGCGGCGAGCTGCACCTTGTCGCCGTCGACCGCGGCGAGAACAACCACAGCGTTGTTCAACTTGTCCTTGAGCTTGTCCATGGTTTCGCGCAGCGCCCTCGCGTCGGCGCCGGGCAGCACGGTGGCCAGCACCTTCACGCCCTTGACATCCACCGCCTGGCTCGCGAGCTCATCGCCCTGGCTGGCGGCGAGCTTGCCCTTGAGCTTGGCGATTTCCTTTTCCAGCGTTTTCACGTGGTCCTGCGCCGCGACGATGCGCGGCGTGAGTTCCGCGACCGGCGCCTTGAGCGCCGCCGCCGCATCGTGTACCGTGGCTTCGAGCGACTGAATGCAGGCCAGCGCGTTCATGCCCGTGACACCTTCCACGCGGCGGATGCCCGCGGCCACCCCGCTCTCGGCCACGATCTTGAACAGGCCGATGTCGCCCGTGTGCGCCACGTGCGTGCCACCGCAGAACTCGCGGCTCGTGCCGATGTCGAGCACGCGCACGCTCTCGCCGTACTTTTCGCCGAAGAGCATCATCGCGCCGGTCTTCTGCGCACTCTCGATGTCCATCACGCGCGCCTGCGTGGCGGTGTTGGCCAGCACCTCCTCGTTCACGCGGCGCTCCACTTCCTTGATCTGCGCCGCCGTCACCGGCTGGTTGTGCGCGAAGTCGAAGCGCGTCTTGTCGGGATCGACGAGCGAGCCCTTCTGCTGCACGTGCGCACCCAGCACCTCGCGCAGCGCCTTGTGCATCAGGTGGGTGACGCTGTGGTTGCGCATGGTGGCGGCGCGCCGTGCGGTGTCGACCTGCGCCTGCAACGCATCGCCGACCTTGAGGCTGCCGCTTTCCAGCACGCCGTGGTGGCCGAACACGCCCGCCTTGACCTTCTGCGTGTCGTGCACGGCAAAGCGCACGCCGTCGGCGGTGAGCACGCCCTGGTCACCCACCTGCCCGCCCGATTCGGCATAAAACGGTGTCGTATCGAGCACCACCACGCCCGCCTGCCCGGCCTTCAATTGGGTGACGCTCTCGCCCTCGAAGTACAGCGCGACCACCTTCGCGGCTTCGCTCAGGTGCTCGTAGCCGGTGAAGGTGTTGGCCGCGCCGTGGTAGTCGAGCGCGCGGTCCATCTTGAACTTGCCCGCCGCGCGCGCCGTGTCCTTTTGGTGCTGCATGGCGGTATCGAACCCCGCTTCGTCCACGCTCACGCCGCGCTCACGGCAGACATCGTTGGTCAGGTCGAGCGGGAAGCCGTAGGTGTCGTGCAGCTTGAAGGCGACGTCGCCCGGCAGCGTTGTCACGCCATCGGCCAGAGTCCCATCAAGGATATCCATGCCATGCGCCAGCGTTTCAAAGAAGCGCTCTTCCTCGGTCTGCAGCACGCTGGTGATGTGCGCCTGCTGCTCTTTCAGACGCGGATAGGCCTCGCCCATCTGCGCCACGAGGTCGGCCACGAGCCTGTGAAAGAACGGGGTCTTGCGCCCCAGCTTGTAGCCATGGCGGATCGCACGGCGGATGATGCGCCGCTGCACGTAGCCGCGGCCCTCGTTGCCCGGGATCACGCCGTCGCTCACCAGAAACGCGGTGGCGCGGATGTGATCGGCGATCACCTTGAGCGAGGGGTTGGCCAGGTCGGTGCAGCCGGTCTCGCGCGCGGCGGCTGCGATCAGCGCCTGGAACAGGTCGATCTCGTAATTGCTGTGCACGTGCTGCAGGATCGCGGCCAGGCGCTCCAGCCCCATGCCGGTATCGACGCAGGGCGCGGGCAGCGGCGTGACCGAGCCATCCTCGGCCATGTCGAACTGCATGAACACGTGGTTCCAGATTTCGATGAAGCGGTCGCCATCCTCATCGGGCGAACCGGGTGGGCCACCGGGAATGTGCGCACCGTGGTCGTAGAAGATTTCCGAGCACGGGCCGCAGGGGCCGGTGTCGGCCATCATCCAGAAGTTGTCGCTCTTGTACTTGCCGCCCTTGTTGTCACCGATGCGGATCACGCGCTCTGGCGGCAGGCCGATGACCTTGGTCCAGATGTCGTAGGCTTCGTCGTCCTCGTGGTAGACGGTGGCGAGCAGCCTGTCGGCTGGCAGGCCGTAGACCTTCGTCAGCAGCTCCCAGCCCCACTCGATCGACTCACGCTTGAAGTAGTCACCGAAGCTCCAGTTGCCCAGCATCTCGAAGAAGGTGTGGTGGCGCGCGGTGTAGCCCACGTTTTCCAGATCGTTGTGCTTGCCGCCGGCGCGCAGGCACGCCTGAACGCTGGTGGCGCGCTTGTAGGGGCGCTGGTCGGTGCCGAGGAACACGTCCTTGAACTGCACCATGCCGCTGTTGGTGAACATCAGCGTCGGGTCGTTGCCGGGCACCAGGGGGCTGGACGGCACCACGGTGTGGCCGCGTGCGGCGAAGAAGTCGAGGAAGGTCTGACGGATGTCGGCGACCGACATGGGAGGCTGGGGATTTTTCATGGAATTTTCCGGCTTCTGCGCCTGTCCAATCTGCGCGAGCAGCTACATCAACTATAGCACCCGACACCATTCGGCGATCCGCCGCCGTGGTGCGGGCGCAAAGAAGGCGATTTTATCTTTCCGGCCCGACGCGGCCCTCACGCCGCACCCCTGCCCCAACGGCTGCGAAGGTACTGCCAGGCAGCCAGGCGCGCAGCCGGGCCGCCAGCTCACTCGTGCCAGTCAGGCGCAGCGCGCCGCTGCCCAGAGCGCGCGACCAGTCCGAATAGCCCAGCCACACCTCGGTCAGCGTGCGCAGGTCGGTGCTGACGTACAGATCGACGTCGAAGCCCGGATCGAGCAGGCACAGATCGGCATCGTGCCCGCGTTCGACAACCAGCCAGTAGGTGCGCTCGGGCGGCGCGCGGTCGTTGAAGATGAACTCGATCGTGGTGCGGGCCAGGGGGGCCGGCTCGGCCCTGACGTTGCGGCGGATGTCCCACATCAGCAGGTTGGCGTCCAGATGACGCAAGGTGGCCTCGGTCGTCACCCAGCGCCGCCCCCAGACGCCCATGGATTCGACGATGGGGCGCAGCTCCAGCCCGGCGGACGTCAGGCGGTATTCGTGCGGATTGGCGGGATGGCTCGCCGGCGCGCGCGCCACGATGCCTGCGGCCTCCAGCTCCTTCAAGCGTTTGGCCAGCAAGGCCGAGGACATGCGCGGCACGCCCCGGCGCAGGTCGTTGAAGCGGCTGGAGCCCAGCATCAGCTCGCGCACCAACAGCAGCGTCCAGCGGCTGCACAACACCTCCGCGGCCATGGCCACGGGACAAAACTGACGGTAGCTGCCGGCCGACATGGGCGATCTCCCGGCACAAGGCGTGCCCGTGCCTGCCAATCTACCCTGACCACGCCCTGCGCGCCAGTTCAGAAGTTGAACCGCACGGGTTCATAAGCAGAACTTGAAGCCGCCCCCTCCACCGCGCAGCATGGGCACGCCCGATCCACCCTTCCTCGCTTGCACTGGAGACCTTCATGACCACCATGCCCCTCGAAGCCCCCGCCATCGACTACAGCGCCCTCAAGCAGCGCCAGCACGCCGTCTGGTCCTCGGGGGATTACGCTGTCCTCGGCACGACCTTGCAGATCATGGGCGAGAACCTCTGCGAGGCCATCGACCTGCGCGCCGGCAGCCGCGTGCTCGACGTGGCCGCCGGCAACGGCAACGCCACGCTGGCGGCGGCGCGGCGCTTTGCCCACGTCACCTCGACCGACTACGTGGGCGCGCTGCTCGAACGCGGGCGCGAGCGCGCTGCCGCCGAACGCCTGCAAATCAGCTTCCGCGAGGCCGACGCCGAGGCGCTGCCCTTCACCGACGCCAGCTTCGACGTGGCGCTGTCCACGGTGGGCGTGATGTTCACCCCCCACCAGGAGCGGGCCGCCGCCGAGCTGCGGCGCGTGGTGCGCCCGGGCGGGCGCATCGGACTGGCCTGCTGGACACCCGAAGGCTTCATCGGCCAGGCGCTCAAGACCGTGAGCCGTCATCTGCCCCCGCCGCCCGCCGGCCTGAAACCGTCCGTGCGCTGGGGCACGGAAACCGGCTTGCGCGAGCTGTTTCCCGGCTGCGACATGCGGATTCAACGGCGCGACTTCATGTTCCGCTACGAGTCGGCGCGGCACTGGGTGGACGTTTTCCGCGCCTGGTACGGCCCGGTGCACCGCGCGTTCGCCGCGCTGGCGGGCGACCAGCAGGAGCAGCTCGAAAGCGAGCTGCTGGAGCTGCTGGCACGCTTCAACCGCGCCGGCCCGCAGTCGCTGGTGGTGCCCGGGGCCTACCTGGAGGCCGTGATCGAACGCGACGCGTGACCGGCCACGCCGCGCTTCCAATAGGCCGACAGGCGGATGCGCCCGGCGTCCACGCCCTTGCTCAGGAGCGGCTCGCGCAGCGCGGCCATCAGCGCATGCTCGCCCCCGCCCCAGACGAATCCCGTGCCGGCGGGCACGGCCAACTGCCGCACCGCCTGCGCCAGTGAATCCGTGAACACGCAGTCCAGCGCCGCGCGGCTGCGCCACGCGCGCCCGTCGGCCGGATCCGCCAGTTGCACCCGCACGATCGCCTGCGTGCCCTCGGGCAACTCGGCGAGGCGGCGCTCGATGGCGGGCATGGCCGATTCATCGCCCAGCAGCAGGTGCCAATCGAGCTCCATCGGAATCAGCATGCTCCCGCGCGGCCCGACCAGTCCCACCCACTCGCCCAGGGGCGCCGTGCGCGCCCAGTGCGCGGCCGGGCCGTCTCCATGCACCGCGAATTCGAGCTGCACGGTATGGCGGGCGCCGTCGTGGTTCAGCGGCGTGTAGTCGCGCATGGTCGCTCGCGCGCCCTCGACGATGGGAATGCCGTCGACAAGCACCGGCAGGTTGGGCTTGTCGCGCCCTTCCTGCGGCAGGGCGAGCTTGACGTGATCGTCAAAACCCGGGCTGGCAAAGCCCGCCAGATCGGTCCCGCCGAGCGTCAGACGCACGAAACCGGGGCTGAGGGCTTCACGGGCGAGCAATTGCACGTGGCGCGCGGCAAACGGGTAGCGCACGCGCTGGACCAAAGGCTCAAGAGTCTGGACGGGCATGGTGACTCCGCTACTACGTTGAAAAAGTCAACCGGTCACCTGCGCCATCATGGCTGCGTGTTTGACGGCGGGGCCTGCTCGGCTCATGCGGAACGTTGCGGGGCCGCAGTCCGACCCGGAGGCTGTCCACGTTGAGCCGCAGCCCTTTTCCCGGGCCCTGGTTGACAGTGAACTGAAGGCGCGCACATGGCTTGCGCGTGAATCTGGAGCGGGTGAAGGGAATCGAACCCTCGTATGAAGCTTGGGAAGCTGCCGTTCTACCATTGAACTACACCCGCGCAAGGGTGGCGATTCTAAGGCATGGCGCGCGACTCAGAGCATGGTCTTGAGGGCATCATGCACGGCACTCGCCGCCTGCATGCGGCTGGCGATGCTGCCGCAGACCAGTTCGCACAGGTCGTCCACCCGCTGATCGGCGATGCTGAAATAGACGCTGGTGCCGCGCTCCTCGCGCGCGACGATGCCGTGCTTGGTCATCAATGACAGGTGGCGCGAGACGTTGGCCGCGGTGGTGCCGCAGGCCTGGGCAAGCTCGCCCACGTTGTATTCGCGTTCACGCAACAGGTTGAGCAGCCGCAAACGCATGGGCTCGGACAGCACCTGAAAATAAGAGGCCACCTGATCAATCACCTGAGGGGGCATGGGCTTCATGTCGCAATCTCCATGGTTGCATTATACTTCGTTGACTAATTGCATGAATGCGTAAATAATCAATATTAAATTTGCGAGAAATCCCTGATGTCCATCCTCCGCTTGAGCACCGCTTTCATTGCACCCGCCCTGGCCTTCGCACTGGTCGGGGGTGGGCATGCCGCCGACACCCCGCCGCTCGCCTGGGCACCGGTGCAATCGAGCACACAGGCGCCCCTGCAAAGCGCCGATGCCAGGGTGGAGGCGGTGCGTGATGCCACATTGGCCGCCCAAGTGGCGGGCAGCATCGTCGCGCTGCGCGTGCATGCGGGCGACCGCGTGAAGGCCGGGCAGGAACTGCTGCGCATCGACGCACGCATGGCGGCCCAAGGCGCCGCCGCCAGCAGCGCGCAGGTGGCGGCGGCGCAGGCCCAGGCCAGCGTCGCGACCAAAGAATACGAACGCCAGCAGCAGCTTTTCGCCAAGAATTACATCAGCCAGGCGGCGCTGGACAACGCCCGCGCGCAGTGGCAGGCCAGCCAGGCGCAGGTCAGGGCGCTGCAGGCGCAGGCCGCAGCAGCCGCCACGCAAACCGGCCTGCACGCGGTGCAGGCGCCGTTTGACGGCGTGGTGGCCAGCGTGCCCGTGACCTTGGGCGACATGGCGCTGCCGGGCAAGCCGCTCGTGAGCCTGTATGACCCGAGCCGCCTGCGCGTGTCGGCCGCGCTCACGCAGCAACAAGCCGAGCAGTTGCGCACCGCCTCGCAGGTTGAAGTGGAACTGCCCGGCGCCTCCGGCCCCCGCGTGCCGGTCGCCAGGGACCAGGTGCAGTTGCTGCCCACCGCCGACGCGCAAAGCCACACGACGACGGTGCGCGTGGCCCTGCCCGCAGACATGCCGGGCGCGATGCCCGGCGCCTTCGCTCGGCTGTGGTTCCAGGACGCGGGCGCGTCAAAGGGCGAGCGACTCTTCGTGCCCGCGCGCAGCGTGGTGCGCCGCGCCGAGATGACCGGCGTGTACGTGCAGGGCAGCAACGGCAAGCCGCAATTGCGCCAGGTGCGCCTGGGGCAGGCCGTGGGCGGGCAGATCGAAATCCTCAGCGGCGTGAGCGCCGGTGAGCAGGTGGCCACCGAGCCGCAGGCCGCGGCCAGGGTGCGTTGAGATGAGCGCCTCGCCCCACTCCCTGGGCCTTTCGGGCCGCATCGCCCGGGCCTTCCAGAACGCGCAGATCACGCCGCTGCTGGCGCTCGTGGCGTTGCTGCTGGGCCTGTTCGCCGTGCTCGTCACGCCGCGCGAGGAAGAGCCGCAGATCGACGTGACCATGGCCAACGTGATCGTGCCCCTCCCCGGCGCGAAGGTAGCCGAGGTCGAGGAGCTGATCGCCACGCCCGCCGAGCAGGTGCTCTCGCAGATGCAGGGCGTGGAGCATGTGAGCAGCGTCTCTCAGCCCGGCACCGCCGTGCTCACGGTGCAGTTCAAGGTGGGCGTGCCGCGCACCGAGGCGCTGGTACGCCTGCACGACGTGCTGCGCAGCAACGCCGACTGGCTACCGCGCAGCCTGGGCGCGCTCGAACCCATCATCCGCCCCAAGGGCATCGACGACGTGCCCATCGTCACGCTCACGCTCTACAGCAAGCAGACTGACACCGGTGCGTATGACCTGGAGCGCGTGGCGCACAGCGTGGAGGTGGAGCTCAAGCGCGTGCCCGGCACACGCACGGTGACGACCATCGGCGGGCCGGGCCGCGCGGTGCTGGTGGCGCTCGATCCGGCGCGTATGGCGGGCAGCGGCGTGACGGTCGATCGGCTGCGCGGCGCGCTGCAGTCCGCCAACCAGGGCCTGCCCGTGGGCGAGCTGCTGGGCGGCAACCAGAGCGTGGCGATCGAGGCCGGCCCGCACCTGAGCAATGCGCACGAGGTGGCTGACATCGTGGTCGGCAGCCACGCGGGCAAGCCCGTATTCCTCAAGGACGTGGCCACCGTGCAGGATGGCCCGCCCCCCGCCACGCGCTACGTCTGGCACAGCGTCGTGAAGGACGGCGCGATCAGTGAATACCCGGCCGTGACCCTGGCCGTGACCAAGAAGGCCGGCGAAAACGCCATCGACGTGGCCCACGCCGTGATGGCCCGCACGCAGCAATTGCAGGGCACGGTGATCCCGGCCGACGTGCAGGTCGCCGAGACGCGCGACTACGGCGCCACAGCCAACGACAAGGCGCAAAAGCTCATCCAGAAGCTCATCTTCGCCACGCTCTCGGTGGTGGCGCTGGTGTTCTTCGCGCTCGGGCGGCGCGAGTCACTCATCGTAGGCAGCGCCGTGGGCCTGACGCTGGCGGCCACGCTCTTTGCCTCGTGGGCCTGGGGCTTCACGCTCAACCGCGTGTCGCTGTTCGCGCTGATCTTTTCCATCGGCATCCTGGTCGACGACGCCATCGTCGTGGTCGAGAACATCCACCGTCATCAGGCGCTGCACCCCGAAAAGACGCTGCTGCAGCTCATCCCCGGCGCGGTCGATGAAGTGGGCGGGCCAACCATCCTCGCCACCTTCACCGTCATCGCCGCGCTGCTGCCCATGGCCTTCGTGAGCGGCCTGATGGGCCCCTACATGGCGCCGATCCCGATCAACGCGAGCATGGGCATGGTGATCTCGCTGGCCGTGGCCTTCACCGTCACGCCCTGGCTGGCGCAGCACTGGATAAGGAGTCACACGGGCGCCAGCGCGCAGGCGCACACGGGCCTGGCCGCGCGGCTCGCGCCGCTGTTCGAGCGCGTTTTCCGCCCGCTGCTCGATGATGCGCGCGGCGGTCGCAACCGCGCGCTGCTGGGCCTGGCCGTCGCATTGCTCATTGCCGTCTCGCTGCTGCTGCCCGCCATCGGCTGGGTGCAGCTCAAGATGCTGCCGTTTGACAACAAGAGCGAGTTCCAGGTGATCGTGGACATGCCCGCGGGCACGCCGCCCGAGCGCACCGCCGCCGTGCTGCACGAGCTGGGCAACCACCTCGCCACCGTGCCCGAGGTGACGAACTTCCAGGCCTACGCCGGCACCGCCGGGCCGATCAACTTCAACGGTCTGGTGCGCCAGTACGACCTCAGAAGCGGTGGGCAGGTGGGCGACATCCAGGTGAACCTGCTCGGTCAGCATGAACGCAACGAACAGAGCCACGCGATCGCCATGCGCGTGCGCCCGGCGCTGCAGCAGATCGGCGCGCGCATGGGTGCCAACGTCAAGGTGGTGGAGGTGCCGCCCGGCCCGCCCGTGCTCTCGCCCATCGTCGCCGAAATCTACGGCCCCGAGGCCGAGGGGCGCCGCAGCGTGGCCAAGGCGGTGCGCCAGGCGCTCGGTGACACGGCGGGCATCGTCGATCTCGATGATTCCTCGATGGCCGATGCGCCGAAGAAGCTCGTGCTCGTCGATCGGCGCAAGGCCGCCGCCATGGGTGTGGCGCAGGCGTCCATCGTCGCCGCGCTGCACGCCGGCCTGGCCGGCGAGGCCGCCACCTGGCTGCACGACGCCCACAGCAAGTACGCGACCCCCGTGCTGCTGCAACTGCCCGCCGACCAGCAGGGCAGCCTGGACACGCTGCTGCAGCTGCCCGTGCGCACCGCCAGCGGCGCGCTCGTGCCCATCCGCGAGCTCGTCACGCTCAGCGACACGCTGCGCGAGCAGCCCGTCTATCACAAGGACCTGCTGCCAGTGAACCTCGTCGTCGCCGACATGGCGGGGCGCGTCGACAGCCCGTTGTATGGCATGTTCGCCTCGCGCTCGGCGATCCAGAAGATCACGGCGCCGGACGGCGGCTCGATCGACGAATACTTCATCCGCCAGCCCAGCGACCCCTACCGCGCCTATAGCCTCAAGTGGGACGGCGAGTGGCAGATCACCTACGAGACCTTCCGCGACATGGGCGCGGCCTATGCCGTCGGCCTCATCCTCATCTACCTGCTGGTGGTCGCGCACTTCGGCTCCTACCTCACGCCGCTCATCATCATGGCGCCGATCCCGCTCACCATCATCGGCGTGATGCCGGGGCACGCGCTGCTGCATGCGCAGTACACCGCCACCAGCATGATCGGCATGATCGCGCTGGCGGGCATCATCGTGCGCAACTCGATTTTGCTGGTGGACTTTATCCGGCTGCAGGTGCAGGCGGGCATGGAGTTCAAGCAGGCCATCGTGCAGTCCGCGATCACGCGCGCGCAGCCCATTTTGCTGACCGGCGTGGCCGCCATGCTCGGCGCCTTCTTCATCCTGAGCGACCCCATCTTCAACGGCCTGGCGATTTCGCTGATCTTCGGCATCGCTGTCTCCACCGTGCTCACGCTGGTCGTGATTCCCCTGCTCTACTACATGGCCTACCGCAAGCACGTGGACGTGGTGCGCGGGCAAGGAGCCGCAGCATGACCATTAAAACCATAGCTGGCCGCGCATACCCAGCAAGCGAAAGAGCCCTGTTTTTCTTGAAAAGTGCGTGGGTGCTCGCCGCGGCGTTGGCGCTGGCGCCCGGCGCGCACGCCCTGACGCTGCTCGAAGCCTGGCAGGCCGCCGAGCCACACGACAGCCAGCTCGCCGCCGCCCGCGCCGCCGCGGGCGTGGCCGAACCCCAGCGCCAGCAGGCCGCAGCGCTCTGGCGGCCGCAGGTGGCGTTCACGGCGTCGGCCGGGCTGGGGGCAAGCGACACGACGATGCGCGGCGCGCAGTTCTCCGCACCCGGCCTGCCCACCTCCAGCGGCGTGGACTTTGCCACGTCGATTCACGGCGGCGTGGCCACGCGCGTGGCGCTGCAGGCCAGCCAGCCGCTCTACAACCCGCAGCGGCGCGCACAGCAAAAGCAGCTGAACCTGCAGGCAGACCGCGCCGAACTCGCGCTGCAGGCCGCACGACAGGGGGCAATGCTGCGCACCGCCAGCGCCTACCTGAGCCTGGCCATGGCGCAAGAGAAACTGCGCGTGCTGCAAGGCCAGATCAAGTCCGTACAAAGCGCCGCCCAGGAGGCGCAGGACCGCTTCACGCTCGGCGCCGCGCCCATCACCGCCGTGCACGAAGCGCGCGCCGAACTCGCGCTGCTGCAGGCCCAGGTTTCGGCGGCACAGGCCGACATCGAGACGCGCACCCAGGCGCTGGCCGACGCCACCGGCTTGCCCGCGGCCGGCCTGGCGGTGCAACTACCCCTGGCGGCCGAGCCCGAGCCGCGCGCGCTCGCCGTCTGGCAACAACTGGCGCTGGACACCAGCACCGCCCTGCGCGAGCAACGGCTGGCCACCGACCTGGCGCGCGCGGCGCTGGACCAATCCGCCGCGGGCAAGCGCGCCACCGTCGACCTCATCGCCCAGGCCGCACAGGACAGGCTGGACGGCCATGGCGACTTCGGCTCGGCGCGCAACACCGGCGTGAACGCCATGGTGGGCGTGCAGCTCACCATCCCGCTCTCCACGGGTGGCATGCAGTCCGGCCGCGAGCAGGAGGCCATCGCACGCCTGGCCGCCGCGCAGGCGCAGGAAGACGCCATGCGCGAGCAGCTCGCGCGCGACGTGCAATCCGCCTGGCTCGCCATGCACACCGGCGCCAGCCAGATCACGGCCCTGCAGGCGGCCCTGGCCGCGAGCGAGTTGCGCCAGGACGCCACGCACACCGGCTATGAGGCGGGCGAGCGCACCCTGCTGGACGTGCTGCGCGCCCGCAACGACACCGCGGCCACGCGGCTGCAGCTCTCGCAGGCGCAGGTGAGCACGCTGCTCGCCCGCCTGCAACTGGCGCAATCGGCGGGCCAGCTCGACGAGACCGCGTTGCGCGAGGCGAGCGAAGCGTTTTCCACGCCACCCGTCCTCAAGCCCTGAACGACACCCACCCACGCTCACCCACCAGGAGACAGAAATGGCACATATCGTGATCCTTGGCGCAGGCACCGGAGGCATGCCCGCCGCCTATGAACTTCGCGCCACGCTGGACAAGACGCACCGCATCACCGTGGTCAACGCCACCGACTACTTCCAGTTCGTGCCCTCCAACCCCTGGGTGGCCGTGGGCTGGCGCGACCGCTCGCAGACCACGCTGCCCATCGCCCCGAACCTGGCCAAAAAGGACATCGCCTTCATCGCCCGGCGGGTGGACAAGATCGACGCCGAAGGCCACACGCTGGAGCTCGAAGGCGGCCAGCAGCTCGCCTACGATTACCTCATCATCACCACCGGCCCCAAGCTCTCGTTCGACGAAGTGCCCGGCAGCGGCCCGCTCGGCGGCCATACCCACTCGATCTGCACCGTCGAGCACGCGGAAAACGCCTGGGCCGACTACCAGCGCTTTCTGCAGGACCCCGGCCCCGCTATCATCGGCGCCATGCCCGGCGCCTCGTGCTTCGGCCCGGCCTACGAGTTCGCCTTCATCTTCAACAAGGACCTGCAAAAGAGGAAGCTGCGCCACAAGGTGCCGCTCACCTTCGTCACCAGCGAACCCTACATCGGCCACTTGGGTCTCGCGGGCGTGGGCGATTCCAAGACGCTGCTGGAGAGCGAGCTGCGCAGCTTCGACATCAAGTGGATCACCAACGCGAAAACCACGCGCGTGGAGGCCGGCACGATGTTCGTCACCGAGCTCGACGAGGCCGGCCAGACCAAGAAGGAACACGAGCTGCCCTTCAAGTACAGCATGATGCTGCCCGCCTTCAAGGGCGTGGATGCGGTGGCGGCCGTGCAGGGCCTGTGCAACCCGCGCGGCTTCGTGCTGATCGACGAATACCAGCGCAGCAAGAAGTACCGCAACATCTTCTCGGCCGGCGTGTGCGTCGCCATCCCGCCGGTGGAAGTCACGCCCGTGCCCACGGGCGCGCCAAAGACCGGCTACATGATCGAGACCATGGTCTCGGCCATCTGCCACAACATCGCGGCCGAACTCGCGGGCAGGCCCGAGGACGCCACCGCCAAGGCCACGTGGAACGCCATCTGCCTCGCCGACATGGGCGACACCGGCGCCGCCTTCGTCGCGCTGCCGCAGATTCCGCCGCGCAACGTCAACTGGTTCAAGAAGGGCAAGTGGGTGCACCTGGGCAAGATCGCCTTCGAGAAATACTTCATGCACAAGATGAAGACCGGCTCGCCCGAACCCTTCTACGAAAAGCACGTTCTCAAGGCGCTGGGCATCGAGCGCCTGGAAAAACCGCAATGACCACGCAACAGCCCCTGCGGGGCGCACACTGCGGCATCGGTTTCGGAGCCTGAACGCCACATGAGCACCCCCCACATCGTCATCCTCGGCAGCGGCTTTGGCGCGCTGTCCACCGTGCGCGAGCTGCGCAAGCGCCTGTGCACGCACCCCATCACGCTGATTTCGCCGCGCGCCGAACTGCACTACCTGCCCGGCATCATCTGGATTCCGAGCGGCCAGCGCACGCGCGAGCAGCTCGTCGTGCCGCTCGCGCCCTTCTTCCAGCGTATGGGCGTGCGCCACGTGGCGGCTGAAGTGACGGGCCTGGCGGACGGCGGGCGCACGGTGCTCACGGATACCGGCGAGCAGATCGCCAACGACGCGCTGGTCATCGCCACCGGCGGGCGCTTCATCAAGAAGCTGCCGGGCATAGCGCACGCCATCACGCCCTGCGAAGGCATCGCCGCCGCCGAGCAGATCCGCGACCGGCTCAAGGCCCTGCCCGGCGGCGCGATTGCCGTGGGCTTTGCCGGCAACCCCAAGGAACCGGCCGCCGTGCGCGGCGGGCCGATGTTCGAGTTTCTCTTCGGCATCGACACGCAGCTGCGCCGCGAAGGCCGGCGCGAGAAATTCGCGCTCACCTTCTTTCACCCCAAGACCGAACCCGGCAAGCGCCTGGGCGACAAGGCCGTGCAGGGCATCCTCGCCGAGATGCAGCGCCGCGGCATCGCCACCCACCTGGGCCACAAGCCGGTCCGCTTCGAGGCAGACAAGGTGGTGACCGAAGGCGGCGAAATCCCCGCCGACCTCATCCTCTTCATGAGCGGCCTGACCGGCAACGCCTGGTTCGACGCCACCGAGCTGCCGCGCTCGCCCGGCGGCCTGATCGCCGCCGACGCGCAGTGCCGCGTGCAGGGCTGGAATCACACGTATGTGGTGGGCGACGCGGGCAGCTTTCCCGGCCCCGACTGGGCGCCCAAGCAGGCCCACATGGCCGACCTGCAGGCCGCCGCCGCCGCGCAGAACCTCATCGACGCACTTGCAGGCCGCACGCAAAGCACCACCTTCAAGGCCGAGTTGCTGTGCATCATCGACACGCTGCAGGATGGCAAGCTCGTCTGGCGCACCGACACGCGCCACGTCACCCTGCCCCACCTGCGCGCCATGCACTGGGCCAAGGCGCATTTCGAGGCGCGCTACCTGCGCCAGTACCGCTGATTTGTTTGATGTTCAACCCAAGGAGTAAATCATCATGACCACCTGGAGAGCCACCCGCGCCATCGCCGGCTTTTTCATCCTGCTCTCGCTTGCCCTCGGCATCCCGGGCAGCCCCATCTTCGCGAGCCAGTGGTGGCTCGCCTTCACCGCCTTCGTCGGTGTGAATCTGCTGCAAAGCGCCTTCACGCAATGGTGCCTGATGGCCAAGCTGCTCGCGAAACTGGGCCTGAAGCCCGGCTGCTGAAAGGAGAAAACCATGCAAATCAACGTCGGCGGCATCGACCGCATCCTGCGCATCGTCGTCGGCCTGGTGCTCATCGCGCTGGCCGCGACGGGCACCGTGGGCTGGTGGGGCTACATCGGCATCGTGCCGGTGCTCACGGGCGTGTTCCGCTTTTGCCCGGCGTACGCGCTGCTGGGGCTGCGCACCTGCCCGATGAAGAAGCCGGACTGAACCCGGAAGCGACCGGCGGTCAATGCCGTCGGCAGCTGACACCACACCCTGGGGCGGGTCATGACGGCAGTATCCGCTCCAGCGCTCGCAACCGCTGCCACACAACGGCCCTGGGCACGCTGATCGCCAGCGCCTGCATGCAATGCTCCAGCCACCCCTCGCGGGTTTTCATGTGATCGATGGCCTTACCCAGGTCACGCAGAACAGCGTCGCCATAGGCCTGCTGCGCCTTGGCCACAGCCTGGCGCAGCACCGGCAGCTTGGGCTGCATCATGGCGAGGTCGATCACGTCCCGGCTGAACACCCCGCCATCCCCCCAGCGATCCGAATTGGCCAGCAGCTTGCTGGCGAGCAGGTCCAGCGTCGTCAGTGTCGCAATCCCGCATATCCGGTCGGTGTCCGCAGGCATCGCCAATGCCATGCGCCCTTCCAGCACGATCTCGAACTTGATCTTGAACTCCTGCACCACCAGCAGGGCGCGAATGCCATACTGATCGGCACGGGTTTCGCGCGGCTGTTCCCACGGGGGGCCGTTGCGCGCCAACGCGGCAATGCCCTGCACGCCGGTCAACAGGTGGCGCAAGCCGCGATAGCCCGCGAGATCGGACACCAGGAAATCGATGTCCACCGACTCGCGGTATTCCCCATACTTCAAGGCAATGGCCGTGCCGCCGCCAAACCAACAGCGGTGAGCACGCAGAATCGCGGCATCCAAGGCCTCCAGCACGTGTCCGATGCGTTGATGGCGCACCCGCTCAAACACCGCCGCGCTCCTCGTCGAAGGCCAGATGCAGCGCCTCGATCAACTGACGCTCCGCAGGCACCAATGCGGCCTCATCCAGGTGGCGTGCGTTGCGCTCATAAATATCCAGGGCCTCACGGGGCGTGAGCGTGTCCTTGCCGTGCACCTGCCAGGCCAGTTGGCGCAACTGGGCGTAGTCCGCCAAGGGAACGCGCGCCGGAATCCAGCCCGCGTGGTCGGTTTCAGGCGTGGCAAGGGATTTCTCGGCTTGTTGCACGCTCAGCACCAACCCGAGCGCGGCCATGGCGTTGCAGTAGGCACCGATGGTGACCGCCGGCTCGCCCTTTTCGATGCGGTGCAAGGTGACACGCGACATGCCCGCCGCCTCGGCCGCCGCCGTGCCACTGACCTTCAGCGCCTTGCGCCGCGCCCGCACACCCTCACCCAGCGCGCGCAACTGCTGAGCAATGGAAGATGAAACGGTGGGTGATGTAGACGGCATACGAATCTCATTCTAGGCAATTCTTCCAAATTGAGATCAATGAGAAACATTTTATCGTCGGTAGTGCACTTACAGCGACAATACCGAACGCTACCACGTCCAACCCTAGCGCGGCATCAGCCCCGCCAGTTGCTCACGCGCCAGCGCATGCCCGTGCGTGGCAGCGCGGGCCAGCCACATCAGCGCCAGCGCCTCGCCCGCAGCATCGCCGCACAGGCCGGCGGCGTGCAGCAGCCCCAGCCAATGCATGGCGTCGGCCTCGCCCTGCTGCGCGGCCTGTTCCAGGAAGTACAGCGCCGCCTGAACCAGGCAAGCACCGGCGCGCTCATCGTGTTCACCGTGGTCGCCCGGCTGCAGCGCCGAGAGCGCCAGCAGCGCTCCCACCTGCGCCTGCGCCCGTGCATCGCCGCTATCTGCAGGCTCCAGCCACTGCAGCTCACCCGCGCTCAAGGCCGCCAGCACCAACGGCTGCAGCGCATCTGCGGGCACAAGCGCCCTGCCATCGGCCAGGCGCTGCACCGCACCCTCCTCGACGCGCCGCTGCCACGTGCGCACGCTGCGCCCCGAGAGCGCGGCGGCGGCATTCAGGCTCAAACCGATGGTGGAGCAGGCGATGGTCATGCGGCGATTCTAGAGTCGGCTCCAAATTGTCGGCAAAAAACGGCGACATTTCCTTCGCGCAAGCCATTTGTCACCCATAAAGGTCGACAAAAGTTCCTCACCTGCCCGGCAACGCCCGCGACTGCCAGGGACCCAAGCGTGCGCCACAAGCTGGCACGCAAACTGCATGCATATCGGTCGTGCGGTGACGCACTATGTGTCTCCAAGGTTCAGTTATCCACACAAAGGAAATCGACATGCAAATCCTGAAGAAAGCGCAAAAAGGTTTCACCCTGATCGAATTGATGATCGTGGTGGCCATCATTGGTATCCTGGCTGCGGTGGCTCTGCCCGCGTATCAGGATTATGTGGTTCGCACCAAAGTCTCCGAAGGCCTGGTGTTGGCAACGGCGGCCAAAACAGCGGTCGCGGAGACCTTCGCCACCCGTAATACCGGTGCTGTGGCCGCCTACACAGGTACCGGTGCCGCTGCTGCTGGCTCTTATGGCTATGAATTCACGGCTGGCGACAAAGTCGCTTCTATCGCGATTGCAGCTATCGCTGATGTGACTGCGCCCAAAGCCGGTGATGGAGTGATCACCATTACCTACGCAGGTCAATTGGCTAAAGCATTGACTGCTGCGATTTTGCTGACCCCAGGCAGTGGGGCGGTGAGTGGTTCCACCGGCTTGCCTGCCTCGCCACTTGCGGTTGGTGCTCCCGTGGTCTGGGGCTGCACGATCGGTGCGGCAGCTGCGTTCAAGTACGTTCCCGCCAACTGCCGCTTCTAAGCACCAGCTACAGGCAACATGTCTTGTTGCCCGTAAAAAGGGCCGCCCAACCTCGGTTGGGTGGCCTTTTTCTTTCTATTGTGCGTCTCGGCTCCAAGTTATGGCCCCATTTCATTTCATGGCGCGGTTTACCGCACTGCTGATTCACATGGCCGGATCTTTCATCTTGGCCACCGCAGCCGTGGCTTTGATTTATGGCGCATGGTACCCGGCACCACTGGACAAGGCAGTAGGCGTCAGCAGCATCGTTTTGATGATGATTGCCGTGGACGTCATACTCGGACCCTTGCTGACCTTCATCGTTTACCAGCCTGAAAAGAAAAGTCTGCGTTTCGACCTTACTATGATCGTGGCGCTGCAATTGGCAGCCTTCGCCTATGGACTCACCACCATTGCCAGCGGCAGGCCGGTCTGGCTGGTCTTCAACGCCGACCGATTCGATGTGGTTCAGGCCAGCGAAGTTGACACTCGCTACACTGCTGAGGCAAATCAGGAATTTCGCCAGCCTTCCTGGACAGGGCCGAAGTGGGTTGCCTCGGTAAATCCAAAAGACATTGAAAAACGCAATCAGTTGATATTGGAATCTGTCGAAGGTGGCCCGGACCTGCCACAACGCATCGACTTGTTCCAACCTCTAGACAGCGAAGCCGCCCACCTTCGCACGCGCGCGCAACCGCTTGATAAACTCCGAGAATTCAACTTACGAGATGACGTGAATGCGGCACTGACAACATGGAGGCAGGCTGATGCATGGTTGCCTCTCATGAGCCGCATACAACCCATGGTAGTGCTGCTGAACAAAGCCGAGGCCAAGCCGGTCGCCATCGTCAACCTTCGCCCTTGGTCATAGTGTGGGAAAAAATAATTGGCATGCTTCCTGCTTTTTCCAACCATCCACTTCGCACCCAATTGAACGACCAAGATTCAGGAACGCATATGCAAAAGGGCTTTACTCTGATTGAACTGATGATTGTTGTTGCAATTATCGGTATCCTCGCTGCTGTTGCCTTGCCTGTGTATCAAGATTACGTGGTAAGAACACGGGTTTCCGAGGGATTGGTGCTAGGCACCTCAGCCAAGGTGGCCGTTGCAGAATCGTTTGCAACTCGCACCAACGGGGCCGTCGCCGCCTACCCAGGGACCGGACCGGCTGTCGCCGGCTCATATGGTTACAATTTCGTCCCTAGCAGCAACGTAGCCAGTATTGCAATCGCAGGAATTTCAGATGTCCAGACTCCAACGTCTGGCGAGGGGCGAATCACAATCACATATGCTGGAAACTTGGCTACTGTATTGGCTACCCCCATATTTTTAACACCCGGCAGCGGGAAAATAACGGCAGGAACGGGGTTGCCAACTTCTTCAATGGCCTTGGGGCAACCTTTGGTTTGGGGTTGTACGGCTGGCGGTGTGGCCGCTGCGTTTAGATATATTCCTTCAAACTGTCGATATTAGAAATCAACGGTCTCAAAGTCGAAGTCAACAACCGCACATCGACTAATGTGCGCAGATGGGATCGCCATCCTTGGCAAAGGTGATATTTAAGCCGTTCCAAGGTGAGATGCGAGAAGAACTGTTGCAGCGCCGCCCGCAAGCCGCGATTGCCAAAACCGGCCTGGGCGCCGATGAACTGCGCTACCTGCCGCTGACCAGCAGCAAGGTCAAGGAATGGGTGGCGCTGCTGGACGCGCAGCTCGACATCGTGGGCTACGCGCCGGTGGATGGGTTCCAATGACAAACAAAATATGGCTCTGGCGCCCGTATAGTAAGCGCAAGCAGCTATCAAAATGAGAAATTCTTGCTCGAATCGGGCTGTATCGATACCGCACGGCATCTGGCCGACAGACCTGGGGCAGTCAGGGGCAGATGAAAATGAATCCGCGTGCCAGCAGACGCTGCCAAGTGCCCTGCAACATTCGTGTTGCCTGGCCACTTCAGCCTCGACATCGGGTGCGCTGGACTGGCCCGCAGGCACGACAGGAAGCCCACATGTCCGCATTGGATTTGTCCTCGCTGAAACTCGCGCTCGCGGCACTTGACTGCGGCCTGGCGCGTGCACTGCCCGCACCGCGGGATGAAGAGCTGCGGGACGCCTGCATCCAACGTTTTGAATTTTGCTTCGAGCCATGCTGGATGGTGGCCAATCAGGTCTGGATTTGATTTTCCAATGATCGAAGGCGTAAAAACGTCTTGAATGAAAGTCAATAATTGACATATCTTAAATTTTGTCTTAAATTAAAGACATGTCTGAATTGCCTTCACCGCCTGTCAGATCTCTCGATGACCTTGGTCAGACGGTTCGTCGCCTGCGCCAACGCGATGGCCTGCGCGCGGTGCGGATCGCAGAGCAGTCGGGCCGCAGCCGCGACCTTCTGCATCGCCTCGAATCTGGCCGCGATGTGACCACAAGCGCGCTGCTCGACGTCCTGCAGGCCATGGGCTGCGTGCTGCGCATCGAAAAGGCCGGCTTGCCCACGCTGGATGAAATGCGCCAGCGCTTTGCGGCTGATGATGACGGCGCGCCGGACTGATACGCCATGAGCGAACCCGCCATGCCGCCCTCCCCCATCCCCGAACGCATCCGCCTGCTGGATGTCGATGTGGCTGCGGCGCCTTCCGGCCAGTTGCTGCAGCAATCCGGTTACGAGTACCGCTACCTGCGCCCTGACGATGAGCAGCCGTCCGTGGGTCTGCTGATGCCAGCCTCGCAACTGACGTGGCGGGACGGCGACCTGTTTCCGGTGATGGACCAGAACCTGCCCGAAGGAGACTTGTTCAACCGCCTGCGCCAGCAGTTCCCCAAACAGGCCATGACGGCCATGCGCCTGCTGGCCATGATCGGCCGCAACGGCATTGGCCGCCTGGCTTACCGTTTGCCAGGCCATGATGAGCCGCCCGCGCCGCGCACGCTGGCGCGCAGCGAACTGCTCCAACTGAACTACAGCGAAGCGGTATTCGACGAGCTCGTCAACGCCTACCTTTCCACCGGCATTGGCGTGGCGGGCATGCAGCCCAAGATCATGGTGCCCGACCGGGTCAGCCTCCCCATTCCGACCCTGATCGTGAAAACCGCAAGCGCCAGCACCCCCGGCCTGGCCGCCAACGAATACCTGTGCATGGCCGCCGCCGCCCGCGCCGGCATCAAGGCCGCCCGCGTGGACCTGAGCCACGACGGCCAGATGCTGCTTGTGGACCGATTCGACGTGGCAGCGGATGGCTCGCGGCTGGGCTTCGAGGACGTGGCCTCGCTCATGGGCCTGCGCGTGCGCGACACCTTGTCGGAGCGCAAATACCACGGCAGCTACGAAAGCGTGGCCAGCCTGCTGGGCATGGTCACGGGCGGGAAAAGCGAGCTGGGCCGCTTCTTCGAGCAACTGGCGTTCTCGATCATGGTGGGCAATGGCGATGCCCACCTGAAGAATTTCGGCGTGCTCTACCAAGGGCGCGCGGACCACATCCGGCTGGCGCCGATGTTTGACGTGGTCAGCACCCGCATCTACCGCTATCAGCGATCGCCCAATGGCCCCGAGCTGGAAGACAACACCCTCGCCTTGCGCCTGTGGGCAGGCAAGGAGCAGCGGTCAAAAAGCTACCCGCTGCCCAGCGAGCTGGCCCGCTTCGGTCGGGAAGTGTGTGGAGTAAAGAAACCTGCCGAGGTGTTCCAGCGCATCGCGGACAGCCTGCGCGACACATTGGCCGCCGCCCGGACCGATGAGCGCATCCCCCACGGGCTGATTGACCGCATGCGGCCGGTGTGGGAATCGGGGATGGCATTTGCTGCTGGCCGGGGCTGAGTGGAGCTCTCCGCATCACCCCGACCTTACGAAGTGACGGTGACCGGGCGTGCGGTCAGATGGTGAGAGATTTCATCAGCCAGCTCAAATCCATTGCGTTTTGCCATTTTGAATGGCACTTTTCATGCGCCTGCTCTCAGTACCATCGATGGCACCGTGCGTCATGCACCCCGTTTTCGCCGTCGGCAAGGAACACCCCATGAAAATCAACGAAGCCGTGGCCCGCACGCTGCGCGAGCTGGGCGTGCAGACGCTGTTCGGCCTGATCGGAGACGCCAACCTCTTCGTCGTCGATGCCTACATCAAGGCGGGCGGCAGGTACATCGGCGCGGCCAACGAGATGGGCGCGGTGCTGATGGCGCTGGGCCATGCGTCGGTGACGGGGCAGATCGGCGTGGCCACCGTCACCTGCGGGCCGGGGCTCACCAACACGATGACGGCGCTGATCGAGGGGGTGAAGGCGCGCACCTCGCTGGTGCTCATCACCGGGGATGCGCCCTCGTCGCAGAAGTACCACTTTCAGAAGGCGAACCATCAGGAGCTGGTGGTGGCCACGGGCGCCGGGTATGAAGGCGCAAGCAGCCTGGAGAGCGTGGCCGACGATCTGGTCAACGCCTTTCGCCGCGCGGCGGTGGAGCAGCGCCCCATTGTCTTCAACATGCCGCCGCACAACTTCCAGTGGCAGGACGTGGTGCCCGAACGCCATGCGCGGCTGGTGCAACCGCATCGCGTGGGCCGCGTGGCCGACAGCGACGAGCTCGACGCCGCCATCGGCATGATCGCCACCGCCAAGCGGCCGGTGATTCTGGCCGGGCTGGGCGTGGTGAAAGGCGAGGCACGCGAGCAGGTGCTGCAGCTGGCGCGGCGGCTCGATGCGCCGCTGCTGACGACGCTGCGGGCCAAGGATCTGTTCCATGGCGACCCTTTGAGTCTAGGCATTCTCGGCATCTCGGCGCGCGAGGAGGCACTGGACCCGATGGCCGTGGCCGACTGCATCGTCACCTTCGGCGCGAGCCTGAATTTCATCACGACGGCGCTGGGGGCGCTGGTCAAGGACAAGCGCGTCGTCTTCGTGAACGACGACCCGCAGGAGTTCGGCAAGCACATGGTGGCCGACGCCAACGTGCTGGGCGACTGCGCCTCCACGGCAGAGCGCATGGTCTACTGGCTGGACGAGGCGGAGATCGCCCCTTCCGGCTTTGCCAGCGAGCCGCGCGTGCGTGAGGCCGCGGCCGCCGTGGCGCTGCCGCGGCCGATCAAGGCGCCTTCCACGCCCAAGGCGATGAACGTGCATGAGGTGCTGCAGGCGATCAGCCGCATGGTGACGGGCGAATACCTGCTGGTGACCGACGGCGGGCGGCACATGGCGCATGCCTGGGACGCTTTCCACGTGAGCGAGCCGCGCCGGTTCGTGCACACCACGATGTTCGGCGCCATCGGCCTGGGCCTGCCGCACGCCATCGGCGCGGCGGCGGCCGAGCCCAGGCTGCCTACCGTGGCGGTGGTGGGCGATGGCGGCTTCATGCTCGGGGGGCTGACGGAGTTCAACACCGCCGTGCGCGAGCGCATGGACATCATCGTGCTGCTGCTCAACGACGCCAGCTATGGCGCCGAGTACGTGCAGTTCACGGCACGCGGCATGGATCCGTCGATCGCACTCTTTCAGTGGCCGGACTTCGCCCCCGTCGCGCAGGCGCTGGGCGGCGTGGGGGTGACGATGAAGACGCTAGATGATCTGGATGCGGTGCGCGAGGCGATCACGAGGCGCAGCGGCAAAGGGCCGGTGCTGATCGACATCCACCTCGATCCGGCGCACGTGCCGCCGTCGTTTTAGGGTGGTGTGCCACCAATTCCCGGGAGTGGCCTGCGCGGGCGTCCAGGACAACCACGAAACGGCACGTGGACGGCAATGGCCCTATAGCGCAAACCGCTCCCGCAAGATACGGTTGACCCGGGTTTGCCAACCGTCTCCGGTGGCGCGCAGCACGACCAGCAGGTCGGGGTCCAGCCGCAACTTGACAGCAACCTTCGTGGTTTCGGCCTTGGGCCGACCTCGGGTACGTTTGGCAACCTCGGCTGCGGCTTGTGCGCGAGTGACTGGCTTATCCCCGATGTGGTAGTGCGCCTGTTCGAAATCCTTTTCGGTCCACGCGGGCGCGTCGTCCGGATCAACCCAGACCGAAGGCTTTGGCTTCTTGTTCATGTGCATACCTCATGCTGATGATGCGGCGCGCATCGCCGCGTGGTGTCCAGACCACCATGACCGCGCATCCACGCAGCAAACCCATGGTTTGGTAGCGCGGTTCGCCATAGTCCTTGCGCGTATCTTGCCGGGTGGCCACCGGCCCCTGGAACAATTCGCCCGCATCCGCAAAGTCCAGCCCGCGTTCCTTCAAAGCAAGGCTGCGCTTGTGTGGATCGAACTCGATATCCATTTGTTTAATGTACCCCCATTAAATTGGATTTGCAAGTGTCTGTACTCCACACACGGTGCTCGCGCCCCTCACCCCAGCGCCGCAATCACCTCGGGCGGCGCCTGCACCAGCTCCAGCAGCACGCCCTCGCCGCTCAGTGGAAATTCTTCATTGCCGCGCGGGTGCACGAAGCACACGTCGTAGCCCGCGGCGCCCTTGCGGATGCCGCCGGGCGCGAAGCGCATGCCCTGCGTGGTGAGCCACTGCACCGCCCCGGGCAGGTCGTCGATCCACAGGCCGATGTGGTTC